>Ga0315273_10003516_pt1 | contig 18901 bp, 10 predicted proteins | sample YL17G02_0_MG_FD_205753 | JGI IMG/M metagenome (GOLD analysis project Ga0315273, IMG submission 205753) | Sediment microbial communities from Yellowstone Lake, YNP, Wyoming, USA - YL17G02_0 | ecosystem: Environmental > Aquatic > Freshwater > Lake > Sediment | place: USA: Wyoming | collected...
CTGGGATGTCGGGGAAGATACCGGAACTCCGGTTGAATTTAGTGTCTATGATGTTCCATTCAAATTCAATGGTGATTTGAAGAAGTTAACGGTTGATTTGAAGTAACAACTAGGATTTTCTCAAACCGATTTCATCAATGACAACTGAGAGAGAGTATGACCGAGGAAGCGTCGTCCGAAGGCGGATCAGCCAAGGTTAAGCGCCCGGAATCTCGCTCGCGCGAGGAGTGTCTGGCCACCGGTAGGACCTTGCGCGAGAGCGTGCCGCGCAGCAGCCACGCCGGCTGGAAAGCGCCGACCGGACGACGCGATTCCATCGAAGTCCTGGAAGAATCCAATAGGGATCGACTGCCTGAACTTGTGCCGATCCGATACGGCCGAATGGTCCGTAGTCCCTTCACGTTTCTGCGCGGCTCCGCGGGGCTGATGGCCTACGATCTTGAAACCACCCCAACTACAGGTCTTCGGGTGCAAGCCTGCGGGGATTGTCATCTCTTGAATTTCGGTCTGTTCGCCACCCCGGAGCGGAATCTGGTCTTCGATCTGAACGACTTTGACGAAACGCTATCCGCACCCTGGGAATGGGATCTCAAACGGCTGGCCGTTAGTTTTGCGGTCGCTGCGCGCGATGGGAAGTTGTCCGATGCCAATGCCCGGGAAGCTGTGCTGGAGTGTGCGCGCTCCTATAGGGAGCGTCTGCGGGAATACTCTCGCATGAGTCCACTGGAGGTCTGGTATACGCGCCTGGACATAGAGACAATCATTGCGATGGCGCCCGATGAAAAGGCGAAGAAGGTCCGGAAATCCTTAGCCGAGAAAGCGCGTCAGCGCGTTATCGAACACCTCTTTCCCAAGATTGCCGGCAAAGTGGCCGGGCGACACCGCCTGGTTGATCAACCGCCGGTTCTTGTCCACGTCGCTGAACCAGAGATTGAGGAACGGATTCGGGAGGGGATGGCAGACTACCGGGAGTCGCTGTCCGATGAGCGCCGAGTCCTCTTCGATCGATACCGCCTGGAAGACTTCGCCCTGAAAGTGGTGGGGATTGGCAGTGTTGGAACCCGCTGTTACATCGTGTTGTTGTTCGACGACGCAGGCCATCCCCTGATCCTCCAGGTGAAGGAAGCCTGCCGTTCTGTCCTCGAACCCTATGCGGGGAAGAGTCCCTATGACAATCAGGGCCAGCGCATCGTCATGGGGCAGCGGTTGATGCAGTCCTCCAGCGACATCTTCCTGGGCTGGGTGCGGGGGCGGCAGGGTTATGATTTTTTTGTGCGACAGTTGCGGGATATGAAGATGTCCGTCCCCCTGGAGGGACTTACAGCCGTGCAACTCAACCGCTACGCCCAGCTGTGCGGCTGGACACTGGCCCGCGCCCATGCCAAGTCCGGGGATGCCGCGACCATCAGCGGTTATCTGGGGAAGGGCGACACTTTTGATGAGGCTCTGGGGAAATTCGCCCTGGCCTATGCGGATCAAAACGAGAAGGATCACGCGGCTCTGGTGAAGGCTGTGAATTCCGGACGGCTGGAGGCTCTCGTCGAGGATTAGCGCGCTCAACCGGCTGCTCGCTGGTGATGCCTGGATGCTGTCCCTCTTCAAAATTCCATCCGGGCAAAACTGCACCATGAACTATCCGACTGTGTTCGGGGGAGATGAAATCATAACACATCGGGCGGAGACCGGCCCGCAAATCTCACCTCCTGCAAAATGCAGCTTACGCCTCCGTCGTCTTCGTGTCGTGCGCCTTGCCGTCCAAAATTGTATGGATGCCGTGCAATCGGCACTGTAACCAGGCTATAATGGAATTGTGTAACTTGATGCACTTGGTGGACAAGATTGTGGGAATAGTGCCCCGTAGGGGACAGTTGTGAAGATCCAGATGAGCTTCGAGGAGTTGGCGATATGAAGAAGAAGGTCAAGAGGGAGGCACCCTCCGCAACGACCAGCGGGCGCGGTTCGCTGGGCCGCAAACCAAGGGACACCTCGTTTCCGGCGCCTCCGTCTCATGCCGAGTTGCCCGACAGCTACGGGACCGTTCTCGGTGAGATCAAGCGACGCATCCAGGCTGAGCGCCTGCGCGTCGTTATGGCGGCCAATTCGGCCATGGTTATGCTCTATTGGGAAATCGGGCGGCTGATACTGGAACGGCAGGAGCGCGAAGGCTGGGGTGCCCGGGTTATCGACCGACTCTCCGCCGACTTGCGCGAAGCGTTTCCGGATATGAGTGGCCTGTCTCCGCGTAACCTCAAATACATGCGGACCTTTGCGGCTGCCTGGTCCCATGCCGCAATTGTGCAAGAGGTTCTTGCACAAATACCTTGGTATCACCATATCGCGCTGTTGGAGAAGTGCAAAGGCCCAGAGGATCGGCTCTGGTATGCGCGTCAAAGTGCTGCTCAGGGCTGGTCTCACAACATTCTGAAGCTCCAGATCGAGGCCGGACTGCACAAGCGCCAAGGGAAGGCCGTCAGCAATTTCGCCCTCACGATGCCGCCCGCCGATTCGGACATGGCGGCCCAGGTCTTCAAGGATCCCTATCTCTTCGATTTTCTCGGCACTGCCGATCCGCGCCGCGAACGGGAAGTGGAGCAGGCTCTGACGGACCACATCCAGCGGTTTTTGCTCGAATTGGGTAAGGGGTTTGCGTTCGTCGGGCGACAAGTGCACCTCGAGTTTGCAAGCGCCGATTACTACCTCGACCTACTCTTCTATCACTTGAAATTGCGCCGCTACGTGGTAGTGGAGCTGAAGGCCATTTCATTCGACCCTGGTTTCGTTGGCACCCTGAACATGTATCTCTCTGCCGTGGATGACCTTTTGCGCCATCCCGACGACAAGCCTTCCATCGGTCTCCTGCTCTGCCGCTCAAAAAACCAGCTGGTGGCTGAGTACGCCCTGCGGGGATTCAAGAAGCCCATCGGTGTGGCCGATTGGGAGACAAAGCTGGTCAAACGTTTGCCCAAGGAACTGCAAGAGACTCTCCCGACGGTTGAGCAGATCGAAACTGAGTTGATGCGAGAGGACGATTCGAAATGAGTCGAATGCGAACCCTCACCAACATCCACACCGAACCCGCCGAAATCAGTGTTGCAGATCTGCGCTGGTCGACACGTTGCGTGTTCAAGACATGCACGGAAGGGTGTGACAGATTCGTGCTACTTTTTTGTAACTCTATGCACAGTATGCGCAGTATGCACTCTCTTTGCCTCAAAACCGCCACTTTTTCGCCGGAATGAGGGTCCCATCTTTTTTCGGGACCAAGAGGCCGGGGGTTCAAATCCCCCCGCCCCGACGAAAAAGGGCAGTTTTGAGGTTGTTAGGAGTTCGACTGTAACCAGACTGTAACCAGTGGCGCACTTTTCGGGTAGGGATCTGCCCAAAGCGCGCCATTTTTGTGAAGAAGACGCTCGTAGCTTGTCCAGGAACCAAGCGGCGGAAAGGAAAAATCCCTCCGTCCGGACGAAAAAGGGCAATTCTTTAGACCCGCTTGTCCAGGAACCAAGCGGTCCCGGGGTTCATCCCGTCTAAAGACTGCAGCATTTTGTGAAGCCGAAATCCCCGGCCCCAACGAAACGAGACGGATTTGAAGTTTTGAAAGACTAATCTTCACAACTCACAGACCCTCACGAGCGCCTTTCACACAAGGAAGGTGCTCGTTGTTTTCGTTGACTTCCCCTCAAGCATGATTGCTTCTCCTCCCAGTCTCGCTTCAAATGTCCATCCGCGTCATATCTCCTTCATGAACAATACGAACAGAGAAAGGTTTCGATGGCCGTGAATTCACACTAATTTGTCGCGAGTGGGGTTTTGAAGACGCACCGCGGTCGATGGCAGTCCCGCGTCAGCGGGACCAAATAACATCGCATTATGTAAGTGTGTCAGCCAACATAGTAGACGAGCATGAAGATTTTATGTGGCAGAAACGAAACGAAGAGACAGAGGAGGTGTCCCCCTTCAAAGCAGTCCATCCGGGACGGAACTCAACCATGAAGCATCAGAGCATGGAGCGGTTTTGTAAGCCCGGAATGGAATTGACCCAGAACAAAAGTATCGATTCCAATTGGAATTCGCTATCACGTCGTACGCGGATGGAGTTTTGAAGAGGGACACCCGATCGAGGTCTCGGATTCGATTATCCAGCTGCTGATCTTGCTCTCTGAGCGAATTCATTTTCGTCATCATCTGGGTAGGTCTTCTGCCTTCACGCCCATTCTGGAAGGATCGTTTGCCAACATATTCACCTGTTTCCTGATCGAAGCATGATTAGCCGGTACCTCCTCACTGTGAAGTCGTTTTGCTGCGAGACTTTCGCCAGCGTTGTCTTTCACTTGCCTGAGCACAACCTCGAAGAACTCATCATCGGTGGGCGTTTGGATCAGGCGTTTCGCAGTGAAGTCCTCCAGTGATTTCGCGGGGAGATTCCGAATGGGACACCCCTTCCCACCAACTTTCGCGGTGGATTATCTGATGGTCCATGGGCTGTCCTATCCTTTGCAGGAAAAAAAGTACTTGCTTTTTGTCTAACAACTGTATATATACACATTGCAGCAGCAGTATAAGAGATACGCATCAGTTGTGAGATGGCAGTGCCGGTCCGAAGCAGCATTCAGGAGCTCGAGGTCAATGCCGGCACGTTCAATCCTAAGCATCGACAAGCGGTGTCGGAGATCATCTGCATCGTGACAAAGGATCACGGCAACGATATGTGAGCGTCGTCCGCCGCCTTTAGCGGGGATTTTCTCGCCGTATGAGACAATGCGCTACCAGCCAATCCAGTCTTTCTCTTTGAGGTGAGCGGCCCCCGCATTCGGTTGTTCGCGACGAAAGCATAGCGCGGTCGGAGTCGGGCTGAGAACCGATAGCGATGGAGTACTACCCCGATCTTCCCTGTCCATCCATCAAGGAAGGATTGTCCCATGAAGACACTGTTCTCGTTGTTCGTGACTCTCTTGACTCCAGCGCTCTTGCAGGGACAGAACACGCTGCGAGGGGTTGTTACAGATTCCACAAGCGGTGAACAGATCGTCGGAGTGAACGTCGTCATCGTGGGCACCGGGTTAGGGTGTGGAACCGACGCAAACGGCGAATATCGCATTTCCGGAATTCCTGGCACAATCGCTACGGCCAGGTTCTCCAGCGTAGGATATGCAGCCAAGGTGATGGGGGTCGATTTCTCAAAGAATGCCCTCGTGCAGTTGAATGTTGCGCTCATGCCGGCGGTGGTCTCCGGTCAAGAAGTTGTGGTAACGGCTCAACGGCGCGGTCAACTGGCCGCCATTAACCAGCAGCTTACCGCGCCAACGGTTACGAATGTTGTTTCAGAAGAAAGAATACAGGAGCTCCCTGACGCAAACGCCGCAGCAGCAATCGGCCGCCTGCCCGGGGTATCATTGACTCGAAGCGGCGGTGAAGCAGCGAAGGTGACCCTTCGTGGCTTGAGTGACAAGTTCTCTGTCGTGACTGTCGATGGAAACAGGATGGCTCCCACTGATGCCAATGAACGAGGAGTGGATCTGAGTACGGTTTCTCAAGGATCATTAGCGGGAATTGAACTCACCAAAGCTTCCACGTCCGATAAGGACGCCGACGCTATCGCGGGAAGTATCAACCTCGTAACAAAAAAGGCTCCTTCGACGAGACTCTTAAGACTTCAGGCAATGGGAGGCTATAATGGACTGGACGAGTCAGCTGGCCAGTACAACTTCTCAGGAAGATACGGACAACGATTTTTCGAAGATGCGCTGGGAGTTCAGGTGGCTGGCAACCTCGAAAGTACGATCAGAAGCAGTGAATCAACGGATCATAACTATGACCTTGCTGGTATCAAGAGCGGTCAGGACTACGAAATCACGTTGTTCACTCCTCAGTATGTCAATGAAACTCGCAAACGAGGCGGCGGGAGCATTCTTCTCGATTATGACACTCCGGACGGAGGAAGCATACGGTTGAGTTCGATTCTGAACAAGACCTCAAGAAGTTATCTGACCTCAAATCGGACGTATGCACAATCAGGACAGGTCGTGTATGACTATAGAGATCGAGAAACAGAGATTACCACATTGAATGTGTTCCTCCACGGTCAGAATCCCCTCGCCGGATTCAATCTGAATTGGAATCTCGGTTTCTCCCAGGCAAAGAGGAATGACCCGTTCGACTACGAGTTGAATTCGGTTGAACCTTCGATCAACGATCCAACCGGAAAAACCATATCCGGGATGAAGAATGTGCCAAAAGAATACGCCAAAGGCCCGGTCGAGCAATGGATCCCATATGCGCTGAACAACTTCCAGACGGCAACGGTCAATCTCTCGAACGATAACTCCCAGACGAACCTTGACAAGGAACTGGCGGCCTCCCTGGACCTCTCGAAAGAGTATTCGCTCTCCGATGGTCTTTCCGGTGCGGTAAAGTTCGGTGGGAAATTCAGGCAGAAATCGAGATATGCGTCGTTTCGTCAAATGAGGGCAACGTCCTATCTCCATACTTGGCCCGTGTGGATGAAACAGGAAGATGGCACCATCGTTCGGAAGGATCTCTCGGGAACGCGATTTCAGAATCTGAACCTGACGCAGGGTGGACAGGTCAGCATGTCGAATTTCCTTGATCCTGCTCCGGAGAGCCGGGGCGTTTATGGGCAGTACACCCTCTATCCATTGATCAATAGAGATGCTCTGAGACTGTGGCGACAGCTCAATGTCAACGGGTATCTCGATGCAACCGGCAACGATCCGGAGTACAAAGAGAACGTTGATGTATACGGGGATGGGTATGGTGTTACGGAACGAGTGCTTGCTGGCTATGCGATGAACACCTTGAATATTGGAGATGCTTTTTCCCTCATCGCAGGAGTACGAGTAGAAAGCGATGACCATGACTATGATTCACGATACACACCAAAAGTCCTGAGCGGATTTCCGTTCCCGACCGGCGTACTGCAGGACACAACCGTTTATCACAAGGAAGTCGTGGTTCTCCCGAATGTGCACGCAATTTTCAGGCCCCTTGACTTTCTGAATATTCGCGTTGCAGCCTATCAGATGCTGGCAAGGCCGGACTTCAATCAGCGATTACAGAAGTTCATCGCCAGCCTTCTCGGCGGTGGAGTCGCCGAGCTCACAGTCGGCAACCCCAATTTGAAGAATGCGGTTGCCTGGAACTATGAAACCCAGTTCCAGTTCTATGGGGACAAGATCGGATTGTTTGCTCTGTCAGCTTTCTACAAGGACATTCGAGACATGTACCATTCAACAAACGGTGTACAGATCTCGGGCCAGCGAATGCTGGATAGTCTGGGTGTCCCGTGGAAGAATCCCTTCGCCAACGATGATGTAAAATTCCAGCTCTACTTCCCCTATAATTCATCACAACCAACCCGTGTCTGGGGATTTGAACTTGAGCATCAAGCAGACCTGACGTTTCTCCCTGGACTCCTGAGCAATATCGTATTGAACTACAATGTCACGATCCTGCGCTCAGAGACGTGGGTCACCACATCCAAAGTAGTCACAGACACCGTCGTCCAACCTCCGTTCCCCTTCCCGACTCCACGGACCAGGATCTTCCTCACGGAAACCAAACAGAAATTGGAGGATCAGCCCGAGCTCTTTGGCAATGTTTCTCTCGGGTATGATATCGACGGTTTCTCAATTCGGTTCTCAGTGTTCTATCAGGGCAGCTTCAATACGACGTTCTCTTCAAATCAGAGAAGTGACGGCGTTCAAGATGCGTATACGCGGTGGGACGCAACGTTAAAACAGAAGCTTGGGGACTATGTGTCGGTTTTCCTGAACCTTAACAATTTCACGAACACACAAGAAGGGACCTCTATTGTCAACAGGTTCCATCCCGAATGGGACTTGCCGAATGGGAACAACAGGTATGGAACAACGGTCGATTTGGGTGTACGGGTTGAGTTCTAACCCCAATTCACAACTGCTACAAACCAAATCCAGGAGGGTCTCATGAAAAGTGTTGCCATTGTGCTAGCCGTAGCCCTTTGCTCTACAGGGCTATTGTTCGGGCAGGTCCCGGATGAAGTGGTGTTGCCGGATTATGTCGAATCCGGCGGGAAGTACATTAGCGATCAAATCCAGGGGGATACGACTGCCTTAGGGGCCAGAACCAATCCGAACAGAACATACATCTTGAAGAGAAACGGAACATACCTGTCGGTATCTTCAATACGAAATACGAATTGGCCATTGGCTCTGAGGGCTCAAAATGGACCCGGACAAAAACCGGCCGTGTTCACATGGAAGAATCCCGTGACGGGACAGTTCAACCAACCATTCGACATGCGCGGAAACCTGTCATTGAAGAATGTGGTGCTCCTTGGATGGTCTTCAATACCAGCAGACCAATCACTGATGAGTGCTCGCGTTATTCAGGTGAACGCGGCGGGTTTCAATCTTGTGATGGATAGCTGCCTCATTGTTGGAACTGCCGCGGCAGCAATCCAGGTACCTACTGCGACGCATTTGATTACCGTTACAAATACCACCTTTGCGCAATCCGGCAATGTGCCGTATGCGGATGTTGGCAACGGCAGAGCCTTCGACTTGCGGAACGTGTCTGTTGATTCCGTGATCCTCAGAAACTGTACTTTTATTGACGGTATCGATAGAGTTGTGCGTCATCGTGGCAGCAGCGCAGCCCTCGGGCTCTTTGTCTTTGACCATAACACAATCTTCAATAATGCCTCCTATCATGGATGCCTTGAGTTGGGGACCGTGGGCCAAGTCGAGATCACCAACAACCTGTTTGTCGACAATTTCGTGCTCGGCCGTGATTCGACCGACGATGTTCGCCTGGCGGAATTCAATGCTTCCACCGAGAAAGAGCCGAATGGGAAGGCCAGAATGACGTTCATTAGCACGGCCCCGGATACAGCGGGACAGCCGGTCCCCTCGGTGTGCGTGGTGAGAAAGAACTACTATGCCGTCACACCGGCAGTCCAGGCATGGTATAATACAAATCCGAGAGGATATCTTGGACTTGGGAGTCTGATCCCGCTCACGTACAATATCAACAAAAAGATTGGTGCCGATTCGGTGAATGCGTTCAAGAAAGACACTATTGCGTTCACCAAGTCCACCAGCAACTTGATCCCGTTCGCCACCTGGTACTGGGATCCGGCAGGTGCAGACAAGAAAAAGGTTGGTACCGGATGGAGTGCTACCTATGATATGCAACGGTCATCGTGGCCATACTACATTGATACACTGAACCTGCGATATCAAACGACACGACCTGCGTATACGGGGGCAGACGGCGGCAAGCCGGCCGGATCTCTCATGTGGTGGAACCTTCCACTGACCGGTGTTGGAACGTCACAGGAGAATGAGGTTCCTCAAGGGTATTCGCTAAGTCAAAACTATCCGAATCCGTTCAATCCTTCAACGGAAATCGGCTATCAGCTTCCGGCGACTGGTCACGTCAGCCTCGTTGTGTATGACCTCCTCGGTCGTGAAGTTGCGACACTCGTGAATGAGATCCAATCGGCCGGCACCTATGCCGAGAAATTTGATGCAAGAGCTCTTTCCAGCGGCATGTATTTCTACCGCCTGACGAGCGGTTCGTTCAGCTCCGCTCGGAAAATGATGTTGGTGAGATAGTGAACGTGAACGAGGGCTGGGCAGAAATGCCCGGCCCTTTTTTTTGTTTCCTTTCCGCGAGGCGCCCCGTGGACAAACAATCGATGAGAACTCGCATGGGAAGTACTTTGGATTTTGTGCGTCGTTTGAAGATTCCGGCGAAAGTTGATTTCGCGGCCGTGGGTCTCGTTTCCACCGTGTGGTTCCTTGTTCGTGTCATACCAAAGCCAAGCCGTGCTACGTATCCATGCATGCAGGCGGCCGCACCTTTGATGTCAGGGTTCATCACTTATGTCCTGGGGCTTTTCGCAACGGCATTGGCCCTCAAGAAGGCGCAAGCGAAATACGCTCAAGCCAAACCACTTGCCGTTGCCGTGTTCGTCCTTGCTGCCATTACCGTTGGGTCTTTCACGCTGACGCACGAGCAGGTGCCAGTGTTTGCAAATTCGCAACTGCTCCTTGGTGCAAACCAGCCGGTCGGCACGCCTCGGGGGATCTACCCCGGGCGGGTCGTGTGGGTCTGGGATCCGAGCTCCACCAACGAGAAGTGCACCAATACCTTCGGTGATGGATGGTTTCTTCCCAAAAATACCAACATCGATGTCGTCACTGCAATGCTCGCCGATGCCGTTACGGGATTGACGGGCAAAGCCACGGTCACTGCGTCGTGGGAAGCGTTATTCAGGGACTTCAATCGGAAAAACGGAAAGGGCAATGTTGGGTATGTGGACGGGGAGAGAATCTTCATCAGGACCAACCAGGTGAGCGCCAGCGACAACACCATCGAGACCGACTATACGATCAAGAACACGAGTCGGTACGGCATGGCTGAGACCTCCCCTCAGATTGCCCTTGCTGTGCTCAGACAATTGGTGAACGTGTGCGGCGTGAAGCAGGAGAACATTTCATTGGGCGATCCAATGAAGCATATGTACAAACACGAGTTCGATATGCTCTCTGCCGAGTTTCCCAATGTGACGTACCTCGACCATAGGGGTACATTTGGACGGACCAAACCCGTCGCAGGGAGTACACCCTCGGTCTATTACTCGGACCGTGGATCGATACTGAAAGAGGGCGGCACAACCGGTACTGCTTTCACCGCGGACTATCTGCCCACGGTTATCACGGAAGCGAACTACCTGATTGCTATTCCTGCCATGAAGGCGCATGCCAGAGCTGGGGTTACGCTCTGCGGGAAATTACACTTTGGATCGAATCTCTACGGGAGTGCGGCGCATTTGCACGGAGGCCTGGTTGCGCCCAACATGGTTACGGATACTCCGTCGCTACGTCTGGGGTACGGACTGTATCGCGTGCAGGTAGACCTCATGGGACACAAAGACCTCGGGGGAAAGACCATGCTGTTCCTGGTCGACGCACTCTGGGCTGGCTCGGAAGCCAATGACCCGCCGCGGAAATTTTCGACGGTCCCGTTCAATAATGATTGGACCTCTTCGTTGTTCGTCTCACAAGATCAGGTGGCTGTAGAATCCGTGTGCTTTGATTTCCTGAAGGCGGAATTTACATCGTCGAACCGCTATGGGTCGTATCCACAGGTCGCCGGCGCGGACGACCACATTCTCCAGGCAGCCGATTCCACCTTCTGGCCCCCGACCATCAAGTACGATCCGGAGAAAGATGGCACGACTATCGGAAGCCTCGGTGTGTGCGAACATTGGAACAACGCGATCGACAAACAATACACGCGGAACCTCGGGACCGGCAGCGGCATCGAACTCGTCTTTCTCAGCAAGACTGCCACTGTGGTTGAGGAAACCGCTGCCACCGATGTCCGGACATTTTCCCTCCTGCAGAACTACCCTAATCCGTTCAACCCGACAACAGCTATTCGCTATCGGGTGTCGGCGGACTGTGTCGTGAGGCTCAAGGTGTTCGATGCCCTCGGGCGAGAGGTGGCCAACCTTGTCGACGAAACACAACGCAAGGGGGAATATTCTGTCGTGTGGAGAGCCGGAACATCCCCAAGCGGTACGTATTTCTACAGGTTGGTAGCTGGGGAGTATGCAGCGACGAAGAAGATGATATTGGCGAAGTAGGATCAAGCAAATAGTCTATGACAGACAACAGCATATTCCACATGGAGACGTACAGACATCGCGTGGCTACGTTCCTGAGAAGCGTCTCGCAGGGTACAACGATCAAGCGTGTGTGGGCCTTGATCCTTGCGATCTCATGTTCAGTGAATGCTCAGGTCAGCAAAGAGCAAATGGCGGAGAGTATCCGAAGGGAAGAGCTTCAACACCCATATCTCTTCTTCACGAAGGATGAGATACCGGCCATGCAGAAGAGACTTCAGTCCGACCAGGTGAGCAAGGATATCATGGCCGGCCTGGTGATGCAGGCGCACCGATGGCTGTATTTTCCGATCAAGGATCCGTCTCCACTGCCCCCCAGCCATCCACGGTACGTGGTGAACGGCTCCGAAGCCGACATGTACTACGCTGAATTGACGGAGGGAGCGCTCACGCTGTCGTTTCTGTACCAGATGACAGGGGATGTCGCCTACGCAAAGAAGGCCATCTTGTTTGCGGTGGCGATGAGTGATCTGATCGATTGGACCAATCCGGCACATAAGTTCGATATTATCTATCCCCGCGTCTGGCCGTGGAATGTTCCCGATGACCAGGTAGTTTTTTCCTATGACCACATGGCAGCAGACAGGGCGGCGGCGATCGCGACGGCATATGACTGGCTGTACCCGGTATTGACACAATGGGAACGGGACAAGATTCGCGGGGCACTTCTTGAGAAAGCGATCACCAAAGTGCGGGGCAACTACGATTTCTTCTGGTGGTCAACGGCATACCGGTGCAACTGGTCGGTGGTCTGCAATAGCGGCCTGGGTCTCGCCGCACTGACGCTATTGAAGGAAGATCCACAGGTTATCGATGTTGCTGCCGAAGCTTACAATCGAATCGGTCTGACATTCGACCAGATCGGTGAAGACGGTGGCTGGCAGGAAGGTCGGAGTTACTACGGCTACCTGCTGCGGACCGGCGTTCCGTTTGCTGATGCGTTGAACCGGGCTACGAACGGGAAGTACAACCTATTCAAGCATAAGAACCTGAGAACCCATCCGCTCGATTTCTTCCTCTACGCGTTAACCGCGAATTTCGGAGATAGCGGAGGAGGCCCCATGGGTCCTTCGTGGGTAGTGAACAAGCTGATCGACGAAACGCGCGACGCGACGGCGGCCTGGTATCGAGACAAGATCTTGAGTCAAGGGACAGAGAGGAACCTGGACGGTGGCGTCTTTGACGTCATCTGGCCAAAAAGCTTTGTGCAACCTGTCGAACCGAAGGAGAAGTCAAAGTTCTTCAAGAGCATCGACTGGGCAATCCTGCGTAGCGATTTTCTCGACCTCTCAACCGTAACGATCGCCTGCAAGGCAGGATACAATGACGATCCCCATCATGGGCATCTCGATTGCGGGCAGTTCATCTTGACCTGGCACGGGGTTCCCTACATACAGGATCTTGGCAGAGGAACATATGACGAGATCTACTTCAATGAAGATCGCTGGCTCTATCCTGAGGCGTCGAGTGCGGCGACCAATGTTATTTTCGTGAATGGTGAATTACAGCTTTCGGCCAAGCTGAAAAACCAACCATGGAAAAAGGGAATTGGAGGGAAGGTATTGCGTTTCGAGACGAGCGAGAAACGCGATTATGTCTTGATGGACCCGACGCACGCGTATCCAGGCAGAGAGCTGAAGAAATGGAGGCGACACGTCATTCTTGACAAACCTGTTGTGACAGTCGTCCTCGATGAAGTCGGTGCTGCCCCGGGCTCCAAGATAGAAGCGAGGTTCTTTCCAGGGGGCTCGGCGGCACGGATCGCGAGAATGTCGCCACCGCGCAGGGTCGATTACAGAGTCTTCGGCGATCACGTTGTGCTCACTTCTCAACGCTATCATCTTGCGGTAATCCCTTTGGTGCTGGACAACAGCTTCACCATCGTCGAGGGAAAACTCCCATCGCTTCCCGTAAGAGAAGATGCGGTTCTCAGCTGGATTCCGTATTTTGAAACTGTGACAACCGCCCAATCGAATTCGTCGATCATTGCAACGGTATTCTTGCCGGTCAACGATCAGCACGAAGCTCAAGAGATCGTGAAGACGGCAAAGCTCGTTCAGTCAAGTTCCTCTGAACTTGAAGTCAGCATCAGTACTTCATCCGGCTCCACCAGGTGGTTGTTTACGAAGGACAAAGATGGTTACACCCTTAAGAAGTGATTACGGGCATGGATCATGCTGCGATGGACCTGCTGAGACCCACTGACTATATCGTTGTCGTCGGCTATCTGCTCGTGCTTGTCGGAATGGGTTTCTATTTTCGCAAGCCGGCGTCAAAGAGCCTGGAAGACTATTTCCTGGGAGGTAAGCGCCTGCCCTGGTGGGCGATGGGGATTTCAGGGATGGCATCATGCACCGACATGGCTGGGACAATGCTGATTGTCTCGTTTCTCTACATGCTCGGTCCCCGCGGTCTGTACGTGGAGTTCCGAGGAGGTGCCGTCCTCGTTCTGGCGTTCATGATGATCTGCACAGGCAAATGGCATTATCGATCCCGTTGCATGACGGGGGCCGAATGGATGGAGTACAGATTCGGTCGCAACTGGGGGGGCAAGTTCGCAAGATTGATCTCGGCAATTGCTGTGATCACGACGACGATCGGAATGATTGCCTATATGATTAAGGCTCTCGGCATGTTCGTGTCGATGTTTCTCCCGTTCTCACCCGTTACTTGTGCGTTTGTGATGATCGGTGTGGCCACAGTGTACACGCTCGTCTCAGGATTCTACGGAGTCGTGTTCACTGATCTCATTCAATCGTGCATCATGGTCTCTGCGATCGTGCTTGTCACAGTCCTTGCGGCAGGTCACATCGCGGACGCGCAGAGCTTCGGTGCCGTTGCAGCTCGAGTAACCGGCGACTCTCACTGGATGGAGTCAATGCTTCCCTGGCGTGCGGACATGCCGCGGGGTTATGAAGCGTACCAGGACCTTGGGTTGCTCGCCTTCTTCTATCTTGCGAGAAATGCCTTCATAGGGATGTCCTCGGCTGGTGCGGACCCGCGCTATTTCGGGGCAAGAAACGAAAGAGAATGCGGGAGCATGACGTTCCTGTGGACCACCCTGATGATGCTTCGGTGGCCGATGATGATTGGCCTGGCCGTTATGGGAATCTTCGTTGTTGGCAATCTATTCCCCGATCAGACTGTCCTGACGCAGGTCGCAGACCTTATCAAAGTGCATGTTGGGTATATTCCCAAGGAACGGTGGGCTGATGTGCTTTCGGACATCCAGAATGTCCCGAATCAATTCCCGCCGGCGCTTGTTCAGGGCATTCAGTCACTTCTTCACGAGGACTGGCAGTCAAAACTCCATCTGGTCAGCTATGAAGGGACCGTGAACGCGGAACGCATTGTCCCGGCAGTCATTTTGCTCTACTTACCGGCCGGTGCCCGCGGATTCATGCTCATCGCCTTTGTCGCAGCAGGTCTTTCTTCATTCAATGCAAGCGTCAACAAGACGACAGCGTACTTCACGCGAGATATCTTTCAGCGATACCTCAGGCCGCACGCGTCAAATCGCGAGCTCATTGTGTCGTCCTATCTCTTCACTGTGCTTCTGGTGGCGGCGGGGTTCTTGCTCGCCTACTATATCCACAGCATCAATCAGATCTGGGGTTGGATTATCATGGGTCTGGGTGGTGGGTTCGCGATCCCCTCGTTCCTGAAATTCTATTGGTGGAGATACAATGGAGGTGGCTTTGCGGTCGGTACGACAGTGGGGATCGCCGCAGCCATCTGCCAGGCATTCCTATGGCCAGGACTACCGGAATGGCAACAGTTCTCTATCGTGTCCGCGTTCTCGCTGATTGCGGCAATCCTTGGCACGTACCTGACCGCGCCCACGGATCCAGAGATCTTGCGCCACTTCTACCAAACGACGAGACCGATCGGCATCTGGAAGCCGCTGCGCGACGAACTCGACATCGATCAGAAATCTGCCATGGCGCGGGAGCATCGCAACGATCTTCTGGCAATCCCCGCTGCTCTGGTGTGGCAGGTGACCTTGTTTCTCCTGCCTATGCAACTGATGATTCGCTCTAGCGATAGTCTTAGCGTCACGGCTGCATTGTTTGTGGCAAGTGGAATGGCATTGTACTGGTTGTGGTACAGAAATCTGCCGCCGAAGAACGTCGACGTATGCGTAACGGTGCGAAAATAGAGAGTGGGAAGCTGGCAAGAACGACACCATCAGGAAGTTCCTGGCAAGCAGGCGCCACTGCCGGGGAGTGAACCAGCAAACGAGGAGACTCAATGGCACGCGAGAAGAAATATGAGGTCCTCCGTGCGAAGATTCTTGCCATGATTAAGCGGCGGGGATTGAAGCAAGACGACCAACTGCCGACCGTACGTGAACTGATCGAGAACTTCGGTGTCAGTTATGCGACTGTGCACAGGACGCTTATTGAAATGGAGAATGAGGGAATCATTACGAAGCAACACGGGAAGGGTCTGTATGTGCGCTGGGTTCCGTCCAGCGGGAAAAACAACAAGAATGTTGCCCTTATCATCCCGAAGGCCTTCTCAACGCACAGGATGATGCTCGAAATCCTCTTGGGTGTCCGCTCCGCACTGGAACAAGCGAAAGTGAGCCTGCTCGTCTCGATCTCTGACATGAGCCACGAGAAGGAGAGGGACACGATCGCGAAGCTTCTTTCCAATCACGTGGACGGGTTGATCATCTTTCTTGAGGACCATTACATGGGGGACTACTCCCATATTGTTGCCCTGAAAGAACGCAACTATCCCTTTGTACTGATCGACCGGTACATTCCTGATCTGGAAACGGACTACGTCATCGTGAATAATAGTGATGCAATGGGACGCGTCTGCTCGTACCTCAGATATAACAGGGGTTGCGATGAGATCGTTTTCATTCCTTCGAATAGTCCGTCCATCGCCGCCTCCTCCTCCGAAGACAAACTCGCGGGCTTCCAGAGGGCTATGGAGATGCTGTTTGGGAGGAAAGACGCTGCGGCAATTCCGTTGGATGAGTTTGTCCGTACGATCGACATCCTCTGCGCATCTCGAAAAAATCTTGGAGTGTGTCTCAATCACGACACCATGATTCCGGAAATGCACAGGAAGCTGTCGGAGGCCGGCAAGCCCATTCCTTCAAATTGCCACTTCTTTGGATACAACAACGATTATGAAACGCCATTCTATCCTACAGTTAAGCAGTTCAACGACGAAATGGGGCGAAAAGCGGCAGAGATCCTTGTAGAAAAACTCAAGAATCCTAATCGCCCAGTCACTCAGATACGACAGACTGCGAAGTTGATCGTACCGAATGAAAAGGGGGAGTATGCCATGGAGGAGGAGTCGCGTGCCGTCGAAGAAACGCCAACGCTCCGCCGGGGGTTTGCGAATGAGTCTCGTGGTGCCTCTGGCGGTGGAGTCCGAAAGGCAAGAGTCCCTCGCGCTTGAGATCGACCGTCGATCGAACAACGACCAGGGAGCGGGACCCGAAGTGGTACCTCCGTCGAGAGCATTCTGTCCGATTGGGCAAAACCAGGCAGTGCCGCCGGAGCAACCGAGTCATGCACACCCGCACTGTGAAAAGACTCCTTCACGCATTGGTCGTGGCAACAGTGCTGCTGGCCGCACCACGCGCCCACAGTCAGATTTCACCGGACACCCTCAGATTCGCGTTCGTCTCGGATCTTCACTTCGGCAAAACCGACCACAACGGTGAGGCTCTATGCCCGGCGGAGTGGCTGAAGACGGCCCTGGCAGGCATCGAGCGGAGAAAGGCCGAGTTTATTGTCGTTGGTGGAGATCTGATCGAGAGCAGTGATTCTCCATCGCAGTATGCGATGTTTGATTCGGCAATGCAGACCACGCTGCCATGGTACCCGATGGTCGGCAACCACGACGTGGGTGGCGAGCCCCACACGTCGACCCTGGCAAGACTCCTTGCGTGGATTCAGCGTGGCTACGGGCGGGGATCGGGCAACAGGGAGTATTTCGGATTTGTGCAAAGGAGCATCGGCGCATTCTTCGTCCTCAATACTCAAGCCTATAGCTCGACCGCACCTACTGTTCTCGCCCACGCCGATTCGCAGCTGGTGGAGATGGACCGCTTCTTCGCGATCCACGCCACCGTTCCTAACAAATTTGTTTGCTCGCACGTGCCTCTGTTCATAGGCGGACAAAACGAAGACAGTACTGGCTATTTCTCCGTCGGCCCGACGTACCGGAGGCGCATCATCGCCCTGATGAACAAACACCATGTCCAGTATTATTTGGCGGGACACCGGCATGTGAATGATGCGAAGACTGATGGCACCATCACGGTCTACGCCAACACAGCGCTGAGTTTTCAGTTGGGGTCCGGAAACCAGAGAGGATATTACATCTACACGGTCACATCCCGATCGGTATGGAGGGACTTCTACCCACTATCGATGGAACCGACCCTTGACCAGTAGTACGACATAGTTCACGGTGAAACACGAACGAGTGATAACGCGCAACGGTCACTACTGCGATCAACGCAGGAGACCCAACGAGAGCACGAAATCATCATCACTTTCCACTCGCGGTAGATGCTTCGCTTCCGCGGATAACAATCTACTCTAGGAGAATCCGATGCCGTCTTCTACATCAGTGCCTTCGCCTACTACCTCCGCTACCGGCCAACAGAATTATACCTTTGCGCTCACTGTTCTTACCTCGCTCTTCTTCATGTGGGGTTTTATTACTTGCCTGAATGATATTCTCATTCCGCACCTCAAAGCGATTTTCACTCTGAACTATACTCAGGTAATGCTGATTCAATTCAGCTTTTTCACTGCTTACGCGATTGTTTCAATCCCTGCTGGCATCCTGGTAGAAAAGGTCGGCTACAAAAATGGCATTGTCATTGGATTAGTCACTGCTGGTGTGGGATGCTTACTCTTCTATCCTGCTGCTGGGTATCAATCGTATATAATGTTTCTCGGTGCGCTGTTCGTGCTCGCATCGGGAATTACACTATTGCAGGTTGCAGCGAATCCCTATGTGGCAATCCTTGGCAAACCGGAAACCGCATCGAGCAGATTAAATCTATCACAAGCCATAAACTCTTTTGGACATACCATCGCGCCCTATTTCGGATCACTCATTATTCTGGCAATCGCTGTGAAGACAGCGGAAGAGCTGCAGGCAATGAGCTCTGCAGATTTGGATGCATATAGATTGGCTGAAGCCAGTGCTGTTCAGGTTCCT
>Ga0315273_10003518_pt1 | contig 18897 bp, 14 predicted proteins | sample YL17G02_0_MG_FD_205753 | JGI IMG/M metagenome (GOLD analysis project Ga0315273, IMG submission 205753) | Sediment microbial communities from Yellowstone Lake, YNP, Wyoming, USA - YL17G02_0 | ecosystem: Environmental > Aquatic > Freshwater > Lake > Sediment | place: USA: Wyoming | collected...
ACCAACCAATGTGCTTCTGTTCATCACGCTGTCACCTTTCTCAGTAGGGGGGGGCGAGCGCAGCGACCCGACCATGCCTGCATGGTCGGTGTGCCGCCGCACAAAACGGCACCCTCAGCTTGTCCCCATGCGCTGGACAGTCTCCAGCCTGGAATAAAGTGGAACCGCCGCCATGGGTAACGTTCCTGCTGCGATTGCGGCGACGGACCGCCCGCCGCCTGTCTCGATTCTATCTTGCCGCGCCGGCCGCATGATCAGCCGGTTTTGCCGCAAGAGCGCCTTTGGCGGTGCCAACAGCGTCGTGGACGCGTTCAAGACGGACCAAGGAACCCAGGGCAGTACGACCCTCCTCAGGCGGCGGGCCAAGTCGCGTAGCGGCGACGCGGCCATCAAGACCCTGCTACCGCTTTTCGAGGAGTTTCTTCATGGCCTCGCCCATGCCGTGGCCGATGAGGAAGTAGGTTTCGGCGTTGCTGTTCCAGTGATACGCCTGGCCCGAGGGCGAGACTTCCTTGGGCCGGTAGAAATCCTTGGTCCCGACAAAGGCCACGTTGCCCTTGAACTCCTCGTAGTTGGCGACCGCCGCCTGGGCCCGCATCAGCGACAGGGCCCGTGGATGGGTCTCCTCGCGTCCGCTCATCCCGGTCTCCGCGATGACGAACGGGAGATTCTTGGCGCCCAGGTCCTTGCGGATGTCGCGGATGAAGTTGGCGAGGTTCTTCTCGTACTCGTCATTGAAGGCTTGGTTGACGCGGTCGTTCCACCCCTGGTGCCAGCCGAAGCCCGCCAACTCATACCCCTTGCCATCGTAGTCCGGGAAGTGCGTCTTGAGATTGCCCAGGACGTCCTTGACCTGCTTGACGGTCTGGGTGTAAAAGGGGCCGACCTCGCCGCCGGAACTGGGCGGCCGGAAATCCTTGGCCAGGCTCTTGCCGCCCCACGCCAACTTGACCAGCAACACCTGGTTCTCGAAAGTGTCACCCATCACGTGGCCGAACTGGAGTTCCGGGCCGATCCGGTCTTCCTTCGCTCCGTAGCCGACCGTCAGCGGCCCCTTGCGGTCCAGGTACCAGATCCACACGTCGTCCCGCACCACCCACTCCCCGTTCTTGTCCACCAAATGCTTGAAGCGGCCAGCCGTGGCAGGGGCCTTGACCAGGTACTCCAGGCTCCCCTTGCCTTCGTTCTTCTTAGCATCGGCCTTGATGGTCCCCTGGCCTTCCATGTTCGACTGGCCCGCCAGGATAAAGACCTTGACGGGGCTCTTGCCAGCCTGGCCGGCCAGGGCCGCGGGCGCCAGGGCCAGCGCGGCGGCAGCCGCCAGAAGCGCCAAGCATGTCACTTTCTTCTTCGCAAATCTCATGTGAATCTCCTTGACTGTTCCCGACGGGAATGCCTGCCGCGCCTGACCTTCTGGAACCGCTCCATCTGTATCAAACTGCGCCGGCGGCGGCCGTCATCCGAAGAAAATCGCATCGGTTCACCCTGATGCCCTGCTCCTTCGTGTCAAACGCCAATTGCCGCCGCGGCGGCTTCTCGTCAGTAGCGCGGCAGGACGGTCTTGATGCCCTCGTCCAGGGGCATCCGGTCCGGCAGGGCGCCAGTGGCGGCCAGGAGGCGCTCCAGTTCGGCCCCCAGTTCCCTCGCCTTCTCCCGGCACGCCGGATCGCCGATGAGGTTACGGGTCTCCAGAGGGTCGGCCTTGAGGTGGTAGAGTTCGGCCGTGTAGCGATCGGGGCCGCTGTCGCCTGGCGGATAATGGATATATTTCCAGTCTTCCGTTCGGACGCCGCGGACGTTGGGCGTGTAGGGGAACTCCTTCTCGTAGTTGTAGGCGTAGTGCCACGCCGCGCGCCAGCCTTCCGTGCGGCCCTCCAGCAGGGGCCGCCACGAACGCCCGTGGATGCCCCGGAGCGGCGGCGCGTTGCACAGGTCCAGAAGGCTCGGCGCCATGTCCATGTTGAGGACCATCTGCGGGACAACCTTTCCCTTCGGCACAAGAGGCGGATAGCGCACCAGGAGCGGCACGCGGATGCTTTCCTCATACATGGTGCGCTTGTCGACGCGGCCGTGCTCGCCAAGCACGAAACCGTTATCGCTCGTGAAGACAAGGAGCGTCCGGTCGAGTTGGCCGGTCTCCTCAAGCGCCTCAAGGATGCGGCCCATGCTGTCTTCGACCGACGCGATTGTCCCGAGGTAACTTCGGACGAAGCGGCCGTACTCCTTGTGCCCGTAGAGCGGCCCCTGGATGCCGTGCCACGTGGGAACGCTCTCTTTGAGCCAGGCGGGCTTGCCGCGCTCGTAGTCGTCGGCGGTCGGGGGCCTCTTGATGTCCACCGCGTCGAGGAAGTGCTCGTACTTCGGCTCGGGCCGGATGGGGCCGCCGTGCGGCGCCTTGTGGCCCAGGCACAGGGCGAACGGTTTTCGGTGCGGCCGCTTGAGCCACGCCACGGCGTGGTCGGTGACGACGTGTGTGTAGTAGCCGCCGATGACCTCGCGTCGGCCGTTGATGTTGAACTCGTTGTCGAAGTAGTTGCCCTGGCCCCGGTGGCTCATCCAGAAGTCGAAGCCGGGCCGCGGCCGGTCCTCCTGTTCGCCCATGTGCCACTTGCCGATGTAGGCCGTCTCGTAGCCGGCCTCCTGGAGCCGCCGCGGCCACGAGGGCAGGTCCGCCGGATAGTCTGTGAAGTTGTTCAGGATGCCGTGGGCGTGGGCGTAGAGGCCGCTGAGGCCCGACGCGCGGCTGGGCGAGCACAACGACGTCGTGACGAACGCATTTGCGAATCGGACGCCCTCGGTGGCCAGCCGGTCGATGTGCGGCGTCCGAAAGAAGGGGTGGCCGGCGCAACTCATGGCGTCCCAGCGCATGTCGTCGGTGAGGATGTAGAGGACGTTGGGCCGGTCGGCGGCCGGCCGCGCACCGCCCCGCTGGCCGGTCGCGGCACAGCCTGCGGCGGCCAGCGCCCCCGCCCCGGCCAAGGTCTTGAGGAAGTTCCTTCGCGTGTGTCGCAGCATAGGGCACCTCATGGCCGGACTGTACCTTCGCAGCGTCGGGGGCACGCTCCGTACGCTACGGCGTCCCTCCTCGCCGGCCTTCCAGTGTATGTCTTCAGGGACAATGCAGTTAAGCCTGGGCGGAAGGGAGGGTTTTTCGGTCCGGTCGGGCTCCTCCAATCCGGGTTTCGCCTTGTTCTCGTGCCGGCGACGCGCCAACGTCCTCGTTTGAGTTCCTGCCGACGGTTCAAGGTGCTTTCCCGCCGGCCGGAGTATACATTACCTGGCGTGACGTTGCCAAGGGCCTCGTGGTACCGCTCGGTGTTGTACCAGGCGACGAACCGGGCGGTCTCGGCTTCCAATTCCTTCGGCGTCTCCCACACCACGAGGTTCACCTGCTCTTTGCATGATCGGTGATACCGCTCGATCTTGCCGTTGGTCTGCGGATGGTACGGTGAGGCCAGGATGTGGCCCAGGCCCCGGCCTTCCAAGTACAGGCCGAAGTCGTGCGAGATCAGAGCCGGCCCGCGGTCCGTGACCAGCCGCGGCCGCTGGTCCTGGGGCCGTCGATCCATCCCGGTCGCTTCCATCGCTTCCTCGACGACCTCGCTGAGCGCCCCTCTCCAGAACGCTTCCCGTTCTGCCAGTGCTCTATGCGTGGTTCGAGCCTCCGGTACGGAGGCGCAAGGAAAGTTCCGACTGAGCCCCGGCGCGGCTGGGCCGCGCCGAGGCCGATGCAGCGATCAAGAGAGACTCAAGATAAGGAGATGCCTATGAAGTGCGGTAACGTGACCACCTTGGTGGCCTGCCTGCTGGCCGCAGGGCTTGTCCTGGCCGGCGGCTGCGGAAAATCGGACGCCGATAAGGCCCAGGGGCCCGCGGCAGAGGGCTCGCCTGCCGCCGCGCCCCAGCCGGTTGTGCCCCTCGTCCCGAAAGCGCAGGTGGCCGACTGGTGTAGGGAGCACAGCGTGCCGGAGTCGGCCTGCACGCGGTGCAACCCCGCGCTGGTGGCCGAGTTCAAGAAGAAGGGCGACTGGTGCGAGCAGCACAATCTGCCGAAATCGCAGTGCATCGCCTGCCGCCCTGAACTCGAGGCCCAATTGAAGGCCCTCGCGCCGAAATCCTAGTGCGCCGCCAAGCGCGGTCTCTTTCGGGCGTCAACAGGGCCACGCCATGGATGGGAGCAGCCGGAACCAGCCCCTCTGTAAAGGGCGGAGCAAAACTGTGGCGGGTGGCGGACGGCTGATTCGAGGTTTCACCCGCCAACACGGAACCTTCGGGAGATCACCGTCGCTTCTTCGGGCTCCTGGCCCTGCCTTTGGCTTCCGGCCGGGCCTCTTCGGCCTTTGCGGCGAGGATTCCTTGCACTTCCCGCTTGCCGAGCTTCCGCAGGGCGACCAGGACTTCCCTGTTGTGGCCCTCGGGCTTGGCCTTCCCCCCGCCCCCCCCTTCCCATCGCCAACGCAAGGGGGAACTACCGCGCGGCCCGTCGCAGGGGCTCGCGAAAGACCTTCTTCAGATTTCTCCAAGGCATCCGCCCCGCCGCCGCAATCTTCGCCAGGGGGGTACGATGTCTGGGGCGCTTCCCATGTTCCGCCCTTTACAGCCTTGACCCGCGAGACGCCAGTGCGTAGGATCAGGCCTGATTCCGTGGCGGAGGGGGACGCACATGTCCGTGCTGGGGATTCCGGAGCGGTTCAACGCGGCCACCGTCCTCGTGGATGCCCACATCGCCGCAGGCCGGGGCGCCAAGCCCGCCATCCTGTGCGGCGAGAGGACCGTGACCTATGCCGCCCTTCACGAAGGCGTCAACCGTTTCGGGAACGTCCTGAGGAAACTGGGCATCCGGATGGAGGAACGGGTGGCGCTGCTCTTGCCCGATTCCCCCGAGTTCGCGTTCGCGTTCTTCGGCACGATGAAAATGGGCGCGGTGGCCATCCCGTTGAACACGCTGCTGGTGCCGCGCGATTACGAGTACCTCTTGAACGACAGCCGCGCCCGGGTGCTCGTCGTCCACGCGTCGCTCCTGGATCGTATCACGGGGATCCGCGACAACCTGCGGTGCCTCGAGCACGTGCTGGTCTCGGGCGACGAGGTCGAAAGGTACCCGGGTCTCGAAAGCGCCATGCAGGGCGCCCTTCCTGCGCTGGAGGCCGCCGACACCGGCAGGGACGATGCGGCCTTCTGGCTCTACAGTTCAGGAACCACCGGCTTTCCTAAAGGCACCATCCACCTTCACCACGACATGCTGGTGGAGGCCGATCAGTACGCCCAACAGACGATCGGCCTGAAGGAATCGGATGTGAGCTTCTCCGTCGCCAAGCTGTTCTTTGCCTACGGCCTGGGGAATGGCCTGTATTTTCCGCTGCGCGTCGGCGGGACGACGGTTCTTTTTCCCGGGCGGCCCACGCCCGACAAGGTGTTCGAGGTGCTGGACACCTACCGGCCCACGGTGTTCTACAGCGTCCCGACGAGTTTTGCACAGCTTCTGCACGCCGCCGAGAAGCAGGGGCGAACCGACCTCGGACGCGTCAGGATGTGCGTCTCCGCAGGGGAACCCCTGCCGAAACCGATCTTTGAGAAGTGGCGGGACCGTTTCGGCGTGGAGATCCTGGACGGCATCGGCTCCACCGAGATCCTCCACATCTTCATCTCCAACCGGCCCGGCCAGGCGAAGGCCGGCAGCACCGGGCAGATTGTCCCGGGCTACGAGGCGAAGATCGTCGACGACGATGGCGCCGAGGTCCCCGTGGGCGAGATCGGGAACCTCCTGATCAAAGGCGACAGCATTGCGGCATGCTACTGGAACAAACACGAGCCCACCAAGCAGACGTTCCTGGGTGAATGGATCAACACCCGCGACAAGTTCAGGGCGGACCGCGACGGCTACTACTGGTACGCCGGCCGCAGCGATGACCTGATGAAGGTGAGCGGCATGCCCGTCTGGCCGAGCGACGTGGAAGCCATTCTGCAAGCCCATCCGGCCGTGCTCGAGAGCGGCGTGGCCGCCGCCACCGACGAGGAAGGCCTCGTCAAACCGTACGCCTACGTTGTGCTGAAGGACAGCCACAAGCCTTCGCCGCAGCTCGCAAAGGAATTGCAGGACTTTGTCAAGAAGAACACGGCGCCCTACAAGTTCCCGCGATGGGTGGAATTCGTCGACGCGCTTCCGAAGACCGCGACGGGCAAGATCAAACGCTACCAACTGCGCGAGATGGCGGCAAGAACAACCTCACATCCGCACTAGCGCCGAGGCCCACACGAAACCCGACCCGAAGGCCACCAGCATGACCAGGCTCCCGTCACGCGCCCTGCCCGACTTTCTCGCCTGATCCAGGGCGATGGGAAGGCACGCCGACGCCATGTTGCCATACTCTTCGACGTTCACGAAGACCTTCCCGGGCGGCACGGCCACGCGTGCGACGATCGTCTCCAGCATTCGCAGGTTGGCCTGGTGCGGGATCAACAGGTCGATGGAGTCCATCGTCAGGCCGTTGACCTTCAGGGACTCGAAGACGGCCTCGGACATCCGCGCGACGCCGTTGTCGAAGACCGCCCTTCCGTCCATCCGAAAGTGCACGCGGCCGGCATCGATGTCTTCCTTCGTAATGTGCTCCGTTCGGCCCAGGGCGCTGCCGGGCGCCGCGGTGTAGAGGGCCTTGGCGCCGCTGCCGTCGGCGTGAAGGATGGTGGAGAGGATTCCTTTCCGGCGGTCGTCCGACGGCCCGACGACGACCGCTCCCGCACCGTCGCCCAGCAGGATGGCGATGTTGCGCCCGTCCAAGGACCCGTCGATCCGCTTGGACAGGACCTCGGAACACGCAATCAGCACGTGGCGGTAGGTACCCGCCTTGACGAAGTGGTCGGCGATAGCCAGCCCGTAGATCAGCCCGGCGCACTGCTGGCGGATGTCCATGACGGCAATGCCGGGCACGGCAAGCTTGGCTTGCAGGAAGAAGGCGCAGCCGGGGTCGGCGTGGTCCGGCGTGATGGTGTTCATGATCAACAGGTCGATCTGATCCATCGTCAGCCCCGCATCCTCCACCGCCGCGAGGCACGCGGGCACCGCCAGGTCCGACGCGCTGACGCCGGGCTCGGCGTGCCTTCGGCGCCGCACCCCCGTGCGTTCCACGATGAACGCGTCGGACGTCTCCATCATCTTCATCACGTCGAAATTCGTTACAACCTTGGGCGGCAGGTAGTGCCCGGTTCCGAGAATGCACGATTGGATCATGCGAATCCCCTTACGATCTGCCCGCGTCCAGTCCGGCGTGCCGGAGGGACTGCTTGACGAGCAGCCCGCAGTTCTTCTGGAAGAACTCCAGCGGCAGCAACGGCGCCCTCGCCCAGACCTCCGAGCCGAGCTGCTCGGCGGTCTCCCGCACCGACTTGCCCGCTCGGGTTTCGGCGACGATGCGTTCGTGGTACTGCTGCGTCGCCGCCGTGGCGCCGTGGAGGTAATCCCGGACGGCCTGGGCGCCCTTGATGACGCCATTATGGCTCAGGCACAGGATCTCGGCATTCAGTTCCGCCAGGCGCCGGATCGAATCAAGGTACGCCGCGTAGCCGGTAAAGTAATTCGGCCACCAGGACTGGGGGTCGGGCATGTAATACCCTGTGGCATCCGAGATGATAAGCACACCCTCGCCCGGTTCGTGGAAGCTCAGGCTGCACTCGCTGTGGCCAGGGGTCTCGAGAACGCGGAACGAGACGGCGGCGGCGACCGCGATCGTGTCGCCTTCCTTGATGATACGGTCTACGGCAATCGGGTCCTGGGCAAGAGGCCGGGGACGGTGCGCGTCGGTGATCCGCCCGGCCCGGGCGAGGGAACCGGTCAGCATCTCGTCCACCTGGCGGAAGAACGCCATCACCTTCGCGGCCGAGAGCGTGGCCGCCGCCGCCCGCGAGGCCAGGACCTTGACCCCCGGAAACGCTTCGCGGAACATCGGCACCGCCATCACGTGGTCCGGATGAGCATGCGTGATGATCACCTGCTTCACGAAGTCCCGGCCGATCCCCAGCCCCTGCATCTGCTCGAGCATCACGAGGCCCATGGCGCCGACCCCGCCTTCAAAGATCGTGCCCTCGCACGCGCCCTTGAAGAGGAACAGGGGGTATTCGTTTGTTCCGAGCATCAGCAGCCGAGGGGTGACCGCGACGGGGGGATCCTTGATCAGCATGCGTGCTCTCCTCCTTGGCCTCTGGCCAGCGCTTCGAGCGCCGCCCCGAACGCGCCGACATGCTGCGGGTCCGCGGGCACCAGCGCCGGCCGGCCGAAAGCCTCTTCCGCCAGCGTGACCAGGACAGGGTTGTGCGCGACGACCCCGCCCGTCATGACCAGCGCACCGTCCACCAAGTCCATCTCCAGGAGCCGGTTGACGACGGAGCGAAACGCGCCCTTGATGATGTCCTCGGCCTTCTCGCCCGCCCGGATTCTCGCGAGAATCTCGGTCGCGGTAAACACGGTGCAGAAGCTGCCCAGCGTGACCTCTTTCGTCGAGCGCTCGGCCAGACCGTTCAGGGCAGACACCGGCAGGTCCAGACGGAGGGCGATCTCCTCGAGAAACGCGCCCGTCCCGGCCGCGCACTTCCGGTTCATCTTGAAACTCGTGCGGCTCCCCTTGTCGTCGAGATGGATAACCTTGCTATCCTGCGCTCCGACGTCGATAACGGTCATCCGCTTGCGGAAATGGAACCAGGCCCCCTTGCCGTGGCAGGCGATCTCGGTCCTCCGGGCATCGGCCCACGGCACGTTGCCGCGGCCGTAGCCGGTCGACACGAAGCCCCGCACCTGCGGCCTCGTCAGGCCCGCGGCCGCCAGGGCCTCCGCCAGGCATCGCTCCGCGGCCTCGGCATAGTCCACGCCGGAACGCCGGAGGGCCTTGGCCACCGTCCGCCCGTTCTCGTCGATAATCACGAGCTTGGCGGCCGAAGCCCCGATGTCAACCCCACAGAAATACGGCATTGGCCGACTCCGCTCTCCGATCCGGGCGATCCTCAGGTCCCCGCCAACTGCTCCACAAAGGCTTCGACGTTGGTGCGCGCCTGCTCCTCCGAGTACAGCCGCAGATCGTTCAAGTCGCCGTTGACGACGAGGAACGGCTTGCCGGTCTTCGCCTGGAGACGCTGCGGCATCTGGTAGCGGTTGTTCGAGTTGTTGGGGCAGGTTTTCGAATCGTGGTAAAGGATGCCGTCCACTTTAAACTTCGCCATCATGCTCTCAAGGTACTTCTCCTTGGCGTCCTCGCTACGGCAGATGAACAGGTTGCAGTAGGCCCGGGCCATGCTTCTGAACGGGTCGGACGGTTCGAGGGCCTCGAAGACCCAACTATTGCAGTAGGTCGAGGCCACGACGCAGGTCCGGAGTTCGGCGAACTGCGTGGCGAGGTCCCTCAGCTTCCCCCAGATGGGCATCCCCTCCCAGTAGATCCGGAACCGCTCGCCCTCGACCGCCGCGACGCCGTTGGCGATACGCTCCTTGGTCTCGGCCAGCAGCACCTCGTAGTAGGCGATCGCGTCCGGGTGGCCGCGCAGGACAACGGCAGGCCCCATCTGGATGACCCCGTCAAAGAAGGTGATGGGCGCCGGCACGCGGGCGGCCGTATCAAGCACCGCCTTCCAGAGCACGGTGCACCGCTTGGAGAGCTCAACGGTTGCCTCCAGCCGATCCGGGTCCAGTGTCGCGCCGGCGACTGCCTCGAGGGGTTTGACCAGCGATTCGGTCTGTCGCGCCACGTCCTCGATGATGGGGTCATCCACTTCGCCGATCGCCCGCGGCGTGTGGATGCCGAGACACGGGGCGTTCCATTCGCGCGCGTAGAACTGGAACCAGTCCTTGACGTCGCGGCATTGGTTGGTGTTATAAACCAGGACGTCGGCCTTGGGCGGGCCCGGCATCTTCATCTTGTGGAACGGGCTCTCGCCCTTCAAGTAGGACCCGATGTCGCTCGTCAGGTACGAGCAGATGTCGGGCGAGAAGCCCCGCGCGTTGGCCAGCGGGATGAGGTCCGTGGCCATGCGCGTCGCGCCGAGCATCGCGCCGTGGTTCTCCGGAAAGTACACGTTGAACCCCATCGCGCGCAGGAGCTCGGCCGGGCCCACGCTCGTGCACCAGGCCGTCTTCTTCCCCTCCTCGCGCCCCCTCATGAGGTCCATGTAGTACTTCCCCATGACCTCCTTCATCATCTTGGTGGCCGCAAGATCTTTCCGTTCCGTGGGCGCCGGCATTATCAAACTCCTTCCATTTCTCGTAGAAAGCGGCACGGCGAAAACCTCGCCCCGCATTCCGCCGCCAGCCTGTCGAGGTCCGCCCGGACATGACCCAGGCCGAGATCGCGCGCATATTTCAGCACGCCGCCGCGGAAGTCGGGGAACCCCGTCCCCAGCACCATGGCGACGTCAATGTCCGATTCCCGCTGTGCGATGCCCTCTGCCATCACGTAAAACGCCTCGTTGACCATCCGCAACGTAAGTCGCCGGATGATCTCGTCCTGGCCCACCGGCCGAGGCGCCCGGCCTTCCGCCTGCTGCACTTCGGCGATGACTCGCGCGGCTTCGGCGCTCGGGCGGGGCGTCCGATCCCCCTTCTCGTACCGGTACACTCCCGACCCGCTTTTCTGGCCCAGGTGGCCTCGCTCCACCAGGCGCACGGCCACATTCGACAACGGCCCGTGGGAGCGAAACGCGCCAGTGAGGACCCGGTCGGTGAGCACCAGGACGTCCAGCCCCGCCATGTCGATGAGCGTCAGGGGCCCCATCGGAAATCCGAACTCGACCATGGCGCCATCGATGGCCGGCGCGTCCGCCCCTTCCTCCAGCAGCCAGAACGCCTCCTTCAGGTACGGGATGAACAGGCGGTTGACCAGGAAGCCCTCGCGATTCCTGACCAGGACCGGCGTCTTGCGGAGGGCCTTGGCGAATCGCACGGCCGTCGCCACGACCTTCGCCGGTGTGGCGTCTCGCCGGATGATCTCCACCAGCGGCATGCTGGGCGCGGGATTGAAGAAGTGCATGCCGACCAGCCGCTCGGGATGCCGCATTCCTTCGGCGAGCGAATCCAGCGAGATCGTCGATGTATTCGACGCGATAATCGCCTCCTCGCCACAGGCCCTTTCGATCTGGCCGAGGACGGTGCGCTTCACAGCGGCATCCTCGAACACCGCTTCAATGACGAGCTGGGCGCCGGCGATCTGGTGCCAGCCCGTCGCGGCGGAGACCAGGCCCAGCATGCCTTCCGCGGCCTCCGGCGCCAGCCGGCCCTGCTCGACGCGCTTCCGCACGCCGCTCCGTATCCGGTCCACCCCTCGTTCAAGGGCTGAGACGTCCTGATCGAGGACCGCGACCCGTATGCCGCTCATCATGAGAACCTGGGCAATGCCCGTGCCCATCGAGCCCATGCCGATCACGGCGGCCTTCGTCACGTCGGCGGCCGCCTGCTCCGCGAGACCGGGAATTCTACTCGTCTCGCGCGCCGCAAAGAAGAGGTAGATCTTATTGCGCGTGGCGAGCGTGTTCATGCACGCCGCAAAACCTTCCTGTTCTCTGCGAAGGCCGGCCTGGAAGGATTCCTCGAGTCCGGCCTGGACCGCCTCCAGAATCTTCCGGGGCGCCACAATCTCAGGCCGCATACCCGCCAACCGCTGCCGCGCGGAGCGAAAGGCCGCCTCGTTGGCGGCCGCGTCACTCACCTTGTCGGTGCACTGGCCCGTCTTTCGTGGCCCCCGAGCGGATCGCAGCACCGTGCGGGCACTTTCGAGCAGATCGCCGCCCTCGCCAATCGCATCGACAAGACCCAGCGCGCGGGCCCGCCGGGCATCGATGGCCTCGCCGGTCAGCAGCATGTTCAGGGCTTCTTCCGTGCCCACCAGCCTCGGCAACCGCTGGGTGCCCCCCGCGCCGGGGTTGATGCCCAGCGTGACCTCCGGCATGCTGAAGCGGGCGGACGTAGCGCACACGCGAAAATGGCAAGCCATGGCCAATTCGAGCGCGCTTCCCATCACCCGCCCCGCGACCGCCGCCACCACGGGCTTGGGGGAATCCTCCACCGCCTGGAATGCTTCCTGGAAGAGGCGCGACGTCCGAACCGCTTCTTCGGCGGTCGCGAGGCCCCTGAACAGGCCCACGTCCGCCCCCGCACTGAAGTGGTCCGATTGGCCCGTAAGGATAATCCCCCGGACCTCCGGGTCCAGATTCGCCCGGCCAAGGGCGGCCCGGAGCTCGTTCAGCAACAGGAAGGTAATCGTGTTCAGCGGCGGCACGCTCAGCCGGAGCACGCACGCGCCGTCGGAAACGGTGTACTCGATCATCCGCGCCGCCTTCTGCCGTCACAACTCAAGCGTGAGTTTCAGGGAATCCCTGGCACAGGTCGCATACATCTCGAAGGCTTTGGGGGCCTGATCCCACGGCATGCGCGGCGTGACCATGGCCCCGAGGTCCACGCGCCCGTCGACGACCATGTCGACGGCGGTCTGGAAGAACTCGGCGCATTCGGGCCCGACCGACGTGATAATCTCCGTCTCGTTGCGGAACGCGTCGTACCAGGGGAACGGCTGGTCGTTGTAGTCCGGCATGCCGAAGATGAAGAGCCGCCCGCCGCGCTTCGGGAGATGGGCCGCCGTCGCCATGGAATCGGGCTTGCCGGCGGCGTCGACACAGAAATCGATCTTCTCGCCGCCGGTCAGTTCCTTCACCCGCTGGACCACGTCCTCTTTCGAGGCATCGATGACATCGCTCGCGCCAAAGCGCTTGGCCCATTCGAGGCGCCATGCCAGGACGTCGGCCGCAATCACCTGCCGGGCGCCCATGCGGCCCAGAAGGTGGGTCCAGATCAGCCCCATCGGGCCCTGGCCGATGACCGCGCAGCGCTGGTTGATTACGTTCCCCGTCTGCGAGAGCGCCCGCAGGACGGTCGACACCGGCTGGGCCACGATGAGCGCGGCCACATCGGACGCGTCGGGCGGCAGCGCCGCGACGCCCGGCGGCTTGGCTCGGATGAACTCGGCGAAGCCGTAGTACCCCTCGGGCTGGGCCAGGACCAGCGTGCCGGGTTTCCACCCTTCGCATCGCGATTCGACGATGGTCCCGATATTCTCGTGTCCCGCCCAGCCAACCGGATTCGGGAAGTTGATCTTGCCCCACACCCCCTCGCCCGTGTACTGCCCCATGTTGCTCCCGCACAGGGCTACGTAACAGCACTGCACAAGGACCTCGCCGGGAAGCGGCTCGGGCTTCGGGGCGTCGAGGAAGGCGATTTTCCTTGGTTCCACGATATGGATGGCTCTCACCGGTCTCGCTCCTCCTGGCGGAAAGTGCGGACCTTCCGGTCCGCGTCGTGGCGTGCAGGACACCTTAGCGGCCGATTCGAGGCCGGTCAAGGGAACTGTCGCGCCCGTCCTTCCAGGATCAGTGCCAGAGTATCTGACAACCTGACCCTCTGTCGTTCCCAACAATACTGTCCGAGCAGGATCGAGGCAAGACATGGCTCTTGAGGCTGTCCGGCCAAGGAGCATTGGACAGCCTGGCCGCGTTCGAGGCTGCGGCAGAACCGGGCACGGTGGAGATCGTGGGCAAGCCGGCCGTGCCCCCCCGCTTCGGCCGGCGGCGCAGCAGAAGCGACCGCGCAAGGACGACGCGTCCCGCAAGCCCGAATCGCGGACGGGCGAGTCGCCCGACAGGCGCTGGCAGGCTGTCATCAAGGACAACAACGTCTGGCTGAGGAGCGCCGCCGGTGAGGAGTTCGCCCTCAGCACCGACGGCACCGCCGACGGTGCCTGCAACGGCGAGCTGTTCTGGTCTCCCGACTTGGCGAAGCTCGTCGCCATCCGCACAGCTAAGGGCGACGATGGACAACGGCCGCGGCCATCGCGGCTCTGGTCAAGCAGGAGGACACACAGATCGAGATCGAGTCCGTCGATCGGGAGATGCCGGAGTTTCACCGGGCTGACACTGCCTTGCTCGTGAGACCTGGGGCTGGCCGGACCTCTATTGGACATGCACTGCCTTGGAGGCTCTTGCAGAACCCCGAACCATCAATCACGGGTTGGCAAGGAACCCGTGGCACGTGAAGAAGGAAACAATGAACCGCGGATTGCTCATGGACCGGCCAGACGCAGGTACATGTTTACGAGGTCCTTGTAGGCTTCCCGGAACGCCGCATCGTTGACCTCGTCCATGGCCCCAGGCCCAAGTTCCTCAATCAGTGCGATGCGGCTCAGGATCAACGGCAGATCGGCCTCCGTGAGGTTCCTGGGGTCCGGGAAACCGTCCTCGTTCAAGTCCTCAATCAGGTCCTTGCGCTCTTCCGGCGGGAGGTTCGGATCGTTGATGGCCCTGAACCAGACCGCTTCGGCCGCGGGATCGAACCCCACACGGCTCAGGGCGTCGCGGGCCTCCGGATTCCGGGCCGGCGGCTTGGCGGCGCCGGGTCTCGCGGGCTGAGAGGCCGGCGGCCGCTTGCCGGAGTTCGCCCGGTCGGGCGTCTTCGCCGACGGAGTCTGCCGTGTGTCGGCGACGGAAGCGCCAGGTGCCTCGGGCGCCGACCGCTCCTGAGGCGGCAGTCGCATCGCCGGCGCGGCGACATGGCGCTCTTGGCTCCGGGCCGCCTTCAACTCGGCCCCACGTTCGGCAGGCACTGTTTTCAGCGGGACCGGCGGCGCAGGTTGGCGATTGAAGATCATCACGCCGCCGACCAGCGCAGCGGCCAACCCCCCGGCCGCCGCGACGAGTCCGATGATCGTCGTTCTTCCCATTACGGTCTCCTTCCCGGCTTGAAACTCAGGCAGCTCAAATGCATGTATGAAGTTTCCCTAACTTTTCCTTGACAGAACCTGTATGCCGGGGTAAGAATCCGCGCCCAGAGGGCGTGGCTCTAGGAAGGCCCCCCCCCGAGGGGGCCGTAAGAACAGGCGGAGCCCCTTTGGAGACGCCGCTCCCATCTTTGGCTCAACTCACCTTGACCGCGCTCCACCCCCTTCCGGCCCCCGACACAGTAGCCTGCCCGGTCCCTGGCCAATCCCACCCAGCACAGCAACTATCCCTCGGGTCAAAGATCAACTGCCGCAACTCCGGGCCTCTCTCCACAGCAAGGCCATTCTCGGCCCCGGAAAAGTATGCGCCGGATCGCTCCGAAGCTCTTCGGGTCGCACGGCCAGAGGCCGTGGGTTTAGCTCGCGCCAAACCGGAAATGTCTGGACACCACCCCGGCCCGCTGTAACACTCATCTGCCGCCGTGCATCACAAAGCGGCTCGCCTATCTTTGCGTTCCACGCCTCGACCTGGCCTCGCTTATCACCCGACTCGGGAACGTCCACGGCGTATAGTCGCCGCGATCGGGGCAAGCACCGCGTTGGTGGGCAGGCGGCGCTCGTCGTAGATGCCCTCTGCCCGCAGGAAGTCGGCCATGCGCTTCAGGCCGCGCTCCAGCGCCGCCAGCTCCGACAGGTCCACCTGGTCCACGCGCACCTGCGCCATCATGAGTTGGTGCAGCAAAGTGCGGAGGAGGCCATGAAGCGAGTCCCGAAGCTGTTGGTGATGGCCTCGCTTGGCATCCAGCAGGTCCAAGTGTTTGACCATAGGCGTGCAAGCATTCGCCCATGAGTATGACACATACTCGGACGCAGGCAAGAGAAAATCCGCCGCTGGCAGATGGAAAGGCACGCGCCCACCGGTGATGGCACGACGCAGGGATCGCCTCATGCCGCTTTGCGGTAGTAGTGCTGAGAGTAACTACTCTTTCGTCGAGAGCAGTCCCGCCCAAACGGAATTCCGCTCAGAGGCTGTGAAGAATTCGTTTTTTCTTGGTCCGTGAGTTGAGTCATCGTTTCGGGCAGACGACCTGTCCGGAAAAGGCATTCCGTTCGCCGGACCGCCCAGCGGGCGGTCGTCACGGCTGAACCCGCCCCGGTTTCGTGCGGATGAGCCTTCCCAACCGTCGTTTTCGGCGTTTTTTCTCGCCCTACCCGGCCGCCACGACCGGCTCGGCGCGCAGGGCCGCCATGACGCGCAGGCCGCTCGCATCAGGTTGTGCGCCAGCGCAAACCAGAGCGCCACGGCGCGGACTTTCTTCAGTCCGCGCACCAGGAACTGACGCATCCCTCGGTTGCGCGCGATGGCATTGACGCACTCCGCCGTCGAGGCCCGGTCTTTGTAAATCTCCTGCGCCTCCGGCGTGCCCATCCGCCGTCGCCACTCACACACCGGCGCACTGTCCCCCGGCAGCGGCAGATACCGATCTCGCTCCTTGTGCTTCTTGGGCTCCGGCACCGGGGCGTAAACCGTCGTCCCCACCTCCGGCGAGGCCAGCGTCTCAAGGTCCTCCTTCTTCGCAAAACCGCCGTCTACCAACATCTCCCCCGGCGCCCGGCCGTACCGCGCCTGGTGCTGCTCCACCATCGGCGGCATCTGTCCCATGTCGCTCCCGCGGTTGACGACCTCCACCCCCGTGATGATCTGGCTGCCCGTGTCGCTTGCGAATTGGACGTTCACCGCCGGGCGAAACCCGCCATCGCTCATCTTCATCACCCGCGCCTCCGGGTCCGTCGTCGAGACCCGCGCCTTGGCCTTGTCTTCGGGCGCTTTCTTCGATTCCACGTCCGGCATCTCTTCCAGCGCCCGCCGGATTCGATCCGACCGCTCCCGCGCCGCCCGTTGCCGCGCCGCCTTCTGCCGCTTCGTCGTCCCCGCGGGGTCTTCCTCCAACTCCTTCCGAAGCGCGTCCACCTGTTCCTTCGCCTGGGCCTGGCATTCCTCCAGCGTCGGACGCCGCCGGAAACTCGCCGCCCCGGCGCTGGCCCGCACCCGCACCCCGTCCTGCACCACCCGCTCCAAGGTCACCAGCCCCTCGTGCATCAGCGCCGCCACGTTCCCGGTCAGCAACGCGTCCAGGAACGCCCCCTGATCCACCCGAAAGTCCGACAGCGTGTGGTAGTTCACCGGCACGTCCCCGCAAAGCCACTGGTACGCCACGTGGTCCCCGCAAAGACGATCCACCTGGCGGGCCGATCCCACCCCGTCCAGCGTGGCATACCGCCACAAGGCCAGCAAAATCCTCGGATCAATCGGGTCCCGGCCGGCATGACCCGTCACCGCCCGAATCTCCCGGTACAGCGGCATCCTGTCCAGCCCCTCGACGTACTCCCACACCAGCCGCGCCCGGTGATCCTCCGGCAACAAGGCGTCCAGGGACTGCACGTGCATCCTCACCGGGTAGCGGTCCGGCCGCTGCATCCGCGGAACCCCGAAGGGCGAACTGCCCGACGCCGCCGGCTCGGCCGATGGGCCGGGCGACGGCCGAACCTCGAACAGGGCCGGGACAGCCGATGGGGATTCCGACGCGGGGGGATTGGCTTGCGTGCTCATATCCTCCTTCCTACACCACCGTTCGGCTCCAGTCCAGAAATTCCACCATCCTGTGAATGAAAATCTGAATTCTTCACAGGCTCTCAGACATCGGACCAGCGGCGGCGACGGCGGCATCGGGAACGGAAACCAGGTCGGCATCCAGACAGACGACCTGGCCGGCCTTGAGCGCGAACTCGGCCGTTTTCGCCCCGTACCGCACCTTGCATGCAGCGGCACCGGCATTGCGGATTTCGGCCGCCTGGAGTCTTCCGCCCTTCCACTGAAGGCTCACCTCGAACCCGCCGCGCGCCCGCAGACCCTTGACCGAGCCGTCACTCCAACCGGTGGGCAAGGCGGGCAGCAGGCTGATCTCGCCGGCGTGGCTCTGAAGGAGCGCCTCGGCCACGCCCGCCGTGAAGCCGAAACTGGCGTCGGACTGATTGGCGCCGCTGTTGTGAAGGTTGAGGGCCACCGAACTGCTGACGAAGCTCTTCACGCAGCCGGCGACCTTGTCGCCGCGCTCCAGGCGCGCCCACACGGAGATGTCCCAGGCCAGGGGCCAGCCGCCACGGCTGCGACGGCCTTCCATCCACTTCAGGATGGCGGCCGCCAGTTCGGGCGTGCCGCGCAGCGTGATGGAACAGCCGGGGTAGAACGTGAAGTTGGGCGAGCAATTGTGCCCCTGATCGCCGGGCTTCCAGTCCTCGATCCACTCCTGGAGGCCGCCCATGCGGTTGATCTGGCAGGGAGGAATCCTCTTGAGGGCCGCCGCCAGCTTGCCGCGGAATTCCTCGTCAACGCCCAGGATCTTGCTCGCCTCGATGCAGTGCGGGAACAGTTCGCGGATGATGCCGACGTCCATCGTCGGCGACGGGGAAAGGAAGGCCAGCTTCCCCTCGCCGTCGAGGTAGCCGTGCTCCGGCGACATGGAGAAGGGCGTCACCAGCCAATGATGCTTGGGTTCCTCGACCATTACTTCCACGAGGAACTGGGCCGCGCCCTTCAGGATCGGGTAGTATTCCTTGAGGAACTTCTTGTCGCCCGTAAACGCATAGTGTTCCCACAGGTGCTGGCAGAGCCAGGCCCCGCCCACGGGCCACATGCCGAACTTGGCCGCATCGACCGGGGCGGTCCCCCGCCACAGGTCGATGTTGTGATGGGTTACCCAGCCGCCCACGCCATAGCAGGTCTTGGCCGTCTTGGCGCCGGTGACCGCGATGTCCTTGAGCATGTCGAACAGGGGCTGGTGGCACTCCGACAGGTTGCAGACCTCGGCTGGCCAGTAGTTCATCTCGGTGTTGATGTTGATGGTGTACTTGCTGCCCCAGGGCGGCGAGACCGATTCGTTCCAGATGCCCTGGAGGTTGGCGGGCTGCCCGCCCGCACGGCTGCTGGAGGCAAGGATGTAGCGGCCGAACTGGAAACACAGGGCCTCCAGGTTCGGATCGGCGGCGCCGGCGCGCATCGCCTTGAGGCGCTCGTCGATGGGCTTGTCGTTGGCCGACGGGTCGCCGATCGCGAGGTGCACGCGGCCCATCAGCCGGCGGAAGTCCTCTTCGTGCCGGC
>Ga0315273_10003519_pt1 | contig 18894 bp, 13 predicted proteins | sample YL17G02_0_MG_FD_205753 | JGI IMG/M metagenome (GOLD analysis project Ga0315273, IMG submission 205753) | Sediment microbial communities from Yellowstone Lake, YNP, Wyoming, USA - YL17G02_0 | ecosystem: Environmental > Aquatic > Freshwater > Lake > Sediment | place: USA: Wyoming | collected...
AATATTCCCTTTTTTGAGTGACATGACCGGTGTGGTCACCACTTCTTCTGTATATTGAGCAACCACATTCTTTGTTTTCAAAAATTCAACAACTCTATTCACTTCACCCTCGGAAACATACGTTCCCTGGATTCTGCTGGGTTTACTTTGGTCAGGCGGAATAAAGAGCATATCTCCCCGGCCTAAGAGTTTTTCAGCGCCGGGCATATCGATAATGACGCGTGAATCCACCATAGAAGTGACATTAAAGGCAATTCTGCAGGGGATATTGGCCTTGATAAGTCCGGTGATGACATCCACGCTCGGCCTTTGTGTTGCCACCACGAGATGAATGCCTACTGCTCTGGCCATTTGCGCGAGCCTGCATATCGAATCTTCAACATCCGCCGGAGCATATGCCATTATCTCTGCAAGTTCATCAATACAAATAATGATATGTGGAAGTGCCTGAAATCCCGACCACTCATTAAAACCATCAATATTCCTCACTCCGATTTCTGCAAATTTTTTATACCGGTTCTCCATCTCATTTATTGCCCAGTGGAGAGCCGATAAAATTTTATCCTGCTCAACGATAACGGGGGTTAACAAATGCGGAATGCCATTGTATGCGGTCAGCTCAACGCGTTTTGGGTCAATAAGAATGAGCCGCACTTCCTTTGGTGTGGTTTTGAAAAGGATTGAGCAAATGAGTGCGTTCATAAGTACTGATTTTCCGGAATTTGTCGCTCCGGCTACCAGCACGTGAGGCATTTTCCCAATATCTGCTACCACCGGCTTACCAGAAACATCAAGACCAAGGGCTACCGTAAGTTTACTTTTGGCATGCCGTAAAATGTCAGATGTAAGCATGCGCTTGAGTGTCACAAACTCCAGTCCTCTATTGGGAATTTCAATACCAACGAGATCCCGCCCGGGTATTGGAGCTTCGATACGAACTTGTCCGGTTGGTGCGGCAAGGGCAAGAGCCAGATCACTTGATAACGATGTGATCTTTGACAGTTTAGTACCAAGAGTGATTTTCATAGCATATTGAGTAACTGCAGGTCCCGGATTTACCTCCACTACATTTGCCCTGATTCCAAAACTCTCAAGCGTCCTCTCGATCGTATCGGCATTTTTCCGGACATCCCCGCGATCTGCTTTTTCTTTCGGACCGTCCGAAAGAAGCGATTCAGGAGGATATTCCCACATAGCGGTATCATTTGGGTCATTGGCCATAGGATCATTAGCCTTCAATTGTTCTTTTTGAAGAGCGGTTGGTCTGGCTTTCATCGTAGCAAGGGCAGGTGTGCCGATTTTGAGCGATGGTTTTTCTTCATCTTCTCCTTTGATCCTTAATTTTGGTTTATCATTCATGGATCCAAACGAAGGTTTTTTTTCAAATACCTTACCGATTGTTTCTGCTATAAACGTTATTGTTTTTAAAAGTACATCGACCATGCTATCAAGTGAGGCATTAAAAGTAACAATAAATCCAATGATGATGCACCCTAAAAATGCCAATACTGCACCTTCTGCGGCAATAGCGTTTGCGAGTATCCGCCACGCATACTCTCCCAACATGCCTGCCTGCGTCACACCGGTTAGACCCGCATACATAACGAAAAGTCCGATAGGAACATTTGGTTTTGCAATTTCGGATTTTATTTTGAAAAAAAGAAGGCTGATGGAAACCAAAAGCGGAGGGAGCGGATACATCGCCCATCCTAAACTGTTATACAGTTCCTCCCGCAAAGGGGAAAGCATCTGGGCATCGGTAAAAAATGAAAGGAGGATTGTGCAGGCAAACAGCCACAGCCAGACAGCCGCAACCGTATACACCGTCTGCTTTTTCAGCTTCATCATTTTAAATGGCCCGCGTTTTTTATAACTTCTTTTTCTTCGAAACATACTCATGGTTATTAGTATATGGGCAATCCTTCCCAATTACAATTCCTTTTATGGTATACTGTACCTTAGGTAGACGAAAAAAAGGTTTTTAACCCGCTTTGCCCTGCGGGGTTTTTTAGTTCTGTCGGAATACTCTGAAAACTCGGAGAACCGGAGAATCGGAACTTCAGAAAATCAGACATTCTGAGAATCCGATTATTCTGAAATTCTGAGTATTCTGAGTTTTCTGAAAAAAAATGGACATCCGAAACATCGCCATTATCGCCCACGTAGATCATGGCAAAACCACTCTTGTCGACGGGATGCTCAAGCAGACCCATACGTTCCGTGATAACCAGGCTGAAATGACCCAAACAACCATTATGGACACCAATGCCCTGGAGCGGGAAAAAGGAATTACCATTCTCGCAAAAAATACAGCAGTTATTTATAAAGGAACAAAGATTAATATCATTGACACCCCGGGGCACGCGGATTTCGGCGGTGAAGTAGAACGGGTGATCCATATGGCAGACGGCGCACTTCTGGTGGTCGATGCCGCAGAAGGACCTCTTCCCCAAACACATTTCGTACTCAAAAAAGCTCTTGAGCATAATCTTAAAATAATAGTGGTTATCAATAAAATTGACCGGAAAGACAGCAGATCTGTTCAGGTGCTCCATGAAATAGAAACATTGTTTTTGCACTTGGCAAAAAATGATGAGGATCTCATGTTTCCCGTCATCTACACCATTGGAAAAGACGGAAAAGCATGGGATCACGAACCGGAACATCTAAATGAACCAGCCACTCTCGAACCATTATTTGAATCTATTATAAAAATCATTCCAGCTCCGTCAGGAAACCCCAACAAGCCGTTTAAACTCCTCATATCAAATCTGGATTTTGATGACTACAAAGGGACATACGCCATTGGCAAAATACAGCAGGGAACGGTAAAACCAAAACAGTCAGTGCTTATCATGGAAGAAAACACCCGTGTAGGACAGGGAAAAATCGAACAAGTCTTCACCAGTGCAGGACTGAAACGACTCCCTATTGATGATACTCAAACCGGTGACATCGTCGCTCTCACAGGTTTGACTGATGTAAAGATAGGCCAAACACTCACTGATCCGTCTGATCCAACAGGATTTCCGATGATTGAGCTTGAGGAGCCAACACTAAAAATATTAGTATCACCCAATACCTCCACATTTTCCGGGCGTGAGGGAACATTTTCTACAGCCCGCCAGATCGAGGAACGGCTTTTGAAAGAAAAAAAAGTAAATATCGGCCTCCGGATCACGAGTAATCCGGCAGGCGTCGGATTTATCGTTGCAGGACGGGGAGAACTCCATCTGGCAGTCCTTTTTGAAAATTTACGTCGAGAGGGATATGAATTTCAATTAGGAAAACCGGAAGTTATCAAAAAAGTCATTTCAGGTGTCGCATCCGAACCGTATGAGGAAATAACAATAGAAATTGATAAAGCCTATGTAGGAATCATTTCAGAGGATTTGGGCCAAAGAAAAGGAGAACTTCTTGATTCACACACAGATGACCGTGGGGTCACGTCACTGATATATAAAATTTCCTCTAGGAATCTCTTAGGATTCCGCGGAGACATTTTAACCAAGACCCGAGGCAATGGAATTTTTGCCACCAGAACGATTGGATATTTTCAGGAAGGCCAACCCATACCGAAAATCCGAAACGGAGTCCTCGTATCTTTTCAATCCGGCAAATCAACAGGATACGCGCTTCAAACAGTGCAGGAACGGGGAAAAGCTTTTGTCGGCCCCGGTGTTCCCGTGTATGAAGGGATGATTATCGGGATAAATAATCGGAATGAAGATATCGACGTCAATGTGTGCAAGAGCAAAAAACTCACCAACATCCACTCGGCAAATGCTGATATCGCAATACAGCTGGATCCTCCGATTGTGTTTTCCTTGGAGCAATGTCTGGACTTCATCGAAGATGATGAACTGGTGGAAGTGACGCCATTAAATTTAAGATTACGGAAAAAATATCTCACGAAGATTGACCGCTCCCGCGCCGGAAGAGGATTATCTGTAACAATTTAACCTTTATTCATTCTTTTTTTCAAAAAACAGTAGCTATACTTCCAACACCACCGGGACGATGAGGGGCTGGCGGCCGGTTTCTTTGCGTAAAAATTGTTGGAGATTATCCTCAACCAGTTCCCGAATATACCGCCAATCCCTGATTCTATTCTTTTTAGTCTTTAGACAATCTATAACCAACCGTTTTGCGCGTGTAAGTAGCGCTGTGGATTCTTTGATATACACAAATCCCCGGGAAATGATATCCGGTTCTCCGATGATTCTCCCTGATTTCCGGTCAATGGGTACAACGACTACAACAATTCCTTCCTGTGCTATGGTCTGACGGTCATGAAGGACAATTGCGCCCACATCTCCCACTCCTAATCCATCAACCAGAATATTTTCCAACGATATTGTCTCCACAACTCTAGGTTTCTGGAATTGTTTAAATTCTACGACTTCCCCTTCTTCAGGAGTGAGAAAATTACTTTTTGGAAAACCGATTTCTGTGGCAACAGTTCGATAATTTACTACGTGCCGGGCAGTTCCTCCGATTGGAAACACATAATCTGGCCCAAGAGCAGACAAGAGGAGCATGTGGTCTCCCTGACTTCCGTGTCCTGAAACGTGAAGATCTTCCATAATGTTTGTATACGATACCCGCGATCCGGTCCGGTAAATTTGGTCAATCAAATCATTGACTGCATTTTCATTGCCCGGAATAGGATCTGCTGAAAACAGTACGGTATCACCGGCATTGAGACTCACATACATATGATTGTCATTGGCTATCCGGACCAATGCTGATTCCGGTTGACCTTGGGCACCTGCCACAATGAGAAATTGTTTGATTGCCGGGATTTTGCGCAAATCTTTATCCCGCACTATCTTTTCTCTGGGAAATCTCATATACCCCAAATCAAGTGCTGCTTCTACGTTTTTTGTAACCGATCTTCCGATAAAGGCAATTTGTCTTCCCTGCCGAAGGGCAATGTCAATGGCAAGCTGCATTCTGGATATATTTGAGGACTGGGTGGTAAAAAGAAATTTCCCAGGACACATGGTAATTTCCTTTTCGAGTACGTCACCGATTTTTTGTTCAGAGGGTGTAAATCCTACGCGTTCTGATCCTAAACAATCCGTGAGAAGACACAGCACGCCCTTTTTTCCGACTGCGTTGATTTTCTCTATTTCAGAAAGTTTCCCGTCAAGCGGATGAAAATCAAATTTAAAATCACTTCCATGATAAAAAATACCCACAGGTGTTTCGATGATAAGGTTTGCCGTATCCGGCACCGAATGTGTCATACGTACAAAAGTGACACGAAATGGTCCGATTTGCAGTTCTTTATCAAATCCAACCGCTGTTACTTTTTCTTTTATTTTTGCTTCTTTGAGCTTTACATTGGCAAATGTAGCGGTGAGTGGTGTCCCCCACATGGGAATTTTTCCAAGTTTTGGGTAGATATACGGGATAGCACCAATATGATCATCGTGACCATGTGTAAATATGAGTCCGCGGATAGCTTCTTTTTTATTTTGAAGGTACCGTGTATCAGGTATCACGATATCCACCCCGTACATATCAGGGTCAGGAAAGCCGATCCCGCAGTCTACCAGAAGTATGTCTCTCAACGTTCCGTCATACCGGTACTCATAGACAAACATATTTTTGGTCACATCTCCCGTACCGCCCAAGGGGATAATCCGCACCGAACCTTTCCCGGAGTCTGCTGATCCGATAAATACATTTCTCTTATTATTTTTATTTTGATTTTGGAATCCTTGATTCCTTTGAAAATATCTGTTCATAAAAAAAATTAACGAATAACGAATTTGTACGAATATGCGAATAGAAACATTAAATGAATTCGTTTATTCGTAGATTTTATTCGTAATTCGTTGATGATTACTAATACATCTGTATGTATTGTTTCACCGTTTCCTCGGTGATTTTAAATTGCTTTCCCTTCCCCTCTACTACTTCCCGGGCGATTTTCCGAACCAATGAGTTGATATTCCTCTCTAGACTCCGTATTCCCGCGTCATATCCTAAAGGACGTACCATTTTTGCCCAGATTGCATCGTCAATGATGACCTGTTCCGGTTTCAGTCCTGATTCGGCAAGAAGTGCCGGCAATACGTAATCTTTGGCAATTTTTATCTTCTCCTCATCGGTGTAAGAAGGCATTTGTATAGGCTCCAGCCGGTCAAGAACAGCTGTGGCCACATTGGTCGTGTTATTGGCTGTCGCGACAAACAACACTTCCGACAAGTCGAACGGATAATCTAAAAAGTGATCGGTAAATGCTTTATTTTGTTCCGGATCCAGAAGTTCAACGAGAACTCCCATAATATCCCCACGCGTGGCTTCTGCAACACGGTCAATTTCATCCAAAAGAATAACCGGATTTTTACTTCCTGCAAACCGCATCCCTTTCAAAATGAGTCCGATTTCCGCATCCGGCCGTACACGGGATTGTCCGCGAAGCTCGAGAGCGTCCGCAAGTCCTCCAAACGGAATTCTCACAAACCGTCTCCCCATAGCCTGGGCAATGGATTTGGCAAGTGTCGTTTTTCCGGTTCCAACCAGTCCCACAAGACACAAAATCGGCGCACGTCTGGCAAACGCTCCGTGGACAGGAGCAGTATCTGATTCTTCTTTTGATACAATTTCCGTACTTCCACGGAGTTTAAGTACTGCCAAATATTCTAAAATCCGGTCTTTCACTTCGCTCAAGCCGTAGTGATTCTGATCAAAAATCTGTTTTGCCTTCATGAGGTCCAGTGTGTCTACCGTTCTTTCTTTCCATGGAAGATTTAATGCCCAATTGATATACGCGAGCATCTGTTCAACATAAACAGATGCGCTGATATCGTTTTGCAGCCGTTCTATTTGTTCCAGCTGATCGCTAATTCTGGCACTAAGCGGTGGCGGAAGATCTTTTTCTTTCAATTGCCGGCGCAGGCCGGGCAGTTCATCGGCAATTTTACTCATACCGGGTAGTAGAGTTTCGACCTTTGCCTTTTACGCTTTCGAAATCTCTTACTCCTTTCATATAATAATCGTATATCCAATACAACAGGTAGGTGTTATCGACGGGCAAAGATAAAAGCGTGTCGAAACTTCACTACCCGGCATAGTTCCATGATACACCATCATTACTCATTGTCACTAGAGAAAAAAATAATTCCGTGGAAGAAATACTACAAATACTATAAATGCCACCAATACTACAAATGAATGAAGCAATGATTTAATCATTGAAATAATTAAATCATTCATTTTTCGGATTTTTCGGATTTATCGGATTTGCTTATTGGATTTAAAATCTCCGTCTGCCTCCTCCGCCGCCAAATGAGCGTCTCGGTCTGTCAAAGGTGCGCGGTTCTCTGGATGGAGACTCTTTCTTCGCATCTTCTCCGAATAACATGGAGAGGTTCACGCGTCCCTGATCATCAATTTCCATGACCCGGACTTTTACTTTTTGTCCCAAGGCAACTACTTCTGAAGGATTATTTACAAATCCTGTCGTCATTTGGGACACATGTACGAGTCCTTCTTTGCCCGGTAATATTTCTACAAATGCCCCAAATGGAAGCATCCGTTTCACTTCCCCTTCATACTCTTCCCCTGGTTTGACCTCATGAGTGAGCCCTTCAATCCAGGAAACTGCGTGTTTGACCGCTTCTTCCTTTATCGATGATACAAACACAGACCCATCGTCTTTCACATCAACGACAGCGCCGGTTACCGTCTGAATTTGACGGATCATTTTTCCTCCCGGTCCGATCACCTCTCCAATCCGTTCAACAGGAATTTTTACCATCTGCACTTTTGGTGCATATTGAGAAAGATGCGCTCTGGATGAGCCGATAATTTTCCGTAAATCATCAAGAATAATCATTCGAGCAACTTGTGCTTTTTCCAATGCTCCTTGTACCATCTCATCCGTAATTCCGTTAATTTTCATATCCAACTGGATTGCGGTGATGCCGTTTTTGGTACCTGCTACTTTAAAATCCATATCTCCGCCAAAATCCTCTACACCCATGATGTCGGTAAGAAGTACATACTTATCGGATTTTTTATCCGTCATAATTCCTACAGAAATTCCTGCTACCGGCTCTTTTATGGGAACTCCGGCGTCCATAAGAGCCAATGTTGAACCGCATGTGGATGCCATCGATGTTGACCCGTTTGAAGACATCACCTCTGACACCAACCGGATAGTATACGGAAATTCTGCCTCAGTCGGGATGACGGAGAGAAGCGCACGTTCGGCAAGGGCGCCATGGCCGATTTCTCTCCGGGAGGGAGTACCAACCCGACCGGTTTCTCCTACGGAATACGGCGGCATACTATAATGATGGATATACCGCTTTGATTCTTCTCCTGTCGGGCTTTCGATAAGCTGATTGAGTTCAGGAGAGGCAAGTGTGGCAATGGTCAACACTTGTGTCTGACCGCGTTTAAACATAGCGCTCCCGTGAGTCCTGGGTAAAATTCCCACTTCCATGGTGAGAGCCCTGATTTCATCAGCTTTCCTTCCGTCCACGCGTTTCCCGTTTTTCAGAATATCATCCCGAAGTTTCTTTTTAAACATCCCGTCCAAAATTCCCATAATGTCAGGAATGGTAAATTTCTGTTCATAGGTCGTCGCGATAGTCTGGGCAAGAGTAGCTAATTCCGTATCGCCGTATTCTTTCTCTGTTTTTTTCTGAAACGCAACTTCAGCTTCTTTCTTGAAATCTTTTACGATTTTTTCTTCTAATTCCTTCAGGTCTTTTTCCGGAGGCACCGGTACTTTTGTTTTTCCCACTTCTTTGACTAACTCTTCTATACATGCAATGATTTTTGCATTTTCAGCTTTCGCCTGTTTGACTGCCTCCAGCACTACGTCTTCCGGAGTTTCACAAAATCCACCTTCAAGCATCATGACTTTTTCTTTATTGGAAGAAACAACAAAATCAAAATCTGAAATTTCCTGTTCTGTGGCGCGTGGATTGATAAGAAATGCCCCTTCCTCTCCTGAACCGGCTGAAGAGTCCCCCTTGGTGTACCCGACGCGGACTGCTGATATCGGTCCGTTCCATGGGATAGGGGATATCGCTATAGCTGCTGATGTGGCCACCAAACTCAACACATCCGGATCATTTTCTCCGTCTATGGAAAGCGTGGTGATGATGACCTGTACATCGTGCTTATATGTTTTTGGGAAAAGTGGCCGGATAGAGCGGTCGATAAGACGTCCTGTAAGGACTGCATCGTCAGACGGTCTTCCTTCACGTTTCACCCAACGGGATCCTTTAATTCTTCCTCCTGCATACAACCGTTCGATATATTCAACACTCAAGGGAAAATAATCAAGCGTCGTTTCTCTCCCTGATGCGGTCACGGTAGCTAGGACGATCGTTTCCCCATATTGGGCTACGACTGCGGCGCTTGCCTGTTCGGCAAACCGGCCGACTTCCAGTGATAATGTCCGACCCCCTACTTCAATGGTTTTTTTGATTAATTTCATATTCTCTTTTCTTGAGGCGTAGAAAGAAGAAAAAGTGAAGTGGCGCCTGAAGTGGGATGGCCAGAATTTTTGATAAACCGGATCAAAAACTCAAGTTATCACACTTCGCGCATATTCCACATTCATCTTCTTTTGCCTCAATCCCCGTTTATTTTGAAAGACCTACCTTTTTTACTATCTCAGTATACCGTTTTTTATCTTTTTTCTCCAGATAATTCAGAAGTCTTCGACGTTTACTGACGATTCCCAAAAGTCCCCGCCGGGAATGATTGTCTGATGGATTCCCCTTCAGATGCCCGATAAGCTTATCAATCCGCTTGGTGAGAAGCGCTACCTGCACTTCAGGACTCCCCGTATCTCCGGGTTTGACTTGGTATTCCTCAATCACTTCCTGCTTTTCAGCACTTGGTGGCGGGACGGTAGGAGCGGTCTCTTTTTTTGCTTGAGCTTTTTTTGGAGATTTCACCGCTTTTTTTTGATCAGATTTCGTTAATTTCGCAGGGTTTTTTCCCTGCCTGCCGACAGGCAGGTCTTTTTTTACAGGTTGTTTTGTTGCTTTTTCCATAGACTATTCGTAACGAACAGGATTGTATTGTAGCGTATTTTGGGTTCCTTTACAAGGATGAAATAGAAATTACGGAGAAATCGTAGATCCAACGAATGGTTTCCCGTCGAGTGCTGCTTCTAAATTTTTAAGATTTTTTCCATTCAAAATTTTGACAGTTACCCCCAATTCCTCGGCAAGCTTTGATGCAATCGGGTCAAACGGCAAATTGAGTCCCGGAGTCCATGTGTCTCCTGATATTTTCCGGTACTCTTTCCAATGCATGATATCTATGGGTTTTGCATCGGGAAATTGCTTTGGATCTTTATCATATACCTTATCAACATTACTCATGTTTATCATATGTTTCACGCCATAATCCTGACATAAAGTAACGGCGCAGTAGTCCGTGCTCCATCCCGGTTTCCAGCCTGCGGCAATTGCCACGGGTTTATCAATTTTTAAAATAATTTCGTAGTGTTTGATGATCCGGGGATCTGCAATATCGATAAAAATGGTACGCACAAGTTGGGCATTGAGCCGTGTGGCGTGAATACCAAGCCAATCAATATCCTGATTTGAAATTTCCCCGTGTACCTGCATGGCTGCATCCCGGTATTTGCGCATGATAGTTCCGCCTCCGACCGTTATAAAAAATCTCCGCTTTTTTTCGGAGACTTGCTTTCGGATAAATGCATTAAACTCGGTAAGAAATTGGGTATCAATTCCCCCGTTTGGGACAACGAGTGATCCCCCGAGAGATAATATAAATGTGTCAGAATCTATGCTCATACCATTTCTCCTTACTCAAAAAATGACGCCAAACAGCGGCGTATAAATGTATCTTACCATGATCTATCCTATTGTCAAAGTACAAAATATACTGTATCATCCGTCTGTATTACGTATTTATTCATTATCAAAAAATATATGGCAAATCCTAACGAATGCAAAACATGTATTGAACGTACCGGGGGTCAACCGCCTTGTGATAGTTCTTATGCCGACGGTGAATGTCCACCGGTCATAACAAAAACGACAGAATTAGAATTAAAAGCTCTTTCAGCTGATATACCGGGACAACCAGAGGATTAAATGGAATAGTTAATTTTTCACCATTCTTTTTTCCACAAATGCACGGATATTTTTCTGAAATATTTTTTTATCAAACGTTGCTGCCTGTTTTCTGCACTCTTTCTCCCAATCCGTTGTTAGAGATAATTTTTCAAATGTCTTTATAGCATTAACTAATGATTCTGCCGTCGGCTTATTAAATAACACACCTGTTGGACCCCGCCCTGAGCTTGCCGAACGGGTATCCAGCACTGTTTCTCTCACTCCTCCCTGCGCAAGTCCTATAACCGGTGTACCGTACGCCATAGCCTCTACCGGCACCATACCGAAATCCTCATCGAGGGCACAAAAAATCAATACCTTCGCATTTGCGTATGTTTCAGCAAGATCAGTATCAGAAACGCTTCCCAGAAACTCTACGGTCGGACCCGCAATTTTCTTCAGCACCCCTTCCTCATTCCCCACTCCCACAATTTTTAATGGAAGCTTGAGCTTGTTGCACGCCTCAATAATGAGATCAACTCTCTTTGCCCAACTCAATCTCCCGACGGAAAGGTAATAAGAATTGGGTGACAGGTGACAATGAGCAGGGGACACTATTTTTTCTTTGCTCATTGCTTTTTGTTCTTTGTCCTTTGATTGTATTGGTGGATATATCACTGTACTATCCCTTCGGTAAAATTTTTCCACTCTCCTTGCCGTTTCTTTGGAATTGGCAATGAAATAATCTACCTTTTGTGCTGTCTTAAAATCATAATTTCGTAAGAAAAAGTTTACAAATATCGTATAGAGCCGGACAGGCCAATATTTTTGGAGATTACTGCCTGTGGCATACCCATAAAGGTTTCGAGGCGGATGATGGATATAGCATATTTGCATCGGGATACCCCTTAAAGGCGTGGCCTTAAAGGCATCTCCCTTTGAATTTCGTCTTCCTGCATTTACTCCCCGTGGGATAAACCATCCGCTTGAAGTCAAAACCACATCAAATCCGCTAAGGTCAAAACTCTCCCAAATAGTCGGGGCCAGAAACCGCAAAGGCGAAATAAACTTTTTTATAAGCGGGAAGTGTTGCACCCAACTCGTTTTAATATTCCAATTCCGAAACCGCTGGGCATGTTTTCCCAGTCGTTTCCAGTCTACAAATGCAGTATAAAGCGGAGCATCAGGCCATATTTCATGTATAGCTTCCACGATCCGCTCTGCTCCTCCGTATTCTGCAAGATAATCGTGAACCAATGCAATTTTCATACAAGCGGCAACTGTTCTCCTGTATCTTTTTTTTCTTTTTGTTCTTCGTTATTCCTTATTCCTAATTCCTTCTTACTTTCTTTTTCCAGCCGTTTTACCAGTGACCGGAACCCGAATGTTTGTAGTGTCTCAATTGCCTTGTCACTCGTCAATTGTTTTTCAGAAAATGATCCGATAGCAATATCAATGGGAACCTCCTGATTGATTGTGGCAAGCGTATGTGAAAGAAGGGCGATTTCTTTTCCTTCCTGAATTTTTTGTACGAGCGCATCTGATAATCCAAATGTCTTTTTCTCAATGTATTTATATAACTGATCAATAGACCCGGCTTTTTGTAGTATCTCGACAGCAGTTTTCGGTCCGATTCCTGCAATCCCCGGATAGTTATCAGATGCATCCCCGGCAAGGGCTTTATAATCGGGAATAAGCTTCGGACTTACTCCCAACCGCTCTTCTGCTTCCTTTTCCCCAAACAATTTCCCTTCGGATAACCCTTTTGTGGGCATGTACACAAGTACTTTTTCATCCTCAACAAGCTGAAGAATATCCCTATCCCCTGTCACAATAATAATTTGATTAATATAACTTTGTTTTATACGTTTTGAATTTTGAATTTGATTTGTCATTTGGCATTTAGCATTTAGCATTTTTCGGCATACTGTACCGAGTACATCATCTGCCTCGTACCCATCCATTTCAAAAATTGGAATGCCGAATGCGCGCACCACCTCATGCACCTGTTCCACCTGTGGGATAAGCTCGTCATCCATCTTTGGCCGTTTTGCCTGATAGTCTATATATAATTTTTTTCGAAATGTCGGGGCCGGCCGGTCAAATGCAACTGCCACATGCGTGGGTTGCAAATCATGAATGAGCCGGAGAAGCATGGTTGAAAATCCATACACAGCATTGACCAGTTTTCCGTCAGGAGATGTCAGAGGTGGCAGTGCGTGATACGCCCGGTGTAGAATTGCATTACCATCAATGAGAACGAGGCGGTTCATGGTTGAAAATTGAAAATTATGCGCTCATGAGCGCGGCGAACTCTTCTGATTCTATCGTTTCTTTTTCCAGAAGAACTTTCACGATAATATCCATTTGTTTTCTGTGTTTTTTTACGGTCGCTTGGGCTGTTTTGTATCCGGCATCAATAAACTTTTTCACTTCCTTATCAATTGCCGAAAGCATATCCGGAGAGATCTGTTGCTGTTCAACAAGCGATTTTCCCCATTCAGTCATATCCATTTGCGGTCCGAAATTGATAGGTCCCAAGTCACTCATCCCGAATTCCATCACCATATACCTGGCAATGCGCGTTGCCTGATCAATATCATTGGACGCTCCGCTTGTGACATCTTTAAAGATTAATTCTTCTGCGGCCCGTCCTCCCATCATACTGGCAATTTGATTAATAAGATGTGATTTGGTTTCATGGAGCCGGTCTTTTTCCGGTGGTATGAGCGTATGTCCCAAAGTCATCCCCCGGGACACGATCGAAATTCTGTGTACTTTATCCATCCCTGTCAGGTGATAGGTCACAATCGCATGCCCTGCCTCGTGGTACGCAGTCATGTTGCGGTCTGCATCTGTTTGCAGCCGTTTCTTTTCAGGACCCAACTTCACTTTTGTTGCCGCTTCTTCAAAATCCTTAAAATCAATTTCCGTTTTATTATCCCGAGCAGCCAGTATTGCTGCTTCATTTAGCATGTTCTCAAGATCAGCGCCGCTAAATCCAACGGTCCGTTTGGCTGCTTTATCCCAATTCAGATCTTTTACAAACGGCTTACCCTTGGCATGAATGGCAAGAATTGCTTTTCTGCCTTCCATATCAGGAAGATCCAGTTGGATGCGCCGGTCAAACCGTCCTGGTCTGGTGAGAGCGGGGTCAAGGAGATCTCCACGATTGGTCGCCGCTACGACTAATACTGTAGTATTTGGTTCAAAACCGTCCATCTCAACCAAAATTTGATTGAGTGTCTGTTCCCGTTCATCATGTCCTCCCATGATGCCAACAGAGCGCATTCTTCCGATAGCATCAATTTCATCGATAAAAATGATTGCCGGTGCGTTTTTCTTAGCCTGCAAAAAGAGATCACGGACCCGTGCTGCCCCTACGCCCACCAGCATTTCCATAAACTCGCTTCCTGCAATGCTGTAAAACACCGTGCGTGCCTCTCCTGCCATGGCTTTGGCAAGGAGCGTCTTTCCCGTGCCCGAAGGACCGACAAGGATGACGCCTTTGGGTGTCCGGGCGCCAAGTGCTTTATATTTCGTGGGATTTTTCAAAAAGTCGACTACCTCTTCCAATTCTTTTTTCGCATCGTCTACTCCTGCTACATCGGCAAATGTGACTTTCGGAAGATCTTTATTGAAAATCCGCGCTTTGCTTTGGCCAAACGAAAATATGTTGTCCTGCGCTCCCCGTGCCTGTCTGAAAAGAAAAAGAAAAAAAACTACGGTAAGGATGAGGGGCAAAATGTTGCCCAGGATATTCATCCATACCGCTCCTGCATTAAAATTATTTATTTTTATCTCTACACTTTTGGGATCAACTCCTGAAGATTCCAGCATTTTAAACAGCGACTCCTGCGGTTCTTTCCGGGATACGAATTTGTTACCGTCCTTGTAGGAAACGGTCAGTTTATCTTCTTCCACTTCAATTTTGTCTACCTGCTTATCCTTTATGTCATTAATGACGGTGGTAAGCGGCTTTTCCGGCAAAACGCCGTTTGAGCTGTTGAAGCTTCCGATTGCCGAAAGAATGAGAAAAAGGACAAGAATGCCAAGTACGATATTTTTGAGATTGAGGTTGAGTTTCATCTCAAACATCCGGATCTTTTTCTTTCCGTTTCCGTTCTTTTTTCCTGATTTTGCAATTTGTTTATTTGACATATCAATAAAAAATGAAAATTTATGTTGGTCTCGCTCCTTCGTTATAGCCTCGTAGTATAGCACAGCATTTGCTATCTTGACAGGGTTAGTGAGCGACTTTATAGTTTATTGTTTAGATGACCTCAATTCTTTCCGTCAAAACATTTCGAAAAACATCCTTCGATCACCCCATCATCGGCTTCCAATCCAAAGAAACGCGTGCGTTAAATGTCGGTTATATTAAAAAAAGGAAAAAAAGTATGACTTTTATCCCCGGGAGGCTCAATCTCGGGCAAACAAGGGAAAAAGATACGGCAATAGCAACCCTTCAGTCGCTCACTCTTCCGCAAACCAAAAAAATACTGTCTTCATATGGCCCGGATGATATTTCTACCATCACGCTTCTTCGGGAAACCATCGCCTGCCAACTCCCGCTGGCGCTTTATAAAGCAGGTGTTCCCAGGCACCATGGGGACTGCTTCATCGGAGCCAATCACATCAAAAAAGCCCATTCCATCACGACTTCCTACGCGTATGAAAATATTGAGGGGTTGAACCCTAAAGGACTTTGGATCATCGCAGATAGTGTGGCAGCAGGACGAAATCTCCTCTCAACACTTAACTCACTCCTTACGAAGTTTCACCCCAAAGAACTTCTTTTTATCGTCCCCATTGGAAACCGGTGGGGAATAAATCAGATAAGCTCATTAGTCAAAAAGAAAAACATTACAACCACCTTTATTGTCTGGGGCGCACTCTTCGGGCTCAATCCTAAAAACAAATACGATGAACCATGGGGACTCTCTGACTGTGAACCGATTGATATGCGCGATCAAAAAACATTTATTGAGATGTATGGATCAAAACTTTGCGTCGGCGGCGACTTCGGCAATGACTACTACTGCCCGCCGCTTGCTCTTAAGTTATATAAGGATCAACTAAAACAATTAAAAATCAAACCAAATATTCCCACGGTTGACCGCTTGTTGAAAATCTACAAGAAAGAAGAATTCATCATCCGCTGATTTAGCTTCAAAAGCCTGCCTGCCGGCAGGCAGGGGGTGGCCTTAAAGGGGTCTCCCGCTTTTCTGTCTTGACATGGATATGCCAAGTCCAATACAGTAATTTCATCTCCTGCCCGGAAAGAAAGGAATTATTATGCCACTTACAATAAACGGTGGAAATATTCGAAAAGAGGGTGGAAATTCTCCCTATGGTGGTTATCGTTCTCCTGTTTCTACAGAAACCGCTCAAGTCATCTCAGAAACTGCAGCATCAAAAAAACCTGCTGAAACAAAAAATGTACTGACCGATCAATCAACCACAATAGAAGCAACTCCCGACGGCCCTAATCAACAACCTAATCCGGAAGATGCACAGACTGTTACAAACCAGGCTGAGGGACAATTGTTCCCAAATACACCTATTCAATCTCAATAAAAAATTCAAAAAGAATATTTATTATTGAGTCCAATAAGAGATCGTACTTCTACAAGTGTTTGTGAAGCAACGCTTCTTGCCTTTTCCGCTCCGTCTTTGAGAATCCGCTTCACTTCATCAGGATTATTTTTCAGCTCCTGATACCGCTTCCGCGCATCGGCAAAATAATTCATTAAGGATTCAAATAAATAGTTTTTCACTTCCACATCAGCGATCTTTCCTTCTTTATACAGCGACTTCAATTCCTCAACTTTTTTGGGTTCACCGAAAAAGTCTAAATACGTAAAAACCATATTCCCTTCCACATGTCCCGGGTCATTGGCATGCATCCGGGTCGGATCGGTGTAGCACCCCATCACCTGTTTTCTGACCACTTCCTCATCCTCAAAAATGCTGATGACATTCCCCAAAGATTTACTCATTTTCCGTTTTCCGTCCGTACCAAGAACCGTTGCGACGTTTTCAGGAATGAACGGTTCCGGCAACTTAAATATATTAGTTCTGTATGCCCTGTTAAACCGCTCTGCAATATCCCTCGTAATCTCTACATGCTGTTTCTGGTCTTTCCCAACAGGAACAAAATCAGGTTTATACATGAGGATATCAGCGGCCATAAGAACCGGATAGTTGAATAATCCCATATTAATTTCATCTTCAGCAGTATCTTTTTGCAATTTGTCTTTGTACGCATGCGCTCTTTTGATAAGCCCGAGAGGTGTATAGTTACTAAGAATTACACTCAACTCCGTATGCTCCCGGACATCGGACTGACGAAAAAATGTAATGTTTCTGAGATCACCAAGTAATGCTAATTCATTCAGAGTAAGCGTTTCAATATTTTTTTCAAGCTGTTCTTTATTTTGAACTGTAGTGAGTGCATGTAAATCAGCCACGAAAAGAAAACAGTCGTTATCTTTCGCAAGATTCTTAAACTGCTTGACTGCTCCTAAATAATTCCCGATATGGAGACTTGCATCTCCGCTTGGAGTAATTCCTGATACTATGCGTTTCATAAAAATATCATCCTTTCTTTGTATTGTATCATTATTTTTTTATTTAGCGCCCGGCGTGAAAAACCGGGCGCTTTGTTTTTACAATGTTCCGTTGAGAAACTTCTCATATCCTCCCAAATCCAAAAGGCCATGGCCGGAACAATTAAAAACTATGGTCTTTTTTATTCCCTCTTCCCTGCATTTCAACGCTTCATCAATTACAGCTTTGACTGCATGCGCGCTTTCCGGAGCTACAATAATCCCTTCTGCTTTTGCAAAAAGAGCGGCCGATTCAAAAATTTCTTCTTGCTCATACGCACGCGCCTCTGTAATCCCTTCTTCATTGAGGAAAGACAGAATCGGCGCATTGGCGTGATACCGCAGTCCTCCGGCATGAATCGGCGCCGGGATAAACGATGCCCCCAATGTCTGCATTTTGAGAAGCGGCGTTTGTCCTCCTGCATCCCCGAAATCATACTTGTACTCCCCTTTAGTCATCTTCGGGCTTGCGGTGGACTCAACGAGAACAAAACGCGTCTTTGGCTTTTTTCCGCGTATCGTATCAATAAGAAACGGCGCCATAAAACCAAACGCATTGCTTCCGCCTCCTACGCACCCGATCAGGATATCCGGATATTCTCCTGCCTGCTCCATTTGCTTCTCAACCTCCTGCCCAACCACGGTCTGGTGGAGAAGCACGTGGTTGAGAACGCTTCCGAGAGCATAATGCGTTTTCCCGTCCGGTCCGATCATTTCCAACGCCTCGGCAATCGCAATTCCCAAGCTTCCCGGATGATCGGGATCTTTCTCAAGAACTGACCGGCCGAATTTCGTCTTGATTGACGGACTTGCGATGACGTCAGCGCCGAAAAGATTCATAATCGTTTTCCTGTATGGCTTCTCGTCATATGAAACCCGTACCATAAAAACCGTACATTCCAATCCAAAAAAATTACACGCTATCGAAAGCGCTGAACCCCATTGACCGGCTCCGGTTTCCGTCGTAAGGCGCATCACTCCTTCTTTTTTGTTGTAATACGCCTGCGGGATGGCAGTATTAATTTTATGGCTTCCGGACAGCGTTGCGCCCTCATATTTGAAATAAATATGGGCCGGCGTCTCCAGTGCCTTTTCTAACCTCTGTGCCCGCAACAGCGGTGTCGGACGAAACATTTTATACAACTCCCGCACCTCATCAGGAATTTCGACTTTTTCATCCAAAGTCATTTCCTGACGGATGAGCTCTCTTGGGA
>Ga0315273_10003520_pt1 | contig 18890 bp, 13 predicted proteins | sample YL17G02_0_MG_FD_205753 | JGI IMG/M metagenome (GOLD analysis project Ga0315273, IMG submission 205753) | Sediment microbial communities from Yellowstone Lake, YNP, Wyoming, USA - YL17G02_0 | ecosystem: Environmental > Aquatic > Freshwater > Lake > Sediment | place: USA: Wyoming | collected...
GCTGCTCGCTCGACGTGCTCACGCGCATCACCGAAGGCAAAGGGGAAGAGAGCGACATCGCCCTGCTGGAGGAGATGGGCGGCGTGATGCAGGACGGCTGCCTGTGCGCCCTGGGCACCTCGGCGCCCAATCCCGTCATTTCGACGCTGCGTTACTTCCGCGACGAGTACGACACGCACATCCGCGATCATCGCTGCCCGGCGGGCACCTGCAAGGCGCTCATCCATTACGAAATCGACCAGGTGAAGTGCGACGGCTGTCATGCCTGCGTGACGATCTGTTCGACCGGGGCCATCACCGGGCAGGTGAAGTACCCCCACCTGCTCAAGCAGGAGTTGTGCATCAAGTGCGGGGCCTGCATCGAGGCATGCAAACGCGACGCCGTGCTGCGGGTGTGACGTTCGGGACCTGGGACTGCTGGAGGCCGAGATGAAGCTCGTGACAGTCACGATTGACGGCATCAAGACCGAGACCGAAGACCGGACGCCGCTCCTGCAGGTGGCGCAGAAGGTGGGCGTGAAGATCCCCACGCTCTGCCATCACCCGCTCCTCGAGCCGTACGGCGTGTGCCGGATCTGCATGGTGGAGGTCCACATGCGGAACCGGGTCCGGATGGTGACAGCGTGCAACTACCCGGTCACCGACGGCATTGAGGTGTTCACGCAGACGGACCGCGTGCGCCGGACGCGAAAGATGATTCTCGAATGGCTCCTGGCGCGGTGCGGCCAGGTGCCGATCCTCAACGCGCTCGCCGCCGAGTACGGGATCGTCGAACCGCGCTTCGGCCGCGGCGACGACACCTGCATTCTCTGCGGCCTGTGCGTCAGGGTGTGCTCGGATGTGGTCGGCGCCAATGTGCTCGGCTTCTTCAATCGGGGCACCACCCGCTATGTCGGCACACCCTATGACGAGCCCTCCGACAAGTGCATTGCCTGCACGGCGTGCGCCCAGGTCTGCCCCACCGGATGCATCACGGTTGATGACGAGGCGGAGCAGATTCGCGGAGAACTGCCGCTCGGCCCGATGACGCCCATCTACATCCCGACGATGCAGGCCGTGCCCCACAAGCCGGTCATCGACGCGGATTCCTGCATTCACTTCAAGACCGACGGCTGCCGGGTCTGCGCGTCGGTCTGCGAAGCCAAGGCCATCGACCACAAGCAGCAGGACCGCGTGGACGAGATTCAGGTGGGCTCAATCATCGTCTCAACCGGATTCCAGACCGTCGACCCCGCCAGGGTTCCGCAATATGGATACGGCCAGTATCCCAATGTGTTCACGGCCCTGCAGGTCGAACACATGGTGAACGCGTCGGGACCGACCAACGGCCAGGTGGTGCTGAAGAACGGCGAGACGCCGCGGTCGGTGGGCATCATCCACTGCGTCGGATCGCGCGACAAGCACACTCACGAGTACTGCTCGCGGGTGTGCTGCATGTATTCGCTGAAGCTCGCGCACCTGGTGCACGAGCGCAGCGACGCGAAGATCTACAACTTCTACATCGACATGCGGGCCGCGGGAAAAGGCTACGAGGAGTTCTACAACCACCTGCTCGAAGAAGGCTGCGAGTTTATCCGCGGCCGCGTCGCCGAGGTGTCGGATTGGGCCGTCACGCCGCTCGAACAGGGCAAGCTCGTCATCCGGGTCGAGGACACGCTGGTCGGCATGGTCCGCCGTATTCCGGTCGACATGGTGGTGCTCTCCACGGGTCTCGAGGCCCGGGCAGACGCCGACCAGGTCCGCCGGCTCTTCAACATGTCGTGCTCGAGTGAGGGCTTCTTCCTCGAGCGGCACCCGAAGCTCGCGCCGGTCTCCACCTTCACCGACGGTGTCTTCATCGCGGGGTGCGCCCAGGGGCCGAAAGACATTCCCGACACCGTGGCGCAGGCGGGCGCGGCCGCGGCCGAGGCGATGGCCTTGATCGACAAAGGCGTCGTCGAACTCGAAGCGTATACCGCCTTCATCGACGAGGAGCGCTGCTCGGGCTGCCAGGTCTGTGTGGCGCTCTGCCCGTTCACCGCCATCGAGTTCAACAAGGACAAGAAGGTGTCGCACCTGAACGAGGCCCTCTGCAAGGGCTGCGGCACCTGCGTGGCGGCGTGCCCGTCGCATGCCGCGCAACAACACCACTTCACCGATGCCCAGATCATGGCCGAGATCGAAGGAGTACTTGTGACGTGAGTCAGGAGTTCTCAGACCGCTCGAACCTGAGTGCCGGGTCTGAAGACCCGGCCTACATTCGGACTGTTGGTCTTGATGGAGCCTGGGGTCTTCAAACCCCGGGTCGCCCGTCGAGTCAAGTGAGTTCCGCCCTAGGAGCGTGAGGTGATGGCCACCACGACATTTGAACCACGTATCGTCGCGTTCTTCTGCAACTGGTGCACCTACACGGCCTCGGATCTGGCCGGCACCAGTCGGCTCGCCTACGAGCCGAATGCCCCGGTCGTCAGGGTGATGTGCTCGGGTCGCGTCGACCCGCAGTTCGTGCTCAAGGCCTTCGAGCAGGGCGCCGATGGCGTGCTCGTCGGCGGCTGCCACCCCGGCGACTGCCACTACCAGGAAGGCAACTACAAAGCGCTGCGCCGCTTCCGGCTGCTCAAACGCGTGCTCACGCAGTTTGGCGTGGACGATGAGCGCGTTCGCCTCGAGTGGATCTCGGCCAGCGAGGGCGACCGCGTGCAGCACGTCGTGAACGAGATGACCAACCAACTGCGCCGGCTCGGGCCCTGGCAGCAGGCAAGGAGCTGACGATGGCTGACAAGCCGAAGGTCGCCTTCTACTGGTGCGCCTCCTGCGGCGGCTGCGAGGAGGCTGTCGTGGACCTCAACGAGACCATCCTCACGGTCGTCGGCGCCGTCGACATCGTCTTGTGGCCGGTGGCGATGGACTTCAAGAAACACGACATCGAGGCCATGCCCGATCAGTCGATTGCCGTGGCCTTCATCAACGGCGCCGTGCGGATGTCGGAGCAGGAGGAATGGGTCCACCTGCTGCGGCGGAAGGCGCAGATGGTGGTGGCCTTCGGGTCGTGCGCGCACCTGGGTGGGATCCCCGGCCTCGCCAACCTGAACACCGGGGCCGAGGTGTTCGACACGTGCTACCGGGACGTGCAGTCGGTCGAGAATACGGCGGGCACACGGCCCCAGTTGAAGTTCGTCATCGACGACCACACGCTCGCGCTGCCGGAGTTCTTCGACTCGGTGAAATCGCTCGATCAGGTGATCGACGTCGACTACTACCTGCCGGGATGCGCGCCGCCGGCGGACCTGATCTGGGGCGCCATTCAGGCGATCCTCGCCGGGGCGCTGCCGCCGAAGGGTGCCGTGCTCAGCCCCAACAAGGCCGCGTGCGACGTCTGCCCGCGCAAGGACTCGAAACCCGACAAGATCGAGATCTCCGAGATCAAGCGCGTGGCGACGCACATCGCGGACCCGGAGACGTGCTTTCTCGCCCAGGGCTTCGTGTGCATGGGCCCCGCCACGCGGTCCGGCTGCGGCAGCCGCTGCGTCGAGGGCAACATGCCATGCCGCGGGTGCTTCGGCCCGATGGACGAGGTCTACGACCAGGGCGCCAAATTCCTGTCGGCCTTCGCGTCCGTGCTGGCGCCAAAAGACGAAGCCGGCATCGAGCGGCTGCTCGATCAGATTCCCGATCCGGCCGGCACGTTCTATCGCTTCTCGCTTCCGACATCGCTGCTGCACCGTCGCAAAAGTGGAGTGCCCGTATGAGCCAGCGGATCACCATCGACCCGATCACCCGCCTCGAAGGCCACGGCAGAATCGAAATCTTCCTCGATGACCAGGGCGAGGTGTCCAACGCCTACATGCAGATCCCGGAACTGCGCGGCTTCGAACGCTTCTGCCTGGGTCGCGCGGCCGAGGAAATGCCGCAGATCACGGAGCGCATCTGCGGCGTGTGCCCGTCGGCGCACCACATGGCGTCCACGCGCGCGCTCGACGCGCTGTACCACGTCGATCCGCCGCCGGCGGCGCACAAGATCCGCGAGCTCTTCTACAACCTGTTCATGTTCGAGGATCACACGCTGCACTTCTACTTCCTCGGCGGCCCCGACTTCATCGTCGGGCCGTCGGCGCCGGCCTCCGAGCGTAACGTGGTGGGCGTCATCGGCAAGGTGGGCCTGGAGATCGGCGGCAAGGTCATCGCCATCCGCAAGGAGGCGCGCGAGATCATGGCCGAGATGGCCGGCAAGGCAATCCATCCGGTGTTCGGCCTGCCCGGCGGCATCAGCAAGCCGATGAAGAAGGAGTTGGTCGACCGGCTCCAGAAGTCGGCGCAGGGTTTTGTGGATTTCGCCGCCTTCTCGCTCCAGGCGTTTGGCGACCTGGTGCTGAAGAACCAGGCCTATGTCGACACGATTCTCGCCGACCACTATGCCCACCGCACGAACTACATGGGCATGGTGGACGCGAACGGCAAGGTGAGCTTCTACCGCGGCCAGGTGAGAGTGGTCGATCCGGCGGGCAAGACGTTCCTCGAGTTTGCGCCGGCTGACTACCTCACCCACATCGCGGAGCATGTGGAGGCCTGGTCCTACATCAAGTTTCCATTTCTCAAGAAGCTGGGCTGGAAGGGATTCGTCGACGGGCCCGGGACGAGCCTCTATCGCGTGGCGCCGCTGGCGCGCCTGAATGTCGCCGACGGCATGGCGACGCCGCGGGCACAGGAACACTACGAGCAGATGTACCAGACGCTTGGCGGAAAGCCGGTGCACAACACCCTGGCCACGCACTGGGCAAGGCTCATCGAAGCGCTGCAGGCGGCCGAAACCGTGCAGGTGCTGGCCGACGATCCTGAGATTCTCAGCCCGGTCGTGCGTCTGCTTCCAACCGAAGCGCCGACCGAAGGCGTCGGCATCGTCGAGGCGCCTCGAGGAACGCTCATCCACCACTATGCGACCGACGCGAACGGCATCCTGACGTCGGTCAACCTGATCGTTGCCACCGTGCACAACGCGGCGCCCATCCAGATGTCCATCGAGAAGGCCGCCAAAGGCGTCATCCACCACGGCAACGTGGATCAGGGCCTCCTGAACCAGGTCGAGATGGCGTTCCGCGCCTACGACCCGTGCTTTGGCTGCGCAACGCATGCGCTGCCCGGAGAGATGCCGCTTCGCGCCACGATCCGCGACGCGCGCGGGAAGGTGATTGAGGTCGTTGAGCGGAGGTAGGGACTCGAGCCTGGGATCGCCGGGCTCCAGCCCGGCAGGCGGGATTAGGGACTGGGGATCTGGAATGAACGTGCTGGTGCTCTGCCTCGGCAACGACATCCGGAGTGATGATGGCGTCGGCTGGGCCGTCGCGGACGAACTCCGCAACTGGGGGCCAGGGAGTGGGGGCCGCGAACGCTCGGGCGGGGCCCGAACTCCCGAGTCCCGTCAGGCCGCCGAAGGCGAGGGTGTTGCCCCGCCAATCCCCAGTCCCCAGTCCCCAGTCCCCACCGTCAAGCGCAGCGCCCTGTCAGGCTTCTACCTGCTGGATGAGCTCATCGGCTACGACCGGGTCATCGTGGTGGATGCCGTGAAGACGGGCGCGCATCCACCGGGCACCGTGCTGTCGTTTCCGTTCGAGGCCCTCGGCACCGAGACCGGTCCGTCACCACACGCGGTCGGTCTGCCCTCCGTGGTGAAGCTGGGCCGGCAGAGCGGCGTGCCTCTGCCGACCCGGATTCACATCGTCGCCATTGAAGTTGACGACATGGAGTCGATTGCCGAGGGCCTCACTGCCCTGGTTCGCGCGGCGGTACCCTGCGCCGTGGCTGAGGTGCGATCCCTGCTGGCTCAGGGCCTGCGATGACGACCATCCAGCAGACCATGTCGGTCGCTCGCCGGTCGACGGCCCGTGCGGGGACGCGGGCCCGGCGGTTGATTGGCGGCGCCAGCATCCAGGGTCGCCTGGTCCGGAACTTTTCCCTCGCCATCCTGGTTCCCGCACTGGTCACCTCACTGGTGGGTGTCGGCGTGATCCGCCAGCGAGTGTTCGTGCAGGCGCAGGCGCAGGTGGATTCCGACCTGCAGGCCGCCAAGGACATCTACCAATCGAGCCTGGACCGGCTGAACAACGCCATCCGCATCCACGCGACGCGCATGGTCATCTACGGCGCGCTCGCGCGGCGAGATCTCTCGGGTCTGGCCGAAGAGATGGATCGGATCCGTCAGGCCGAACGTCTCGATGTCCTCACGCTGACCGACGCCAGTGGCCACGCCTTCTACCGCTCGCGGAATCCGAATGAGGCGGCGACCGGCGAGGTGACTGACGACATCGTCGTCCGGGCGATGAAGGAACTGTCGCCCATCGCCAGCACGGAAGTCGTCGCGGCCGCGGAATTGAACCGCGAGACCCCGACGCTGGCGCGGCAGGCCTCGATGACGATTGCTCCCACGCCTCGTGCCCGGCCGCGGACCGACACGCAGGTGACCTCCGGCATGATGCTCACCGCCGCCGCACCCGTCTTCACGCCTGCCGGGCGCCACCTGGGCGTGCTGTACGGCGGCGTGCTCCTGAACCGGAACTACGAGGTCGTCGACAAGATCCGCCGGACGGTCTTCAAGGAGGAATCGTACGAAGGGCTGCCGATCGGGACGGCCACGATCTTCCAGGGCGATGTCCGGATCTCGACCAACGTGCGCAACGCTGACGGCACGCGCGCGATCGGCACACTGGCGTCGGCCGAAGTGACGGACCTGGTGCTGGATCGCGGTGCCACCTGGACCGGCCGCGCCTTCGTCGTCAACGACTGGTACCTCTCCGCGTACTCGCCAATCACGAACCTCAACGGCCAGAACATCGGCATGTTGTATGTCGGCGTGCTCGAACGCCCCTACATGGACGCCTTGTGGCGCACGCTGTTCCTGTTTCTGGGCATCGCACTCGGAGGCGTGGCCCTGGTGCACCTGGTGGCGGTTCGCGTTGCCAGACGGATTTCGGGGCCCATTCACGCCATGGCCGAAGCCGCGCAGCGCGTGGAGCAGGGCGATTACTCCCAGAAAGTCCCCACCGGGTCGCAGGACGAACTCGGGGACCTGGCGCACAACTTCAACGCGATGACCTCCGAACTCGAGCGCACCCACCAGGCCCTGCAGGAGAGCGCCGGCGAACTCGAGCGCAAGGTGGAACAGCGGACGGCCGAACTGCGGGCCATTCAGGCGCACCTGATCCAGTCGGAGAAGCTGGCCGCCGTAGGCAAACTCGCTGCCGGCGTGGCGCACGAAATCAACAACCCGCTGACCGGCATCCTGACCAACAGCAGCCTGATGCTCGAAGACATCGAGCCCGATCATCCCTGGCGCGACGACATCCAGACCATCGTCAACGAGACGCTTCGGTGCCGGAACATCGTGAAGGGCCTGCTCGACTTCGCGCGGCAGACCAAGCCGCAGCGCACGTTGATCAACATGAACGACGTGGCCGAAGAGGTCCTCAGCCTGGTGCGCAACCAGGCGAGCTTCCGTGGCATCCGGGTGACGGGGCAGCTGGATCCCGACCTCCCGACCGTCCTGGCTGACAACGACCAGATGCGGCAGGTGGTGCTCAACATCGTCCTGAACGCGGGTGAGGCGATGGCGCAGGGCGGGGAGCTGCGCGTGACTTCGAAGGTGGACGCCACGCAGAAAGGCATCGAGCTTCGCATCTCCGACTCGGGGCCGGGCATCCCGAACGACGTGAAGGCCAGGCTGTTCGAGCCCTTCTTCACCACCAAGAAGGCGGGCACGGGGCTCGGCCTGGCCATTGCCTACGGGATCATGGAACGCCACAAGGGGCAGCTGCGCGTGGACACGGCACAGGGCCGAGGGACGACCTTTACCATCGCGCTGCCCATCCGAGGACCGGTCGATGATGACTGACGGAGCTCCGCCCATCACCGCCGAACGCTCTCGCCGGCGCCTTCCCTTTCGGCCACTGCGGCCCAAGGCCGATCGGCACCGGACGAGGCCGATCCAGCCCTGGACCCAGGCTTGCGCCGGGGTGACGAGCGCGTGTTTCAGTTGGCAGGATGAGGCTTGTCGATGATGACTGGAGCCGACGCTCCACGCGTGCTCGTCGTCGACGACGAGCTATCCGTGGGCCGCAGCTGCGAGAAGATTCTCTCGCGCGAGGGCTACCAGGTGTGCACCGTCACGACCGGATCGCAGGCTCTCCACCTGCTGGAGCAGGAACGATTCGACCTGGTGTTCACCGATCTCAAGATGGCCGAAATGGGCGGCATGGAGTTGCTCGCCGCGCTGCGAAGCCGATTTCCGGACATCGTGCCTGTGGTCATCACCGGCTTCGCCACCATCTCGTCGGTTGTCGAGACGATGAAGGTCGGGGCATTCGAGTACCTGCCGAAGCCATTCACGCCTGACGAAATGGCCGCGGTCGCGCGGAAGGCGTGGGACCGCCGCCAACTGTTACTGAGAAGCCGCGGCGTTCACGCAGGCGCGAACGGCCATGACCAGGCTGTCTTTGAGGGGATGGTCGGCAGCAGCCCGAAAATGCAGGAGGTCTACCGGTTGATCCGGAAAGTGGCCTCGACGTCGAGCACGGTGTTGATCGTCGGCGAGACGGGCACAGGCAAGGAACTGGTGGCACACGCCATCCACGCCCTGAGCCCGCGCAAGCATGAGCGGTTCTTCGGCGTCGATTGCGGCTCGCTGTCGGTGAATCTGCTCGAGTCGGAACTGTTCGGTCATGTCCGCGGGTCGTTTACCGGCGCCATCGTCGACAAGCGAGGGATCTTCGAAGTGGCCAACCGCGGAACGGTGTTCCTCGACGAGATCTGCAACGTCGACGTCGAGGTGCAGTCCAGGCTGCTCCGGTTCATCCAGGAGCGGGAGTTCATGCCGGTTGGCGGCACCGACCCGCGCCGCGTGGACGTGCGCCTCGTATTCGCCACGAACCGTGACCTCGAGAAGATGGTGCGCGAAGGATCGTTCCGTGAGGATCTCTACTATCGCCTCTACGTCTTCCCGATCTACCTGCCGCCGCTCCGCGAGCGGCGAGAGGACATCCCGCTGCTGGCCTGCCACCTGCTCTCCCGCGCGCGGGAACGCAGCGGCAAACACGTGCAGCGGGTCTCGGAAGACGCGCTGCACCTGCTGGAGCAGTTCGACTGGCCCGGCAACGTGCGCCAGCTCGACGCCGTGATCGAGCGCGCGGTCATCGCGTGCGATGGCGACGTGATCGAGCCGCGCCACCTGCCGCGCACGATAGCCGGGCAGGCGCTGCCGGCAGCTGTCGCGATCCCGAGAACCAATCACGAGTTCCTCGTGTTGAAGAAGCGCCTGCGCGAACAGGCGGTGGCGGACCTCGAGCGCGAGTTCGTTCTCGACGCCCTCCAGCGCAACGGGTGGAACGTCACACACGCGGCCGCGGAAGTCGGCATCCAGCGGCCGAACTTCCAGATGCTGATGCGGCGCCACGGCATCCGCACGGTCTACGGCGAGCGGCACGACGAGGCCCACGGCGCCGAAGAGCACGTTACCGTCCATCGACCCGCGTAGAGGCATGCATTTCTCGCGTCCGTGAAGTAACCAGGACGTAGGAATCGAGAAGGCAGGCCGGGCCCTCGGCCCCGGCACTGGCGCATACGTCGCGCTCGTCGGCGCGTACGACGCGCAGGCACCCCGTCCACCGCGACGCACTTCCATCACCTGCGGTTTCTTCCACTTATCCTCCTAAGATGATGAGGTGGGGCAACAAACCCTTCGCAGACGTATTCGCCACCGAATCACTCATCGTTCTGACTGCATATGCTTTGCACGCACTTTGGGCCGGCGATCGTGCTGAACCATCAGCGGGACATCGGCCCAAGTATCTGTCTATGCGCGACTTGGGCGCGCACCCTCCATCAGACGCGTCGTCGGCATGCGACTTGATAGTCGGTGCGGGTGGTGGTGACGAGAGCGGTCGCCAGAGGTCCCAGGGCGACGGAGCCTGAGCCGCCTGGGGGAACGCCTGAACTGGAGGTTGCTGTGCTTACCTTGGCAAGGACGCTGCGCGTGCTGGTGGTGGATGACGAACGGGCGGTGTGCCGAAGCGTTGAGAAAATCCTGATCCGAGAGGGGCACACCGTTGAGAAGACCCAGTCGGTGGCGGATGCGATCCGCACGCTCGAAGCGAACCCGGCGTTCGACATCATCCTGGCCGACCTCATGATGCCGCAGGTGAGCGGCCTCGACCTGCTCCGGATGGCGCGCGATCGGTGGCCCGCCATCCCGGTCGTCATCATGACCGGCTACGCGTCGATCGCCTCGGCCATCGAGGCGACCAGGGCCGGCGCGATCGGCTATCTGCCGAAGCCGTTCACGCCAGACGAACTCGAGGCTGCCATCGAGCGCACCTTCATCGTGATGACGCCTCACGCGAACGCGAAGCGGGTCCCCACCGCGGTCGCCAAGGCGGCGTCGACACAGATTCCGGCGCCAGTGCGTGTGCCCGCGCCAGTGACCGTGCACGACGCGAACGACATCATCGACGTCGACATGCCGTTCAATCCCGCCGAGGTGTCGGTCGCCACATCAGCCGACTACGTACAGCACCTGACCCGCTCGGACATGACCGTCATCGACTTCTGCGATCTCGGCCAGCGCGCGTGCAGGCGCATCACGTCCAAGGGCCGCTGCAAGCAGCCCGAGTGCCCGCTGGTCGCATCTGAACGCAAGAAGAAGATGCCGGTCGTCGTCTCGTCAGCGGTGGGCGATCAGATCGACGTCGACATGCCGTTCAGCCTCGCACAAGTAGCGGCCGCCACATCCGAGACCTACGCCGATGCGCTCGGCCGCGGCGACATGGTGGTGGCCGGGCGTTGGAATCTAAACAGGGCGACCGGACGAAAGGTGCTGGTGGTCGACGATGAACCGGTGGTCGCCAGCAGCATGCGCCGCTCGCTCAACCGGCGCGGGTTCCGCGTCGACGAGGCGTTTTCCGGCAACGACGCACTCAACCGTATTCTCAACGAGATGTACGACCTCGTGCTGCTCGACATGCGGATGCCGGATTCGAGCGGCCTCGAACTGCTGCCGACCATCAAGAGACACCGCCCGAAGCTCCCAGTCGTCATGGTCACCGGCTACGCGTCGGTCGACACTGCGGTCGAGGCCATCCAGCGCGGCGCCAGCGACTATCTTGCGAAGCCGTTCACGCCTGATGAACTCTACGCCGCCGCGAACCGCGCGATCAGGGGTGCCGTGCCCGTGTGAGTGAGCAGCACACTGATTGACGTCCGTCCCTGTCCGGGCTCGGAAGCCGCGCTCAGCCCGGAATAGTGACCGGGTCACTTCTCCGCTTCCTGTGCCTCCGCCGCTCGCCACCGTTCCACACCGCTCGCGATCCAAACCGTTCGCGATCGCCACAAGCGAGATCAGGGTATAGAATGGCGGCGCTGCCGCGTCCGCCTGGCCTTCCCGCCTGCGGAGACGGCCGATGCGCCACGTCAGGAGGCGACCGGTGCCGGAATGGGTGGTCCTGAGGATCTTCAGCTACCAACACGAAGCCGAGGTCGTCAAGAGTGTGCTCGAAGGCAGCGGCATCGAGGCGATGACGATCGGCGACGACTGCGGCGCCCTCGACCCCGCACTCAGCCTGGTCAGAGGGGTGCGACTGCTCGTGGCGGCCGACCAACTCGAGAGGGCAGAGGAGATTCTCCTCTCCCATCCCGGCGACGACCCTCCCGGCGAGCCGCCGTCCGAATGAGCGTAGGCCAGGCGAACGCTTGAGACGATAGGGACTTCGCGCCCTTGCTGATGGAGCCAGGGAGCTGTTGGGCTGGGCGTTTTGAGTTGTAGGCCGGGTCTTCCCTGGCGTGAGCCGGTCGCAGGCACGCCCGGCGCCAGGTGCCCGTCGAGAAAAGCAAATTCCGGTTCAAGTCGCATGCAGACCTTCTCGCTGACGAAGTGGTATCTCGACTGCGTCGACGCGGAAGGACGCGTCGCTATCGTCTACTGGAGCGCCCTCGCGTGGCGCGGCGCCGAGATCTCCTGGCACAGCCTGGCGGTGTACCAGCCCGGAGCCGCGCCACTCGAACGATCGAGCACGAAGGCCGTTCCACCCCCGACCAACGCTGATGGAGCTCTCACCTGGCACACCGCTCCGCTGAAGTGCCGCCTCACGTGCCATTCGCGGGTCCCGGTCTTCGCGCAGCGACTGCTCGATTGCGACGAAGGCCTGGTGGACTGGCGCTGCGAATCCGCCCACGGCGACGTCATCGTCGAGTGCGACGACCACGAGACCGTGCGCGGCAAGGGATACGCCGAGTGCTTGAGCATGACGCTGCCGCCCTGGCGATTGCCCATCGACCAACTCCGATGGGGGCGATGGCTGTCGGCATCCTCGGATCGATCGGTGGTGTGGATCGACTGGCGAGGGCCGCACCCGCTGGCGGCGATCTTCGTGGATGGCCAGATGCGGCAGGCGGGCACCGTTGGCGATGCGGGGATCGAGGCCGGTGTCGCCGCTCTGACGCTGGCAGACCAGCAGACGCTCTATTCGCGGTCGCTGTCGGACACGCTGGGTGCGTTGCGCCCCATGCTCGCTCCCCTGCTGCCGCAGCCCTGGCTGGCCGTGGAAGACCGCAAGTGGCTGAGCCGCGGAACCCTGCGCGTGGCGGGGCGTCCTGATGAATCGGGCTGGGTCATTCACGAAACGGTGAGGTGGCCATCATGACGCAGAGCGGCGAACGCACGTCGGCACGAGGCACTCGCGTGATCGCCGGCAGCGTCGCCTACGGCGCCCTGTTTACGATTGGACTGCCCCTGCTGCTGGCAGCGTGGATGTCCCGCCTGGACGGGCTGCTCCGGCTGCCGCGATATGGCTCGACTGCGGCTGGTCTCGCGGTCGCGGGAGCCGGAATCGTCATCATGGCCGCGGCCACGATGGCGCTGTGGCGGTTCGGGCGCGGCCTCCCGATGAGTCCCTTCCCTCCAGAACGATTCGTCGCGCGGGGTGTGTACGGTGTGGTGGCCGATCCGATCTACTTCGGCGCCGTGTTGACGTGCCTGGGCGGGGCACTCGCAATCCGCTCTGGCGCCGGGCTGTGGATCGTGACATCCGTGCTCGCGCTCTCGGCCGCCTCATTCGTCTGGGGCTTCGAGCGGCAGTCAACACTGACCCGCTTTGGTCCGCTGCCCTCGCCGTGGCTGCGCATCCCGCCCGCCACCGACGGGGCGCCGGGGCTTCGTGACCGCGTGTCTGTCCTGCTGCTGGTCCTGCTGCCCTGGCTGGCGCTCTACGAAGGGGTCAGCCGCCTGGGCGCATCGCAAGCCGCCTGGTCAACCTACATGGCGTGGGAGCTCCAGATCGCAGTGGTGCCATGGACCGAGAGCCTGTACGGCGCGACCTACGGGCTCGTCTTTCTGGCATTGCTTGTCGCGCGCCATCAGCGAGACCTGCGCCAGTTCGCCCTGCGCGGCCTCGGCGCGACGGCCGGCATCATCCTGTTCTACTTGCTGGTGCCGCTGGTCGCGCCGTCGAAGCCGGTCCCGGACGACACGATTTGGGCGTGGCTCATGCAGCTGGAACGCTTCAGCGATGAGCGGGCATGTTCGCTCCCGGCCTTCCACGCCGTCTGGGCGTGTATCGCGGCGGAAGTCTTCGTAGCGGCCTGGCCGCGACTTCGTTGGCCGGCTGTCGCCACGTGCCTCGCGATTGGCGCGAGCTGCGTCACCACGGGCATGCACGCCACGCTCGACGTGGTCGCGGGACTTGCCGCGTATGGGATCGTCGCGCGGGGAAGTCACATCTGGCGGTGGCTGTGCCGGCAGTCAGAACGAGTCGCCAATTCCTGGCGCGAGTGGCGTGTCGGACCCATTCGCTTCATGAGTCATGGGGCGTATGCCGCGGTTGGTGGCGCCGCCGGTGCCGGCGTGGCCGTATGGGCCGCCGGCATGGACCAACTCTGGTGGATCATCGGCCTGACGCTTGGTGCCGAGCTGGGCGCGGCGATGTGGGCGCAGCTGATCGAGGGTTCGCCGCAATTGCTGCGGCCGTACGGTTACTTCGGCTCCGTCGTCTCTGTCGTTGTGCTGACGACGATTGCAGGGATGGCTGGCCGCGATCCCTGGCTGCTGCTGGCGGCGATGGCTGTCGGCGGATGCATCACACAGATTCTCGGCCGGCTCCGCTGCCTGGTGCAGGGCTGCTGTCACGGCCGGCAGGTCGATGCGCCGTGGGGCATCCGGTACACGCATCCCCGATCACGTGTCGTTCGTCTGAGCGACCTCGGCGGCAAGCGACTGCATCCGACCCCCCTGTACTCGATGCTCTGGACGCTGCTCGTGTTCTGCGCCCTCCTGCGTCTCTGGCTGTTGGGAGTGCCGCTGCCCTTCATCAGCGGCAGCTATCTGATCCTGGTTGGGCTCGGCCGTTTCGTCGAAGAACACTATCGCGGCGAGCCGCAGACCGCCGAGATCCGCGGACTCCGATTGTATCAGTGGCTCGCGATCGCATTTGTGGTCGGTGGAGCCGCCCTGACGGCTGTCGCCGGACCGGCAGCCCCTCTGCCGAAGATGCCTGGAGCCACGCTCTGGCCGGCGTTGCTCGGCGTGCTGCTGGTCACCTACGTGGCGTTCGGCGCGGATCTGCCGCGATCGAATCGCCGGTTCTCGCGGCTGGTGTAGGACCGTGCCTCAGGCCATTGTGGGCCGGCCTCCAGCCCGGCCCGGGGTCCCGTCGGCGCGATCCGCCTGGGATCGCCGGGCTCCAGCCCGGCAACAGCGCTCACAGTACGAGCAGCGCGACAGGCTGAAAGGCCAGAGCAGCGCGACAGGCTGTCCGATTCGCGTCGAGCCTGGGATCGCCGGGCTCCAGCCCGGCAACAGCGTTCACAGTACGAGCAGCGCGACAGGCTGAAAGGCCAGAGCAACGCGACAGGCTGTCCGATCCGCGTCGAGCCTGGGATCGCCGGGCTCCAGCCCGGCAACAGCGTTCACAGTACGAGCAACGCGACAGGCTGTCCGATCCGCGTCGAGCCTGGGATCGCCGGGCTCCAGCCCGGCAACAGCGTTCACAGTACGAGCAACGCGACAGTCCGACCAGGAGACCACTCCGGGAGCTATGATGGGAGTCATGGCCCAGACGCGACGCGACTTCCTTCGTCATTCCACGCTGGCGGCGGGCTCGGTGCTCGTCCCGGCCGGTCCGTGGCTGCAGGCCCCGGGCGGCGCAACGGTACAGGGCCGCGCCCGTATGGTGCTGCGGTTCCGTCCCTACACGCTCCAGCTGAAGCACGTCTTCACGGTCGCCGTGAACTCACGGACGACGACGCCCGTCGTGCTGACCGAAGTCGAGTACGACGGCATCGTCGGATACGGTGAGGCGTCGATGCCGCCCTATCTTGGCGAATCCCACGACACGGCCACGGCGTTTCTCGCGAAGGCCGATCTCAGCCGGTTCTCCAACCCGTTCGATCTCGAAACCATCCTGACGGCCATCGATGCCATCGGGCCGGGCAATCCTGCCGCGAAGGCTTCAGTCGACATCGCGCTTCACGATGTGGTCGGCAAGCTGATGAAGCAGCCCTGGTACAACATCTGGGGATACGATCCGGCGAAGGCGCCCGTCACCACGTTCACGATCGGCATCGACACGCCGGAGGTGGTCAAGGCGAAGACGAAGGAAGCTGCCGAATTCAAGATCCTCAAGATCAAGCTGGGGCGCGATACGGACAAGGCCATGGTCGAGGCTATCCGGTCCGTGTCCGACAAGCCGATGAGCGGCGATGCCAACCAGGGGTGGACCGATCGGCAGCAGGCGCTCGACATGCTGTTCTGGCTCAAGGAACGAGGGTTCCAGTACGTCGAGCAGCCGCTCCCCAAGGAGCGCGTCGACGACATGGCCTGGATCACCGAGCGGAGTCCGCTGCCCATCATCGGCGACGAAGGCGTCCAGCGCCTGGCCGATGTGCGCAAGGCGCAGGGCGTCTACTCGGGCATCAATATCAAGCTGATGAAATCGACCGGCATGCGCGAGGCGCAGAAGATGCTGCTGCTGGCGCGGGCCCTGGGCATGAAGGTCATGCTCGGCTGCATGACGGAAACGTCGTGTGGCATCTCGGCGGCGTCGCACCTCTCGCCCGTGGTCGATTGGGCCGATCTCGACGGGGCGCTCCTCATCTCGAACGACGTATTCGACGGGACGAAGGTCATCGACGGCAAGGTGACGCTGACCAGCAGGCCCGGCATCGGGGTTGTGAAGGTCGGCGCGAAGGGTTGAGCGCCTGGATCCCTAGTTCTTACCCGTGCCGCCGATGCGGGGCCACATCGGATCGGCTTTCACGGTGTGACGATCGCCTGCCGCGTCCCACGCGGCATCGTCGAGGACGTGCTCGGCAGCCGGCTTCGGAGCGCCCACGCGCCGCAGGATCTCTGCCGCCGATGCTGGCATCACCGGGAGCAGCAGCACGGCCGCGACACGCAAAGCCTCGGCCACGTCGTAGAGAATCGCGCGGACACGTCCGGCGTTGTCGGGATCCTTGGCGAGCTTCCACGGCTCGGTCTCGGCGATGAACTGATTGGCCGCATCGACGAGGCTGAATGCCGCGGCCACGCCGTCCTGCAGCGCAAATCGATCCATCGATGATCGGTAGGTGGCGAGCGCCGCGTCGGCCACCTTTGCGAGACGTCCGGCCGCGGCCCCAGACTGCGGCAGTCGACCGCCGCAGTACTTGTCGGCCATCGTCGCGATACGGCTGACGAGGTTGCCCAGGTTGTTGGCCAGATCCGAGTTGTAGCGCTCTTCGAACCTTTCCCACGAGAAGTCGCCGTCCTGTCCGTAGGCGAATTCGCGCACGAGAAACATGCGCAGCGGATCCGGGCCGAATTTCGACGCCGCGTCGAGCGGATCGATAATCGTGCCGAGCGACTTGCTCATCTTCTCGCCCTTGAAGTACACGAACCCGTGTCCGAACACCTGCCGTGGCAGGGGCAACCCGGCGCTCATGAGCATTGCGGGCCAGATGACACAGTGGAACCGCGTGATGTCCTTGCCGATGACGTGCAGCGAGGCTGGCCACCAGCGCTCAAAGGCCGCCTGGTCGCCGCCAAAGCCGAGCGCTGAGATGTAGTTGATGAGCGCGTCGAACCAGACATACACCACGCTCGACGGATCGAACGGCAGAGGAATGCCCCAGGCCTGATCCGCCCGGCTGATGGAAATGTCCTCGAGCCCACCCTGGATCAGATTGACGATCTCGTTTCGCCTGACGTCGGGCTCGAGAAATTCCGGATGGGCCTCGAAGTGGCGCAGCAGCGGCTCCTGGTACTTCGAGAGCCGGAAGAAGTGGTTCTTCTCCCGGATCCAGTCGGGCGTGCGTTTGTGCGTCGGGCACAGGCCGTCCACCAGGTCCTTTTCCTGTTTGAACGCCTCGCAGGACACGCAGTACCAGCCCTCGTAGTGACTCTCGTAGATGTCGCCCGCAGCCCGGATGCGCCTGACCAGCTCGGTGACGCCCACGCGGTGGCGCTCCTCGGTGGTCCGCACGAAGTCGTCGAACGACACGTGCAGCTGCTGCCAGACCTCGCGGAATTCCTGTTCCATCCGGTCGCAATACGCCTTCGGATCGAGCCCCTGCTCCTTCGCGCGGCGGTAGACGTTCAGCGAGTGTTCGTCGTTGCCCATCAGGAACCACGTGGGCACGCCGGCGAGCCGCTTGTAGCGCGCGATGATATCGGCGGTGATCTTCTCGTACGCCGTGCCAAGGTGCGGCCGGCTGTTGACGTAGTCGATGGCGGTGGTGATGTAGAACGTTTCCATGGGCCGACCCCACGATCCTATCAGGTCCGCGCCAGCAGCCGCAGGGCCGCGTTTGCTATACTGACGATATGCCGATCTTCGAATACAGCTGCACCGATTGTGGAAAGCGCTTCGAATTCCTGGTGCGCGGCGAAATCGCTCCTGTGTGCCCGGCCTGCCGAGGCGAGCGGGTAGAGAAGCAGCTGTCGGTCTTCGCCGTCGGCGCCAGTTCGCCGAAGTCTGCGCCGATGCCGTCGGGAAGCCCGTGCAGTTCCTGCCAAAACCCCGGCGCCTGCGGCTTCGCGAACTAGCTTGATCACCCCTGCCGACAATCGACGGCGAGGACGGCTTCCGAAGCGGCCCCTCGAACCAAGCCGACAGCGAAGTCTGCAAAACGTGCCGGGAAGGCCGAGACGGGCTGCGCCAATAGCGCACACGTGAAACCGGCGACGAGTCCTGGCAAGGCGCGTTTTGCCGGCTTGAGTGAGCGGGGACGCGGAGGAACCGTCGTCGTCGTCGCCCAGGCGGGCCACCGCGAGGGCCGCCCCTACTTCCCAACCAGCTTCGCCGCGGTCGTGAAGATCGGCTGGATGTCCACAGGCACGTCCGTCAGCTTGTCCAGGACGCGCATGACCTCGGGCCGGACGACCGCCAGTTTCTCGATCAGCCCCCTGGCTTTCGCGTAGCTGCCCTCGGATTGCAGCGTCATGATTTCGCCGGCGAGCGCCGCCACCGCCGCCTTGATCTTCGCCGCATTGACCGCGAAGGTCCCGTCCCTGGCCACGACGAACGCGCCGGCATCCAGCAGGTAGTTCAACTGGATCGCGATGCCGCGCCCGTGCGCCTCGTTGATCCCAAACCGGATTGAGCGGAACGCCGACGCCAGAAACGTCGTGTACATCGTCTGTTCCATCGGCTTCGCGATGACGCCCTTGTCCACCAGGTGCTGCAGCGCGAACAGGCCGGACACATCGGCCTTGGCCTCTTCGATGGCGCTGTAGGTTTCCTTCAGTTCCTGCCGAACCGTCGTCGCGCGCCCGGCCACGGTGATGTTGTGCGGTCCGAGGCCGTGCATCAGCTCGTGCATCAGGATGTGCGTGAAGAACGCGTCGAACGCCAGGTTCTTCTGATCCGCGGCCGACAGGGCCACTTTCGAGATCGGAATGA
>Ga0315273_10003521_pt1 | contig 18887 bp, 16 predicted proteins | sample YL17G02_0_MG_FD_205753 | JGI IMG/M metagenome (GOLD analysis project Ga0315273, IMG submission 205753) | Sediment microbial communities from Yellowstone Lake, YNP, Wyoming, USA - YL17G02_0 | ecosystem: Environmental > Aquatic > Freshwater > Lake > Sediment | place: USA: Wyoming | collected...
ATCCACTGCTTGCTGCCGGCGATTGACGGCGAGTACATGAGGAACATGCCCACGCCCCCGTCCTCGGAGTTCTTCGGGTCGCGCGGATCGGTCAGCGTCTTGAGGATCTTCTCATCCTCGCTCCACGAGCTGATCGGCTCGCCGCACTTCGCCCAGGGCATCGCATCCGGCCCTTCCCCGATCGTCGGCAAGGCCGACATCCTGAGCCGCGCGCAGCCCATCGGCACCATCGTCACCGTCTCGACGGGCTGGTCGGACTGGACCGGCGACGGCTGGAGCTTGTCGACCACGCCGAAGTAGTTCTCGGTCCAGTTGGGGATCCGCTTCGCACGAACTTTGAGCTCGATCGGGGCGTCGGCCAAGGCGAAGGGCTGCCCGCCCGCCGGGAACTCCTTCCTCACCACCTCGATGCCCGCGGCGGGGGCGGCGGCGTCGGAGACCAGACCGTAATTCCACGGCGTCGTGGGCTTGATCTCCAGGGCCGGCCACTTGTCGTCCTTGCGGTCCGGGTACTGACGGACGTAGTCCTCGCCGATCTTGATGGAATACGTCAGCGGGCCGCGGTTGACCGACACGCTGTTCTTGTTCTTCTCCCATCGCGTGAAGGTGACGGCCATGGGCAGGTCGAGGACGATCTTGTCGCCGTTGGCCCAGGTCCGTGCGATCCGCACGAGGTCGCCGCCTTTCATCGCGAGGTTCTGCGGTTGCCCGTTGATACCCAGCTTCGCCTGCCGACACCACGCGGGGATGCGCAGGTAGAGCGGGAAGGCCACGCTCTTGGGCGTCGTAAGGACGAGTTCCACGCGCTCCTCGAACGGGTAGCGGGTCTTCTGCTCGATCGTGACCTTCGTGCCGTCGCCCACCTGCGCGCTCACGGTGCACGGGGCATACATCATGGCGGCCAGACCGCGGTCGGGGGTGGCCTCGTACAGGCTCTCGGCGAAGTAGGGCCAGGCCGAGGCCACGTTGTGCTGGCAGCAGTGGTGGTCGCGCGGGTTCATGACCTGCATGGGGCCGTCGTCGGCCAGGGTCGGGGCCTTGCCGCGGGCGTCGGAATTGCTCTGGTTGGGCGAGGTCAGGTAGCGCAGGCCGCGGAAGTCGGCCGTCATCGTGGCCGGAAGCGTGTTGTAGGCGATGTTCTCGCAACGGTCCATCCACTTGAGGTCTCCGGTGATCCGCAGGAGGATCTCGGCGGAGAACATCATCTCGACGGCCCCGCAGGTCTCGATGGCCTGCTGGGGGTCGGTGTGGCCGGGTCGGGCGAACTCGTCGCCGCAGAACATGCCGCCGGGCACCTGGCCGTAGACGTCGTAGATGTCGTTGTAGTTGCTCTCCATCTGGGCGAGGTACTTGGGGTCCTTGTTCTGCTGGTAGAACACGGCCGGCTTGCGGAAGCCCTGGGAGAACGCGACGTTGTGGCAGCCACCGAGGTGGTTCATCCAGCGGTCGCCGGTGCGCATGAGCTTCTCGCCCAGCTCAAGCAGCTTCGGGTCGCCCGTGCGGTTGTAGAGCCAGTAGACCATGTCCATGTTGTCGCTGTTGCGGGCCGCGCCCCACCCGCCGTTGAAGAACCGCTTGTCGTCGAGCGCGAGCTCCCAGTGGAAGAAGCGGGCCATAAGGTCCAGGACCCGCTTGTCGCCGGTGTAATCGTAGTAGGAGCGGTAGGCATAGAGCATGTTCTGGTGGGGCATGAGGTCTGGCGCGTTCTTCTCGTTGCCGGCAAGGGCCTCGGTGCCGAAGTAGCCGCTGGCTCGCTGGCCGACGATCGACGGCTCCAGCCAGAGCTTCGCCTCAGCGATGAGCTTGGGATCCTCCAGAAGGAACGCCATCGAGGCATAGCCGCGGAGCCAGTAGGGCACCTCTTCCCAGAAGCAGCCGCCCTTGCCATCGGGCTTCAGCCAGGCGTTGTCGGTCTTGTTGAGGAAGCCGCTCACCTCGCCCATGTGGCCGATGTACCCCTCGGCCTCGAGCTCAAGCTGTTTGCGGACCCACCCCTGTGGTTTGACGGTCCCCGTGGGCAGGCGGATGAACGGGCTCGGCAGGAGCGGCGGCCGATTGCCGGGATAGTACGGATTGGGCTGGCTGGTGTCCGGTTTCTGGACCACCGCCATCTGCGCCTCCTCTGCCCAGGCGGCCCCCGCCATAAGCATCGCCGAGAGAACTACCACGCTCGCCATCAGCTTCATCACCCATGCTCCCTGAACAGGCCAGCCTGGAATCGCGGGCATCCTCAATCCTGCGGCACACCGGCACCGGCAGTTGCCGTGAAGACAGCCTGCCCGCGCTGCCGTACGCCTCAACCACCGATCACCCGTTCCCATGTCGTGAACCGTCTGCCGAACTCCGGCACTCCCGGCGCCGAACGATGTGGCCGCCCGTCACCCAGCGCGTATACACTACCCTCAAGGGCCTGCGGCCGCAATGGCGGCATGGAGGCCCCACGCTCTGTGTGGCCGACGGATCTTGCGTCCGCTGGTAGCCACGCTGAACTCTACCTGAAAATCTGTCGTCGGGCTGACGCCCCGAAGGCCGCAGGATGCGATTGGATGAGCGGATTATTCACTTGCACATTCGTGCCACTGTGGCCAAAATGTAGCCAAATCGTGGTCATCATGGTCATCATGGTCATCATGGTCACCATGGTCACCATGGTCAACATGGTGATCATGGAAAAGGACTGCTAGGCCGTTGTGGTGGCGTAAGTTGCGTGTTTTCAAGATCTTACGGAAAATGAGCTCGTCGGGCTCATAACCCGAAGGTCGCAGGTTCAAATCCTGTCCCCGCTATCATGTACATAAGCGATCATCATTCGGGGCTGTCGCTCTATTTATATCGTCATGCGTCGTTGACCACTGTTTTCGCCGTGCACTTCCTAGGCAGCACCGTCGCTCCGCTGGCCGCTGGCCCTGCCCGATACCCCGTCCTCCGTGTTCTGCTAGCACCTGCGTCTCTTGCCTGCACTGCTCTACGCCGCCATCGTCTGCGACACCGCTACGTAGGGCAAGGACGCCCGGCTCCGCAAGACCGACGGGGCCCGTTCGAGGCGACGGCGACCGGCTGGAGCGCATCAGGGAGGCCACCCTTCCCCCCCAGCACCCGCTACCCCTGGACCTCTCACTTCAACGAACGCTCACACTTGTGCCAAAGTCGCTGACGCTGAACACTCCGGGAGGATCTTTTCATATTCAGGCAGGAAACGGGGGGCCTTTACGGCTCTCGCCGGTGGAGCCGGTGCATTGACCTTGATTTCGGCTTGACGAAGGTCGTACGTATGCGTACAAGAGTGGCGGAGCAAACATGGTCGGTGGCCACGACATCGCGATGGCATTACGTGCGGCCTACTGGGCCATGCACCGGGAAGCCGATGCCCTCCTGCAATCGCATGGAGTGACGGCCAATCAGTTTGTCCGCATGTCTATTCTTGCCGAGGGCAAGGTACCCACCCAGCAGGAGCTGGTGCGCCGAGCCAGTTCCGATGCCAACACGGTTCGGGCAATGCTCGTACTGCTTGAACGCAGCGGCCTTGTATCACGCCGACCGCATCAGACCGATGGCCGAGCTCGCTGCGTGGCGCTTACGGATAAGGGGCGGAGCACGTACGCCGCCCTATGGGCAAAGAGCCGGGCCTTTCACGAGCGATTGTTGGCGGCCATTGGCCCAGATTCGGCAGCTGCCTTCGTCCAGCAGTGTCAGTCTTTGGAGAACACGACCACGCCCAAGCATGACCGCCGCCACGATGGCAAGGCATGTCGGCAGTCAAGTCATTCTCAGTCGAGGAGATCCTCATCTCGGAGGAGCGTCCCATGAAGCACTTCGTCATCTTCGGCGTCCTGATCGCGTTAACGATTTCCCCGCTGTGCCGGGCACAAACCACCCAGCCCGCGCCCGGTGATTCCAGACCCGCATCATCCAATGTTTCGGGTGCGGAATATCCCCGGATTCACTCGGACCTCCGTGTGACCTTCCGGCTCAAGGCGCCCGACGCACAGAAGGTGCGAGTGCATGTGGACAGAGACTATGACATGACACGCGATGCCGACGGCTTCTGGAGTGTCACCACCCAGCCGCAGGTCCCGGGATTCCACTATTACTGGTTCATCCTGGAAGGGGTCAACGTGTGCGATCCGGGCAGCGAGACCTTCTACGGCTGGGGCCGACAATGCAGCGGCATCGAAGTGCCGGAAGCGGGCGTGGATTTCAGTAACCCCATGGACGTCCCTCACGGCGAAATCCGCGAGCGATGGTATTTCTCAAAGACGACCGCCGCCTGGCGGCGCATCTTCGTGTACACGCCGCCGGATTACGACACCAATCGCGAGGCTCGGTATCCCGTCCTGTACCTGCAACACGGCGCTGGCGAAGACGAGAGGGGCTGGGCGGTGCAGGGGCGGGTAAACCATATCATGGACAACCTGGTCGCCGAGAAGAAGGCCCGGCCCATGATCATCGTGATGGAGAAGGGCTATGCCCGAAAGCCCGGCGAATCCCCGGTTCCCTTGCGTCCGCCGGCGGCCGGTGCCGGCGCACAGCCGCCAGACTTTCGCCGGGTGTTCGGCGCCCTAGAGGAGGTGTTCATCCAGGACCTGATCCCCCTGATCGATTCGACGTACCGGACCCTGTCCGATCGCGAGAACAGGGCGATGGCCGGGTTGTCGATGGGCGGGATGCAGACGTTCAACATCACCCTGAACAACCTCGACAAGTTCGCCTGGATCGGAGGGTTCAGCGGTGCCGGCGGCGGGTTCGGCAGCGGTACAATCGACACGAAGACCGTGCACAATGGCGTGATGGCCGATGCCGACGCATTCAACAAGAAGGTCCACCTGGTCTGGATCGGAGTCGGCACGGCCGAAGGCGAGCGATTCTACAACAGCCTGAAGAACTATCGCGATGCCCTGGAGCAGGGCGGCATCAAGACCGTCTTCTACGAATCTCCGAGCACGGCGCACGAGTGGCAGACCTGGCGGCGGTGCCTCAGAGAATTCGCACCACGCCTGTTCCAGTCGTCGCCGGCCGCACCCGCCGCAGGCGATTCGCCGCATCGCGGGCCGCGTGGTTTCGGCCAACCGATCAACCTGGGGCCGGATGACAAGCAGGCGTTTCCCGATCCTCCGGCGGGGTTCAATGTGAAGAGAGACGGGATTGAGCACGGCAAACTGGAGATGGTCGAGTATGACTCGAAGACCGTCGGCGCCCGGCGCAAAATGCAGGTCTATACGCCGCCCGGTTATTCGAAGGACCGAAAGTACCCGGTGCTCTACCTGCTCCATGGCATCGGGGGCGACGAGACGGAATGGCAGCGGTTTGCGACGCCGAACGTCCTGCTCGACAACCTGATCGCCGACGGCAAGGCCCTGCCGATGATCATCGTAATGCCCAATGGACGCGCGCAAAAAGACGATCGCGCCGGGCCCAACGCGATGGCAACGGCGCCCGCCTTTGCGACATTCGAACGCGACCTACTGGATGACGTGATCCCCGCCATCGAAGCGCGGTATTCGGTGCAAGCCGACCGCGAACACCGGGCGCTTGCCGGGCTGTCGATGGGTGGCGGCCAATCGCTGAACTTCGGACTGTCGCATCTGGACACGTTCGCCTGGGTGGGCGCATTCTCCTCCGCTCCCAACACGAAACCTCCCGCGCAACTCGTGCCCGACCCCGCAACCGCAAAACAGAAGTTGAAACTGCTGTGGCTCGCCTGCGGCAATAAGGATGGGCTGATCGGCATCAGTCAGGGCGTGCACACTTACCTGAAGGAAAAGGACGTGCCGCACGTCTGGAACGTTGACTCCAATGGACACGACCCGACGGAGTGGCGCAACAACCTGTATCACTTCGTACAGCGCATTTTCCGCTGAGGACAGACAATGACTCCCCAACGCGAACGTCAGCTCCCGCTTCTGCTAACCAGCCTGGTCGTCACCGTTCTTACCGTCGTGGGAGCCAGGGCCGCGGAGCCCGCATCCCGGCCCGCCAGCGCGCCCCTGGCGGCGGACCCGCACGGTCCGACCATCAAGGATGCCTACAGGAAGCACTTTCTCATCGGCACGGCGGGAGATCTGCCCGGCAACTACTCCGACCAGGAAATGGGCCTCGTCAAGGAGAACTTCAGCATCGTGACGCCGGAGAACTGCATGAAGCCAGCCCTGGTTCACCCCAGCGAGAACACTTGGAGATTCGAGCGGCCCGACGCCCTGGCAAAATGGTGCGCCGACAACAACATTGCCATCCACGGCCACACCCTCGTGTGGCATGCCCAGACCAACAACTGGTTCTTCCGTGATGGCGACAAGGCGACGGTCACCCAGCGCCTGAAGGACCACATCAGCACGCTGGTCGGCCGCTACAAGGGGAGAATCCGGAGCTGGGATGTCGTCAACGAAGCGGTCAACGACGGCGGCAACGCCCAGACGGCCCAGACAGAGAACCTCCGCAACTCCTCGTGGTTGCAGGCCATGGGGCCGGAATTCCTGACGCTCGCGTTCAAGTTCGCCCACGAAGCCGATCCGGACGCCAAGCTGTATTACAACGACTACGGCATCGAGGCCGGGCCTAAGCACGCCAGTTCCATGGTGCTGCTCAGGCGCCTGATCAAGGACGGCGCGCCGATCCACGGAGTCGGAATCCAAGGCCATTGGAGTACCACCGATATCCCCTATGCCGCCCTGGACAAGGCGATCTCCGACTACGCCTCGCTCGGGCTGGAAGTCAGCATCACGGAGCTGGATGTCACGATCCGCGGCGCCACGGGGGGCCAGTTCGGCCCGGGCTTCGGGGGCCGCAGGCCTGGCGGCGGCTCGCCGCCTGCACCGCAAGATCTCAAGGCACAGGCCGATGCCTATGCCCGGTTGTTCTCGACCTTCATCAAGCACAAGGACGCCATGGATCGCGTGACATTCTGGGGCCTCAGTGACGGCCGCACATGGCGATTTGGACAGCACCCGCTGATCTTCGACTCCGACAACCAGCGGAAGCCGGCCTATGCAGCAATCGTCGACGCGCTGCTGCATCCAAATCCTGACCTGCCAGGACCATGATGACCAGCTTGGCTACGCCGATCGCACGGGATATCTGATCCTCGATTGCGGTGGAGCTCGAAGCGATCGGACGGTCAACCGGTACTACCGGGCGTTCACGTCAGATCGGCTGGACGGCAAATGGACGCCGCTGCCGGACGCGGATACGTATCAGAAGCCGTTCGCGGGCATCAACAACGTGACGTTCGAGGAGGGGGTTACGGCCTGGACCAAGGACATCAGCCACGGGGAGTTGATTCGCGACGGATACGATGAGACGATGACGATCGACCCCATGAATCTGCAGATGCTGCGCTAGGGGCGTAATCCGTCGATCCAGGCGAATTACAGCCTGCTGCGGTACCAGCTTGGGCTGCTGAAGTTAATTCAGGTCGGGAATTGATGCGCGAATGGGTGGTGCGTAGCGCCCGGTCATGGAGAGGATCAGTAGAATGAGATTCACATTTGCATGTCTGGCGCCCTTGTGGTTCTCGCTGGCGTTTGGCGTTGTGCTCGGGAGTTTGGCGTGTGCTGCCGACACCGCCGGTATCCGTGACGCCGCCAAGAACCCCATTGCCTGGGCGGACATCCCGGACCTCGCTGTCATCCGCGTGGGGGGCACCTACTACATGAGCAGCACCACGATGCACCTGAGTCCCGGGCTTCCGATCATGAAGTCCAAGGACCTGGTGAACTGGCAGATTGTCGGCTACGCCTACAGCACCCTCGGCGACAATGACACTCTAACGCTTCAGAACGGGAAGGATGCCTACGGCGCGGGCTCGTGGGCCAGCAGCCTGCGATATCACGACGGCACGTTCTACACGACGACGTTCTCCAGCACGACCGGCAAGACGCACGTCTACCGGACCAAAGACATTGAGAAAGGCCCGTGGACCGAGAACTCGTTTCGCCCCGCGCTGCACGACCACTCTCTGTTCTTCGACGATGACGGGCGCGTGTACATGATCTACGGTGGAGGCAACCTGCGGCTGGTCGAGCTGACTGAGGACGTTTCCGGTATCAAACCCGGTGGAGTGGATCAAGTCATCATCACGAATGCCAGCCGGGTGGCCGGACCCAACATCGGCCTGCCGGCGGAAGGTTCCCAGATGTGGAAGATCAACGGCAAGTATTACCTGTTCAACATCACCTGGCCGAGGGGCGGCATGCGCACCGTGATTGTTCACCGCGCGGACAAAATCACCGGCCCGTATGAAGGCCGCGTTGCCTTGCAGGACAAGGGCGTGGCGCAGGGCGGCCTCATCGATACGCCGCAGGGCGATTGGTATGCCTACCTGTTTCGCGATTACGGCGCTGTGGGGCGCATTCCCTATCTCGTGCCCGCTAAGTGGGAGGATGGATGGCCGGTGCTCGGCGTGAACGGCAAGGTGCCTGATACACTGAGTCTTCCTGCCAGCAAAGGCCTCATTCCCGGCATCATCGCCTCGGATGAATTCAATCGCCGGCCTGGCGACCCGGCGCTCCCGCTGGTCTGGCAATGGAACCACAACCCGGACAACGAATTCTGGTCGCTCACCAAACGTCCCGGCTTCCTGCGGCTGACTACCGGCAGGGTCGATGGCGATTTCCTGTCGGCGCGAAACACGCTTACCCAGAGGATGTTCGGCCCGGAATGCTCCGGCACAGTCTGCATCGACGTGAGCAACGTGAAGGACGGGGACTTCGCCGGCCTGGGCGCATTGCAGCGGCGATACGGCCTCGTCGGAGTCAAGAAGGCCGGGAATACCAAGTCGATCGTCATGGTGAGCGCTGAATCAGGTTCGCCGGCGGAGGTGGAGAGCGTGCAACTGACCCACGACATCGTCTACCTGAAGGTGGAATGCGATTTCAGAAGCCGGGCCGACATAGCCCGTTTCTTCCACAGCATCGACGGCAACCAATGGACCGTGATCGGCAAGCCGCTGCGGATGACGTACACCTTGCCGCACTTCATGGGCTACCGTTTCGCATTGTTCAACTATGCGACGAAGACCGCCGGCGGATTCGTGGATTTCGACTACTTCCGCGTGAGCGAGAAGATCTTCACCGCGAACTGATCAATTGAGCCAGGCTTGAATCGGCAAACTCGATGCGCCTACCGGGAGGCGCAGTGTGGAGGCGCCTCATGAGACGCGTGAGGTGCGCGAGCCTGGGCATGAGGCGCCTCATGAGCCCGCCCTGAACGAACGCCAGAAATGGACTGTCGCCGAGTACCTCGCAGGCCGCAGACCGAGGAACAAGGACAGCCAGAAGGCCAACAAGTGCTCGCGGGCCACGGCGGCGAGGGACGTTAAGGCGCTCAGAAACCAGGGCATTACTGGGCCCGCAGAAGGCTGACGAGCGAGCCGAGCACCCAAACCACGAACGCTACGAAAACCCTCACTCGCTCTGGTACATGAAACGGGGGAGGGTCACCACTGACCCTCCCCCCGAAAACTATACCAAGATGAATGAGAGTTTTTGACGACCTAAGGGTCGAAAGGAGCTCTCGGATGAAAAAAAGCACAGCGGGCAGCAGATTGTGACGAAGTTGCGGGAAGCAGACGTGGCCATCGGCCAGGGGCTGACGGTGCCGGAGGTCTGCAACAAGCTCGGGGTGAGCGAGCAGACCTACTACCGCTGGCGGCAGAAGTACGGCGGGATGAGTCCGGCGGCGATCCAGGAACTCAAGGCCTTGCAGAAGGGGAACGCGCGGCTGAAGAAGCTGGTGGCCGATCAGGCGTTGGACAACTCGATTCTGAAGGAAGCGGCGGCGTACCGGGGAAACTGACGACGCCGGCCGCGCGGCGAAGGGTGGTGGAGCATGTCCGCGGCCGGCTGGGATGCTCCGAGCGTCGGGTCCGCCGGATTCTGGGCCTGGCCCGATCGACGTGGAAGTATCGAGCGCGGTCTGACCCGGAGGGGCAAGCCCTGGTGGAACGGATGAAGGCGTTGGCGGCTCGTCGGCCGCGGTCGGCCAGGATCGGATCACGGCGCTTTTGCGGAAGGACACGGTGGTCAACCATAAGCGGGTCGAGCGGCTGTGGCGTCGGGAAGGTCTCCAGGTGCCGCGAAAACGGCGAAGAAAGCGGTATTCAGGGGTAACGGACAACAGCAGCGGCCGTGTCCCGGCCCTTTACAAGGACCACGTGTGGTCGTATGACCTCGTGTCGGACAAGACGGAGGACGGGCGGAAGCTGAAGTTCCTGGCGGTGGTGGACGAGTTCACGCGGGAGAGCCTGGCCCTGGAAGTGGAACGTCGGATGACGGCCCGACAGGTGCAGGAGATTCTGGCGTATCTGTTTCTGGTGCGTGGCAAGCCGCGGTACCTGCGGAGCGACAACGGGCCGGAGTTCGTGGCCAGGGCGCTGCGTCGGTGGCTGGAGGGGTCGGGCGTGGGGCCCCTGTTTATCGAGCCAGGCAGCCCGTGGGAGAACGCGTACGTGGAGTCGTTCAACGGGAAGCTGCGGGATGAGTTGCTGAATCTGGAACTGTTCCTGAGCCTCGACGAAGCGAAATACGTGGCCGATCGGTGGCGACTGGATTATAATCACCACCGACCGCACAGTGCGTTGAACTGGATGACGCCGGCGGCGTTTGCGGCGTCGTGCCCGACGGCGGTCGCCGGGCAGGGGTGTGCTGCTCGGGGCTCGGCTGCGCCTCGCCCCTCGCCGCACACCCCGAACGCCACGGAAACTCTCACTCCCTCTGGTACATAAAATGGGGGAGGGTCACTCGAAATGACGCCAGAAGGCCAGGGCTGGCCGGCTGAAATCGAACTTGCCATCCGCGCCTTTCTGGAAAGCGAAGAACTCCGGCTCGTTCTTGTTGTAGGCGTAGCTCTTGGGGAACACGCAGAACCGGATCTTGTTAAACGGCGAGGCGGCGAGCGTCTTGAGCGTCTGCTCCTGGAGTTTGCGAGGCTGATGTACCCACGCATAGCAGGTCGTGCCGAACTGGTGGTATGGCGAGCCGTCGGCGTAGCGCAAATAGAACGTGTTGCAGATCTCGACCGGACCGTGATTGTTGCCGGTCGGCGCGGCGACGGTGAACGTGCCCGTCTGACCGTTCAGGGCTGGCGTGGCGCTGCGCGTTTCATATCGCCACTGGCCCGCCGTCGGCGGGCTGAAGCGGACCTTGTACGTGCCGTCGCCATTCCAGAAGCCGGGCACGGTGATGCGCCGCTCGCCCTGGGTGAAGGTCGCGGACCACTGCACGTCCAGGTAGGGATTGCCGGCCGCAGCGCCCTGGAGCGTGACTTCAACGATGCCCCACCGTTCGGCGGCGTGGGCGGTGAGAGCGGTGCTCAGCATGAGAACGAAGGTTAGTGTGGCGGTCTTCATGGGTCAAGTATCCTCTGTCGAGTTCTTAACGAGGCGCGCTCAAGATGGCGCGCCGATAGGCCACGAGTGTACGTCTTCAGCGTAAGTGGCACAATCAAGCCGTCGGCGCAAGTGAGGGTTTTTCGGTCCGGTCGGCCTCCTTCGGCCCGGGTACTCCCTGGTTCTGACGCCGGCGACGCGCCAGCGTCTTTGCTTTGAGTTCCTGCCGACGGTTCAAGATGCGTTCCCGTCGGCCGCAGTATACGTCGCCCGGCGTGACGTTGCCAAGGGCCTCTGCGGCTGCCCGTTCACTTCGTGGCCGCGGGGATCACCTGCAGCTCCTGAAAGGCCGTGTTTTCTCCGCCGACCTGCCATCCGCCCCCCAGGCGCTGCCCACATAGCCGGCGTCCAGGATGATCGTCCCCTGGTTCAGGACCATGCCGCCTGCTGGGACGCATGGCACGATCGTCCCGCCATCGTGCGCCGCCAAGGCGGGCAGGCCCCTATCGACCTCGAGATCGGCCTCAACGATGTCGGCTGCCTGGTAATCGAGCGTCGGTGATCTCGCGGCAGGTCACGCGGCCCTCGGTCTCGCCCTGCCCCGGCTCAGTCGGCGCCGCCGCGGACGTAGTCCACGGCGAAGTCGGCCTGCGAGGCGCCGTTGCCCGGATCCATCCGGATGGCGGTGATCGTCTGACCCGACCAGAGCGCGTGCCGCCCGACCTCCAGCCGGTACTCGTGGAACTGGCCGTCGGCCACCAGTGGAAAGGCCGCCTTCTTGTCCTCGGCAAAGGCGGGCGAGGCGGAGGTCGTCCAGTAGAATTCCCCGCCCTGCCCGGCCGTCACGCGCATCCGGACGCGGATCACAGGACAGCGGCCTGCGGGCACCCGGAGAGCGCTACGAATGATATAGGGGTCTCCGCCTGTAACGTGACCTTCCAGCATTCCGTTCTTGGCCGACAAGCCGGAAACGTCGTGCGCCGGGAACCATCCCTCCAGGCCGTCCTGAAACTCAAACGCGATACGTTCGGCCAGCGCCGGCAGACGCCGGGTGCGGCTTGGGCCGCGCCTTTCAGAGGCTTGAGCCGTATGACGGCAAACCTTCATGTACGGTTCTGAGGGGGGCGGGGGCTGGCAACAGCCCCCGCCTACCCGACCCTCCCGTTAAGGAGGGTTCATTTGGGCAACCAGACTGCCTGTAGTCCGTGACCACATCCTCGAGGCCAACGGCGAGAGTTGCCGCCTGCGAGAATCGAAGCGGCGGCTCAAGATCAGGAAGGCTTGAACGAAAGGAATTGACGCCCCGCCCCACGCGGGGTACATAGGGATCGGGTGCCGCGTTCTTGGTCCGCCACCCGCCGCAGTTTCGCTCCGCCCTTTACAGTGGACGTGATGAACGAGGCCCGGTGGGGGAGAGACTTCAACCTGCCGGCGCGGGCGCTGGCGGCCTACGGCGGGGCCGCGCGCGACCTGTTGCCGCATCTCCAGAACGAGACACGCCCGATTGCGAAGAAGGAAGGCCAGAAACGGCTCGACGCGTTGGAGAAGCTCATCGCCGACATTGAGGCGGACACGAATCCGAAGCCCGTGCGGAGCCTGGACGAGTTCATCAAGAACTTGACGGTTGACAAGTGAGCCTGGGGACCGCGGCCCGACAGCAAGGGGGCGCATCTGGCCCTGCCAGTGGGGGGGCAGGCCAGCGCGCCATAGGGCGAGAAAGGCTTTCGCCCAGGGCGGTCTGCGACACGCCGTTGCCCCCAGTTGCGCCCAACCGAAGGCGCCTCTGTCCTCGCTCCGCGCGGCGCTGCGATGGGCTGATAGTGCTTGTATGCTCGCCTTGAAGGTTCATCCGTCGTCGGCTTGACGGCCGGCGGAGAACCGTAGCCAAGGGAGACACGCTGATGAGCCAGACTCCGGGTCTCAGATGCCTGCTGGCCGCAATGGTAATCGGGCTCGCAACCGTATCGGCGGCAGAGAAGATCAAGGCCGATCCGAAGCAGCAATTACCGGGGTCGGACGACAAGGCACCCGACTTCAAGAAGCCAGTCAAGGTGTTCATCCTGATGGGCCAGTCCAACATGGTGGGCATGGGCGATATCGAACCGGAGACCAAACAGGGCACGCTCGCCTACCTCGCCAAGACGGAGAAGAAGTATCCGTTCCTGGTGGACGATGCGGGCAAGTGGACGGTGCGCAAGGACGTTTACTACTACGACGCCCGCGTGAAAAATGGCAGCCCCCTCAGCGCGGCGTCGAACAACGGGAAATCGATCGGGCCGGAATTGGGGTTCGGCTTCGTGATGGGGCACATCCTCGATGCACCGGTGCTCATCCTCAAGTCCTGCATCGGCAACCGCAGTCTGGGCTGGGACCTGTTGCCGCCCGGCAGCGAGCGCTACATCGTGGACGGCCGGACCTACGCCGGCTACAAGGACACGCCGGACTCGTGGATCGAAGGCCAGCCCAAGAAGGACGTGAACTGGTACGCCGGCAAGCAGTATGACGACGACATGGCCAATGCGAAGGCGGCCCTGGAGAACCTTGCGAAGATCTACCCCAACTATAAGGGGCAGGGCTACGAGATCACCGGCTTCGTCTGGTGGCAGGGCCACAAAGACCAGAATCCGGTCCATGCCAGCCGTTACGAGCAAAACCTGGTGCGCCTGATCCAGTGCCTGCGCAAGGACTACAACGCGCCGAATGCCAAGTTCGTGCTCGCCACCATTGCGTTCGACGGCTGGAAACTGGCAGGTCCGGGCAAGACGATCGCCGAAGCCCAGCTCGCGGTGGGCGACGCAAAGGAGTATCCGCATTTCGCCGGCAACGTGAAGGCCGTCGAAGCCCGCGACCTCTGGCGGGAGGCGGGAGTGTCACCGAAGAACCAGGGCTACCACTACAACCGCAACGCCGAAACGTTCATGGAGGTGGGCCTCCGCCTTGGCTGGGCCATGGCGGATCTGCTTAATGCTGAGCCCTGAGCGCCAACAGGGAGAACCGGTGATGAACCACTGATCTGAACCCCAATTCATGGCCCGAAGCCGACGGGGGACACGAGCATGGTGTCGCCCGCACCCGCCAGGAACGCCATGAGAGACAAAGGGCAGACTCCGAAGGTCCCCGCAGATTCCAGCACAAAGAGAGGAAAGCCATGAAAAGCGTCATGCGGAGCGTGAAGTTCATGATGATCGCAGCGGTTCTCGGCCTGATGTCGGGGACCGCCAGCCAGGCGGCGGCCAAGCCGCTGAAGGTACTCATCCTGGCCGGGCAGTCGAACATGCAGGGATGGATTGGCGTGTCATCCCTCGATTCCATGGCCGATGATCCGAAGACAGCGCCGATCCTCAAGGAGTTGTGCAATGCCGACGGCAAACCACGCGTGTGCCAGAAGGTCTGGATATCGTCGATCGGGTGCGCTGGGGACGATACGACCGAGCAGAAAGGCAAAGTGACGGTCGGCTTCGGGGCCCAAGGGGACAGGTTTGGCCCGGAATTTCCGTTTGGCATTTACATGGAGAAGCTGCTGGGCGAGCCCATCCTGCTCATCAAGACCTCCTGGGGCGGCAAGAGTCTGCACACTGATTTCCGTCCGCCCAGCGCCGGGCCATACGTGTGGAGTGACTTCGAGTTGACCCAGTGCAAGCGGCGGGGTGACGACTTGGAAAAGGACAAGGCCGACAAGGTCAAAGCCACCGGTGTGTACTATCGCCTGATGATCGAGCATGTGCGGAAGGTGCTGGCGGACATCAACCGGGTGGTGCCGGAGTACGATCCGAAGCAGGGCTACGAGCTGGCCGGTCTTCTCTGGTTTCAGGGATGGAACGATCTATGCGCCGACTGGACGTATGACACACGGATGCAGCCAGGTGGATATGACATGTACGGGCAACTGCTCGCGCAGTTCATCCGCGATGTGCGCAAGGACCTCTCGGCGCCCAAGATGCCCTTCGTGATTGGAGTCGTAGGGATGGGTGGCGTGAAGGAAGGGAGCAAGCCGCCCATGTTATACTTCTGCCAGGCCCAGGCCGCGCCGGCGTCGCTTCCTGAGTTCCAGGGCAACGTGGTGGCGGTGCAGACGGTGCCCTACTGGGATGACGATTTGGCCGCGCTGCAAACGCGGATGGATAGACTTGGCTCAAGGATGAATGAAGAGGCCAAGAAAGATCCGAGCCTGACCCCTGAGGCGAAAGATGCGGCGCGCAAAAAGGCCATCGCAGAGAACTTCACGGCGGAGGAGTTGAAACGCCTGAAGGGCGTCACCCACACATGGGGAATCCATTATCTCGGCGCCGCCAAGATAATGGGGCCGATCGGCAAGGCCTTTGCCGAGGCGATGGCGAATCTTCAGAATACCCAGCGACGTGAGCAACAATGAAGCATTCCACAACACCACGAACTGCACCACAATCCACAACGTGCTTGCGAAAGACAGTTGCCCGAGGTTCCCTGATGATGCAGAGGATCGTCCTTATCCTGACCGCCCTGCTGTTGGCGCCGCAGGTCTCTCTGCAGGCCGCTACGCAGACCGTCGAAAACAGTGCGCTCTCGGTAAGGTATGACGATGTTTCAGGATGCTTCGCCGTCGCCGAGAAGGCAACAGGGAGAGTGTTCTTGACGAACGGCAGGCTCGAAGGCGATGCAATGAAAGCCGAGGTGGTGAGGCGGAAGATCGTTGTGACCCAAACTGACGGCAGCACAGTGTCGTTGGAATTACGAGAAAACCAGCCGTTCGTTTTCGTCACCAAACGACAGGTGGGCCGCCAAGCGGATAAGCGGGATCACAAGGGACCGAGCTATCGCGAGCTGACAAACACGGTGCTGACAACGTTCACACTCGAACTCGGCAAACCAGCCGCAGAATTAAGAACTATGGGCACCGGCGGGCTGCGCGCACCGGACAAGAATCCCGGCAGCTATCTCTTTCTCACCTGCGCCGATCCGGCAACGCGGCGCGGTGTGGTGGCCGGTTGGGTGACAGAGGATCGCGGAAGTGGGGTTCTGTTCTCGTCGGTGAAAGATGGCAAAGTTGAGTTCAAGGCGCAGATTGATTACGGACACCTACGCATCGCCGATGGGCCGTCGGCACAACTGGAAACGCTGGCCATCGGCTGTTTTGACGATGCGCGCATCGGCGAGGAGTTGTACGCCGATGCCATCGCAGAACACTACGAGATCAGGCTTCGCCCACAAGTTGCCGGCTACTGCACGTGGTACTCCGAGAAGCACGGCGCGGCTGGTGACGAGAAGTCCATCGTCGAGGTGGCGACGCTCGCCGCCAAAGAACTCAAGCCGTTCGGATTCTCGTTTGTCCAGATTGACGACGGGTGGCAGGATGGCGGCGGGTATAACGGACCGCGTCGCGGTTTTGACCGCGTGAAACCCCATGGCCCCTATCCGCATGGGATGAAACCCGTGGCCGAGAACATCGGAAGCCTGGGCTTGACCGCCGGCATTGGGTTCATGCCGTTCGCTCGCAACCATCAAGACCCGGAATATAGAGATCGCCAGCACTGGTTCGTGAAGCGCGACAATGGCAAACCTTACGAGACGGAATGGGGCGGCACGTCCCTAGATCTGACCGAACCTGAGGTGAAGGCGCATCTCACGCAACTCGTCAAGACCATCCACTCGTGGGGCTACAACTACTTCAAGATGGACGGTCTTTGGACCGGCACCGCGACGGAGCAAATGTACATCAACGACCACTACAAGGACGATCACATCGGCAACAACGCTCCGTTGCACGACCCGACCAAGACCAACATCGAGGCTTACCGCGACGGACTGAAATTGCTGCGCGAAGCGGCAGGTCCGGATGTGTTCTTTTCCGGCTGCAACGTGAGCCAGAACATGCGCAGCCTCGGCGGCTCGATTGGTTTGGTGGACTCAATGCGCATCGGCCCCGACAACGGCTGGGAGTGGGGAGGCGTTTTGACCCCCGTGGACCACGGCTCACCCCTCTACTTTCTCAACGGCCGCGTGTGGTGGAACGACCCCGACCCATACTACGTCCGCACGAACCTCCCCTTGAACCACGCCAGGTTTCTTTCTTCGTGGGTGGCGATCACCGGTTCGTTCTCTTTGAACAGCGATTGGCTCCCCGATTTGCCTCCCGAACGGCTGGAGATCATCAAGCGAATCATACCGGCGCATGGCGTCACGGCCCAACCCGTGGATTACTTCGACAATCGGTTCACAACGACTTGGCTGGTCACCGACACAAGACAGAGCGTGCGCCGCGATGTGATTGGCCTGTTCAACTTCTACGATGGGGAAATGATAGTGAACGAAACCTGTGAACGGCTCGGTCTCGTTCCCGGTAAGACTTATCACGCCTTTGATTTCTGGGCCAACGAACCGCTTCCGGATTTTGCGGGCTCATTCAAGACGCAAGTCGCGCCGCGTTCTTGTCGCGTCATTGCCGTGCGCGCTGACGAAGGTCATCCGGTTGTGCTCAGCAGTTCGCGCCATGTCACGCAGGGCATCGTTGATATAACCGACGAAGTCTGGCTCAAGCGAAAGTTGTCCGCGACCAGCAAACTTGTCGGCAACGATTCGTATGAAATCCGCATCGCCGGGCTCCCTGATGGCGGCAAGATTTGGAAACCTGTTTCCGTTGCCATTTCTCCGCGTGACAAAGCTGCGGGTGTAACCGTGTCGTCCCATGAATCATCCGGTTTGGTACGCATGACACTTCAGTGTCCTCAAAGCCGCGATGTGAAATGGACCATTCAGTTTGATGGCATATCTCCATGAACACACTTGCTAAAGAAAGAAACGCCATGAGAAACAAAGGACAGAGTATGAAGTGGATGATGATCGCAGTAGTTGTCGGCCTGATGTCTGGAGTCGCCAGTCAGGCGGTAGCCAAGCCGCTGAAGGTATTCATCCTGGCCGGGCAATCGAACATGCAGGGGCATGCGCATGTATCGACGCTTGATTCCATGGCCGATGATCCGAAGACGGCGCCGATCCTCAAGGAGATGCGCAATGCCGACGGCGCACCACGGGTGCGCGAGAAGGTCTGGACCTCGCAGGTCGGCTGCGCCGGCAATGGCTGGTCTGATATAATCGAGCAGAAAGGCAGATTGACAGCAGGCTTTGGTGCCTCGACATCGGAGATTGGTCCGGAATTCGCGTTCGGCATCTACATGGAGAAGGCGCTGGGCGAGCCCATCCTGCTTATCAAGACCGCCTGGGGTGGCAGGAATCTGATCACTGATTTCCGTCCGCCCAGCGCCGGAAAGCGGGTGTTCAACGACTACATCTTGAAACGGTGGAAAGAGATGGGCCTCAATCTGGAACAGGAATCGGCCAAGAATAATGAGAAATGCAGCGTGTTCTACCACCACATGATCGAGCATGTGCGGAAGGTGCTGGCGGACATCAACCGGGTAGTGCCGGAGTACGATCCGAAGCAGAGCTACGAGCTGGCCGGTTTCGTCTGGTTTCAGGGCTTTATTGCGTTTCGCAAAAGTAATGTAACACATGCCTAGTCAAACGGCGACGGCAGTTCCGAGGCCAGAATGAGAGAACGCAGCTTGTCCTGCGAGCGGCGGACCCGACGGGT
>Ga0315273_10003522_pt1 | contig 18884 bp, 16 predicted proteins | sample YL17G02_0_MG_FD_205753 | JGI IMG/M metagenome (GOLD analysis project Ga0315273, IMG submission 205753) | Sediment microbial communities from Yellowstone Lake, YNP, Wyoming, USA - YL17G02_0 | ecosystem: Environmental > Aquatic > Freshwater > Lake > Sediment | place: USA: Wyoming | collected...
GACCACGCCGTGGCCGCCGGGGCCCGCCTCCGCACGCAGTGCGAGGCCGTCGCCCCCCTCCTGAAGGACGGCCTGGTCCGGGGCGCCGTCGTCAAAGACACCGCCACCGGCGAGACCGAGGAGATCACCGCGCGGTTCGTCGTCGTGGCCGACGGGGCCAACAGCCGCTTCGGGCGGGCCCTGGGCACCGCCCGGAACCGCAGCTACCCCCAGGGCATGGCCCTGCGGGGGTACTACGAGAGCCCGATGCACGACGACCCGTGGATCGAGAGCGCCCTCGACATGGTCGACCGCAACGGCAACTCGCTGCCGGGCTACGGCTGGATCTTCCCGGTGGGCGACGGCACCATCAACGTCGGCGTCGGCCTGCTGTCCACCTTCCGGGACTACCGCAGCATCAACACCAGCCACCTGCTCGACGAGTTCGCGCTGACCGCACCCGACTACTGGCAGATCGGGCCGGAGACCAAGGTGGGTGAGGCCACCGGCGGGCGCCTGCCCATGGCCGGATCGGTGTCGCCCAAGGTGGGCCCGACCTGGATCGTCATCGGCGACGCCGCCGGGTCGATCAACCCCTTCAACGGCGAGGGCATCGACTACGCCTACGAGACCGGGCGCATGGCCGCCGGCCTGCTCGACCAGTCCCTGGTCACCGGGGACGCCCGGCCGCTGCAGACCTATCCCCAGCTGTTGGAGGACGAGTACGGCCTCTACTTCCGGGTGGCCCGGGCCTTCACCAAGATCATCGGCCGCCCCGCCCTCATGCGGGAGCTGACCCGGGTGGGCATGCACAGCCAGTCACTCATGGAGTGGGTCCTGCGCATCATGGCCAACCTGCTGCGCGAGGACGAGATCGGCCCCGCCGAAGCCGCCTACCGCTCCGTGGCCCGCGTCGCCCGCATGGTCCCCGAGCGCCCCGCCGCATGACCCCGCCGCGCCACGTCACCCAGCGGTGAGGGAGCGCGACGGAGCCGCTCAGCCGGAGTTCCCGAACGAAGTGAAGGAACTCAAGGGTGAAGGGGTTCGGCCCAGCCGCCGTGGGGCTCGGCCAGGCCGGCGGCCTCCGCGGGGCCCCAGGTCCGGCGATCGTAGAGGTGGGGGTGGGTGCGGGGGCCGTCGAGGAGCCGGCCGACGATCCGCCACTGCTCGGCGATGGTGTCGGCCCGACCGAAGCGACGGGGATCGCCCTCCATGGCGTCCTCCAGCAGACGCTGGTAGGCGTCCTGGCGGTGCCCGAAGACCTGCTCGTACTCGACGGCCAGATCGACCGGCTCACTGATCATCTGGTCCCCCGGCTCCTTGGAGAACAGGTGCAGGACCACACCGTCGACCGGGCTGATGCGGAAGCGGACCCGGTTGGGCTGGGGGTTCGGGCAGCCCGGGTCGACGAAGAGCAGATGGGGCGGCTCGTGGAACGTCACGATGGCCTCGGTGGCCGACAGCGGCAACTCCTTGCCGGAACGGATGAGCCACGGCACCCCGGACCAACGCCACGAGTCGATCGTGAAGCTCATGGCCGCGAAGGTCTCGACGTCGGAGCCGGGCGCCACGCCGGGCTCGTCCACGTAGCCCCGGTACTGGCCCCGCACGACCTGGCGGGGATCGAGGGTGGCGATCTGGCGGAAGACCTTCACCTTCTCGTCCCGCAGGGCATCGGCCCCAGCACCAGCGGGCGGCTCCATGGCCAGGAGGGCGACGATCTGCAGAAGGTGGTTCTGGATGACGTCGCGGATGGCGCCGGCACTGTCGTAGAAGGCGCCCCGGCCCCCCACCCCGAAGTCCTCGGCCATGGTGATCTGGACGCTGGAGACGAAGTTCCGGTTCCACACCGGCTCCAGCAGGGAGTTGGCGAAGCGGAAGACGAGGAGGCTCTCGACCGACTCCTTGCCGAGGTAGTGGTCGATGCGGAAGATGTCCTCCTCGGCGAACGCCTTGTGGAGCACGGCGTTCAGCTCGCCGGCCGATTCGAGGTCGCGGCCGAACGGCTTCTCGACCACTACTCGGGCTCCGCCCGTGCCCTTGGCCGCATCCAGGCCCTGCACCACGTCGTCGAAGAGCGCCGGGGGTATGGCCAGGTAGTAGAGCGGGTGCTGACTGCCTCCGATGGCGCCGGCCAGGCGGGTGAAGGTGTCTGCCTCCCGGTAGTCGCCACTGACATAGCCGATACGCGCCTCGAGGTCCTGCCAGACCGCGTCGTCGATCTCGGTCTTGGCCGCGATGGCGTCGTGGGCGTGCTCGCGCAACTGGTCCACCGTCCAGTCCCGGGAGGCCACCCCGACGACCGGCACGTCGCCGAGGGTGCCGTTCTTGGCCATCTCGTAGACCGCCGGGAAGATGCGCTTCACGGCCAGGTCGCCGGTGGCGCCGAACAGCACCAGGGCGTCGTTGCGGAAGGACTCGTCGGTCACGCCCCCGTTCTACCCCTTCGCGGCGACCTCCATGGCGGCGGCGGAGGCGAGATCGGCCACGCGCTCGAGCTCGTCCTTGGTGTGGGCCAGGCCGGGGAACAGGACCTCGTAGGCGCCGGGGGCGATGGCCACGCCCCGGTCGAGGAGGGCGTGGAAGAAGGCGGCGTAGAGGGCTTCGTCGGTCCTCTTGGCCCCCTCGTAGTCCCGGGGCTCGTCGGTCCCGAAGTAGAGGCCGAGCAGCGGGCCGACCACGGGGACCCGGATGGGCAGGCCCGACTCCTCGATCACGTCGGCCAGCCAACCGCCGAGCATCTCGGCCCGCCCGGCCAGCATCCGGTAGGCGCCGTCGTCGAGTTCGCCGAGGACGGCCAGACCGGCGGCGGTGGCCAGGGGGTTCCCGGAGAGCGTGCCCGCCTGGTAGACGGGGCCCTCCGGGGCGAGGACGGCCATGACGTCGGCCCGTCCGCCGACCGCAGCCAGGGGCAGGCCCCCACCGATGACCTTGCCGAAGCAGGAGAGGTCGGGGCTCACGCCAAGGGCGCCCTGGGCCCCGTCAGGGCCGAGGCGGAACCCGGTGATGACCTCGTCGAAGATCAGTAGGGCGCCGGCGGCGTCGCACGCCGTCCGGAGGCCCTCGAGGAAGCCCTCGACCGGCCGGATGAGGCCCATGTTGGCGGCCACCGGTTCGACGATCACACAGGCGACGTCGTCACCGACCTCGGGCACGACGTTGTAGGGCGCGACCAGTGTCTCGGCCACCGCCGAGGCGGGCACGCCGGCCGAGCCGGGAAGGCCCAGGGTCGCCACCCCGCTGCCGGAGCCGGCCAGCAGGGCGTCACCGTGGCCGTGGTAGTTGCCGGCGAACTTGACGACCCGATCCCGGCCGGTGAAGCCCCGGGCGATCCGCAGGGCGGTCATCGTGGCCTCGGTGCCGCTGTTGACCAGCCGGACCCGGTCCACGGAGGGCACCCGGTCCACGATGGCCTCGGCCAGGAGGACCTCGCCTTCGGTCGGCGCCCCGTAGGAGGTCCCCCGTTCCGCCGCCCGCTGCACGGCCTCGACCACCACGGGGTGGCTGTGGCCCAGGATGACGGCGCCGTAGGACTGGACGAAGTCGGTGTAGCGCCGCCCCTCGACATCCCAGACGTAGGCCCCCTCGGCCCGGGCGACGAAGTAGGGCTCGCCCCCGACCGAGCCGAAGGCCCGCACGGGCGAGTCCACTCCGCCCGGGATGATCGCCCGGGCGCGGGCGAAAAGGCCGGTGTTCGTGAGGGCACTCACCGGGACGCGGTCACAAGTGCGGCGCGATCTCGCGGGCGGCGTAGGTCAGGATCATGTCGGCCCCGGCCCGCCGGATGGCCGTGACATGCTCGGCCAGGACGGCGTCACCGTCGATCCAGCCCTTCTCGGCCGCAGCCTTGACCATCGCGTACTCGCCGGACACGTGATAGGCGGCCAGCGGGGCGTCGACCTCGGCCCGGGCCCGGGCGATGACGTCCAGGTAGGCCAGGGCGGGCTTCACCATCACGAGGTCCGCCCCCTCCTCGAGGTCGAGGCGGATCTCCTCCAGCGCCTCTCGGGCGTTGCGGGGGTCCTGCTGGTAGCCCTTGCGGTCCCCGCCCCCGGCGATCTCGACGTCGACGGCCTCGCGGAACGGGCCGTACAGGGCGGAGGCGTACTTGGCCGCGTAGGCCAGGACGGCCACGTCGGTCTGGCCGCTGCCGTCCAGGGCGGTCCGGATGGCCCGGACCTGGCCGTCCATCATCCCGGACGGGGCCACGATGTCGGCGCCCGCTTCGGCCTGGGCCACAGCGGCCAGGCCATAGCGCTCGACCGTGGCGTCGTTGTCCACCCGACCGTCGGTGGTGAGCACCCCGCAGTGACCGTGGTCGGTGTACTCGTCCAGGCACAAGTCCGAGATCAGGACGAGGTCGTCACCCATGTCCTCGCTCAGGTCCCGTAGGGCGACCTGGACGATGCCGTCGGGGTTCCAGGCCTCGGAACCCTCGGCGTCCTTGTTCGCGGGGAGACCGAACAGGACCACGGCGGGCACGCCCAGGGCGGCCAGTTCGGCCACCTCCTCGCGCAGGCTCTCGCGGGTGTGCTGCACCTGGCCGGGGAGCGAGGCGATGGGCCGGGGCTCGTCGATGCCCTCCCGCACGAACAGCGGGGCGATCAGGTCGTCGACCGACAGACGGGTCTCGGCCACCAGGCGGCGCAGGGCCGGCGTGCGCCGCAACCGCCGCATCCGTCGCTCGGGAAAGCCCATTCCCAAAGGCTACGGCCCCTGCCGCGGGTAGAACGGGGCCATGAGCGATGCTGAGCTGCGTCGGATCGCCGACGGATACTGGGAAGCGGTGCTGGACGCCTCCCCCGTCTACGCCACCTTCGTGGGCGACCACCGCTACGACGACCGCATGGACGACCTGGACCCGGCCGCGGAGTCCGCCCACCTGGACGTGGTGGCGGCCCTCGGCGCGGATGCCGAGGCGCTCGACCCGGCCACGCTGTCCGACGGCGGGCGGGTGACCCGGGGTCTCCTGCTGGCCGAGGTCGACAACCTGCGCACCCGGGTCGAGCTACGCCTGGCCGAGCTGGCCTCGGACCAGAACACCGGCGCCCACGCCGACCTCCTGCAGATCGCCCCGCAGACCCAGGCCTCCGATGCCGACTCGGCCGCCCGGCTGGTCGAGCGCTACCGGCAGGCCGGTCGTTTCCTCGACCAGGCCGCCGAGCGCTTCCGGGCCGGGCTGGGCCACGGCCGGACGCCGGCCGCCGTCTGTGTCGAACGCTCCCTCAACCAGGTCGACGGCTACCTCGCCTCGTCCCTCGACGACGATCCCTTCGTCGGACTGAAGGCTCCTCCCGAGTGGGCCGACGAGAGCGGCACGAAGCGAAGCGGAGCTGACGCCAGAGAGACGGCCTGGCGGGGCGAGCTGCGCCGGGTCACCGAGGAGATCATCCGTCCCGGGTTCGCCCGCTACCGGGCCGTGCTGGCCGACGAGCTCCGGGCTGTGGCCCGGCCCGACGACCGTCCCGGCCTCTGCCACCTCGAGGGCGGCGACGAGATCTACACCGCCCTGGTCCGCCTCCACACCACCACCGACCTCAGTCCCCAGGAACTGCACGACATCGGGATGGAGGAGATCACCGAGCGCCTCCCCGCCGAGTACGCCGAGATCGGCGGCCGGGCGTTCGGCCTCCACGACACCGCCGCCGTGTTCGACCGCCTGCGCTCGGACCCGGCCCTCAGATACACCACCGGCAACGAGATCATGGCCGACGCGGCCGAGGCCCTTGACCGGGCGAAGGCCGCCATGGGTGACTGGTTCGGGCGCCTTCCCTCGGCCGACTGCGCCATCGTGGCCGTGCCCGACTACCTGGCCGCCGACGCCCCCGCGGCCTACTACTTCCCACCCGCGGGCGACGGCAGCCGGCCCGGGACCTACTACGTCAACACCCACAACCCGGGTGAGAGGTCACGGACCGAGGCCGAGAGCATCGGCTACCACGAGGCCATCCCCGGCCACCACCTCCAGTTGGCCATCGCCGCCGAGCTGACCGACCTGCCCGCGTTCCAGCGCTTCGGCTTCGCCAACACCGCCTACGTCGAGGGCTGGGCCCTCTACACCGAACGGCTGGCCGACGAGATGGGCCTCTACGGCGGTGACCTCGACCGCCTCGGCATGCTCACCGCCGACGCCTGGCGGGCCGGGCGCCTCGTCGTCGACACCGGCCTGCACGCCCTCGGTTGGACGCGGCGCCAGGCCATCGAGTTCATGCTCGAGCACACCCCGCTTGACGAGGGCGAGGTCACCGTCGAGATCGACCGTTACATCGGGATGCCCGGCCAGGCCCTGGCCTACAAGGCAGGCCAGCGGGAGTTCTTCCGCCTCCGGGCCGCGGCCCGAGACCAGTTGGGCGACCGCTTCGACATCAAGGGCTTCCACGACGCCGTCCTGGCCCACGGGGCCGTCACCCTGCCCATCCTGGGCGACCTCGTCGACGAGTGGGTGGCGTCCCTCGCCGCCTGACGAGCGAGCGGTCAGGCCCGGGCGAGGGCCTCGTCCCGGTCGTCAGCCCCCCTCGGCGCTGAGGCCGCGGCTTCGGCGTATCCGTCGATGACCAGGAAGGTGAGGGCCGGGGCGATGACCCGGAACGAGTTGATGGCCAGGTCGGTCACCGTCGCCGTCAGGAACGGCACCAGCAGGGCGAACGGCAGCGCCATCGTCATCTCGACGTTCCGGCGCCGCCACCAGCGCAGGATGACCACGGCGGCCGTCAGCAGCAGGAAGGCCGAGAACACGGCGTCGCCCCAGTTGCCGTGTCGGCTCCACCCGCGCCGGTAGGCATCGACGTAGCCCCACAGCGGGACCGGGGTGAACTCCTCGATGTCACGGGCCGGCCAACCCAGCCGCCAGCGGACGTAGACGGCCCACCCCGACGCCGCCAGCGCCGGGACCACCACGATCGCCCAGCGCCGCCGCACGGCACCGGCGACAGGCCAGAGCAGCACCAGGGCGGCCAGCGCGGCACCGGTCACGTCTTTGGCCAGCACCGCGCCGACCCCGGCCGCCACGGCCCAGCCCCAGCGGCGCCGGTGCACGGCCAGAGCCACCCCGACCAGGGCGGCCAGGGCCAGGGCGTCGGCGAAGTCCATGACCAGGGAGATGGCGATCAAGGGGTTCAGCGCGAACGCCAGCCCGGCCCGCTCGGGCGCGCCGGTGGCCAGGGCCAGTCGGGTGGCCCAGAGCGTCCCGAAGCCGACGGCGACCAGGTTGACCACGACCAGCCCCCACAGCACGGCGTCCTCGCCCAGGAGGCGGAACGGGGCGGCCAGGGTGGGGTACAGCATCCGCTGGGCGCGGTAGGCGGGGCGGTCGAAGGTCGCGGCCAGTCGGTCACCGTCGACCAGGAGGGGGTCCCGGGCCTGGAGCCAGTAGCCCTGGCCGTCGTGGCCGTCCTCCAGCGGGACGAGCAGGTCGTCACCCAGCACCGTGCGGGCGTAGGGCGTGTAGGCGCCGTCCTCGCCGAACTTCACGAACCACTCCGCTCCGCCCCCGTAGGCCGCGTCGCAGAAGGCGACGAGGCCGATGTTCAGCAGCAGGCCGAGCAGGACGACCCGGCGCACCGAGCTCGTCGTCGCGCCGCCGACCGGGGTGGCCGCGCCGGGCGCGTCGAGGAGGGTGGCGGGCGGCATCCCTAACCATCGCCCCGACAGGAGTGGGGTTGAGCCGCTCGGGCGAAGTGACCCGGACGGCGCTACTCCAGGTCGCCCTTGGCCGCGCTGCGCAGGAGGTAGACGAGGGGCGGGGCGAAGATGGCCGCGCCGACGGCCAGCGACCAGACCATGGCCTGGAGGGTGGCTCGGGCCCCGGCGGCCTCCTCGATGGTGAGATGGTCGACGAGGATCTCGGGGTACTGGCCGGCCGCCCAGCCCCAGATGACGGCGACGACGGCCGTGACGGCCGCCACGCGGGCCAGGCGACAGCGACGGCGCGCCAACAGGACGAGGGTGGCGATCCCGGCCACCGCGGACAGGGCCATCAGGGCCAGGCCGCGGTCGGTCAAGCCGTCGAAGAGGTGGCGGGCGTCGGCGTGGAGCACGGCCACCCCGGCGAAGGTGGTCAGGCCGGTGACGGCCCCACTGAGAATGGCCCGGGTGCGGAACCACTCGACCAGGTCGGTCTCCCCCGCCCGGTCGGCGTCGGCGGTGAGGAAGACGGCGGCCAGGTGGGCGCAGACCAGAACGGCCAGGACCCCGCCGAAGAGCGAGGTCGGGCTCGTCCAGGACCCCACGACGTCGATGTCGCCCGCCGGGTCGATGCGGCCCGAGGCCACCGCCCCGGCGATGACGCCCAGGAAGAACGGGGTGATCACCGACGAGGCGGCGAAGGCCGCGCCGAAGGCCCGGCGGGCCCGGACGCTGTGGAACTGCTTGCGGAACACGAAGGCCGAGCCCCGCAGGATGATGCCGATGGCCACCGCCGTCAGGGGTAGGTAGAGGGTCGAGGCCACGGCGGCGAAGGCCCGGGGGAACCCGGTCCAGAGGACCACCAGCACGAAGATCAGCCAGACGTGGTTGGCCTCCCACACGGGGGCGATCGAGCGCTCGATGCGGGCCCGGCGCTCGGCCCCCTCCTCCGGCCCGCCCGCCAGCAGGTCCCAGGCCCCGGCGCCGAAGTCGGCGCCGGCGAAGACGGCGTACAGGGTCACGCCCACCCACATCAAGGCCAGGAGGGCCTCGGCCAGGCTCACGGCGACGGTTCCCGCGACGGTTCGAGATCCGGTAGGGGCGAGCGGGCCAGCCGACGCAGGACGGCGATGGTGGCCACCGTCAGCACCGCGTAGACGACGAGGAGGACGGTGTAGCCCGCCCACAGTCCGCCGGCGTCGGTCACGGCGTCATCGACGCGCATGACCTCGTAGACGATCCAGGGCTGACGGCCCACCTCGGTCACGACCCAGCCCGCCTCCAGGGCGATCACCGCCAAGGGCCCGGCGGCCGCGGCCGCCCACCAGAACCAGCGGCTCTCGGGCAGTCGATGGCTGCGCCAACGGCGCCAGGCCCACCAGGCCCCGAGCCCGAGGAGGAAGAAGCCGATGGCCACCATCGCCTGGAAGGCGATGTGCACGACGTTGACCGGCGGGCGGTCCTCGGGCGGGACCTCGTCCAGGCCCTGGACGACCGAGTTCGGGTCGTGGTGGGTGAGCAGGGACAGGCCGCAGGGGATCTGGAGGCCGAAGCGGATCCGGTCGTCGATGAAGACGCCCCCGACGGTGAGCGGGGCGCAGTCCGTGGTCTCGCCCAGGCCCTCGATGGCGGCCAGCTTCACGGGCTGGCGCTCGGCCAGGAAGCGGGCGGCGGCGTCCCCCACGCCGATCTGCAGCGGGGTGGCCACGACGGCGATGGCGAAGGGGATGAGGAAGCCAAGGCGGTGGTGCCGGTCCCGGCGGCCCTTCAGCCGGCCCACGGCGTACACGGCGGCGACCCCGAACCCCGAGACCATGATGGCGGCCAGGACCATGTGGGTGGTCTGCACCGGTGTGGCCGGGTTGAACATCGCCGCCCACGGGTCGATGTCCCGGACCTGGCCGGTCGCCAGGTAGTGGTCGACGTCGAAGCCCCGGGGCTGGTTCATCCACGCGTTGGCCGTGACGACGAACCAGGCCGACGCCACCCCGGCGATCGGGATGGGCAGGCCGACGAGCAGGTGGGCCCGGGGCGAGAAGCGCTCCCAGCCGTAGAGGTAGAGGCCCAGGAAGACGGCCTCGGTGAAGAAGGCCACGCCCTCGATGGTGAAGGGCAGGCCCCAGACGTCGCCGAAGTCGGCCATCATCCGCGGCCACAGGATCCCCAGCTCGAAGGAGAGGATCGTCCCCGACACGGCCCCCACGGCGAAGAGCACGGCGAGGGCCGAGGACCACCGCCGGGCCAGGCGGCGGGCCACCGGATCCTGGCGGCGCAGGCCCCGCCACTCGGCCAGCAGGACGAAGATCGGGAAGCCCACCCCGAAGCAGGCGATGACGATGTGCCAGCCCAGGGACAGCGCCATCTGCTGGCGGGCGGCCAACAGGTCGACGGTCTCGGCGGCGAGCGCCATGGGCCGAGTGTGGCCGCTGGCGACCGTCCTGACGCCATCGGGTCCAGGACCGGGTGCCGCCTGGGTGCCGTAGCGTGGACCCGTGCCCCGCGAAAGGTCATCGAACGTCGTCGAGGCCGGCGCCGAGCCGGGGGTCACCGAGCACGAGGACCGGGTCGCAGGCAGGCGGCTGGGTCTGGCCGGCGTCGTGTGGGCCTACCTGACCGTCGTCCTGCTCTCCCACGGGTCGTTCAGCTATCTCTTCGAGGACCAGGTCCTCCGCAACTGGTCGACGATCTTCGTCTCCGTCACCCTGCAGGCCCTGCCGTTCCTCGTGCTCGGTGTGGTCCTGAGCGCCACCATTTCGGCGCTCGTGCCCCCGAGCTGGATCGCCGGAGCCGTTCCGAAGAACGCCGCCATCGCGGTGCCCACCGCCGGGATCGCGGGCGCCCTGCTGCCGGGCTGCGAGTGCAGCTCTGTCCCGGTGGCGAGCCGCCTGGTCTCCCGGGGCGTCCCGGTGGGCGCCGGGCTGACCTTTCTGCTGGCCGCCCCAGCCATAAACCCGATCGTGATGGTGTCGACGGCGGTCGCCTTCCCCGGGCGACCCGAGATGGTCGTCGCCCGCTTCGTGGCCTCACTGCTCACCGCGGTCATCGTCGGCTACCTCTGGACCGGGTTCGGTCGTCCCAGTTGGATGGAGGACCGCTACGTCAACCACGACCATGGATCGACGTTGGACAACTTCGTGTCGACCGCCACGGCCGACTTCCTGCAGGCGGGGGGCTATCTGGTAGCGGGGGCCGGGATGGTGGCCTCGCTGCAGACCCTGGTGCCCCAGTCCGTGCTCGAGCACGTCGGTGGCTCAGGGGCCATCGCCATCCTCACCATGGCCGGACTCGCCGTCCTGCTCTCGGTCTGCTCGGAGGCGGACGCCTTCGTGGCGGCGGGCCTGACCCAGTTCTCATTCACCGCCCGCCTGGTCTTCCTGGTGGTCGGGCCCATGGTCGACCTCAAGCTGATCGCCCTGCAGATCGGCTCGTTCGGGCGGGGATTCGCCGTGCGCTTCGCCCCCGTCACCCTGGTGACCGCCATCACCGTGGGGACGATCGTCGGCGTGGTGCTGCTGTGAAGCGCCTGGACGCCGGTGCCTTGGTGATGCTGAGTGGGGCCTTCGCCCTGTGGATCAGCCTGACCGAGACGGCGCTGCTCTACGTCCGTCCCTCCTCCCGCCTCTGGCTCGATCTCGCCGGCGGGACGCTGGTCCTCCTCGGCCTCGGCCTCATGCTGCTCACCCTCCGCACGGGTCGACGTGCGGCCGAGTCGGACGCAGCCGGGGACCACGTCCACCACCACCACGTCGGTCGCATCGGCTGGCTCCTGGCGATCCCGGTGGCCATCGCCGTCGTCGTCGGCTCCAACCCGCTCGGCTCCTACGCCGCCGGGCGTCAGAACGCCGACCGGACCCTGCCTGCGGGCGAGTTCGACCTGGAGCAGTACCTCAACGCCGGCTCCTTCGGGGGCCAGGCCCCCGCCCTGCGGGTCATGGACTTCGTCCGGGCCGCCTACGACCCGGAGGACCAGGACCTGCTGGCCGGCACCCGGGTCGTGCTCACGGGTTTCGTGACAGAGGACGACGCCGTCAGCGACCCGCACCACTTCTTCCTGACCCGGTTCTCGATCGGCTGTTGCGCCGCGGACGCCATTGCCGTCTTCGTCCGGGTCGCGCTGGACGACCACAACATCCCGCCCGTCGACTCCTGGGTCGAGGTCGAGGGCACGCTGCACCTCGGTCCCCCGCCCGATCCCGAGGCCGTCCCCGACCCCCCGACCCTGGTCGCAACCGACGTCCGCGAGACCGACCAGCCCGACGAGGTCTACGAGTACCCACCCTGACGGTGGTTGTGTGAAGGTGCGTTCCGGGTCCTGAATCCGGATGCCTGACGTCCGGATTCAGGACCCGGAACAGGTCAAGGGACGAGCGCGGCCAGCGTAGGGATGGTCAGCTGGGCCATGGAGTCGACGACGAGGCTCGCGGATGAGAAGTCCTGGCCGGCGGTGACCCGGTTGGGGACGGCGACGCAGGCGATGCCGGCCGCGGCGGCGGACACGGTGCCGTGGTGGGAGTCCTCCAGGGCGACGGCCTCGGACGGGTCGACGCCGAGCCGGTCGACCGCGGTGGCGTAGAGCTCGGGATCGGGCTTGGTCCGGGCCACGTGGTCCCGGCAGACGACGACGGCGAAGTGGTCGATCAGGCCGCGGCGCTCGAGGTGGCCACCGACCCACTCGATGGGCGAGCTGGAGGCCACGCCCAGGCTCAGGTCGGCGGTGACGGCGGCCTCGATCAGGTCGACCACGCCGGGCAGCAGGTCCATGGCCTCGATCTCGGCGTGGTGCTGGGCCTGGCGGGCGGGCACGACCAGCTCCCGGTCGATGGGCCGACCGAGGTCGGCCTCCAGCATCTCGCTCCAGTGGACGTGGTCGGCCGTGCCCACGATCTCCTGCCAGACGGTGAGCTCCAGCGCCGCTCCGTGCTCGTCCCAGACCTCGGCCGCGGTCGAGAAGGCCGACCACTCGGTGTCCAGGATGAGGCCGTCGAAATCGAAGACCAGAGCCTTCAGGGTCACCCGAGATGCTCGATCAGGGCAGCCACGAGGCCGGGCACGGTGTGCTCGGTGGCCTCCACGGCGACGATCAGACCGGCCTCTCGAGCGGCGGCCGCGGTGACGGGGCCGATGCAGGCCACCAGGGGCGGGACCCGGTCGGGGCCGGTGACCTCCAGGAAGCGGGTGACCGTGGACGACGAGGTGAACGTGATGACGTCGGCCGCGGCCGCGGCGGCCAGGGCCGCCGGGTCGGGCGAGGCGGGCACGGTGCGGTAGGCCTCGACCACGTCGACCTCCCAGCCCGCGGCCCGGAGTCCGTCGGGCAGGGTGTCCCGGGCGACGGCGGCCCGGGCCAACAGGACCCGGCCCCCGCCCTCGGGCAGGGCGGGGAAGGCCTCGAGCAGGCCCTCGGCCACATAACGGTCAGGCACCAGGTCGGCCCGGATGTTGCCCTCAGCCAGGGCGGCCGCGGTGCCCGGTCCGATGGCGGCGACCGACACCCCGCCGAGCGGCCGGCCGTCGGGCAGCCCGGCCAGCACCCGGCGGGCGCCGTTGGCCGAGGTCACGACCAGCCAGTCGTAGGTGGCGATGGCGTCCAAGGCGGCGGCCAGCGCGGTTCCACCGTCGGCTGGGCCCTCGATCTGGATGACCGGCAGGACCACGGCCTCGGCCCCCGCCGCCCGCAGTTGCCCGGCCAGGCTGCTGGCCTGGCCCTCGGGTCGGGTGACGACGACGGTCTGGCCGAACAAGGGGCGGGTCACGAACCAGGCCAGGTCCTCGGCCGCCACCTCACCGACCACGATGGTGGACGGGGCGGCCAGGTCCTGGTCGGCGATCGTCCCGAGGGTGGCCCGGACCGTGCGCTGCTCCGGGCGGGTCCCCCACTGCACCGCCGCGGCAGGCGTGTCGGGTGAGCGCCCGCCGGCGATCAGGCGCTCGGCGATGGCCGCCATGCGGGCCACGCCCATGAGGATGATGATCGTCCCCCCGACCTGGGCGACCGCTTCCCAGTTGACCGAGCCCTCGGCGCCGGACGTGGGGTCCTCGTGACCGGTGACGACGGTGAACGAGGTCGACGAGTGGCGCAGGGTCACCGGGATGCCCGCGTAGGCGGGGGCGGCGATGGCGGAGGTGATGCCGGGGACGACCTCGAAGGCGACACCGGCGTCGAGCAGGGCCTGCGCCTCCTCGCCGCCCCGGGCGAAAACGAAGGGGTCGCCGCCCTTCAGGCGCACCACGTCGCGGCCGCCCCGGCCGTGCTCGACCAGCAGGCGGTTGATCTCCTCCTGCGGTGTCGACGTCCCACCGGGCTGCTTGGCCACGCTGATGCGCTCGGCGTGGGCCGGGGCCTGGTCGAGCAGCGCACCCACGGACAGCCGGTCGTAGACGACGACGTCGGCCCGGGCCAGCACCTCGGCCCCCCGCACCGTGAGCAGCCCCGGGTCCCCCGGCCCGGCCCCCACCAGGTAGACGGTCATGGCTGAAGGATGGCCGATCCGCCGGCGTCGTCGAGCAGGAACCTCGCTACGGCCCGGCCCGTGGCCTCGGGGTCATCCCCCCGGACGGTGTGGCGCAGGACGACGTGGCCGTCCAGGGAGGCGATCAGGCCCTCGACCCGGACGCCGTCGCCGTCGACCACGGCGTAGGCGCCGGCCGGGATGTCACAGTCGCCACCGAGCTCGGCCAGGAAGGCCCGCTCGGCCAGCAGACGGCGACGGCTGGGCTCGTGGTCGACGGCGGCCAGCCGCGACCGGGTCCCCTCGTCGTCGGCCCGGCACTCGATGGCCAACGTCCCCTGCCCGGCCTGGGGCAGCACGATCTGGGGGTCCAGCACCTCGGCGACTTCGGCCGAGCGACCGAGTCGGTCCAAGGCGGCCATGGCCACGACGACGGCACCGTAGTCGGCCGCCGCGGCGAGGCGGGTGTCCATGTTCCCGCGGAGGCCGACGAAGGTCAGGTCCGGGCGGTAAGCGGCGAGCTGGGACCGGCGCCGGGCCGAGCCGGTGGCGATGAGGGACCCGGGCGGGAGGCCGGCCAGGGACCGGCCCACCAGGGCGTCCCGCGGGTCGGCCCGCTCGGGCACGGCGGCGATGACCAGTCCGTCGGGCGTGGTCGAGGGCAGGTCCTTGGCCGAGTGCACGGCCAGGTCGGCCCGCCCGTCGAGGACGGCGGCCTGGACCTCCTTCACGAAGACACCCTTGCCCCCGATCTCGGCCAAGGGGCGCGTCCGGTCGCGGTCACCGCTGGTGCTGACGACGACGGCCTCGTGCTCGAGGGCCGGATCGACGGCCGAGAGGAGGGTGGCGACGTGGTCGGCCTGCCAGCGGGCGAGCGGACTACCGCGGGTCGCGGCCCGGAGCCGCATGACCGCCGACCTAGGAGCCGAGCGGAGCGAGTCGACCAATGAGCACAGCGTCGTGTTCGCCGAACGCAGCGGGACGGGCCCGAAGCCGTCCGCTCGCCCTCATAGGTCGTAGAGCTCGCGGAGGGCCTCGGCCAGGCGCTCGCCGCGGGGGGTGCCCGCCGCCGCCTTGAGGGCCACCGTGGGCCGGTGCAGGACCTTGGCCAGCGCGGCTCGGGTGACGGCCTCGACCGCCTCCCTTTGGGCCGGGGTCAGGTCGGCCAGGCGGTTCTGCTGGCGGGCCAGTTCGGCCAGCCGCAGGCCTTCGGCCCTCTGACGGAGGGCGGCCACCAGGGGGGCGACCTCCCGGGCCGTGCTTCTCTCGTGGAAGCGCCCGACCTCGTCCTCGACGATGGACCGCACGGCGGCGACCTCGCGGCGACGCTCGGCCAGGCCGATCTCGGCGTGGGCCCGCAAGTCGTCCATGTCGAGCAGGGTCACGCCGGGCAGCGTGCCGGCGGCGGCGTCGACGTCTCGGGGCACGGCGATGTCGACGATGAGCAGCGGCCGGCCGGCCCGGGCGTCGACCACGGGCGCGACGTCGCCGTGCTCGACGATGATCGAGGTGGCACCGGTCGAGGTGAGGAGCAGGTCGACCTCGGTGAGGACACGGGGCAGGTCGTCGAGGTGGATGGCGGTGGCCCCGACCCGCTCGGCCAGGGCGGCGGCCCGGTCCCAGGTGCGGTTGGCCACCTGCACGGGGGCGGCGCCGGCGTCGATCAGCGAGCGGACCAGGCCCTCGCCCATCTCGCCCGCCCCGATCACGAGGACCGAGCGGCCCGCGAGGCCACCGAGGCGCTCGCCGGCCATGGCCACGGCGGCCTGGGAGACGGAGGTGGTCTTCTCGCCGATGGCGGTCTCGGTCCGGGCCCGCTTGCCCGCCTCGAGGGCGTGGCGGAAGAGCATGTTGAGGGTGGCGCCGGTCGCTTCCTCGGCCCGGGCCCGCTCCCAGGCGTCGCGGACCTGGCCCAGGATCTCGCTCTCGCCGAGAACGGCGGAGTCGAGGCCGGCGGCCACGGAGAAGAGGTGCTGGGCGGCGGCCTCGTCGTAGTGGGCGTAGAGGTGGTCGCCGAAGGCCTCGGGGGGCAGGAAGGCCAAGCCGGAGAGGAACTCGCGGATGTCGGCATAGGCGGCGTGGAAGCGCTCGACGGAGGCGTAGACCTCGGTGCGGTTGCAGGTGGAGAGGACCACGGCCTCGGACACGTGGTCGCGACCCATCAGATCGGCGAGGGCCTTGGGCAGGTTCGCCTCGTTGACCGTCATCCGCTCGAGCAGGTCGAGGGGGACGGTGCGGTGGTTCAGTCCGATGACGACGACAGACACGCCTGCAGGCGCTCCTTGGCTTCGCGAATGCGGCCCTCACGGACCATCTCCAGCATCCCCGAGTCTAGGGCCGCTTGCCAGTCGACCCCCAGAGACGAACGTCCCGATGCCCGAAACTCGTCCCGGGCCTCGGCCAGCAGGTCGAGCAGGGTGGCCCACTCGGGGCCGAACTCGGCTTCCAGGCGCTTCCGGGTCCATGACGCCAGGCCCGGGCTGCGGCCTCCGGTCGAGACCGTCAGGAGCAGGTCGCCCCGACGCACCCGGGCCGGGAGGGTGAAGGTGCAGTTGGCGATGTCGTCGGCGGCGTTGACCCAGACCCCGGCGGCCTCGGCGTCGGCCGCCACCACGGCCGTGACCGCCGGGTCGCTGGTGGCCACGATCACGAGCCGGTGGCCGGCGGCTTCGCCTGAGCGGTAGGGGCGTTGCTCGACCTTCACGCCGGCACGGTCCGCCAGCTCGGGGACGATCTCGGGGGCGACCACGGTCACCTCGGCCTCGGCGTCGAGGAGGCCGTCGACCTTCTCGAGGGCGACGGTGCCGCCGCCGACGACGAGCACCGAGCGGCCGGCCACCAGGAGGTTGACCGGGTACGGCCGGCTCGGCAGGGCCACGGCGTCACCCGGTCAGGTCGGTCAGGCCGCCGGCCTGGCGCTGTTGGTAGAAGCTGAGGATCAGCAACTCGGAGGCGAGGTCCACCTTGCGGATGGACACCTCGTCGGGCACCGTGACCACGGCAGGGGCGAAGTTGAGGACCGAGCCGATGCCGGCGCTGACCATGCGGTCGGCCACCTCCTGGGCGGCCCCCGACGGCGTGGCCAGGACACCGATGGCGACGTGGTGCTCCTTGACCAGGGCCTCGAGGTCGTCGAGGTGGCGCACCGGGGTCGTCCCCACCTTCTCGCCCACCTTGGACTCGTCGGTGTCGACCAGGGCCACGACCGGGAAGCCCCGGGAGGTGAAGCCGCCGTAGTTGGCGAGGGCCCGACCCAGGTTCCCGGCCCCGGCGATGACCACAGGCCAGTCGTGGGTGAGCCCGAGGGCCCGGCTGACCTGGTGGAGCAGGAACTCGACGTCGTAGCCCACGCCGCGGGTCCCGTAGGAGCCGAGGTAGGAGAGGTCCTTGCGGACCTTGGCCGCGTTGACCCCGGCGAGGTCGGCGAGGCGCTCGGACGAGCAGGTGGCCTCCCGCTCGTCGGCCAGCGTCACGAGGGAGCGGAGGTACAGGGGGAGGCGGGCGACGGTGGCTTCGGGGATGCGACGCGGCTCGTCCGGCACTCGCCTCAAAGTACCCCCCTCGTGCATCTGTTCACAAAGTCTCCGGCCAGAGGCGGTCACCCCCGACGGGTACGATGGCCATCCCGATCAGCCAGGTCCTCAGCCGCATCGGCTGAGCCGCCTTTCTCGATAGCTCAGACCGTCTCGTTCCAGTTCTCGGCCGTCTGCACTCCCCAGAAGACGGCGAAGAGCGCGATTTCGGTGGCTTCGAGGACGAAGACCGTGTGCTCCCCACCCACCCGGAAGGCGACGATGAGCGCCCCACCGATGACCATCAGCGAGCCGATCGCCGTGTAGAGCGGGAAGTAGCCCTTGGTCGGCTCGCCCCGGTGCTCGACCGCCTTGCCGACGACCGCGCCGATGAGGAAGACGAACATCAGTGAGGCGGCCTTGCCGTGCGATCCGGTGTCGAAGTCGTCCCACTGGGCGAAGAGCAGCCAAGCGAAGCTCAGCAGCAGGAACGCCGCGACCAGGGACAGGCTCGTGCCCCGTTCGACCACCCGGACCGGCGCCAGCACGCTCTTGTTCACGAAGACCACGGTGAGGAAGGCGACCCCGAGCCCGAGGAAGCCGGCGATCAGCAGGGCCTTGACGTTGTTGTCGATGTTGGCGACGACCCAGGGCTGGAGCACGCCCTCGGCGTTCAGGGGAAGCGGGTTCGGCGGCTGTGACCAGCAGGCGTCGATGTCGGTCGTCGGCACGACCGCGACGACCGGGGCGAGCATCCCAGCGGCGTTGAGACAGGCGTCCTCCCAGGCGCCGCGGCCCTTGATGACGATGAGGGCGAACCCGACGACGAGCATGCCCCCCACGAAGATCGCCCGGACGGGCGTGTAGTAGTAGGCACTGATCGAGTTCTGCCAGCAGCCGCCGACCGTGTCGTGCTCGATGGCGATCGACGTCGCCAACAGCACCACGGCGCCGATCATGCCGATGCGCAGGTACCGGTAGGTCTTCACCGCATCCGATGTCGCCATCGCCTGCCCCCTGACCGTCCGGTGCTGACACTACGCGCTCCTGGCTCTGAGCCTCCTGGGGGCCGACACGGGAGAGAAACCCTGACGGGGTGTTGCGAGGCAGGTGCAAACCATTTGAAGTTCAGTACACATGTTCGAGTCGCTTTCCACTTCGACCCATTACGGAGAGGTGCTGGCCGCCGATCCGTACGCGCTGGCCGATAGGGCCAAGGGACTGCAGGCCCGTCGGGACCGTCTTGATGCCGAGGAGGCCGAACTGCTCATCGAGGTCGAGCTCCTGCGGGCCAAGGGCCGCAGCTACTTCCGGGACACCG
>Ga0315273_10003524_pt1 | contig 18877 bp, 14 predicted proteins | sample YL17G02_0_MG_FD_205753 | JGI IMG/M metagenome (GOLD analysis project Ga0315273, IMG submission 205753) | Sediment microbial communities from Yellowstone Lake, YNP, Wyoming, USA - YL17G02_0 | ecosystem: Environmental > Aquatic > Freshwater > Lake > Sediment | place: USA: Wyoming | collected...
AGTGCAGTCGGGTGATTCTTTTGCGGCGATCGGAGAGCGCTTCGGCATCCCATGGCAAGCGATCGTTGCCGCCAATAACCTCACCGCGAACTCCATGCTGCGGCCTGGCCAGGAACTCTTGATCCCGGCGTCGGGTGCGCCGCTGCCTTCCACGCCCACTGCCGTGCCGAAGTCGACCTCAACGCCCTTACCGCCAGTCCCCACCGCAGCGCCGGCTGCCACCTTCGATGCCCCAATCGTGACGGGACCGGCTGATGGAAATGTCTTCAACGGCGATCGAGCTTTTGTGCAACTGACCTGGCAGGCCGTACCGGAATTGCCTTCTAACGCACAATACCAAGTCACTTTGGAATGGGCGGAGAAGGGCGTTCCGCAGAAGTACGCCTGGATTACGCCAATGACCGACTGGAAGGTCCCTCCGGACTTCTGGCAGAGGGCCACCGGCCAGTATTCGTGGACAGTCGCCGCAGTTCACGGAGCGCCCGACGGAAAAGGCGGTGAGACCTTCGTCCCGCTGAGCCCACCGAGCGCCCCGCGGTCGTTCGCCTGGAATTGACCGCCAATGACCGATGAGTTCGAGTTCGCTCTGGAGCAGATAGCGGATGAATCCCGAGCGATACGCTCAATCAATCTGATCCACCTCTCTGATCTGGGGCGCGCCCGCGCTGTCGAGTTGCATCACTCCTTGCTTGGTCTCAGCCTATCCAGACAGCTTGAGCTGTTGGGTGCTATGGTGGAACAGGCCGAGAGCAACATCCACCTGAACTTCCATGCCATCCTTCGCCTGTGCATGGCGGACGCAGATGCTGAGCTGCGCCGGCTGGCGATCGAAGGGCTCTGGGAAGACGAGCGCCCAAGCCTGGTGGCCCCCCTTATTCGGATACTGGTGAGTGACCCGGCCCTGGAAGTGCGCGCCGCCGCCGCGACCTCGCTGGGCAGGTTCGTCCTGCTGGGTGTACTGGGCGAGATTGACCCGGCTCCCGCGGCACAGGCGATTCAGGCACTACGGGACACATGGGATCGCGCGACCGGGCCGACTGAAGTCAGGAGACGTGCACTGGAGAGCCTCGCATACACCAACGAGCCGGAAGTGCGCAGCCTCATCAGCCTCGCATACTACGACGACGACCAGCTCATGCGGCAGAGCGCTGTGTTTGCCATGGGGCGGACGGCCGATCGGGGTTGGGCGAGATTCATTTTGACGGAGCTAGCAGAGCATGAGCCCGCACTGCGTTTCGAAGCAGCCATAGCTGCAGGTGAGCTGGCGCTGAAGCCCGCCGTCAAGCCATTGATCAGAATGCTGGACGACCCGGATGGCAATGTCCGCGAGGCGGCTGCTGTTGCACTGGGCAAAATCGGTGGCCCGGGGGCGCGCCGAGCCCTTGAAGAGGTTCTGCAGGGCAGCGACGAACGGCTCGTCGAGGCGGCGCAAGAGGCATTGGCAGAGCTTATGTTCAACAGCGAGCAGCTCGAGGATTCGCTGATGGACGACGGCCAGTTGGATTTCGAGGGCGTCGCATCTCGATCTGGGCAAGATGATGATGAAGTCGACGATCTCTTCATGGATGACGGCTCAGGGGAAGACGACGAGCTTGACCTCGATGAAGAGTACCCGGAAGATGAAGATGATGCGGCGTGGGACGATGAGGACCTGGCTGTCGAAGGCTAAGGCTGCTTGCGGGCACTCCGGCGACCACGCTCAGGCCGGCCGGTGACCGGCAAGAAACCGTCTCCAGCCAAGAGAGAAACTGTGCGTCGTCTGGTGGCCGAGGGCGCGCGTCTTCTGGCCAACAGGCGCCCGGCTGAGGCCCTCGCCCGGTTGAACCAGGCGCTTGATCTCGAGCCCGATAATGTGGCAGCCAACATCAATCTGGCCGGTGCGTACATCCTGCAAGGCAAGCACGATCGTGCTGTACCTGTACTAGAGAAGGCCGCCGAGCTCGATCCCAGCAACGCGATGGTCTGGTCGAACCTGGCAGCGGCCTATTTGGGCAAACTGCCGTTCGCGACTTCGGAGCGGGAAGATCGGGCAATCCAAGCGTATGAACACGCGCTCGTGCTTGACCCCAGTACGCCCCATGTGCACTACAACCTGGGGTTAATCTATCTCGAACGCAAGGATGCCCTGCGGGCGACTGCACACTTCTCGAGCGCATTGCAGACTGACCCAAGTGACCGGGACGCCCGCCGTTGGCTGGACAAGCTACTGAGCGGTGAGCAAGCCGAGCTGCCCGGCGAGACTGCGTAGATTCGGCGGCAGTAGTCGTCCTCTAGTTCGCGATCTTCACTATACATCGGAGTATCGGCTGATGCGTTGGCGCCAGAATCCGCAGCAGGTGGCATGGTTTATTCTGCTCACGAGTTTCCTCTCGTGCTGCCTCTTGACCGTTGCCGTCCCGCTGGGAGCCCGCGCCTTTCTTCTGCATTCCACGGTGCCGATAGCAGCCGACGTCACGGCAACGGCGGGTACGGCGCAGGTCTGGGCCCCTGGAGCGGATGATCCGACAGCCGTTACCAGCGGGCGGGAGGCGAATGAGGGCAGCCGGATCGTCACCGATAGGGCCGCCAAAGCACTGATTACGATCTTATCAGGCAACGGGGCTGATCCGGCCCTGAGCACCATTCAGTTGTTCCAGGATAGCGCCCTGGATGTTCAGCGGGCGCGGGCACCGCGTTTTCCTCAAAGCAAGGATCCCGTGCAGATCGAGTTGGCGCTTAAGAACGGTCGCGTCGCCGTCACTACCCAGTCCGCCGGCAACCGGGGCGTCCGGGTGCATCTTACGACTCCGCAGGCTTCTATTGCTTTCGGTAACGGCGCCTTCGACATTATCATCCAAGGGGACGAAACCCAGGTGCGCTCGCGTTCAGGCCCCGCGCAGATCCTGGCCGCCGGTACGGAGGTAACTGCCAATTCCGGAGAGCGAGTCTCGGTGTCAAGTGGCAGCGCTCCGGGGCTGCCCATTCCGGGAGCTCAGAATCTGGTGCTCAACGGGAGTTTTGAGAGCCGGTTATCGCCGGCCTGGAGCCAGATAGCGGAGACTGGCCCCGGTATGGAGCCCGGCAAAGTGGCTCAGGCTTTGGATGGGCAGCGCAACGTGGTGCGATTCAGTCGAAGCCTCGAGGATGGCGCCCATAATGTTGTGGGGATCCAACAGGTTATCAACCGGGATGTCCAGGGGTACGATTCCCTCGCCCTCAGCCTGGATCTGAAGTTGCTCAGCCAGAGCGTGCCGGGGGGTGGATATCTCGCCTCCGAATACCCGGTGATGGTGGATTTCAGCTATACCGACGTCTACGGCAAGGATCTGCACTGGTATCAGGGTTTCTACTACCTGGACCTTCCCCCAAGCAGTACGTGGGCTCAGCCCAACGGCGAGAAAGCTCCCCTGGGGATCTGGTACAGCTATGAGTCGCCGAACCTGCTGGAATTGCTGAAGGAAACGCGCCCGGCCCGGATTAACAGCGTGACGGTTTACGCTTCCGGACACGATTACAACAGCATGGTCTCCGATGTCGCGCTCAACGCGCGCTGATACAGGCCTACAGGTGGGAGACAGCGCCACGAAATCTGATGCCGGGGCCTACCCCGGCAAGCTACCTGTTGTCTTCCTCATCCTTTCCATCCTCCTCTTCCTGTCATTGGGTGGGTACCAACTGCATCTCCCTGGGCTGCACTACGATGAGGCCAAGGAAGCCGGACTGAATGCGATGCAGTTGGTGACCGGCCAGCCGCTGACGACTTTTCGTGATGCGGCCGTGCAGCTGGGCCCCATCCAGCTGCCCCTGATGGTGCAGGACTACATCGGCAGCCTGAATGTGTTGGCGGCGGCTCCGTTTCTTGCAATCGGCGGGATCAACGTCGTATCCCTGCGCTGGCTGCCGCTGTTGATCGGCGCGCTCACGCTCGTGCTGACGTGGCGGGTGGCGGGCCTGCTCGGTGGGCCGGTTGCCGCATCCCTTGCCGCATTGCTCTTGGCTGTCAATCCATCTTTTGTCTTCTGGAGCCGGCAAGGGGTCTTCGTGACCAACCTGACGGCGTTGTTCCTCGTTGCCAGCCTGCTCGCAGCTCTGCATTGGTGGCAGGAAGGCCGGTCACGCGACCTTTGGCTGACCGCCTTCCTCTGGGGGCTCGGCCTGTACAGCAAACTGCTCTTTGCGTGGGCTATCGTCGCAATGGTGGTGGTAGCGGCAGTGGCCTGGGCAATCAACCGGAGAGCTGGCCGCCTCACGCCCCTGGCCCGGCTGTCCGCCACCGATTGCCTGATAGCCGTGGGCTGTCTCGCAGTCCCTCTTGCGCCGCTCGTCGTGTTTAACCTGCGCACGGGTGGCACCATCGCATCGCTCTATGGCAACCTGGGCCGTTCATACTACGGCGTGAACAACGCGGCATACTGGCCCAACCTCCAGGTACGCCTGGGACAGATAGTCTCGCTGGTGCGGGGTGACCACTTCTGGTACCTTGGCGAGATCTTCAGCAATCTCTGGGCTCCCTTCCTGGCGGGAGGCCTGGCGGCCGCCGCTTTGCTCTATGGTGGGATTCGCCTGGCCAGGGGCGGCGATCTCCCGCCGGAACTGCGCCGACGTCTCAACGGGCTTCTGATGTCGCTCGGGCTTATCGCATTGATCGTGCTGCAGAGTGCGTTCACAGTCAGCGATCTGTTTATCACACACTATGTTCTGTTGCTGCCATTGATCTCGCTGTCGGGTGGGCTGGCAGCTTCGGTTCTATGGACGGGCTGGCACGCCTCCGTGAGGCCGGGGGAGAAGCGATTCCAACGCGCGCTGGCTCTCGTATTGCTCATGGGGGCCATCCTCTGGTGGGCTGGCGGGGATCTGTGGACCACCTTGAACTATCACCAAGTCCTGGCAATCTCCGGCGGGGCCGGCTCGCATTCAGACGCGATCAACAACATGGCCCGGTTCTTGGCGTGTTCCAGCGCGCCGTCGAAGGCATGCCTTCAGGGCGACGGTGTCCCCTTGTCGGCGCCCGTGGCTTTGGATTGGGGCATGGATGCTCCCCTGCGCTTTCTGACTGCGGGCCACGTTAATCCCGTCGAAGTGTTCGGGTATACCCACCTGGACGCGCCGGATGAAGCCTTTCTGACCCGCATCGAGCCCTTCCTGGCCAACCCGGACAATGTGTACATAGCGCATGCTCCCGAGCAGACCGTATTTCGCGGCCGGGTGGAGGCGCTCGTGGGGTTGGCAGCAGCCCAAGGGCTTTCGTTGCGCGAAATCGCGCACTTCAACGAGCGCAGCGGCCGCCCGCTATTCTTGGTCTATCGCGTCGCACGATAGTGGATAGCGGATGGTGGGCTGGGACCGTTTGTCAGCCGAGCGAGGCTGTATTCGCGCGATGGGTGACTACCTCGTGAATAGACAGCCTGGGTTCTGCACCAGCCGAGCGGAACATCAGCACGCCGCCTGGTGTCTCTACCGACTTGCGGTATTCATCCAACGCCTCACGACTCTGCCACACTGAGATCCCCTGCCACAATGTCGCGTCGGACGTGCTGTGAACCAGAAAGGTCTGCACCATCTGGGCTGGCATGTGCTCAAGCCCCTTCGCGTATGATGTCCCGAGGGTGCTCCAGTTCTCAGGTGCGACGTGCGCTTCGAGAACAGTCATGATCATCATCGTGATACCTCCGCCAAATCCCCTGGGTTGGCTGTCGACAATCTTTGGGCGAACAACTCATCGGTCCTGGCTGCCATGATGAAGTCGTTGCGGTGCAGCCCCCGGATCTTGTGCGTCCACCAGGTCACGGTCACACGGCCCCACTCGGTGAGAAGGGCAGGATGATGTCCCTCGGATTCGGCCAGCGCCCCGACCCGGTCGGTGAACGCCAGGGCCTGGGCAAAATCGTGAAACTTAAAGAGCCTTTGAAGCCGCTTAATGCCATCGATCTCGAGGATCTGCCAATCCGCCACCTGCGGGTAGTAGAGAGAAATCTCGGCGTCCGTCACGGCCGGCGAGTCTGCCCGGCAGGCAACGCATTTCATAGTGTTCAGCAAGTCCATGTCTGACCTCCCTTAGACAGACAGGATACAGCGGTTTGGGCCGGAGGTCTGTGGGCAGGCTCTCCCTCAGAATGATGGTCGTCATAGCATTTGATTGCGGATTAGGGCACAATAGAGTTAGCCCGACCCTCACGGAGGGAGCAATGGCTGGATTCCGCATCGAAGCACATCCAATCCTCTCCGTGGCCTCACGCCCGAGTGTGGTGTTCTACTGGCGCGGGCATGCGATTACCGCCCGGGAGGGAGAGACGATCGCCTCGGCCCTCTTTGCGAACGGCGTGCGCGTGTTCGGCCACCATCCCAAAGACGGCTCACCCCAGGGTCTCTTCTGCGCAAATGGCCAGTGCGCCCAATGCCTCGTGCTCGCCGATGGCGCCCCCGTGAAATCATGCATGGAGGCAGTCCGCCCCGGAATGCGGGCCGAGCCGGTCGAAGGCCTGCCCGAGCTGCCGCGCGTTGCGGCCGCGCCGGCCATGCGGGAGATCGCCGAGCTGGCTGTGCCGGTGCTGATCGTCGGCGGCGGCCCGGCGGGGATGTCGGCCGCCGTCGAGCTGGGGCGGCTTGGCATCAAGGCGCTCCTTGTGGACGACAAGCACCGCTTGGGTGGCAAGCTGGTGCTGCAGACGCACCGCTTCTTCGGCTCGATCAACGCCGTGTATGCCGGCACGCGCGGGATTGACATCGCGACGCGCCTCGAGGATGAGGTTCGCGCCTATTCGACAATCGACGTCTGGCTGAATAGCACGGCATTGGCGGTCTTCAGCGACCGCAAGGTGGGCATCCTGCACGGAAAGGAGTACGTCCTGGCTAGCCCGCAGGTCATACTGGTCGCAGCCGGGGCGCGTGAGAAGTCGCTGGCCTTCCGCGGCAACACGTTGCCTGGTGTATACGGGGCAGGCGCATTCCAGACGCTGGTTAACCGGGACCTTGTGCGAGCAGCAGAGCGGCTGTTCATCGTCGGCGGCGGCAATGTGGGTCTGATCGCCGGCTATCACGCCCTGCAGGCCGGAATTGCCGTTGCAGGTCTTGTCGAGGCGCTGCCGGAGTGCGGTGGATACAAAGTCCACAAAGACAAGCTGGCCCGGATGGGAGTACCGATCTACACCTCGCACACCGTCGTTAGCGCCAACGGGCAGGAATCAGTGGAATCGGTCACCATTGCCCGCGTGGACGATAGATTCCGGCCTATCGCCGGCACCGAGAGGTCCTTCGCCTGCGATACGGTTCTCGTCGCCGTCGGCCTCGACCCGGTGGCTGAGTTCTACGCCAAGGCGTGCGAGTTTGGCATGACGGCCTTTGCCGCAGGCGATGCCGAGGAGATTGCGGAGGCCTCGGCGGCAATGTTCTCAGGTAAAATCAAGGGCGTGGAGGTAGCTCGGGCGCTGGGCGCCGGCGCCGGCACAGTACCGCCGGAGTGGTACCGCACCGCGGAAATCCTGCGCTCGAAGCCCGGGATGACCATCCCGGAGCGGATACCCGCAGCCGAAGTGGGGGTCTTTCCGATCTTCCACTGCTCCCAGGAAATTCCATGCAACCCATGCACGGCCGTCTGCTCGCAAGGGGCCATCTACATCGACGAAGGCGACATCAGAAAGATCCCGGCCTTTATCGCAGAGGAGCTGGGCAAGTCCTGCATCGGCTGCGCGAAATGCGTGACGATCTGCCCGGGCCTGGCGATCACGCTGGTGGACTATCGCAAAGACGCTGCGAACCCAAGCGTGACTATTCCTTATGAGTTCCTGGCCGAGAGCATCCGGGCCGGCGACTTCGCGACGGTGATGGACGTTGAAGGCGCCTTGCTGGGCCGGGTCGAGGTGAAGCGCATTCGGGCGGCCAAGGCCAACGACCGCACGCTGACGGTCCAGGTACGCGCGCCTGCCGAGTACGCCAAACGCATTGCCGGCATTCGAGTCCAGGAAGCGCGGGCTGTGGAGCCGATGGACCATTACGTGGAGCGAATGACCGACGATACCGTCGTGTGCCGCTGCGAGCGGGTGACCGCCGGCGATCTGCGCACGCTGATCCGCCGGGGTTACCGTGATGTCAATGAGATCAAGGCCGTGACACGTGCCTGCATGGGCGCATGCGGCGCCAAGACGTGCACGGCGCTGATCAGGCGCCTGTTCCGGGATGAAGGCATCCGCGATGCCGACATTGTCGATCCCTCGAGACGGCCGCTCTTCATGGAGGTGCCGCTCGCCGCATTCGCAGGTGCGGATGCCGCTCCTTCTGGGGGCGGGGAGGCGGCCGATGCCTGAGAACTACGACGTCGTCATCGTTGGGGCCGGGAGCGTGGGGACGCCGGCCGCGCTGGCGTTGGCCCGAGAGGGAGTGCGCACCCTGGTAATCGACGAGCTTGCGAGCGTTGGCCAGGGGTCCAACAAGGCCGCGATCGGCGGAGTGCGGGCCACCCACTCCGACCCCGCCAAGATAAGGTTGAACCTGCGCACCCTGGAGATACTGTCAAGCTGGCAGGATGTCTACGGCGAGGACATCGAATGGAACCGGGGCGGCTACACCTTTGTCGCCTATCGCGAGCAAGAGGAGAGAGTTCTCAAGGATCTGCTGGTCATTCAGAATTCCTATGGGCTCAATATTGACTGGCTGGATCGGGGCGCGATGTTGGAGCTTCTGCCGGATCTCAACCCGGACGGCCTGCTGGGCGGCACGTACTCACCTGACGACGGGCACTGTTCGACGCTGCTGGCGATCCATGCCTTTTACGAGGAAGCGCTGCGCTTTGGAGCCGAGTTCCGCTTCAACGAGCGGGTGACCGGTATCGTCTGCGAGGGCGGCCGCGTGCGCGGCGTGGTGACCGACAAAAATCGCTATGGCGCAGGCGTGGTGCTCAATGCAGCCGGTGCACATGCTGCCCAGGCGGCCGAGATGGCCGGCCTGAAAGTCCCCGTGCGGGCAGACTCCCACGAGGCAGCCATTACCGAGCCCGTGGCGCGTTTCTTTCATCCGATGGTTGTGGACATCCGGCCGGCGCCAGGCTCGACGAACTACTACTTCTACCAGCACTATACCGGGCAGATCATCTTCTGCATCACGCCCAGCCCGCAAATCTGGGGCGAAGACACACGCGAGACCAGCAGCTTCTTGCCCATGATCGCCCGGCGGCTGATTGACCTGATGCCTCGCCTCGCCAACATTCGCGTGCGCCGCACCTGGCGCGGGTTGTACCCGATGACGCCTGACGGCTCTCCTATCGTCGGCTGGGCCGAGGAAGTCACGGGCTACCTGCTGGCCGTCGGCATGTGCGGGCAGGGGTTCATGTTAGGCCCGGGCCTCGGTGAGCTGTTGTGCCGGATGATACTGAGCACCCCGACCCCTGACGACAGGGAAACTCTGGCGATCCTGTCTCCCTATCGTCAGTTCCGCGGTCAAGAGAAGCTCAAGTAATCGGGCCGGTCCCTTACTTACTGATGGCGGGCAGATAGGACCGGAACCCGATCAAGATCTCCACCGTGGCGGACGCCGGCTGGCCGTTGCTGTCGGCAGCGGTCAGAGTGATGATGTGCCGGCCGCGCTGCAAAGTGTTAAGCGCAACCGTCGGGCCGGTTCCCAGGCCGCCCTGGCGGTTGCTTGACCAATGCAGGGCCTCGCCGGGCAGCCCGCCATCCTCCAGGTCAGTCGCCGTCCCCTTCAGCACCACCAACTGCCCCGGCGCGAAGACCCCATCGGATGGCGGATCGGTGATGAGCGCGATGGGCGCCTTGTTCGGAATCGTGATGCCCGCCGGAGTCTCGGCCAGGCCGGTGTTGATGCCATCGGTTGCGACGACCCTGAAGCGGACATCCGTACCGCCCGCCAGGGTATCCACGGCAAGCGATTGCGTGGTGCTCGTCAGCGTGTTGCCCAGCGTTTGCCACGAAGCGCCCCCATCGTGGCTATACATCACTGCGTAGCTAAGGCTGTTGCCGTCCTGGTCAGCGCCCTGCCAGCTCAGAGTTTGTGTCGAGCCGGCTGGCCACGCTGCCGGCGCCGTCGGGCTGGTGATCTGCACGGTTGGTGCGTGGGCGCTCACCGTACGCTCGTCGAGCAATTGGTCCTGGTGGACCAGGGCAACTGAAGTCGTGCCTTCAGCCCAGGGCATGATGAACGAGACGCCCGCCTCGGGAGAGGGGTTGGGATCGCCCGGAGGGTCGCCGGGACCCGGATGCGCGCTGTATTCGCTCTGGAAGCTGACCGTGAATGTCTCCCTCGCCAGGATAGACGCCCCGTACCGCAGTTGGATCTCGTAGTCGCCCGATGGCAGGGCATACGCCACGCCGGTGCCGATGCGATAGAGATCGTCCAACTTGCCCAGCTTGCCACCCCCGTCGTTCGGAACCTGCGGGTTGAACAACGTGGCGTTGACCACCAACGACTCGGTGCTCTGCGTCGCCTGGAAAGCGCCGGGTGCTGAGTCCGCGCTTTGCGCGCTGGCGGCCGCCGTGCCGAGTTTCCCGATCATCGCGCTCCAGGTGAAGGGCGAGATCCAGCCCTGCTTCGATCCCCCGGAAGGGCAGTAGCTCATCAGATCGTGCGTGGTGGCAGGATCATAAACCTTCCCCGTGATCGGATTGAAGCCGAATTCCTGGATGCTCGACGAGCCATACGGGAAGTTCGAATTATTGTCGTTCGAACCGCAGGCATCGGCGGTGTTGGTGTGATAGACATTGTAGTCGTGCGTCAGCTCGTGGCCGAAGATCAGGGCGCCTGACCCCGGGTTGTCAGAGCTGCTCCCCGGAGCATCGGAGCCAATGCCGACGACACCCAATCCGCCCGCGTGCGGGTAGATCGGCATGTCGGCGTGGCCGCCGCTGAAGCCCGCGCTGGGCGCCCAACCGTAAACGTGCCGCGCGCCGGTCAAGCCGCCGGTGCCAAACCACCAGGACAGGGCATTCTGCAGAATCCACTGGGTGTTCAAGGTCGAGATCAGCGCATGCTGGCCGTCCCCGCCTACAAGGCTGGTCGTCCAATCCAGCAGCCCGCTGCTGAGTGAATAGTTGATCCCGTTGGTGCGGATCGGCAGCACCTGCTCCCACCAGTTCGCCGCGCCGCCGTTCACGGCCCACCCGGCAGCGTTCTGGATCCCCGGGTACCCGGCCGGGTGGTAGTGAAGGCGCTGCCCGACGATGCTCAGTTGATTACGCCCTCTGAGGAAGTTGAGCGTGATTGTGCCGGCTGGGGGGTAGCGGTTGTTGCCCTCGTTGGTTTCGGCGATCGTGTGATTCGGGTCCACTTCCGCGTAGAAGGAAACCGGCACATTGCTGTTGAAGTCTACGTTGAAGTAAACCCTGGCGTCGTCGTTGTTAGCCTGGTTCAGAGTTTTCACCGCGTTGCCCATCGCGTCGGCGATGTACTCCACGCTGTTAGCGAAGATGTGCAGCCGCACCCGGACGTTGCTCATGCTCGTGCTGATTCCGCTGTAGCGGATGTACATGCGCGCGGTGGCGTCTTTGCGGGTGACCAACGGCACCGAGTTGTCGGGACAGCTGCCCAGGCCCTTACTGGTATCGAAGCACTGAATGCCTTCCGTGATCTCAATCCCATAGATCGAGAGATCTGGCTTGACTGCGACCGCGACCAGAATGGGGTCTATCGGCAGGTAAGCGATAGCCAGCACGGGCGGTTGGACCGTGGGCGTCGGACCGGGGGAAGGCGTCGCGCTCGGGATCGGTGTCCACGTGGGCGCCGGCGTACGCGTGGGCGCCGGAACGCCCTTCAAGAGATAGTCTTCAGTTTCCCCATAAGTGTAGCTTGCAGCGGGCCCGCTGCCGTCGGCTGCAGGTGCCGGGCTACCGCTGATCGTAATACGAAGCCACAGGTCTTTCGTCGGGTCGGGATTGTAGGCCACGAATGCCGGCATGACCAAGTTGTAGACGCCCGGTCCTGGCAACACGATGGCATGATTCGGGACGGCCCACTCGGGGATGGGTGCCCCAGTGGGGCACTTCGGGACGTCCCCCCATAGGCCGTTGCGCGTCCAGTCTGCCCACAAGTTGACGAATGCTTGTCGAGGTGCGCCTGGGCGCACCGTCACGATGTAGTGCAATTCTACTGGCTGACAATTGCCGAAGGTGCTGGGAAGTACAAGTCCATCATCCCCGCCGTCGTGATCGGGCGAGTTCGTGCGCGGGATGATGTTGTTGATGCCATCGGCGTCGGGGCCCGTATCGGCTTGCTGTTCGGCGGTGATCTTCTGTCCCAGGTGAAAGAGCAGGGGGTTGTTCAGATGGCGGGGGCCATGGGGCGCCGCCTTGCGGTCAAAGACGGTCGGGAACTCCGCCTTAACACCCGGGTAGGCATCCATGATGGCGCCAAAGCTGTTAATGCTGTCGGGCGCGTCGCCCAGGTCGGGAGCCACTACGGCCGGCGTCGCAGTGGGCGTAGGGGTCGCCGTGGCCGGCAGCGTGTACTCCACAATGAGTTGAGGACGGATCTGGCCCTCGCGCGACCAAAACGTGTGCATGCCCAGTGTGTCGCCGTTTCCGCGCAGAAGGATGCCGTTGTTCGCACCCGTGAGCCAGCTGTTGACGATCTTGGTGACATCCCAGTCCACCGGTCCGGTGGCGAGACCGGCGGCGGCAGGAGGGTCACCGAGGTTGACCGCGGTGGGCATCGATCGCCAGGTGACGGTTGCCTCGTCCCAAGGCCCCGAAAGGGCGTCTGCAAAAATCAAGAATGGGCTCGGGCCGTCCGCCCGCAACTGACCAAGCTCGAGAGTGGCCTTACTCACCACTGCGCCTGAAGGCAGCTTCGAAATATCGAACTTGACGAGGGTCTGAAGGTTGAAGACGGCGACCTGGCGATCAGCCCGCCCGACGTTCAGCATCGAGTCTCCGCCCATGTTTGCCGCGGCATTGCCCTGGTCGACCCAACTGTCCGCCTGGGCGATGAAAGTCTGGCTGGCGGCCAGGCTCTCCGGCTGCGAGCGTTGGGCGAGAGGAGCGAGCGAATCGAGTCCAAGAGGCTGTGGAGAGGCGACGACCGGCCGGAAGGCGATCAGCGCGACGACCAGGGCAAGTGCGGCCAACACAGCCGCGTGGCGTACGGACATGGGGAACCTCCTGCTTCGGCAGAGCGGCGGGCGGCTTGGGCACCCGGTGGCTGGTCAGCCACTTGATCGGCACACTCGCCGCCCGCAGCGGCCTTACCCTGGCTGAAGGCGGCTGATGCGAGATTTATGACGTGCCAGGATTGCGCTAAGCGGGTGCAAGCAAAGGAATAAGAAACCTGCAACAACCTAACTTATTACTTCATCTCCATCTCCGGGTAAGTAAGGTTCCCCACAATGTATCCCTTCGGCCTCACGTATAATGTCGCAGCCTCCCAGCTTCAGCGGGCGGTCTTTTCGGCCAAAGCGTACATTGAACGTATCCTTTTCGTTTGATATGCGTTCGATATAGTGAGGCCCCGATGCAAGACGTCTGCACCGATGCCCAAATGATCGCCTTACTTGAGCAGGCCAAGAGCGGCGATTCGGCGGCTTACGACAGGCTTTACAGCCTCTACGCCGACAAAATATTCCGTTACCTCTTCGCCCGGCTAGGCCAGCGTGAGATCGCCGAAGATCTAACGGCCGACGTGTTCGTCAGGTTGATTCGGGTCTTGCCGAGCTACAGAGTTGTTTCGGCGCGCCCTGTAGCCTCGTTTTCGGCTTGGCTGTACCGCGTCGCAGCTAACCTGCTCACCGATCATTATCGCCGCCAACGGCATCGCCAACATCTTGATATCGACGATCACGCGGAGAGCCCAAGCGACGATCACAGCCCGGATGTTCGGGCGCTGACTCTGGAGCAAGACCGGTCGTTGGCGGAAGCGATAGGCCGACTGGCCGAAGAACAGCAAATGGTGGTGATCTACCGCTTCGCGGAGCAGTGCAGCGTCCAGGAGGTTGCGGACCTCATGGGGAAGACGGCCGGGGCCGTGAAGGCATTGCAGTTCCGGGCACTGGCCAACCTGCGGCGAATTCTGTCACCGGAATAGAAGTTGCGAAATGTCACGCTCTGAGTTCAACATCGAAGACGCACTCGCCGCCTGCCTAGAGGGCCTGGCAGACGGGCAATCGCTTGAAGAATGCCTGGCTCGCTACCCCCAATACGCCGGCGAGCTTGCGCCAGCGCTTGTGCTTGCGACCCGGCTGCGAGCCGAGACGTGGCCGGTCCTTTCAACGGGCGCGCGGTTCCGGGGCCGGGAGCGTATGATCGCCGCATTCGAGAGCCGGCAGATGGCGGGAGCGTGGTGGCGCTCGGTCTGGGGCCAGGTGGGGTTAGTTCTGGTGATGCTGGTGTTCGTGGCGGGTGTCTGGCTGGCCTTTCCCGGCCGGCAGTTGCGCATGCACAACCGGCCTGCGTCCGTGCCCGGTCTGATACCGGCGGCTGCTCAGAGCGCCACCCCGATCCCACCGGCCCCTACGACCCAGGCAAGCGTGACCCTGACGTCCACCTTGACGCCTACGGCAACGTCGACCCCTGTAGGGAAAGTGGTCCGCATCAGCCCGATCGCACGCACTCTCACTGGCCTGTCCCTGTCTGCGCAGAGCGCCAGCGCTGATTTGACGCGCACAGCAACCCCGACTCCTCCGGCGACACCCTCTGCGGTGCCGGAGGCAGCACTAGAAGAACCGGCCGGAAACGCGACATCGCGGCCGCCCGACGACGGCAATTGCGAGCCCGGGCCAGCGCGTTCACCCGAGCCAACGCGCGACGCGGAACCGACACGAGTCGAACCAACTCGCGAGATACCGACTTCCGAGCCGCGTGAAACGCCGCGGCCTCCCCGGCCCACCGCCGAGCGTGAGCCCACATCCGTGTCAGAGACGGCAGAGCCTCATGAGACGGCCGCCCCGCCCGAACCCACCGATGATGTAGAGCCGACTCGTCAGCCTGCGACGAATGAGCCGCGCCCGGGTATCCCAACCCCCAGGCCAACTGCGCGTCCCGAACCGACGGACACGGCTACTGGGGCCACGCCTGAAGCCGAGACGCGGCAAACGCCTGAATCGCATGCCACCGGCGCGCCTCCAGAGCCAACATCCGGCTCGGAACACTCCTGGCCGCAGGCGACACCCGAGGCGGAAGATCACAGCCCGCCTGAGCCTCACGAGACGGATACCTCGAGCGCCGGCGCGCAGCATCGTTGAAGCACCCCGGAACCCGGGGAATAAATAGGCCACAAAATCAATCAAAAAGCGTCCCGCCCGGATCACCTCCCGGGCGGGACCTTTGCTTGCACCGATAGGGCTTGTGCGATGGGGCTTCCGAACGGTATTCTCTACTGGCCGCCCGGCTTCCAGTATTGCAGGTTGGGCGGGCCGAACGGTGGGAAGTCAGATTTCACCCCTTGCTTCACCAGCACCGTGCGATCGTAGTGTTGGAGCGGCACGACGGCCACGACGTCGTTGAGCAAGATCTCCTCGGCCTGCCTGTAGAGTTCGATCCGTTTGGCCTCATCCGGCTCTGCGAGCGCCTGCTTCATGATATCCTCATATTCCTTGGACTGCCATCCTGTGTACTGGAATGTGGACTTGGGTCCGAGGATCGTGAGGATGCTGGCGGCGTCGGCGTAGTCCATGACCCAGCCCATGCGGTACAGGTTATACGAGCACTCCGCGGGTGTCTTCGTGGCGTCCGACCGGTTCGGTTTGTTGCAGGCATCCAGCGAGGCCAGGTAGGTTGGCCACTTGCTCACCGAGAAGCGGGTCGGGATGCCGGCCTGTTCCAGCATGTCGCTGATGGCCCTGAAGACCAGCTCGTTGTTGCCCTCCCGGTTGGTCCAAATCTCGACCGGGGGTACCGGCTTGCCGGGCCCGTAGCCAGCCTCCGCCAGGAATTTCTTGACCGCATCCGGATCGTAGCGGTACCCGATGCTGGGATCATTCCCCTGGTAGCCCGGGGTATTGGGTGGGATCACGACCTGGGCGGGGGCGTGCCAGGGCTGCTTCAAGACGTTGTTAATCAGCCAATCGCGGTCGATGGCGCTGGCTATGGCACGGCGCAGGGCAAGGTTTTTCGTCGGCCCGGATTCCGTGTTCAGGCCGATATAGCTTGTGCCCGGCCGGACCAGCGTGTTGAGCTCTTCGGCGAAACCCGGATCGGCCTCGATGCGCTGCGTCTCTTCGGCCGGGAACTCGGCGACCTGCAAGTCGCCCTTTTCGTAGCTCGCCAATTGCTCCGCAAGCTTGGGAATGATCTTGAACTGTATCTGCTGGAACCCAACGGCGCTGGCGTTCCAGTAGTTGGGGTTCTTGGTGAGAGTGATGTGGTCCTTGGGGACCCATTCGGCCAGCACGTAGGGGCCGTTGCCGACGAACGGCAGCGTGCCGCTGATAGTGGCAGCGTGCTGGAGCAGGTCGAGACGAGCGGGCAGGAAGGTCCGGAATGCCAGGAGCTTGGCCAAAAACGAAGCAGGCTGCTCGAGCTCGATCCGCAAGGTCAGATCGTCGACTGCTTTGACGCCCACCTTCTTGCAGTCCGCCAGGTCACCGCTGGCGAAATCCTTGGCCCCCTTGATGCGCGCTACGTCGCTGAGCAAATAGTAGTAACTATCCCCTACGGCCGGCTCGAGCGTACGGCAGATACCGTCTACGTAGTGCTGGGCGGTCACCGGCGCGCCGTCCGACCAGGTCATGCCGGAACGCAAAGTGACTGTGTATACTGTGCCGTCGTCCGAGACCTTGTAGTCTGTAGCGGCCGCGGGCTCCACAATGCCATCCCCGCGCAGGTTGAACAACCCGTCGTAGAGCTGTTGTACCACCAGGGTGGTGCCTTCGTCCGTGACGCCCTGCGGACCGAGCGCCAACGGGTCGGTGGAGAGCGCGTAGGCAAGCACATCGGCAGGCAGGTTGACGCGAGACTCGTAGGTCGGGGTCGGCACAGGCGTAGCGGTCACTACAACAGTGCGCGGCACCTCGCGCGTCGCGATGACAACCCGGGTTTGGACAACCGGGACAGTCACCACCACCGTCACCACCACATCGTCAGTCTTGGCGATAGACTCCGGCGGCTTGGTGGAGCATCCTGCCAGCCCGGTGCAGACGGCCGCCAGCAGAGCAATCGAGGCAATCCAGATCTTCATGGGCGTAGCCTCATGTTCGAGCGCCGCCCTGGGGGGCCAAGCAACGGGCGCCCTCGGGCGATTTCCCCGGTCCCTCGAAAACTTGAGAGTGGGCTGCGCGCTCCCACTCCCGCATCTGGTGTATTTCGATGGACGCCTTGCTTCACGACGTGCCGCGCATGCGCGGGTCGAGGGCATCACGCAAGCCGTCGCCCAGGAAGTTGAAAGCGAACATGACGATGGCCAGCGCCAGCGCCGGGAAAAGCGCCTGGTTGGGATAGCTCCGGAGAGTCTGTGAGCCATCCGCGATCATGGCGCCCCAGGACGGCGTGGGCGGATTGACGCCCAGCCCGATGAAGGAGAGGGTGGCTTCGAACGCAATATAGGCCGGGATGGCCAGCGATTCGGCGACGATCAGCGGCCCGACAATGTTCGGCAGGATGTGCTTGAACATGATGCGACTGTCATCGGCGCCGACCGTTCGGGCCGCCTCGATGTATTCCTTCCGGCGGACCGAAAGCACCTGGCCGCGCGTCAGGCGGGCCATTGTCTCCCACGCTGTGAGGCCGATACCCAGGACAATAAAGAGCATGCCGCCGATCTGGTTATCCAATTGGCTCATGTAGTAAGAAAAGCTGCCGGGCACCGGTTTCGCGAGCGTGCCGCGGAAGAAAGTCATGAGCAGAATGATGAACAACAGCGTCGGAATCGCGTAGAGAACGTCCACAGCGCGCATCATGATGTTGTCCGTACGACCGCCGACATACCCTGCGACGCTGCCGAAAAGCACGCCGATCATTAGGCTGAGGAGGGGGCCGAGGAAAGCCACGGTCAACGAGATCCGGGCGCCATAGACGATGCGGCTGTACAGGTCGCGCCCCACGTAGTCGGCGCCCATCGGGTATTCGAAGCTGATCCTGGCATAGGGCTTCATGGTGGGGAAAAGCCTGACGATCCACGGCGGGACTACGTTCTGATCCTTCAAGACCTGCACGTCAGGCGGCTTGGGGGTCACGAGGGGCGCGAAAATTGCCATCAACAACACCACGATGATGACGACCAGGCCTGTCATTGCTGCTCTATTGCGCCTCAGACGCCTGAACGCATCTTGCCACAGGCTTTCGCTCTTGCGCACCAGCGGCTCTGCCGTCGCGCCCGTCTTGATCGCTTGACTCTGCACACTCATCGCCCTCTCCCGAGGCTAGTTGTATTGAATTCTGGGATCGAGCCACGCATACACAATGTCCACGAACAGGTTCGCGATCACCAGGAGGATTGCGTACAGAAGAATGGTGCCCATAATGACCGGGTAGTCGCGGTTGGTGATGCTGGTCACAAAATAGCGGCCCATGCCGGGCACCCCGAAAATCGTCTCGGTGACGAAGGTCCCCGTGACAAGCGCCGCGAAAAGCGGGCCCGAGATTGTGACCACCGGGATCATGGAGTTCTTCATGGCGTGCCGCGTGATCACGAGGCGCTCTTTCAAACCCTTAGCCCGCGCGGTGCGAATGTAGTCCTCGCGCACCACCTGGAGCAGGCTGGCACGCGTGAGCCGGGCAAGGATGGCCGAGCTGCCCAGGCCCAGGGCGATCACCGGCATGAGAGCGTATTTGAAATAGTTGGCATCAACGTGCGAGGGCAGTATCCCAAAAACAAAGGGCGGCTTGGCGCCCCAACCGGTGGGGGGCAGCCATTTGAGTGCGACGCCGAATATCCAAACCAGGATTGGCCCCAGCACGATGACCGGCACAGAGACCCCGAAGATCGCCAGGCTCATCCCGAAGTAGTCCCAGAAGGTGTTTTGCTTCAA
>Ga0315273_10003525_pt1 | contig 18875 bp, 22 predicted proteins | sample YL17G02_0_MG_FD_205753 | JGI IMG/M metagenome (GOLD analysis project Ga0315273, IMG submission 205753) | Sediment microbial communities from Yellowstone Lake, YNP, Wyoming, USA - YL17G02_0 | ecosystem: Environmental > Aquatic > Freshwater > Lake > Sediment | place: USA: Wyoming | collected...
TTTGGGTAATATGGCCTAAATTCATGCAGGAAGGCTGCATACGGTAGAGATGCCGAGCCGAATTCATAGAACAGATATTTAATGTGACATTGTCAAATTATATCCGTTTGTGCACTCTTGCGTAGGGCAAGCCTTCGCAAGGTCCAATTCGTGTCACTCTCCCGAAGTACATCGGGACGATGTGAGGGAGCGAGTTCGCCGCGACCGAAGAGTCTCGTGGAGATGCTTCGCTTTCCCCTTCACTTCGTCAGGGCTTCGGCTCAGCGTGACATATGCTCTCAGGGCAGGTCCCTTCGGCTACCCCTCAGGGCAAGCTTCGCGGGGTTTTCACGTAATCTTTATAAATCCTTTACAATCATGTTGTATCCTTTGGGCATCAGTAGGGCAAATGTCAAATTTGTCCTGCCATCAAAAGGAGATAAAAAATGAAAAAGACAATTTTGATTGTTGCGGTAGTAGTAGTATTGGCGTTAGGCGTATTTGGTCTGGGCGTTGTCCTTGCCCAGGGTGTTCAGCCTCCTGTTGGACGCGGCGCGATGATGGGTGGCGGTTACGGCCCGATGCATGATTATGTTGAAGAGGCTCTGGCCGATAAACTCGGCATCACCGAAAAAGACGTGGAAGATGCGCTCGCTTCAGGCAAGACGATGTACCAGATCGCTTTGGATAACGGCGTCAAGGAAGCCGATGTCGCTTCAGTTCTGACCGAAGTCCACACCGCGGCATTTGACAAGGCCGTAGCTGACGGCGTCGTCACCCGCGAGCAGGCGGATTTCATGCTCCAGCGCATGACGGCTAACGGATTCAACTCTGGCAACTGCCCGATGCAGAATGGCCAGGGCCGACAGTACGGTCAGGGCAATGGCTATGGTCGCGGCAACATGATGAATGGCGGCGGTCAATACGGTCCCGGTAATATGATGGGGGGCGGACGCTGGGGACAGCAACCCCCAACTGCACAACCGTAACCTGCGCTAAACACGAATCGCCCCGAAGATCATTTTTCGGGGCGATTTTGTTTATGTATTCTCCTGTCGTTGCGAGCGTACTTTGCGAAGCAACCCCCTCATTATCGGGAGACCGCTTGCCACATCGTCCTGACGGTCGGTGTCAGGAAAGGCACGCTTCGCGGTCGCCGCTTGGTTTCGGTACCCCTTCGCTTTGCTCAGGGTACTCAACCGGCGCGGCTAACAACAGTGACATTGGTCGGTTGTACTCCCTGTGCCTTGACCATCTCAACGCCAAGCGTGGTGAGTTCGTCCACTTGATCGGGTTTCAGCACACCAAGCGTGGCGAGATAAACTCCGCTTGGGCAAAACATGACGATCAATTGTGAGAAGCGCGCGCCAGATTGGAATTGTTTGAGCGGGGAATGCTGTCCCCATTCCGCAAGCGGATTTTGCACCCACGGCGTCAGGATTTGGCGGGATTCAGTCTGGTCGCTGGTAAAGGCTGTGAAGTTGGTATCAATCAACGGGGGGAGGGAAGCGAGCGTATCCGCTTGCGCGAGGTCCGGCATTTCCGCTTCTGTGAATCCGTATAACCCGATGGTCTGCTTGAAGAGGGCGTTGCCAAGCGATGCCATAAATCCGCCGCTGGATTGTCCGGCTACTTTTTGCGCGAGGAAGAGAAAACCGTTGCGCGTTTTGAAGTCGGGCGAGAACCAGCGGGTGACAGGGGATACGCCCATGCCTCTGGATTGCAGGAACCAGTGCACGCCGTTTGTGATGTGTTCCTGCGCGTTCGCGCCTGTGTTCGCCTCCTGTTGTGTCTGAGCGATCATGGCGCCGATCTTTGGCGCGGCGCGCAGGATGCCAATCGGACTCTCATCCAGTGTTTCAGCGAGGCCGATGAATTGACGTAAGCCATCGGCGGTCCTTTGTTTGAGGAGGAAACTGCCGGAATAATAGGAGCGGAATGGTAGTTTTTCGCCGTTCTTTAGCACCGCTTCGATGCAATATGTGGTGCTGTGACCACTGCCTTTTGAGTTGCGCGTTCTTCTGCTGTCAATGCGGATGGTATTGATTTCATCAAAGCGAATTTCTTTCGATGAATGATGGATCACAGAGCGATAATCCAGCGTGAGCATGCGCGTTTGCTTATCGGCTGTGATGGTGAGGGCATAATTTAATAACAAAAGGATCAAGCCAACGACGATGGCTATTACTCCGGTGATGCGAGTGGCTGTGTTGGTAAGGACGATGAACGCTCCGAATCCGATTCCCACCAGTGCGAAGATCCAACTGCCGATGGGGTAGTCCCTGTATTTGATTTCAAACTGGTTATCCATGACCTGCTTTCCTTTTTATGTCGAACCTGCGGGACGATTGTTCTGAACAATGCCTATCGCGCTGGCAATGGGATAAACAATAAGGGAATGCGCGTCCGCCGCGCAACATTGGGTGCTACACTGCGCGCCCAGAATGCATCTATGCCGGCCCGGCGGTGAGTGCTCAACACGATCAAATCCGCTTTACTGTCTTCGGCCACGTCGACGATGGTCTGTGCCGGGTCACCGCGTGCGATCTCTGCCGAGGTGTGAAAGCCCTCGCCGATCAGTTCGTTCAGATGTCCTTGTAAATGTTCTTTCGCATGTTCTTCTTTGATGTCCAGAAGTGCGTTGGTTGTGGCTGGCAGTATCGTGCTGGTCGCGGCTTCATCGCCGCGTAGTGTGCTGAATGTGGGAATGACACATAACAAATGCAGCTCTGCGTTATACGCTTTCGCTAGAATTTTCGTGATGGGCAGGCTGTCGTCGTGGACAGATTCGCTATCGAGCGGGAGCAGGATGCGGCGCAGTGTGAACGGTTTTTGTTGAGATGTCATGGGTTGGAGCAGAAGCAATGGAGTCGATCCTTTTGCGACCACCTGTTGGGCGATCCTGCCGAACAACATATCGCGGATGCCACTGCGTCCGTGCGCGCACATGATGATCAGGTCAGGCTTAAATTCGCCGGTGTGTTCGACAATGCTGGCCGTTACATCCTTGACCTCTGCGCTGTGGACGTGCCAATTGGTTTTGACCCCGGCTGGAAAAGATTGCCTGGCCAAATCCTGTAGATAGGCTTCCGCTTCTTCCGGACGGGTGAGATGCCGCTCGTTATGGACAGCCTCCGGCGCGTTTTGCTCAATGACATGCAAGAGAGTGACGGGCGCGTTCAATTTCTCAGCGAGCGATGCGGCGGCAGGCAAGCCTGCTTCTGCCAACTGTGAACCATCGAGAGGAAGGAGAATACTTTTAAACATGGGTTTATGCACCGAAAGCAAGTTGATAAAGCAGGAAGATGTTGAGGGCCACAATCAATCCTGCGACGATACCAGCCATTATAGTGGTAAATCTCTGGTTGACCAACACTCCCATTAGATCCTTACGGCGTGTAAACATGACGAGTGGGATGATGGCGAATGGCAGGCCAAAACTAAGCACAACCTGACTGAGCACGAGCGTGCGTGTCGGATCGAGACCGAGTGCAATCACAATGATCGGCGGGGTCATTGTGACCACGCGCCTCACCCATATGGGAATGTTGCGATGAATAAACCCCTGCATGATCACTTGTCCGGCCATGGTGCCGACGGTCGATGAGGAGAGGCCGGAAGCGAGCAGGGAGATGGCAAATACGGTGCTAGCCGCAGAACCCAGCAAGGGTGTCAGGGTGCGATATGCTTCCTCGATCGTGCCGACATTCATAAGTCCTTGAGCGTGGAACGTGGATGACGCCATAATCAGCATTGCGCCGTTTACCAGTCCCGCCAACCCCATTGCGATCGTAACGTCAAGCAATTGAAAGCGAAACAACTTTTTGAGTTCGCCGTCGTTTTTTGTAGGGATGCGGTTTTGTGTAAGCGCGGAATGCAGGAAAATGACATGCGGCATGACCGTCGCGCCCAGGATGCCGGTGGCAAGCAGAACGCTCTCAAGTCCGTCAAACTGTGGCACAAAGGAATGAAAGACTATTTGCGCCATATCCGGGCGGTCAAGAATTGTCTCGATGATATAGCAAACAGCGATTACGCCAACAAGCGCTGTGATGACAGCCTCCAGAGGGCGAAAACCGCGACGCTCCAACCCAAGAATAATAAAGGTTGTTAATGCTGTAAGCAATGCCGCTGCCAGCAATGGGATATGAAAGAGTAAATTGAAACCAAGCGCGGCGCCTAAAAATTCAGCCAGATCAGTCGCCATTGCCACGAGTTCCATCAATACCCACATGATGATCACAACCGGGCGTGGAAATTGCTCGCGGCACATTTCGGCCAAATTCCTGCCAGTGGCAATGCCTAATTTGGCTGAAAGCGTTTGAATGAGCATGGCCATTAAGTTGCTGGTCACGATCACCCACAACAGCATATACCCGAACTGGGCGCCGCCTTGAATGTTAGTCGCAAAGTTGCCAGGGTCAACGTAGGCGACAGAGGCTACAAAGGCTGGTCCCATAAAGGGCAGGACGCGTGCAAAAAATCCCTTTTTACTCCTGCCGGTTAATACTTCGCTGGCGTTTTGCAGGGTGCTTACATCCCCATGTCGAATGGGCGGATGTGTTTTTTTGGACAATGTCCCAGCGGATTTCTTTTTGGATGCCATAAAATTAAATACTTTCGACAAAATTTTCGCAGTAATGTTGTTATTGTATTGTGATTAATTTGTAAATTCGATCTGCGTACCGGGAACGAGCCCCAGTCCTTCGATGTAACGAAAGGCAGATTCACATCTTTATGATGTTGGGGCGATATACACGGCAATTGAAATGTAGTGCGCCAGCGCTCCCAGGATCACAAAGATATGCCAGATCTCGTGGAAACCGAATTTGCCCGGAAAGAAATCAAATTTCTTTGTAATATATACGACTGCACCCAGTGTATAGATTATGCCGCCGATAAGTAACCAGACCAGTGCGCCGGGCGGTAAAACATGCACCATCTCGCCAATCGCCGCGATACACAGCCAGCCCATGATCAGATAGATGCCCGCAGAAACCCAACGCGGCGCATTGATGATGAACATCTTTACGACGATCCCGATTATCGCCAACGACCAAATGATCGTAAGCAATCCCCATTTCCAGAAGCCGGTGAACATGATCGCGCAGATGGGGGTGTATGTCCCGGCAATGAGCAGGTAGATGGCGGCATGATCGAGTTTACGTAAGCCCGCGAGGATCCCTGGCCCTGCCTTGACCAGGTGATATGTGGCGCTGGCGGCGAATAACAATATCAAACTGACGCCGTAGATGCTTAGTGAAATGGTTTTGACAAGACTGTTCCAGCCTAAAACAAGCAGGATGATCAATCCGACCGCGGCCACGATTGCGGCAAAGAAATGGGTCAGTCCATTAACAGGCTCGCGTAATTTATTTAACATGGGTTATGTTCCTTTTGAATGTAGAAATCAATCTCACTTTTACCGTTATTACTCAGCCATTTCATTGCGAGCCGCCGTCTTGTACTTTGGCGGCGAAGCAATCTCCGCGTCGTTGAGGGGATTGCTTCGGGCAAGAACAAGAGCGCCCTCGCAATGACAATGTTATATTATATTTGGATTTCCAAATATTGTACTCGTTTCTTATTTACTTCTAATTTCTGCAAGGCTTCACGAATTAAACCCCAACCCAAGCGCATCTAATGTCTTCAGCCATAAGTTGCGCTTCCCATTATTATGGTCTGCGCGATCCAGCGACCAGCGTGTAAAGTTGATGGCGGGCGAACGGAATGGTTCGGGCGGGAAGGGGAATGGCTTTGTGCGCGTCATTTCCAGCGCCGTACGTTCGGTCTCCTTCCCATCAAGCAAATCAAGCATCACACCCGCGCCGAAGCGCGAAGCTCCAACCCCCAAGCCTGTATATCCCAAGGCGTATGAAACCTTTCCGCCAAAGACCCTGCCCCAAAACACGCTGTAGCGGGAACAGGTATCAATTGCGCCGCCCCATGCGTGGGTAAAGCGAAGTCCTTCGAGCTGGGGAAATGTCTGGAAGAAGTGCTCAGCCAGACGTCCGAATGAAGCGGGGCTGTTTTCCAGCTGGCTCCCGAAACCGTTGTTCCAGTAATAAATTGCATCGTATCCGCCCCATAAGATGCGGCCGTCGCTCGTCATCTGGGAGTAGTGGAACTGATTGGATGAATCGCTCAGGCCTTCCCTTCCATACCATCCAATTGAATCATGTTGTGATTTCGATAATGGCTCGGTCATCAAGGCATAATCATAGACCGGCACGATGTAATGCGAAAGCCGCTTGAGCAGTGGAGGAAAAGCATTGGTGGCCAGTGCCACGCGACGCGCACGGACTAAACCATATTGCGTTTTGATGAGGACGTGCTCCGCTTCATTTTCCAGGCCTGTTACCTGCGTCCGTTCAAACAAGCGGACTCCCAACTCGAGGCATGCGCGCCTCAACCCCCATACCAGCCACGCCGGGTTGACCATGGCATTGGACATGTTCAATGAGCCTGCCAGGTAAATGGGCGAATTGACAATTTTCCGCAGTTCATCCCCTTCGATGAAGCGAAATTTTTCACCATACTGTGCGGCTTCTTCCATCTCTTCGCGAAATTGATCGGCTTGATACGATTCGGTGGCGGTATTCAATTCACCGGAGCGAATGTAATCACAGTCAATGTTGAAGCGTTTGATGGTTTCTTCGATGCCATCGAGATTGGCTTTCCCCAGCTGGATGAGTTTGGAAAGTTCCTTTGGCCAGCGTGCCAATCCGTTGTCGAAGTTGTGTGTCAGTGATGCGGAGACGAATCCGCCGTTTCTGCCACTTGCGCCGCTCCCGGCTTCGCCGCCTTCGATCAGCACCACGTCACGGGCTGGGTCGGTCTCTTTCGCAAGCAGGGCACACCAAAGCCCAGTAAAGCCTGCTCCGATGATCGCCAGGTCTGCTGTAGTTTGGTGAGTCAGCGTATCGGCAGGGTCGGGCTGTTCCGGGTCATCCATCCAAAAAGGTATTGGTTTTACGTTCGCAAGCGACTTAAGTGTTTCAGGTTTGGGATGATTGGCAAAGAGCATATTGTCTCCTCTTATGCAGAACGTCCCGAAGGTTTCCTTGAAAAACCTTTTTGGTAGATTCAAACCTTCGGGACGGTGTGCAACGTCAGTTATTTTACTTTAAAAATGCTTGTATAAGATGTGCTTTTGTGATAATGTTTCCATAAGAAAAGAGGTGATCCATGCGCGTGTGCGTTTTTTATGACGAAGAAACTTATGGCTTTACCCCGGCTGATTTTTTGAAACATTATCCCTGCGAATGGGAGATGGTCACATTGAGCCGGCCTGTGCGTGAGAAGATCCGGGCGCTCGCGGAACAAAATAAGTATGACGTTTATTTCAATTTATGCGATGGCGCCAGCGATGAAGAATATCCCGGCGTGGATGTTGTGGAAGCGCTGGAGGAATTCAATATGGCTTTCACAGGCGCGAACAGCAAAGTATATGACCCGACGCGCGAAGAAATGCAGACAGTTGCCGACGCAAATGGAATTGGCTTTGCCAAAGGTCATCGCGTGAACGCAACTGACGATGTGGTTGACGTTTGCAAGGAGTTACGTTATCCGATCATGGTGAAGCATCCGCAGAGTTACAGCAGTATGGGCATGACGCGCGCTTCGCGTTGTGATACTCCCGAACAGTTGCTGATGCAATTCAAACGTATTTCAGCTGAGTTTGGAAGCGCGCGCGTGGAAGAGTTTGTCGTTGGGCGTGAGTTTAATGTATTTATCGTGGATAATCCCGACGATCTTGATAATCCATTTGTCTATCCGCCTGAAGAGTTGATCTTCCCCGAGGGTGATGAATTCTGGCACGCGGATGTCAAGTGGGATTATTCCGTTCCATTTGAATTCCGTGAAGTGAAGGATGCGGCGCTGGCGGCGCGCATAAAAGAACTTGGGCGCAGGTTTTATCTTGCGTTGGGTTCTACAGGGTACGGCCGCTGTGACTTGCGCATGAATGAAAAAGGCGAGTTGTATATTCTGGAGATCAATCCCAACGGCGGCATTTTATATCCGCCCGAGGAATATGGCCCGGCAGATTACATGATCTTGTACGACAAAGATGGCTACTACGGTTTCTTCGACCGTATCTTTCGGGCCGCGATAGTGCGGCAAAAGATGAGAGCAGGTAAATAATCAGCAGGTGACAGTCATCTTGGAGACGTCTGTCACCTTGCGCCTCGACAACCTACAATTTTTCCCATGCTTCGCGGCTGATATTTGCCTGTCGCAAAATACGCGCAAGCAAGTCCCTGCTGATTTCACTCTGATGCAGATTGGGAAGAATAAGCCGTAATTCTCCTTTGATCATAAATTTATGTTTGCCGCCTGCAAGGGTCCCTCAAATCCAGCCTGCTTTAATGCCTTTATTAAATCTCTTCTCTTTATGGGAACAAAAGGCGGCATGGATTACGCCTCCATAGGGACAAGTTGAATTCCAGCAACGACGGGTAGTTTATGCCCCATGCGCAAGCCAAGCACCAGCCAATCTTCCAGGGCGCTTTGCAATTCCTCGCGGCATGCTTCCAGATTCTCAGCCTGCGCCCAAACACCGTTGAAATCTGGAATTTCGCCGTAGAATTGGCGATCTTCAAGAATTTCATATTTCGCAAGTTTCATTGCATTTTGAATGTAGCTAATTAACATGGCACACCTCTTCCAATATTTGACCTCTTGCATAAGTAAAAACAATTAAGCCACAGAGCGCGCAGAGACCTTTGAGAAAAGGCTCATAACTCATTTTTTCTCTGTGATCTCTGTGGCAAAAAAGACTTTTGCAAGAGGTCTATTATACAACTGGAATTCTATTTTCCTTCCATGATCTTAATTTCATCGCCCAAACGTAGTATAACCTCATTTTTTCGGAAGACACAGCGGGGTGGGCGTCAGTTTTTTGAAAATCTTTTTCATCAAAGACCTTTTGGTATACGGAATAACACATATCTCACGGAAAAACCTATTAAAATCGGGCCTTTTCCGTGCTGTCCGCCAAAGGATCCGCGTACAAGGATCACGGCAACTCCCAAATCCCCAAAATGTTAATGCCCACCCGACACGGCGCGGTGCAAAAACGTGATAGCGAGTGGTGTTGGAGTAAAATAACCCCATATGTCAGCCATATCCCTGCGTTCATATTTGGATGACGAACGATTGCTTTCGCCTGCGCGTCTGCACGGGCTTCAGCGCGTGGCGGAACAAGCCGCGCTCAGCGGGCTTTCCGCTTACGCAGTAGGTGGCTTCGTGCGCGATCTTTTGCTCAAACGCGCGGTTAACGATTTCGACATCGTGATCGAAGGCAACGCCATCTCTTTCGCGAATCTGCTTGCCGGAACTTATGGCGGAAAAGTGACCGCACACAAAAAGTTCGGCACGGCAAAATGGTGGCCGGATGGGGATGAAGCCCCCGCCTCTTTTCTGGACCTGATAACGGCTCGCTCCGAAACATATAAATCCCCCGCCGCGCTTCCTACTGTTAAATTCTCGGCCCTGGGCGACGATATCCTGCGCCGCGATTTCACCATCAACACCCTCGCCATGCGGTTGGATGGCGACCACTTCGGCGAACTGCGCGATGACTTGAACGGCCGCGCAGACCTGGAGCGCGGCTTGATCCGTGTTTTACATCCGGGGTCATTTATGGATGACCCGACGCGTATCTACCGCGCAATCCGTTATGAACAACGCTATGGCTTTGATATCGAACCGCATACGTTATCTCTCATCCCAGCCGCGCGGCCTGTGATCGAAAAACTTTCCGCGCAGAGAATCCGCCACGAATTGGATTTGATGCTCAACGAACGAACTTCCATGTTCATGCTGGCGCGGCTTGTCGAATTGGACTTGCTGAAACCCGTTCACCCCGCCTTGCCTTCTGATATTCCCAACTACTCTAGATTGTATCAACCCGATATGGTCGAGCCTGAATTATGGGGCATTGCCACGTCTTTGGACGAGAACGGCTTTTTCGGTCCCAGCTCCGATATGCTGTGGTCGTTATGGCTGGCTCCGCTTCCCAAGGCCGAGCTCGAATCCGTTAATGACCGCCTGGCATTTACTGCCGATCTGATGAAATCGCTGTTGTCCGCTTCAGCGCTCCTGCAAAGCGTGGACTCGCTCGTTGGCTCGCGTCCAAGTGAATGGGTGAGTCGGCTGGACGATGCGACCCTGCCAGCTATTGCGGCCGCGCATTTGTTGAGCGCGAATGTCAATGTGCAGGAAACCATATCTTTATATCTAAAAATCTGGCGGCATATAAAATCCGCTACCACCGGCGCTGACTTGAAAAAGCGCGGCCTTGCGCCCGGCCCAAAGTATCACGAGATCCTGTCCCGTTTGCGCGCCGCCTGGCTGGATGGGGAGGTGAAGGACAACAAAGAGGAAATGAGTTTGCTGGAGCGCCTGTTGTCTTGATTTCACTCCATGAATCATTGGAACGATTGTCTTTATGAAAGAATAAACCTAAAACATAGTCCCCATCATAGGGGACTATGTTTTACCTACTTGATGGAGTTTTGTAATGCCTGTATCAAAGCCTGCTTTTGTTGATCGTTCAAGCGCGCGCTGGGATGGAAGATCCAAAACTGAATGGGTGGCATCTCACCTTCCTGGATGGACCCGACTATTTCGTTGAGTTCTCCGGGGCTTGTACTCCATTCTGAAAAGTTAAATCTACTGCGGCCGTTGACCACGTCAATGCTAACCAGCCACGATGCGGGCGCAACATTGCTATACCATGGCCATTCGGTCTCGTTACTATGACATTGGAAACAGCTATCCTTCACAAGCTGGTGCGATTGCGGACTATCCCAAACCGGTTCCGATGTGGTGGCGGGATTTGTATGATCATGCCCGAACGGCACCAACTGGATCAGCAAAAAAATCACAGTCGCCGCGATGACAAAAAAAGTAATATCTTCTTCATAGATTCTCCTTGGGTAAGCCTGATACCCGATTGATAATTCTACACTAGACGGTATAATCCTGTGTGTGCAAAAAAGAATTTTGTGGATATTAATACCTGCGCTTCTTTCTTTGACCGTTGGCTTGTTTCCGTCAAATGAAGTTAGCGCGCGTCCCGCGCCGATTCCGTTAATGGCATCTGCTTTCGATTTGATCGCCGCGGTCAATGACCTGCGTGCTTCATACGGACTGCCGTCTTACAACGTCAGCCCGATCCTGATGAGCACCGCGCAAGGCCAGGCGGATTACATGGCTTCAACCGGCACTGTGACTCACCTTGGCGCTGGTGGCATTAGTCTTACCCAGCGATTGCTAAACGCAGGCTATCCGCTTTTGGGCGGTTTTCGGGCTGAGAATATTCTTTCCATCAGCTCAGATGCAAGTGGATATGCGGTTGTTCATTCAGGCTACTGGGCAGATGCGGACCATCAAAATACAATGCTTTCAGCGAATCTCACGGAAATCGGCGCCGGAGTTGCAGTAAGAGGCGGCACAGGTTATTATGTAATTGATTGCGCCGCATCGACGACAAGTGGAGGCTCTTCATCAGGTGGCAATACACCTGCCAGCGGCACATCTGCCACGCAAGGCCCATCTCAAATCTTATCGGCAGTTGTGTTGAGTACCCCGCGTGGAGACGGAGCGATTTATCATGATGTGCAATACGGTCAGTCGCTTTGGAGTATCGCGATCGCTTACGGCACCAAGATAGATGAGATCAAACGCTTGAATAACCTGACTTCCAATGATATTTATTTAGGCCAGAAATTGTTGATCAAAAATGCCGGCACGGCTACGCCGACAGTCACTGCCGCCACACAAACAGAAACACCACAACAGACCAGTTCCAGTGCGCCGACTCTTGTGTCAGCTACTGGGACCGTCCCCGTGACGCCGACCCTAACCGCCGAACCTCAGGCAAGTGCCAAAACTGGCGGGATATGGACCTGGATCATTATCGTCATTGCCTTGCTTGCGGCAGGCATAGGCACGTGGCTTGGCACAAAAAAACCTGTTTAGTTTGGAATATCGTCACAAAAAGGAGCAAATTATGAAAGCATATGTTTTGATCCGAATTCGCGCCGGTGAAGTGAAGGATGTTGTCCGCAATCTCCGCAAGGTGGAAGGCGTGACCGAGGCCCACATGACATTTGGTCCATACGATGCAGTGGCAGTTGTGGAAACAACCGATATTGCACAACTTGGCGTCATCACCGCTTCCGCGATCCAGCCCATCCCAGGCGTCGAGCAGACTTTAACTTGTCTGACTGTGGATATATAGAATAATTTGTATTCAACAGGACGGCTTGTCATCCGCCCTGTTTTCGATTAAGCAACACACATTACAAAAAACGTCCCGCGTTATTGAAGAGACGCCTTAACGGAATTATATAAGACAGGGTTTCATGAGTAGAGGACGCCCCGCCATGGTTAATTATGGCGCGTGGCGAGATTGAAGGGTCGCCTCGGTACGTTGTATAATATCTCCGATAATGAAAATCAAGCCGTCTTTTCAACAAGAAATCAGGGATCTTCTGACGAACAGTCATAGCAGATTTGAAGATCATTCAGAGTCTTATAAGGAACTCGACTTTGTGATTAACTTTGGTGGGGCGATTTTGCATCTCGATGTCAAGGAAAAGATCCAGAAATACCATACAGCCAACAGGCCCAAAATCATGCCGGAGAGTGAAATGTTTATATTAGACGATCTCTCTGTCAGGAAATGTCTGGCATACGCACCCAATAGCGGCATCCTTATTCGGGATAATTTGAAAGATCAATATTATTTTTTCTCGGTCGTGGATCTTGCCCTGATGCCGAGGACAAGGGTGAACAGGCAGATCAATAAAAAACAACCGGGGCAAAAGGGGAAGTGGGTGATAAACCTGCGAAACGGGAAATGGTTCAAATCCAGCGAAGATGCAATTGTTTACTTAAATAAGTTTATTAGTGAGATGGATACAGTCTTGTTTAATGCTTTGGAGTATTTTGGTAGTTATGTCAATGAAAAAGTTGACGAAGCTGGAATTCCCGGACGACCAGCGCATTGGGATGTTGACGTCAAGTTAACCAAATAACATCATGACAAAGCCCGCCCTCATTTACCGCGTCCATACAGTTCAACGTATGTTTGAGCGCGAAATTTCCGCAAGTAAAGTCCGCAGCGCCCTCGAAGCAGAAGACGTGATCGAAGATTATTCCTCCGAAATGCCCGAGTCGAGCCGCTTGATCATGGGCTTTCAAGGCAAACGTCCGTTTCATGTGGTCACTTCGGAAAATCCAGAAGCCAATGAAATTACAGTCATTACCGTATATATTCCCGATGCCAGTAAATGGAAAAAAGATTTTCTGAGTCGGAAGTGAAGAGCATTAAACACGAAGGACACGAAGGACACAAAGGTTCTTTGGGTTTTCCTTCGTGCTACTTCGTGTCCTTCGTGGTGAAAAAGGTTTCATTTATGAATTGCTTAATTTGCAGACAAGCTGATATTGTTGACGGACTTACATCTGTGACCTTTGAACGAGATGAGTTTAGGTTGGTTGTTAATAACGTGCCCGCTCGTGTTTGTACTAATTGCGCTGAAGCGTTTTTAGTAGAAGACGTAGCGATTCGTTTGTTGAGCGAAGCTGAGACCGTACTCGCTCAGGGGATGATGGATGATGTCATTGAGTATGGACACGCGATGAATTGATGTGCAGTCACTTATGAAACATATTTCCTGCCTCCTTTTTTTTATTATTGCCGCCTGTGTGCCTGTTTCAGCTGGTCTGATGGCTACTCTTCCTCCGCCAAACGTGACTGTCATCCCGGCAACGCTTCCGCCAACGCTCGTACCAACCCCGACCGCGACGCCCACCGTTGCCCAGTTGATTTTTCCCTACACAATTGACGGCTTGCGCGCGCATGACTATCAAAGCGGCGGCATCCACATCCGCGAGAAACTTGTTGAGAATGAATTTTATACAACCTACTACATTGACTATCCCAGCGATGGCTTGATTATTACCGGCATCATGCAGATACCAGCAGGGGAGCGGCATTTTCCGGTCATCGTGATGAATCATGGCTACTTCAATCGCGGTGACTTTTATTCAGGCGATGGCACCGATCGCGCCGCCGAGTTTTTGGTCAAGCGCGGCTACATCACAATCTCATCTGATTATCGCAGTTGGGGCGCGTCGGATATTGGCCCCAGCTTATTTTATTCAGGTTTGACAATTGACGTGGTCAATTTGCTTAATGCGATCCCATCCATTTCAAAAGCGGATGCGTCTCGCGTCGGCTTATGGGGTCACAGCATGGGCGGCGGTGTGACGATCAAAGTTTTAACGATTGACGGTGGTCGAGTAGCACAGCGTATCGAGACCCGCGTCAAGGCCGCGGTGTTGTATTCCACAGTCAGCGCGGATCAAGCGGATTTGATTGATCGTTGGGGCATGGGTTGTTTCGGCGACATTGCCGATGGCGAAAAATTATACGGATGCAATTCCTCGGATATTATTCCGCTCGACTTGCCGGCGGATTTGATCGAAGCCTATAAATACGCGTCTGCTAATGATGAGCTTCTTCGGCAAATTTCCCCATTCTATCATCTGGACCTGGTAACTGCTCCCGTTCAAATCCATTATGGCGCGGAAGATGGAAAGATATTCAGCGGCACGCCGCCCGAATGGTCGAAGAAACTTTATATCGGACTTGATGACCTGGGCAAAGATGTTGAACTGTTCGGCTATGATAACCAGACACATTCATTTAAAGCCGATGAATGGTTCGCATTTATGGAACGCTCGGCGCAGTTTTTTGATAAGTATGTGAAGAATATAAAATAAGTGATGTTAGGGCTTCGCGGTGCAAAAAAAGGTGTCTGACATTAATTTAAGAAAGCATGAACAAACCCGAAATAAACCTTGACGTATTTTTAACCATCGGGTAGAATGCCCGCTGTTCGATAAATCTCACAAGAAAAGGAGGCACGACAAATGTTAATGATTGCAAATACTTTCACCTTCCAATTTGTTTTAAGCGCGCCTCCCGCGGGTGTAGTGTAATCACGACTTAAGTCGTTACCACGATCATATTAACCGCAGGCGCGATGCCTGCGGTATTTTTTTGCATAGCCGCAGGGTGTAATTTGCCTGTGGTTTTGCTTTTAAATGCACACCACGTGATTAACAAGTGAGAAATAAAATGAACGCATACAACAACAAACTTATTGTCCGCCGTTACTTCGAGGAAGTCCTGCGTAACGACAGGTTTGACTTGATCGAAGAGCTGTTTGCGCCCGAGATACGCGATCTCGTCAGGCGTTATGCCTTCTTTGCCCCGGATTCATTCATCCTCAGCGACATGATCGCGGAAAATGACACTGTGATGGTGCGTTGGAACACGCCTCCGTTTTCGGGCGCGCAGTTCGATCAAAACGGCTTTGCTGTTTATTATCTTGATGATGGCATGATTGTCGGACTTGAGATGATGGACATCAATGGCGTCGTGCGCCGAATTGGCGCGGAAATATTTTCCCCTGAATTTGAACCGTCAAGGTGTTAAATGAGCAAGAATCAACTTCTTGAGCTTTATGAAGAACTCGATGAATCCAATATGGAAGAGGCGCCGTTATCGCAAAGGCGTCTCTTCCAAAAGCGCGAGTCGAAGAAGCAAGTAATGGACGCAAGATTATTTGTCCGCGCCCAGGAAATCTCGCGTGAATTTCAGTTTACCTACAAAGCCGCGCGCTTCGAGGAAGCCTGGCTTCTGGATTCTCTGTCAGCCATCGCGGAGCACCAGTGGATCTCGGATGTGCTGCGCAAGGTCAAAGGCGGTAAGGAAGCCTCGGTCTACCTGTGCAAGCCCGGGGTCGCGATGGATGCGTCCCTGGTCGCCGCGAAGGTCTATCGTCCGCGCTCGCTCCGCAATCTCAAAAACGATCAGCAATACCGCGTCGGCCGCGCCGACCTGGACGAGAGCGGCAATGTCATCGGGGATGATGACAGGTCACATGCCATCCAAAAGCGCACCGCGTTTGGCGAAGAACTGCGGCATCAATCATGGATCGCGTATGAATTCACCACGCTTGAACTTTTGTATGAGGCAGGCGCGGATGTGCCCAAGCCTTACGAGATGGAAAAGAACGCCATCCTGATGGGCTATATCGGCGACGCGCTGAATTCCGCGCCGGAGCTTAATTCTGTGACTCTTGAATTGGACGAAGCCAAATCGCTTTATGAGCGCGTGGTTCACAACATTGACTTAATGCTCACGCACGACCGCATTCACGGAGATTTATCCGCCTATAATATTTTGTATTGGAAAGGCGATATAACGTTGATTGACTTTCCACAGGTGGTATTACCAGAAGCAAATCCTGCTTCGTGGAACATCTTCCTACGTGACGTGACGCGCATCTGCCAATATTTTTTCGTGCAGGGTGTGGATTGCGACGCGCGTAAACTCGCCTCTGACTTGTGGACTTCGCATGGGCATAAGATTGTCAAAGAAGTTCACCCGATATATCTCGACGCCGAGAAACCCGAAGACCGCCGTACTTGGGAAAAGCAGAAATGACACCCTGAGCGGTGTTTTTCATACTCGCTTCTATTGACATATTTTTCTGAAACGTGTAACAAGGAACATTCCACTTCGCTGTCTGTGCAAAATTTAGACCCTTAGCGAGCCACGTAACCCCCTGCCGCCATAGTAAGATTCCGCGCCGTTGTGATACACGAAGACATGGTCGTAGCGACGATCAGCAAAGATGGCGCCGCCGAGTTTTCTAATTTCAGAAGGTGTTTTCAACCAGCTCGACGTTTTCGTATCGAAATTTCCAAGTTTCTGCAACTCTCGATATTGTTCTTCCGTTAAAAGTTCAATGCCCATGGCAGCTGCCATATCCATAGCGGTATCTTTTGGTTTAAATTCTTTCCTTGACTCCAGCGCTTCACGATCGTAACAAAAACTTCTTCGGTCTTTAGGACTTTCCGCTGAACAATCATAAAAAATGTATTCGCCCGTCTTTTTATCATGACCAACAACATCTGGTTCACCGCCAGTTCTTTCCATTTCATTGAGCGACCACAGTTTTTCAGAATTAGCTTCCAGCTTTGCTTGTACTTTAGCCCATTCAAGACCTTTGTGGCGGTTCATGTTTTTCTCAAAACGGGCTTTCAATGCTCTGAGTAGTTCTTCACGTTGTTTTGGTGATAACTTCTTTTTATTGCTATTAATGTTGTTCATACTTTTATATTATCTCTGTTGAATAGGTGTGTCAAGCGTATAACTCTGCAATAAAGTGAGCTTATATCTGCTTACAATTTCTTTTTCTTCTTTGGCTTTGGCTCGGGTAATTCAACCAAAGATTCTTCGATAGCATTCAAATCTTCAATGAAGTGACGCTCATGAGGGCTAACGCTTTCACTAGCGGACAATAGCGCGGGCGTGGACTCTGCCTGTGAGCAGTATAAACCCAAAGCCACGCGTACGCGAAATGCTTGACCGCGAAACGCCCTATGACTAGCGGACAGTTGCGCGGGCATGGACTCTGCTTGGGAGCAGAACGCGAAGCGGCTCGAAGCCACGCGTACGCGAAATGCCTGACATGGATCTGCATGGATTGGCGAGTCCGATGATGAGCTCAGGAGCCGTGTGATAAAGTTGTTTCTGAGCACGCTGCGTTGGGCGGCATAGCGAACCTGGTTGACAACTTGATTGAAACATACCGATTACTTTCGCGCTTCCAACATGACCCAATCGACATTCCATCGCAGATGATCTTTGTAAGGTATGGATGTTGTAGAAAAATCCCGAAAGCCCACTTGTTGTAGTCGAGTTTGCACCACTTCACTCGTTAAGAAATTAATGGATTGCGCCGGGCTTTCCAATGAAGTCAGAAACGCCCATACCAAATGAGATGGAGGCGCGTTGTTTTGATTTGGGGCAAATTGAGATACGATTACAAGGCGACCGTTTGGGTTCAATGCGTCATGAATCTTGCGGAAAAGCGTTTCGCTGAATGGACCACTGTCACAGAGTATCACCATGTCAAAACCGGTTGGTAGATCAACTTGTAAAAAATCGGCAGCTACGTAGGTAATTCGTTTCTCAAGCCCGTTTTCCAAGGCAATCTCCCGCCCAGTCTTGCAGACAGTTTCAACGTCAACCACTACAGAGGTAAGTTCGGGTTGTTTGCGGAGCAAAGCAAATGATACTACGCCTGAACCGCCGCCCAAGTCCATCAACCGTTTGACTCCCCGCATATCAAGTATGTTTGCAAGTTGCTCTACGAATGGGATGTGAATTTCGTAGAGCATTCTTGTGAAGCGCGCTGCGTAATTGGGATCTTCCAAGATTTGCTTGAAGTAGTCCGGAGGTGTCAAATTCTGTGCTTCCCAGGTTGAGATGGGTTTGCAGATATTCACAGCCAAGTCTCGAACAGCCGAAAATCTATATCGATCTTCACGCGCCAGAAAAGCCCATGTATCTTGGCTGTGCGCACTTAGGATCGTCTCGTGTGCAACGCTAGAGGGGACATATCCTTTGACACTTTCTTCCAACAAACCAATCCTGCATAACAACTGTAACCAATTATGGCAGCGATTCAAAGGGATATTCAGGGAATGGGCAATATCTGGTGCTGACAAGGGTTTTTCAGCAAGCAACCAAAAGATACCCAATTCCATCGCAGTGCCCAAAACAGTTGAAATGATATATCCATCTAAAAGCTCAAAGACATCCTCTGTCGTCTTAGGTTTCATATACGAACTCCATTCCTATCTGTTCTGTGTAAAAAATTGCATCATTTGCCGCCCAACGAGACTGTCGAAAAAGCTAATTTTACCTTCGGGCGCCAGGGGGGAAAGCCCGACTGAACAGCCAAAATGCGCTTGGACGGGTCCCGGCGGCTTGGATCGGTCTAGGTGAGCGCCCCAAA
>Ga0315273_10003526_pt1 | contig 18874 bp, 18 predicted proteins | sample YL17G02_0_MG_FD_205753 | JGI IMG/M metagenome (GOLD analysis project Ga0315273, IMG submission 205753) | Sediment microbial communities from Yellowstone Lake, YNP, Wyoming, USA - YL17G02_0 | ecosystem: Environmental > Aquatic > Freshwater > Lake > Sediment | place: USA: Wyoming | collected...
ACATGACCGGCTCCAACGTCCGCTGCTATGATTTCCGCTGGCGCCCCCCCAACGTGGCGGCGCTGACCGTTTTGTCGTTCCTGGCCGCCATGGCGCTGGCAGGCTCGGCCGGTTGGGGGCGGGTCTGGATGGCCTCCCACCCGCCCAGCGACGCGGGTCGCCTGGCCGCGGTGGAAGAAAAGATCAACCCCAACGTCGCCACCGTCGGTTCGCTCCGTCGCCTACCCGGCATCGGGCCGGTCAAGGCGCAGACGATTGCCGAGTTCCGTGCCTCTCGTCCGGGACGGGCCTTTGCCCGCGCCGAGGACCTCGACAAGGTCGAAGGCCTCGGGCCGGCTGCGGTGGAGCGGCTGAAGCCCTACCTGGAGTTCGCCGGCGGGTCCTAAGAACGGCAAGACCGCCGCCGGGACAATGGCGCCCCGATGGAAAAGGATTCCGACATCACACCGCGTCGGCGCGACTCGTACGCCTGGCAGGCTCAGCGCCCGCTGAATTGCCTGGTCTTCGTGCTGCCGCTGCTGATCTTCTTCCAGGTGGGCACTCTCTATTACGGCACGGGCCTGCTGGCCCCGCGCGATATCGGCAGGTTGCTGGGGTTCTTCGGCGCCACCGCGGCCTATCTGCCGGCGACGTTGATCGTGGCCGTGCTGCTGGCGCAGCACCTGATACGGCGGGACAAGTGGCGCCTCAGGCCCCTGGTTCAGGTCGGCATGGTCGGAGAATCCCTGCTGTGGATGGTTCCGCTGGTCGTCCTGAATCACCTTGCCGCCGGGCCGCTGGTTCAGGCGGCGACGGAGCCACAGAACGCCGCCGCAGGCGCGCTGCGGCATGTGCTGATGGCCATCGGAGCGGGCGTCTATGAGGAATTCATCTTCCGCCTGGCCATGATCAGCGTGGCGCTGCTGATCTTCGTGGACGTCTTTGAACTGCCCAAGGAGGCCGTCGCCATCGGCGCGGTGATCGTGGCCGCCTGCCTCTTCAGCCTCTACCACATCGCCCCCAACCGCATTGCCGGAGAAGGCTTCCCCTGGGGAGACTTCGCCTTCCGGGCCGCCGCCGGGGCGTACCTGGGGGCGGTGTTCATCCTGCGCGGCTTTGCCGTCGCCGTCGGCACGCACACGTTCTTCAACCTCTACGTCGTCTACTTCCACCTGGGGTGAATCGCCAGCGGAATCCCGCGCAAGCATGCCCCCGCCAGCGGTCAGTCAGCAAGGAGAATTGTCGGGTCTATGGTGGCCGCATTTCTGCTTGATCTTCAGGGCAGGACGGGAAGGGGCGATTGAGCCACTGCTTCCAGGGCAGGCAGCAGCCGAGAGACGTGCTCTTCCAGCAATCGGAGCATTTCCTCGCAATGCCGCGGATTCCCTTCGGTCCCGGCGATCTGGAGGTTCAACGCCGCCTCGAAGACGCCCCTGGCGGAGAAGTTCCCCACAGCGCCTTTGAAGGTGTGGGCGAGGGTGGATATCGTCTTGAGGTCCCCCTCGGCCAGCGATTGGCGCATCTGGGCGATCTGTTGCGGGCAGGTTTCCAGGAACAGTGCGCTGATCTCCCGCAGCAGGGCCACGTCGCCGTCGCAGTATTGCAGAGCGGTAGCGAGGTCGAAAGGCTCTTGTTGCGCAGGCTGGGTCGCGTGGGTGTTGGCAGGGGCGACCTGGCGGGCCGGAGACGTCGCGGCGCCTTGCGCCTGCGGCGGCGTTGTGGTCACCGGTCCCTGGAAGTTGGCATCCCCCTGGGGCAGCCCGCGCCCTAGTGCGGCGTTGGTCCGGGCCGCCTGTAGGGCCTCCAGGAGCTTGGCCGGCCAGATGGGCTTGGCCACCCACGTCGTGAGGCCTTCCCGGCGACAGCGGTCCGTCTCGCGGCAGCGGGACGCCGGGAGCATCATGACCAAAGCCCCGGCGGCTTGGTGCGACCTGAGGTGTTCCAGAACGGCGAATCCATCCACCTCCGGCATTGCCGCGTCGGCCAGGACGATGTCGAAGGGCCTCTTCTCCCGCTCCGCGCGTGTCAGGACCTCTATCGCCGCCATGCCGCCCTCGACGCACGTCGCTTTGGCATGCCACTCCAGCAGCATTTCCTCGATGATCCGCCGGGCCGAGGCGTTGTCGTCTATCAGTAGGATCGAGACGCCCGCCAGTTGCGGGTCTTCCGATTGGCCGGTGCTGCCCGCGGCGGTTTTCCCAACGCCGAGGTTGGCTGTGAAGTGGAAGGTGCTGCCCTTGGCGGGTTGGCTTTCGACCCACAGCCTGCCGCCCATCATCTTGGCCAGGTGCAGGGAGATCGGCAGACCCAGCCCCGTTCCGCCGAAACGCCGCGTGGCGGACCCGTCGGCCTGTCGGAAAGGCTCGAAGATCATTGCCTGCTTGTCCTGCGGAATGCCGATGCCGGTGTCCGCTACGGTGCCGTGCAGGCAGAGATGACCTTCGGACGCCGAGGCCGAGCCGACTCGCACGACGACCTCTCCTTTTTCGGTGAACTTCACCGCGTTTCCGATGAGGTTGAGCAGTATCTGCTTGAGCCGCCTGGGGTCTCCCACCAGGTCGTCGGGCGTCTGGGGGGCAACACTCCAGGCCAGTTCCAGTCCCTTGACGGCGGCCCGGTCGCCCACGGAAGTCAGTACTTCGTGGATGCACTGGCGGAGGCTGAATTCGACAGGCTCGATGTTGAGCTTGCCCGCCTCGATGGTGGAGAAATCCAGGATGTCGTCGATGATCGACGTCAGGGACTGTGCCGAGGACTTGACCATGTCCAGGTACTCGCGCTGCTCGGCGGACAGGTCGGTTGCCAGCGCCAACTCGGTCATGCCGATGATGCCGTTCATGGGGGTACGGATTTCGTGGGAGACGTTGGCGAGGAACTCGCTCTTGGCCTTGTTGGCTGCCTCGGCCGCCAACGTGGCGCGGCGGAGGTCCTCGACTATGTCCAGCGCGGACCGCCGCGCGGTCTCCAGCTCCTCGGCGCGCAGGGCCAGTTCCTGGCTGACCCGCTCGGCCTTTTCGCGCGCGCGATTCAACTCGGTCTCCACGCGCTTCTGCTCGGAGATGTCGAATTCCACCCCCACCATGCCCACGATCTGCCCGTCGTCCCCGCGGACGGGGGCAAAGCGCAGCATCATCTGCACGGTCCGGCCGTCCCGCAGGCGGACAGACTCCTCCTTCTGGAGTCGAAGCCCTTCCTTCAGGACGCGGGTATCCTCGGCTGCGAATGTCCTGGCCTTGGACGGCGGGAAGACTTCGTGGACGGTCTTTCCGGTGGGGTCCACGACATGGCTGGGCAGCGTGTTGACATAGGCGTTGTTGAAGGCGGTGTACCGGCCCTGGGCGTCCTTGAGGAAGATCGCCGCCGGGACATTCTCCAGGATCACCTGCTGGCGATGCAGGAGTTCCAGCCTCTCGGCGGCGGAACGCTCTCGGTCCGTGATATCCATGACCGTCCCGGTCAGACCGCCCAGGGTTCCGTCGATATTCAGGAATGACGCGGTGTTGACGATCAGCTTGTGGACGACGCCGTCGGGATACCGGACCGGGCACTCGTAGGACTGGCTGCCTCCTTCGCTGAACAGGATCAGGTTCTTCTGGTGGACCAGCTCGGCCGCCTCGGGACAGGCCACCTCAAAGAGGTTCCGTCCAATGATCTGATCCTTGGGCCGCTGGGCGATCCGCTCGAAGGCGGTGTTGCAGCCCAGGTAGAATTCGCCCGTGTCCATATAGAACACCGGGACCGGAATGGCCTCGATGAGCACCTGGAGGAAACGAAGCTGGTTCTGGAGGGCCTGTTGGGCCTCCTTGCGGGCGCTGACGTCACGGGCGAAATAGCAAACGTATTCCCTGCCGCGCAGGCAGTAGTAATTGGCGGCGAACTCGGCGGGGAACGTGCATCCGTCCTTGCGGCGATGAAGCGACTCGAACGTGTGGGTGCCAAAGCGATTGACCGTCTCCCAATGTTCCCGCCATTTTTCGGGGCTATAGTCGCAGGTGACATCGAAGACAGTTTTGGTACTGAGTTCCTCGCGCGAGTATCCCAGCAGGCGGCAGGTGGCCTCATTGACGTAGAGGAATTGCCCGTCGTGGTCCACGCAGCAGATGGGGTCCGGGGAACATTCCACCGCGGCGCGGGTCAATTCCCCAGCCCTCCTGGACATGCCGCGTTTTTCCTTGCCGCCGAGCGGTTCCGCCGTGCCTGGCCGCAGGCGGCCGAACCAGCGCCACAGAGCACGTCCGATCTCCCCGGCGTGTCGGCGGATGCTTCCGGCGGTTGTTTTCATGCTTCTATCCACAGGCCATAACCTGGGGCCGCCACAAGGTGCGCGGGCGTGGCCGACGCCCCAACCCGTATTTACTTAAGTATCGGCACTCTGAGGACTTGGTTTAGCAACGCCGCTTGGGTATTCCGTGATCCGGGATAGAATGGCCTGTTGGATGTTCCCAGGCCCCCAGGCAACTGGTATCCTGGATGCCTGAGAACGTGTATGAGAACTACACGCTCTTAGACATATCCAATCAGGAGACCCGCCATGACTGCCACAGGAACCGCCTCCGCCGTTTGGGCACTGTTGCTTATCGTAACGCCCGGCGTTCTCGGCGCCGCGGATGCCCCGCCGTTGGAAACCGCCGACGTGCAGAAAGAATGCCCCGTGATGGTCGGAAACAAGATCGACCCGAACGTCTTCACCGTCTACCAGGGCAAGAAGGTCTATTTCTGCTGCACTTCCTGCAAGGCGGCCTTCGATGCCCAGCCGGAGAAGTACCTAAGCCGTCTGCCGCAGTTCGCCTCACGGGCAGTTGCAGCGGTTTCCGCCGGGCCGAGGGCCAAGGACCTTATCGTGCCCCTGGGGATCGCGGCGTTTGCCACCATAACGGCCACGGTCCTGACGGGGCTGTATCGCAAGCTGCGACCCCGGCTCATGTTCAAGCTGCACAAGGTGCTGGGGATCATCGCGCTGATCATCGCCGCCTGCCACGGGGCGATTGTGATCCTGCTGGATTGACGACGGGGCAACCCTGCGGAGGCCGGACCGGCCGGGCCGATCGGTACGGCGAGGTTTAGCGCGGCAGGCCCTCCCGTTGCTGGAGGATGTAACGTTGGGTATGAGTCTCGCCTTTTCGCCCCGCCAGTTCCGCCGCCGCGACGAAGGCGTCCCGGGCGCCCTCCAGGTCGCCGGAGGCCCGCAGGCACTTGCCCAGTTCCACCCGCGCGGGGAGGTAGTCGGCGTCCAGCTCGATGCACCTTCGAAAAGCCGCGATCGCCTGAGGGAACTCCTTGCCCGCGATGCGCTCCATGCCCAGGCTGTAATGCAGGAAGACGTCGTTGGGGTCCTTGCGGAGCATCGCCTCGATGATTTCGATGCGGCCGGGCAAAGCAATCTCCTTGTGCCTGGGGAATAGCCCGCGCATTGTATACGCCGGCTTCAAACACCGGGAGCGGGTTCATGGCCATCTACACCAAGACGGGCGACGACGGCTTCACGCAATGGCCCGGTGGGCGTCGCTTCCGCAAGAACGAGCCTCCCCTAGAGGCCCTCGGCTGCCTGGATGAACTGAACGCCCACCTGGGATGGTGCCTCCAGGCGGCTGCGAGGACCGACGCCGCCCAGCGGGAAATCGCCGACGCGCTGGCGCCCCTCCAAAGCGAGTTGCTGACCATCGGGGCGACGCTGGTCGCCCAGGGGGCGGAGGATCGGCCGGCCTCGCGGCTGGGGGAGTCCGCCGTCACCCGCATGGAGAAACAGATCGACTCCGCCTGGGCGAAGACGGGCGAGCTGACCCACTTCATACTTCCCGGCGGGTGCGAGCTTGCCTGCCGGCTCCACGTGGCTCGGACCGTCTGCCGCCGGGCCGAGCGGGCCATGGTGGCGCTGGCGGAGAAGGGCGCCCCGCCGCCCGCGCCGGTCCTTGGATACCTCAACCGCCTCAGCGATCTCCTGTTCGCCCTGGCCCGGCTGGCTAACCGCAATGCCGGCGTCTCGGAGACTACCTGGCAGGGATGAGATGTCGACGCTTCCCTATCTAACCAGCGCCCTGGAGGGTGTCGGCGGACGAATCAAGGAATGCCCGGAGGACTTCCTCGTCGAGGAACTGCCTCTGTACCAGCCGAGCGGGCAGGGAACACACGTCTACTTTCGTATCGTCAAGACCGGTATCTCCACGCCCGCGGCCATCGATCGCATCGCCCGACACATGGGCGTATCTGCCGGGGAAATCGGTCTGGCCGGACTGAAGGACGCCCAGGCGGTCGCCACGCAGATGATGAGCCTGGAGCACGCCGACGAGGCCCGGCTGGCTGCCTATCGCGACGCGCAGATGCGGGTGGTCTGGACCGGCCGACACGGTAACAAACTCCGCCCCGGCCATCTGGCTGGCAACCACTTCACGGTCAAGGTGCGCGGCGTCGGCGGCGATCGACTTCCCGCCGCGCAGTCGATCCTGGAGGTCCTGATGCGTCGGGGCGTTCCGAATTACTTCGGCCGGCAGCGATTCGGCGCCCGCGGAGACACTGCCCGGCTGGGCGAGGCGCTGGTCCGCGGCGACCTGGGGGAATTTATCGCCGTCTTCCTGGGCCGCTCCAGGAGCGACGACCCGCCCGACTGCCGGGCCGCGCGCGACGCATTCGACGCGGGGTTCCTGGCAAGGGCGCTGGATCGCTGGCCCAGGCATTACCACAACGAGCGCCGCGCCCTGGCGGCGCTGAAGCGCAGCGGGAAACAGGGCCTGGCCATCGCCGCCGTCGACAAGCGGATGAGGCGACTCTATGTCTCGGCCTTTCAAAGCGAGATATTCAACGAAGTCCTGGCCGGGCGGCTGGGTGAAATAGACCGCGCGTCAGCGGGCGATTTGGCGCAGAAGACCGACACCGGCGGGGTGTTCCTGGTCCAGGATGTCACGACCGATCAGCCGCGGGCAGAGCGATTCGAGATCAGCCCAACCGGCCCGATCGTGGGCTACCGCGGTAATTTGGCCGAAGGCCCACCCGGCGAAATCGAACGCGCCATTCTGGCCAGGCACAACATCAACTTGGACGACTTCCGCCGCGTTGGGACGTTGAAGGTCAAAGGAGGCCGCCGGACGCTGCGGTTTAGGATCGACTCGCCGACGCTGGCTGCCGGCTCCGACCAGCGCGGCGAATTCCTGGAGCTTGCCTTCACCGCCCCCTCCGGCTGCTACGCCACCGTCGTCCTGCGGGAGATCATGAAGGCCGACCTCCCCGACAGCCGGGCGGACACCGACGGCGGCTCCCAAGACGCTTAACTTGTCGCGCCGTTTACACGTTACGGTCAGTGATTCGCCGGCTTCGAGGCCGGGCGGGAGGCGGGCTGAAGTCCCTCGAGAAGATCGCCGAATGCCTTCAGCGTCCCTGCCGGCAGGCGGCCGCCGGTTTCAATCGCCTGGCGGATGAAATCCACCGTCCCGGCCTGGAGGTCCTTCAGCGGTTCCTTGGTCAGCAGTTTTTCGCGCGGGTCGCCCCAGTGCCCTTTGACGTGCAGGCGCGTCAGCTTGGCCGCGAGGGTCGAGAACGCCTCCAGGCCGCGGAGCAACTCATCGGTCAGTTGCCCCAGCACCCCGGCGGGGGGCAATAACGGCAGCAGGGAGCGAACTTCCGCCAGCGGCGCGGCCACCACATAGAAGTCCATCATTCCGGTTGCCAGGTCCACGGTGCCGCCCCTTTCGGCCTCCAGCCCCAGTACCGCACTTGCCACCCGACCGTGCTGGATGGTCGCCACCGGGCCGGCCAGTTCAAAGGCCGCCTCCAGACCGCACCTGCCCAAGTCGGCTGAATTGTTCAATCCAAGGAACGCCATGATATCGGACACGATGGGCAGCCGCCGGACGGCAGTATCTTCCAGGCGGACCTGCCCCCGCCCGCGCAGGTCGGCGGGGTCCGTTGAGGCGGAATGCCCCGCGAAGGCGAACCCGTCGGCGGAACCGCCTCCCCGGCGCAGGCAGGAGATGTCATACCCGCCGCCATTGCCCTCGGCGGTAAACTGAAATCCCCCCGCCGACCACACAAGGCCTTTCTCGTCGAAGACGCTCAGGGAGGCATCGCCGACGGCGACATGCCGCATGTCCACATACGGGCTGGGTTGGCCCGCCTGCTCCGGCCTGCGCCAAGGCGGGCGGCATCGGCCGCCCTCGCCATACGCTCGGAGGTCCACCCCTTCGACGAACAGGTCGGTGACAACGGGCCGGAGGCCGGGCCAGTTTCGCAGTCCGATTTCCAGCAAGGCGATCCTAGCCCATTCCCGCCCGGCGTCATCGCGCAGCACGATTCCCCGCAGAACAAGCGGCCCGAAGTAGCGGAAATCGACTCCCGCGACGGAGGCCGACCCTTCCCAATACCGCCCCAGTTGCCGGTTGACCTGCCAGCGAACCAACGCCGCAGCGCCCCACCACCGCAACGCGCCCGCCGCCGCCAGAAAAGCCAAGCCAGCACACAGCGTGGCCGCGATGAACCGTCGAATCAGCCTGGATGTTCCGCTTGAGGTCATCCTGCGCATTGGCGCGCCTGCTTCCGGGGGTACAATCTTCGGCATGTCCGGGCGGATATTCAAGTCGGCGGGCGTTGCGGGCGCGGCGTTGCTGGCGGCCTGCTGGGGCGGGGCCTGTGCCCCCAAAGCAATCGAGCCTGTCCGGTTCGACACCGCAGGCCTACGGGCGGCGGCGGACTACACGCACCTTGCCTATGTCCTGAAGCACTCGGTGACGGGCGGAGGGGTCCTGAACCGCCGCAAGCTGGCCGATTGCACCGGCCGGCTGGACGCCCAGCTCGCGCTGCTGGCTGTGACAGGCCCCACGGCCAGCCCGGAACTCTTCGGCGGAAAGGACGAGTCGCTGGCGTATTGGTACAACGCCCGCGCGGCCTGGGCGATCAAGCTGGCGTCGCTGCTGGCCAAGGACCAGCAGGCAGGCCCCGATCTGCTGGAGGACAAACCGTTCATCCTCGACGGGCGGACCATGACGCTACGGGACATCGACGCCATCCTGGCCTCCGACGCCGACTGGCGCGTGCTGGCGGCCGGGCCGGACGTGCGGTTCAGCAGGGCGCCGCTTCCGGCGCAACCGTTCCGCCCGGCGGACGTGCGGGGACAACTGCCCGCGCGCCTCAACAATCTCCTGGCCGACCCGATGCGATTCGTCATCGACGTGGAGCGTCGGGAGATACGCGTCCCGCCGGTGCTGTGGCAGTTCCGGGGCAGGATCATGGAGGAATACCGAAAGGCCGGCGGTGGCGAAGGCGCGACGTGCATTACCGCCCTGCTGCCCCTTGCCCGCGGGAGGGCAACAGGCCGCCTTCAGGACGCCATCGGCTACGCCGCCGTGGCGGGACCGGCGTATGGGGAGATCGCAGCCGAGTAACGGAGCGGGAATCTCAAGCATCTGGCGCCGCCGCGCCGCAAGGCCGGTGGCAAGCCGGCCAATGCCCTCACCGTGCCGCAAGCGGAGCGATCAGCGCCCTCTCTGCCGCCCGGGGGGCATTCGCCTCACGCGATCAGCCTGCTTTGGGGATTCGCCGGCCGATTGGAGGACCATCTTGGCGTGAATGAGGTCGGGGATCTTGAAGACGGCCGTGGTCCGTCCCCCCGGCGCGCCGCCGGTGCAGTAGGCATAGGCGACGTTGACATGGTGGTCGGCCAATTTCTGCGCGACGCCCGCAAAGGCGCCGGGACGGTTTTCCAGCTCCATCACCAGCACCTCCGCCTCCGTCCATTGGTCGTGGGCCTTGCTCAACACCGCGCGGGCCTTGGCGGAGTCTTCGCAGACAATCCGCAACACCCCGTGCTCCCCGGCGTCGGCCAGCGTCAGGGCGATGATGTTGACCTTGGCCTTGGCCAGCGCCCCGGTCACCGCCGCGAGGACCCCGGGCTTGTTGATCAGAAAGACCGAGAATTGCGTTTCAATGTGCATGAGGGCAATCCTTTCCTGGGTCATTCTAACCGCCTCATGGCGGTTTAGCCAGCCGTTCGCCCGGCTGATCGACAAGGGCGGTTACAAGCCCTGTTTGGCCCGAAAACACGGATCGCGTACATAGATCGGCAGCAGGCGGCGATAATCGGTGAACTGCCCTCCCGCCGCCATCTGCCGCCCGACGTGCCAGACGCACTCCGCCGTCGGCAGGCGCATCGCGGGGGCGACGGAGGTGATCTCCGGTCCGGTTATCGGGTGGTAATCCAGGCCCTCGCCGGTCAGCAGCAACGGTCGGGGGGCGGCGGCAAGGAACTCCTCGGCCGTGGCGACCATCGGTTCGCCGGCGGGGACGATCTCCTCGCCCTGGCGGGCAAAGAGGCTGGCGTGGACGCCTCCGCCGCGTGCGTCGAGAATCACCGCCAGGTGGCGCCACTCCATCTGGGCCGCCCGGTGGGCCACCGCCAGGGCAGTCGGCACGGCGACGCATCGCAGGTCCGGGGCGACCTGCGCCAGGGTTCTGGCGACGGTGACTCCAACGCGGACGCCCGTGAAGCTGCCAGGGCCTATGGAAACGTAAAGCTCAGCGAGTTCCGTCGGCCGCAAGGCCGCCTCCTCCAGAAGCGACTTGAGGCGGGCCACCAGCGTCGTGGCGTGGCGGCTGGCGGCGTCGAAGGCCACCACCCGTGCCAGTTGGTCGTCCAGCCCCAGCGCCAGGCCGCCCTGACGGCAGGAGGTTTCGATCGCGATGGATGTTCCGGGTCTCATGTTCGCGCGGAGACAGAATGGGATTCTAGCGCCTGGACGGCAACGGCTCTAAAGCTCAATCCGCCCCCTCCGCAGGGCGGGTATCCGAGTCGGTTGACGGGGGCGAGGCGCCCTTGCGCTTCACAACGGCCTGTTTGAGCAGATACTCGATCTGCCCGTTGACGCTGCGGAACTCCTGGCGCGCCCAGGCCTCCAGTTCGGCCCACAGCGCCGGGTCCATCCGCAGCAAGAACTGTTTTCGCCCGTCCATTGGCGCCTGTCAGGTATAGAGCGTGCCCGTGTTGATCACCGGATGCACCTCGGCCTCGCCGCAAAGCACGACCATGAGGTTGCTGACCATGGCGGCCTTGCGCTCGTCGTCGAGTTGCACCACCTGCTTGGAGGCCAATTCCTTCAGCGCCATGTCCACCATGCTGACGGCGCCGTGGACGATCTGCTGGCGGGCGGCGATGATGGCCTCGGCCTGCTGGCGGCGGAGCATGGCGCTGGCGATCTCGGGAGCGTAGGCCAGGTGCGTCAGACGCGCCTCCTCCACCAGCACGCCCGCCTTGGCCAGGCGGTCCTGTAGCTCCTTCCGCAGGGCAGCGGAGACTTCCTCCACGCCGCTGCGGAGCGTGACTTCGTGCTCCTCCCCGTAATCGTAGGCGTAGGCGCTGGCGAGATGCCGGATGGCCGACTCGCTCTGGACGCGAACGTAGCTCTCGTAGTCCTCCACGTCGAAGGTGGCCTGGGCGGTGTCCTGGACGCGCCAGACGATCACCGCGGCGATCTCGATGGGGTTGCCGCGGTTGTCGTTGACCTTAAGTTTATCGCTCACGAAATTGCGGCTGCGGAGGGAGATGGTGCGCGTTCTCAGCGTGACCTGGCCGGCACTGCGGCGAACCATGCCACGGGAGTAGAAGGGGTTGGCCCAGTGAAACCCGCTGTGCCGCACCGTGCCCTTGTATGCCCCAAACAGGATCAGCACGCGGGCCTCGTTAGGCTGGAGCGTAAAGAAACCGTAGGCCAGGAAGACGCCGGTAAAAAAAGACAAGGCCGCCCAACCTAGGCGCATTCCAGGCGCGGTACCGTGAGGCCTCCCACGGCCTCCCGCCGCACTGACCATTAGGACAATCGCGCACAACAACAAAACGATGGTGACCAACAGCATCGCCCACCCGTTGAGCGCCCGCACCGGCCGCTCACGACTCAAAACCACCTGTCCTTCGCTCATGATGTTGACTCCTTATCTGCGGGGCTGCTTGGCCCCTGACCTATATCACAATGATATCATAACGAAATCACCAAGAGGGTCAAGAAGAATCCGGTGAATTCCGCACCGCCAGTGCCTCTACTTTCCCCCGCGTATCGTAAACGTATGTTCCAGCCAACCATCGCCGTCCCTGGCCCTAACGAGCAACGTCTAGGCCGACACCCTCCATGTGAGCTTCGGCCAACGGCCCTTGGGGGCCACGGGGACAGTTACTGTATTTGTGCAGATATGCGGAGGAATGCCGGCAAGGCCCCCTGGGAAGCGCTAGGGCTGCTTGAGGATTCCCAGTTCGACTAGGTGCCGCCGTATCGCATCGCGTTCGGCCTGGCGGAAGCGGTGGAACGGCTCGGCCATGAAGTCGCTGCAAATGCCCATGCAAAACAGGGCGCACTTGATACCCTTGATGATACCGGAGCCGTACCTGCCGACGGCGTAGACGGTCTTGCGAATGTGCATCACGCGCTCATGCAGCAAGGCTGTCTGGCCGGAATCTCCAGCCAGTGCGGCGTTGTAGAGATCGACGTACAGCCGAGGAAGCACGTTGGCCCCGCCGCAGACCCCGCCGTGCGCGCCCGCCAGTAAGGCTTCGGCCAGCAGGTTTTCGTTGCCCATCCATAACGAGAAGTCCGGCCGTCCGGTAAAGCTTTTCAGCAAACCGAGGAAATAGGCGAGGTCGGCCGAACTGTCCTTGAGGCCGACCAGGGTGGGCAATCGGCTCGCTGCCGCGACGGTCTGTTCTTCAAACCGAAGTTCGCCTCGGCCCGGCATGTTGTAGAGGACCATCGGCAGGGGCAATTGCGGGACGATGTGCTGGAGATACTCCGACAATTCGGGCTGCCCGGCGGGGAAGTAGAAAGGCGCCGCCAGGACGACCGCGGCTGCCCCGGCCTGGCGGGCGAAGCAGGCCAGGTTGACCGACTCGACGAAGGAAGTGTCCGTGACGCCCACAAGCACGGGCAGCCGGCCAGCCACCTGACGGCAGACCCGCTCGATCAGCTCCCGCCGCAACCGATGGCTAAGGCTGGGGGCTTCACCGGTGGTGCCCAGGATGAACAGGCCATGCACGCCTCCGGCCAGGATGTGCTCGATGAGGCGCTCCAGGCCGGGGACATCCAGCGTGTCGTGGTCCAGCAGCGGCGTGACCATCGGCGTGATGATGCCACGCAATGGTTTGGGTAATTCAGCGGTCATTACAGCATTCTAGCCGACTGGCCCTCCACCGCGGCAACACGTTACGCCATGATTTAGACCGGAAGACTTTCTTATCCATCGCCGGAAGATGGGCCGGCTGGAGGGCTGGGATGCCAAGGTAAAGTAAACTTGATATGAAGTAAATGAAAGCGTACTATTAGTCCGTCAAAGGTAACCAGCAACGAATGGTCACTCCTCAGCAAGGAGATTGGAGAAATGAACAGGGACCAAAAGATCGCATGGGTTGTTGTCGGCGCATTCGGGCTGTCGGTGGCCGTATTTGTCGTGTTGGTCACACTGGTACCTCTCTACGCAGCCTTAGCGGCTTTCTTCGGACTGTTTGGCCTGGCTGGCTTGGGACCGATTCTGTTCCGCAAACCCCCGGCTGGCGATACGGTGGAGGCCGATGAGCGAGACAGGATCATCGCACGGAAATCGACCTTGGGCGGCGCGATGCTGTCCAATCTGGCTGTCTACCTTGTGTGCATGACATGGTGGTTCCTTTGCCGCTATCAAGGCAAGGAGTTGATCACCGTCAATGCGCTCACGGCCGTGGTCTTTGTCAGCATGATTGCCTTCTTCACGGGTCGCTCGGTGACCCTGCTGGTGCTATATGGGCGGGGCCGGACCACTGAAGGCAACCGCCTGGAAGCCAGACGTGGCTAAGGCGCTTGCCCACATAGTCTTGCGCTGGCGAGGAGCTGACCATGCCGACTGAGGGACTCAGCAACCACATCCGCCGGATGAGGTTTGACGCCGACGAGATGACCCAGCAGGAGCTGGCCAACCGCGTGGGCGTGACGCGCCAGACGATCCTCGCCATCGAGGCCGGCAAGTACGCCCCTTCGCTGCCGCTTGCTTTCCGCATCGCAAGGGTCTTCGGCGTCAACATTGAGGAGGCGTTTCAGTATGACTGGCCCGACCGCGGGGCTGTGTGAATCGCCCCCGCGCCGCGACGCGCGGAAAGTCCAGCCGTGTTGCGCGGATGCGAACCACACAGCGGCCGCCTGGCGCGGAGTGCGGCGAACATCCACAGAATTGCGTGCGGCAGGACCTTGTGATATAGGTGCTCCACTTGCAGGGCTTGGCGTAGGTTGCGGGAGAGGAATGCGGGAATGGACGCTCTTGTAATTGACAACGTCTCGAAATCCTTTGGCACAACGCGTGCTGTGGAGAATCTGAGCCTGCGAGTGCCCGCGGGGAGCATCCTGGGCCTGTTAGGCCCAAACGGGGCAGGCAAGACCACCACCATCCGGATGGTCATGGACATAATCGCGCCTGATTCCGGGCGTATCGAGGTCCTCGGCGGTCATCGGCCTGCCCAGGTCAAGGACCGCGTCGGATATCTTCCCGAGGAGCGCGGGCTTTACAGGAAGATGAAGGTCCTGGGCACGCTGAGGTACTTCGCGTCCCTCAAGGGCATCGCCGGCGAGCAGACCAGCCGCTGCGCCTGGCAGTGGATTGAGTGGGCCGATCTCAGGCAGTATGCGCATCGGAGGGTGGAGGAACTCTCCAGGGGAATGCAGCAGAAGCTCCAGTTCGCGATAGCCTGCATCCATAAGCCGGAATTGGTGATCCTCGACGAACCGTTCGCCGGGCTTGACCCGATTAACCTGGACCTGATGAAGGCCGTCATCTCGGCTCTGCGCGGGCAGGGAGCGGCCATCCTGCTGTCGACTCACATGATGCACCATGCCGAACAGATGTGTGATGCCATCGTCTTGATCCATAAGGGCAAGGCCGTGCTTGAAGGGAAACTGGAGGACCTGCAAGGCCGCTGGCGCACCAACTGCGTCGTGGCCGAGATGGAAGGAGACCGCGAATTCCTGGGCGCCTTGCCCTTTGTTTCCGCCGTCAGACCAGACGGGCAATCGGTGGAGATTTCCTTGACCGAAGGCGCCGATCCTCAAGCCCTGTTGGAGGCGATGGTCTCCCGCGTCCGGATTAGATCCTTCCGCCTGAAATCCCCGACATTGCACGAGATGTTCATCAGGATAGTGGGTGGCAAAGATGCGCAAAATCCTTAAGGTCGCCTCGCGGGAATTCCTGGATACGGTTCAGACCAAGACCTTTCTTGTCGGCCTGTTGATGGTTCCTTTGATCTTCGGGATCATCTGGTTTATCTCCAAGGACATTGGCCGTCCGAAAAAGGCCGGCGCGGCCCAAAAGGTCGTCGTCACAAACCTGGCCGAGGGGCTATCGGGCGAGATTCAATCGGTTTTTGACAACTACAAAACTTCCGGTGGCAAACGCCCACTGGAAATAACGGAGGCTCGCGCGGGGGGCGCCGACTTCCAGGCGATCTCGGCACAGTACAAGGAACTCCTGCGCAAGGGGAAGCTGGATCTGTACGTGGTGCTGGAAAAGGATGTCGTCGAAGGGCAGGGGAAGATGCTGCTGTATACTCGGGGCGCCAGGTTGGATGACATGGAGGCCCTGTCAACGGTCGAAAACCTCATCAACCAGGCGGTGACGAACCTGCGATGCCGGCAGCGGAACATATCCCCCGATCTGCTGAAGGAAATCCGGCGGCGGGTGCCCACGGAGCAGGTAGCCCTGGAGGTTTCCGGGGGCAAGGAGCGGCGCGGCATACCGGACATTCTGGCCGCTTCCATGGTTCCCTTCTTCTTTGTGTTCATGATGTTCATGGGGGTCGTTGGTCACAACCAGCACCTGTTGACCAGCATTCTGGAGGAGAAGAACTCCCGGATCATCGAAGTCCTCCTCTCGGCCATCAGTCCGTTCCAATTGCTGGCGGGAAAAGTCCTGGGCATGGGGGCGGTCGGCTTGACTGTAATGGGACTCTGGACCGGAACCGCTATCGCCGCGGCGGCATGGCGCGGAGTGCCGCTTGAGGTTTCCCCGCGGATGGTGGTGTGTTTCATCTCCTATTACGTCATGGGGTTCCTGCTCATATCCTGCATCTTTGCCGGAATAGGCTCCGTGTGCAACACGCTGAAGGAAGCCCAAAGCCTGGTCATGCCGATCTCGGTGCTCCTGATGTTGCCGGTAGTCTCCTGGTTTCCTATCTATCAGAACCCCGAATGGCTGTATGCCCGCGTTCTGTCGTTCATCCCGCCGACGGCCCCCATGGCCATGATGATACGGCTGTCCTCGGGCCGATCGATCTCCACGCTGGAGATCCTGGCGTCTATGGCGGTGCTGGCGGCTTCCCTACCGGCGGCGGTCTGGGCCGGCGCAAAGATATTCCGGACCGGCATCCTCATGTACGGGAAAAAGCCCCGCCTGGGGGAACTTGTTCGCTGGCTTCGCCAGAAATGACGATGCGCCCCGTCGCCGCCGGCCTGCCGTCTCGTCCGGGTCTTCGGCGCCACCTGAGTCAAGCATCCGGCCGACAGGGCCGAAAAGCGGGCGCCCCGGAGGGTTTGTCCGTCCGGGGCGCTCCTGATTCATCGAGCCAAGGACCCGCCTACCACTTGCCGGTCTTGGCGGTGCTGGGCTTGGGCAGGTCCTTCAACGGTTCCAGCCCGCGCTGTAGCTCTTCTTCCGGCAGGGCGTAGTCGGTCAGCTTGCCCTGGAAGTAGTTGTCATAGCCGGAGAGGTCCATCAACCCGTGGCCGGACCAGTTGAACAGGATCACCTTCTCCTTGCCCTCTTCCCTGGCCTTGACGGCCTCGTCGATGACGACAGCGATGGCGTGGGAGGTTTCCGGGGCGGGGATGAAGCCCTCGGTCCGCGCCCACATGACGGCCGACTCGTAGCACTTGAGCTGAGGCACCGCGCGGGGCTGAAGCAGTCCCTCGACGGCGGCCTGACTGACCAGCGGCGCCATACCGTGATACCGCAGCCCTCCGGCGTGGATGGGCGCGGGCACGAAGGAATGGCCCAGCGAGTACATCGGAAGCAGCGGCGTCATCCGGGCCGTGTCGCCGTGATCGTAGACGAACGGTCCGCGGGTCATGCTTGGGCAACTGGTCGGCTCGACGGGAATGATCGCGATGTCGGCGCCGTGAATCTTGTCGGCCACGAACGGGAAGGCAAGCCCCGCGAAATTGGACCCGCCCCCGACGCATCCGATGACGACGTCCACCTTCTTCTCGCCGGCCTTGGCCAGTTGCTTCTTGGCCTCCAGGCCGATGATCGTCTGGTGCATCAGCACGTGGTTGAGCACGCTGCCGAGGCTGTAGCGGCTGGAACCGGTCTTCTCGGTGACGGCAGCCTCGATGGCCTCGCTGATGGCGATGCCCAGCGAGCCGGGCGTGTCGGGATCCTTGGCCAGGATGTCTCGTCCGGCCTGGGTTTCCTGGGAGGGGCTGGCGACGCACGTGGCGCCCCAGGTTTCCATCATCAGCCGGCGGAAAGGCTTCTGCGTGAAGCTGATCCGCACCATGAAGACCTTGCACTCCAGCCCCACCAACGCGCAGGCGAAGGCCAACGCGCTGCCCCACTGCCCGGCGCCGGTCTCGGTGCAGAGGCGCTTGGTGCCGAACTGCTTATTATACCATGCCTGCGGGACGGCGGTGTTGGGCTTGTGGCTGCCGGGAGGTGAGAACCCCTCATGCTTGTAGTAAATCCTGGCCGGGGTCTTGAGCACCTGTTCCAGCCGCCGGGCGCGGTACAGCGGCGCCGGGCGCCACAGAGCCAATATGCCCAGGATTTCCTCGGGTATCTTGATCCAGCGCTTCTTGCTGACCTCCTGTTCGATAAGGTTCATCGGAAAAACCGGCGCCAGCATCTCCGGGGTGACGGGCTTTCCGTTGGGCCCCAGCGGCGGCTGGAGCGGCGTCGGCAAATCGGCGGCCAGGTTGTACCACTGCCGCGGCAGGTCCTTCTCGTCCAGGACGATCTTCATCCTCTCCATGTTTATCTCCCAAGCGGGTTTTGTACCTGTGGACTCGAAATGAAAGGCAAGACAGCGGGAAAGAGTATCCCCACGGAACCGGATCGGAGCAAGGGAATTTCCAGGGCCTTGAAGCGTGTGGCGGGCACGGCCGTCAACCGGACGTCCGCGGCAGGAAACCGCGCAGGTGGCGTGCCTCCCGCGTTGATCTGGGATCATCCGCCGGCCGAAGCGGTCATGGCGACGATTCTGTCGGTGATGACCTGGACGAGCTGCTCGGCCTCATCGTCGGCGGCACGCTTGCGGGCCGTGTCGGAGCTTCCGCCCAGCGCCTCGGCGCCGGGCAGCTTCCTGCCGGCGACCACCGCGGGGAACGATTTGCGCGCGGCGAACAGGGGTTGAGGCTCCCCGGACTGCGAGGGCGCGTCGGCGATGCCGCATCCCCGGCCATGACCGTTGGCGTCGGGGGTGTGCTGCGGGATGGCGCACGTGGAGAAGCCGCGCAGGAACTCGTCGCTGCCGGCCAGCACGGCCGCCTGCCCGCCGTCCAATCGCGGGTCGGGCAGGCCCAGCTTTTTCTTGATGTCCAGCAGTTCGCGCACCTTCGGGTCGGGGAGCTGGTGTATCTGGCCGATCTCCTTGGACAACAGGAGGATGCGGCAATACATGTCCAGCGTCTCCAGGTGGAAGTACGCCTGCTCCAGGCTCTTGTCGCAGGCAACGGCGCCGTGGTTGGCCAGGAGAATGGTGTTGGCCTTGTTCCGCAGGTGCGGCAGGATCGTCTCGGCGAAGTCCTTGCTTCCGGGAGTGTCATACTCGGCGATGGGGACCTGGCCGATAAAGATCTCCACCTCCGGCAGGATGCAGCAGGGAACCTCCATGCCCGCCACCGCAAAGGCCGTGGCGTGCGGCGGGTGGGCGTGGCAGACGGCGTTGATTTCCGGCAGGGCGTGGTAAATCTCCAGGTGC
>Ga0315273_10003527_pt1 | contig 18874 bp, 24 predicted proteins | sample YL17G02_0_MG_FD_205753 | JGI IMG/M metagenome (GOLD analysis project Ga0315273, IMG submission 205753) | Sediment microbial communities from Yellowstone Lake, YNP, Wyoming, USA - YL17G02_0 | ecosystem: Environmental > Aquatic > Freshwater > Lake > Sediment | place: USA: Wyoming | collected...
ATCATTGGGTTTCTTGTTGGGACGATTGGCCAGAGTACGATTGTTGCGATCCCCGTGTCCCGTTTCAAGTCCGTCCGTATCGCGGTCACCGCTGGTAGATACAAATGGTGGACCGCTCAGGCACAACTCAATCCTGACGGCACCCCAAAACAGTAACGAGACTTCTATGGCCTACATCATCGCCCCACGTCCACGCCTGCTTCGCGAAAAGCCCAATGCGATCTGCCAGTATTGTGAAGGTCCCTATGATGATGCAGACAGTGATGCGGACACCACGGGGTTCTGCTCGCTGGCCTGCGAACTCGATGCCGCGCACCCGAAACTCAACGAACACAGGGTCAAGCATCATCGTGAAGCCGCGAATGACCAGGATGCGAATGCGTTCGTCGGTCCGAATCCTCGTCGCAATGAAGTGGACGAATGCCCCGATGATGTGGTGAATGGTGTCGACCTCGATCATGTGCTCGCACCTGGGACGCATCACAAAGAAAGTGGTTGGCCGGGTGATCATAGTCAAGCCCACGATCCGTCCATGTCTAAAGCGAACAAGTCCTTCGAGTCCGCATCGAATTTGGACATCATCGTAGACCCCAAAGCCCAACAAGGCGCTCGGCCTGTGCGCGAACGGGCGCTTGGTTTTAGCTTTGCACAATTCAAAGAAGCCTGGGAACGCTCGGATAAATGCGCCCAATGCCGCGCGAAGCTCACCTTCAATGAAAAATTTCGTGGTACCATTTGCGACAAGTGCGTCAAGACCAATAAAAGTCGCGTGTATGACATGGGGAATGAACGCGCCGATGATGAACTGGATGAGCAGGCCTCGAACGCGATGGTCGCCTGGGCGCATGAGAAAACGTATTACATGCCAGGTCCGTATGAGGAAGGATTTTGGTCGGCCGTGGATAACATGAATGCCAATAGTCTGACAGGGTTTGACGCGAAGGAGCGCACCTCCTTTTTCGCCGGCCGGCGCGCCGCTTGCCGGCAGTATGCACAATCCAAGGCGTCCATCAAGGAAGCGACGTTCTACGGGAAAGGTGGCGCCTTTACCAATGCGACAAAGAAGGCGCTCAAGAACTACGGCAAGAAATTCGATGCCACGCAGAAAGCGATGGCCGCACATACCAACAAACAAGGCGGCGGACTACTCGTTTGCCCGAAGTGCCAAACGACGACAGACGATCCCACTTACGAGAATGGCAAACCCAAGTGTGATGAATGTGGATACATTCGAGAGTCTAACGAATATGCGGACAACCAAACACAGACGCGCAACCCGAAAGTCGATGCCACGTTCGACCTTAAAAAGAACGCAACGGTTGCTCGCTCAGAGTCAGCGGATACGGCAACGGCTATACCCAGCAACAACAACGGAGGCGGCGGAGGATCTGTTCCTAGCCATAAAACTAAAAAAGCTACTGCTGAGGGGATGAAGGGGTTCGGTCCTATCGCATTCGAAGCGTTCACGCGGCTTCGCGAGGGCTATCCAGAGGACAACTTTGGAAAGCAGGGGACCACGCGCTCGGTCCCCGCGCACGAACTCGCCGTTGGTCAGGAACTTAATGATGGATCAAGCATTGATGCCAAAGTGAAGGGAAAGCCTGGTGTATTTTGGATCATCACCAAGAATGGCTCACGCGCAAAGCGCGACCTCAACGGTCCTGCCGTGCTTGTCAAAGAAGCGGACGAACACTATTTTGTGTGGTCGTATGTCTCGCACGATGGCAAGTATAAGGGTGGCCTCCACAGGATTGGGCGCGGCCTCAATGCACCGGTAGAACTGATCATTACCAACAAGGATGGGCGGGTCGAGCTACAACAGACCTATGCCAGCGAGAAGCAAGCGAAGCGGGTATGGGATACCGTGAAGCGCGGCGATTCCTGTTCGCGTTGTGGTGCACCGAACACGTTCGAACCAGGACGGCAACCACGAAATATCCATCAAATAAAAACCACCGGTGGAAAGACTGTCAACCTCTGCACCACTTGTCTAAAAGCTCTTAATGAAAGTTCGTTGACACCCACTTGCGACCGCTGTGGCGCGCGCAATATCTATCAGGGAAAGAACAAAGCAGGAAAGACGACCAACCTCTGCGCCACATGCTGGAAAGCCGATGAGAATGATGAATAGGTTACTCGTCTGTTTCGCCGTGATCGCGATGCTCGCGTGGTCCGACATGCGCCCTGTGTCGATTGACACGCATGGGACGCAGTTCATGGGACAAGGTAGCGACAATCACGCGACCGTCGCCATCGATGTGCATATCATCCGACGTGACGAAAACCGGCTCTTAGAGATTGTATGGGCCGACGACATCGGCGAAGTGGGACGTTCAAGCATCACGCTCGATGGGCACAACTCCCAAGCGACGTTTCAACGGTCCTTGAAGAATTTAATCGCAGGAAATTATCGCGTCCATGCGTGGCTCAATGCCACAGATAGAGTGGACGACGCCACCGCTTCATTTATGATTACAGGAGTACACTAATGGCCTCATCAGCTTTCTCACGCCAACATTACGACCAGATCGCCGCGATCATCCTCAAGGTACGCAAGTCTACGAGCCATTTCACCCACCCAGAGATTGCCATCAATCGCATCGCGGAACAACTCGCGCAAATGTTCTATGATGACAACTCGCGTTTCGACGTAGGCTACTTCCTCAACAAAACGGAAAAGTAACCCATGAAATCTTTCTGGCTCAACCTAGCTTTGATTCTGTTGCTCAGCATCGGGGCGGTGTGGTACGTGATGAAGCGCGAGCGCGCCTTCGATACGGACGCCTGTATGCGTCCCTTTGTGCAGATGCAGGAACAAAAGGTTCTCGTCGTTATGCTCATGCAGGATAACACCGGTGCCACTCGGCAGTATGTGATGTCTCCGCTTGAACTCGCCTCGCACGCTTGCGCCTTCTAAGGCTTCCAGCGGTAATATCTCAAAGCCGAACGTGCTCCATAGCTTAATTGAGACCATTCAACCAATTCGGACATTTGTGGTGGTTGTGAAAGGTCATGGCTTTCTGAATACATAGACGGGTTCGAACTTCAAACGACGACCATCTACCCTACATTGATTATGCGTCGTTGCAGTTCCGTCGTCGTTGACGCGGTTCGCGCCAGGCATTCCACGTAAAGACATAAGAATAGTTTCGGTATGTTCGAACCCAAGCTTCTTACATATTTCGATGGAGTCGGCCTCAATATCGCGTGTGATATTACCAAACTTCACATTCGCAATATTCCACAACAAATAGCGGTCGTGGTTTAGCCATTCATATGCTGTGGCGAGCGTCTTCTCTAAAAATCCCGTCTTCCAATCATCATATGCAGGAAATTTCTTGTAACTCTGATTTTCATCTTCACTATACGCTTCTTTCGCGAAGTAGGGTGGTGACGTGAATACGAGGTCAAGCTTACCCTTGTAGGCTTGGAATGCTGGTACTGCGCGCACGACCTCCGACCCACAGGGATAGACCTTGAATGTGTGCCGCTCATCCCACAGGCTCTCGCTCTCGCGAATGTGATTGTAGAACTCTGCCACACTGGCATACATGCTCGTACCATTGGCATAGAACGCAGGATTAGGATCTGTGCCAATGTAGTGGAGCGTGATCCCCGTCCCGTCCGCTTGCGTAAGATTCGTTGCCATCGCGCCCAATATTCTACCAGCCCAGCCCGCGCTCGGGTCCCACACAACGACGTGTGCCTGGGTCTTGGGTAGGAAGTGCTCATAAAGGGCTTTGGCCGTCATTGGAGGGTAGTTCACCGCGTATTGACACATGGAGACGCGGAACGATTTGAACATCGCAGGAAATAGTCTCTGACCCTTCTCATAGAGTCGGACGTGATAGAGATACTGGTTATCTTTGTCCTGACGGTGCTTCGGTTCAATCAACCGAAGTGCAATACGTGGGATAGCCTGGTAATCTTCCATAACGAGGCGAATCTCGTCACGCGTGAGGGCGAAAAATTCCGCATCCCGTAGATGTTCGGCGTAGCCGGTGTAAGCTTTGTCTACTGGTTTTGGTTCAATCAGCAATTCATGCGTACCATACGGACGTGTATGCTTATTGAACATGGCAATGTATTCCACAGCCGTCTGCGGCTTGAGGTCGTCATGGTGGGGCAAGCTATCGCCCTTCTTTACGGTCTGCGCAAAGAAATAGAACGAGTCGCGAAGAAAGTGTCGCTTTGCGTAGGGGATGTACCGCTGAAACAGGTCGTCCTTTGCAAAGAAATCAAAAATGCTCCGGCCATTGTCTCCTTCAGTATAATTGATGCGAACTCGAAGCATTTTATCCAAATTCCACGCATTCACACTATTGCCGAGCACATGGGTATTGTGAATGACTCGTCGACCACTTAGTTCATCAACCTTCCAGAGCTTACTGGTGTTGAACCCCGCAAGGTCACGGAAGTCATCGGTTACATCATCCTCAGACCAGCCGCGTGATGGTGGAATCCCTTCATTCTTCCACAAACGATACACTTCTGCTCGCATGATGGTGATGTATTCCACAAATTCATCATCAGTCATTGCCAGAACATCATCATAGGTAATGTTGATGTTTGGATTCTTGACTATGGGGTTAAGACCGCAAGGTTTGAAGTTGTTCATAACGAGTTATTATTTCTCTTGCCCACAATAGGGCGTCTGTTGCACGAATGCCAGTTGGTTGTGGTTTTTAGACCTTAGACTTTTATCTGGCTGAATCCACGCGACTTTTCAAACGTAACCACGTGTGAGAATTTATCGATGAGTTGGTCGGTTTTGTGACTGATCACGAACACATTGGTTTCTTTCTCAAGACCCGCAATAATCTTCATGAATTCATCCGTGCCGGCCACGTCCAAGCTGCTGTCAAAGACCTCATCGAGAATCAGCAGATTGGTCGCGGCACTATTCTTGAGCGCCGCCACCGCACGCCACGTCAATAGCAACGCGAGATCGATGCGCTTCTTTTCCCCTTCGGAGAACGAATCATACGCAAAGTCATCCCGATAGCGTGACTTGAGGTGCTCGACAAATTCTTCGTCCAGCGTGAACAGCACAGGAAAATCCATCGCATTCAAATAGTGGTTGATGGTCCGATTGATGATCGGCAAGTAGTGTCGGATGATGCGTGTCTTGATCCCGTTGTCCCGCAAGAGCACACTCGCGGCGTCAATGATCACCTTCTGCTTCATGAGCTTTTCATACTTCGCCTGAATATCCTCAAGTTGCCGGTCGAGTTTCTGAAGATCCACCTCGGCATGAACCTGTGGAGATTTATGCGCGGCAATTTCATGCTCGATTTCGCGGATACGTTTCTCTAGCAACGGAAATTGGGCTTCCAAATACGACATCTTCTTCTTGATGTCGTGGTACCCATCCAGCCGTTCCTGGTAGTGTCCAATACGTGCTTGGTATTTCTGCACGAGTGCTTTGCATTTGATGATCGCGCCGGCGGCCTCAGTTTCCTTGACCAACAACGAGGCGTCCCGCTCCTGCTTAAACGTGCTATCAATCTGTTGCTCACACGTTGGACACGTATCATGCTCAGCGTAGAACTGACGCTCTTTGCGGATCTTGCGTTCGCGCGTTTCAATAGCGGTCAGCGTACGGTCATAGTCATCAGCTTTGGTGTGCGCCACATCAAACGCGGCCTGCACTTCGTCGGCACCCTCTAGCGAGAGTTCGACCTGTTGCTTTTCGCTCGTCGCCTTCTGCAACGCGGCCGTGGTCTGTGTCAGGGTGATCGAGAGATTCGCCATCGCCTGTTTTCGATGGTCATTCATGTGGTCGGTAAACTGCTGTGCCATCTTCACTTGTTCAGTGACCAAATGTTGCGCCTGTTGCGCCTTCTCCGTCTCGGATTTCACCTCTTGCCCATCTTCGCGTGCGAGGGCATTCATGCTGCTAAAGACTTCGATGTCCAAAATGTCTTCAATGATTTCTCGACGGGTCGAGGAATTTAGCCGCATGAATGGCACGTAGCTCGCGCTACCGAGAACCACGACTTGCATGAACGACTTGTAGTTCAGCTTGAGGATCTGTTGTTCGAGAATGGTTTGATAGTCGGCCACTGACGCGGGGCTCGGTATGAGTGTTCCATCGGCGTAGATTTCAAACACGTTCGGTTTGATGCCTCGCCGTATCAGGTACGTTGTATTTTGTGCCACGAACGTCAATTCCACCAAGCAATCATGCTGGTTGATGGAGTTGATAAGTTTCGGCTTCGAAATATTACGCAGTGGCCGACCAAATGCCGCGAAGCAGATCGCTTCTGCCATCGTGGATTTTCCTGTGCCGTTCTTCCCCACGATCAACGTGGTAGGGTGCGCCGAGAGATCAATCTCAATCGGGGCATTGCCCGCCGCGAGGAAGTTCTGGTATTTGACTGATTTGAATACTAGCATTAGAATAGACTATCCACAGCATCTTCGTAATGATCGTTCACTTGGTTGCCCCACGCATCCCAACCGAGATATCGTTTGCGAGCGAATAGCTCAATCCGCGGCACGTCACCGACAAGTTCGACAATGCGTGTGCGCACTTCGTTCGGTTTCTCGCTGTGCCCTGCAATGGGCGCGCGTAAGGTGTCAGGCAGTAGTGTTTCCATGACGGAGGACACACCCGCGTCTACTCGCGTGGGCTTCCCTTTCACCGCCAGCAGACATATCTCAGCATTGGAGCGCGTCCAATGCCCCATACCCCAAAATGGTTTCGTTAGACTGTGGTCATATTTCACCCAGGTGAACGCATTCGTTTTGTACGTGAATCCCCACCCATCGATCACGTCAAACGCTTCGCGGAGCTTTGGGTACGTCGCCCACATGAATAGAATGCTATCCTTCGCGGTAATGTCTCCCACAGGCAACGCGGTAATGTCGGCATCGTTCATGACGTGGTATTTGTGCGCCGCCCCACGCTGACCGGCATCACACGTATCATCATAGGCCCACGGTGGGTCCGCATAGATCACTGTGTAGGGTCCAATAGGGAATGTCATTAGATGCGATTCGATTGCGCGGAAGTCATGGCTTCATTATACAGATCGCGCATGTATTTGTCAAGCGCCGCTTTGTCGCAATTGATGACCAGAGAATCCACATATTCGCGCACAAGGGTCAGCGTGTCGATGTCTACGGTCTGGTTCTGTTCATCATCATTTTCGGTGACGACGATATCATCCACGACCACGACTTCCTGTGCATTGGTCTTATACAGCGCATCAAGCACGAGATCAAACCAAAACGGGTTCTCTTTCGTTTTCACAATGACCTTGACATACGCTTCGTGATACGGGCCGTCGGGCGCGAGAATGGTCTGAATCAGGTCACCAGGATAACTGCGTTCCTGACCTGCGTCGTCGTAGTAGAGCTTCGCAAAGAGACTATACGGGTTCTCAATGAAGGTTAAGTCCAGTGTGTCGGTATCGAGAATATGAAACCCGCGTGGGTCTTGGTAGTCACTCCAAATCATAGGCCAGGGTGCACCCAAGTAGTAAATGGGAGGATTGTGTGATTTGTGGTGAAAATGCCCCGTCATCACCAAATCAAAACGGTCAAACAACGTGGGGCTCAGTCCTTCATGATTTGGGAGGCCGCGATACATTTGAAATCCCTGTAGCTCCAGGTGACCCAGCACCACTTGCGCGGGTGAGTGGGCAATCTCGTGCATGGAGGCGTCGTGGTTGCTCTCACAGATCCATGGCAAAAGCAGGATATGGCGTCCCGACACGTCGATGGTCACAGGGTGTCGCACCACCGTGACGTGCTCGTTGTGTCGATGCAGTTCCTCAATGGCATTGGTTTCGGTGGAATGACGATAGAAGCAGTCATGGTTCCCGACGAGAATCGTTTCATGTAAATCCCGCTCGCGCATCGGCGCGCGATATTGCGTGGCAATGAAATTACTCGTTTGGTAGTTGATATACTTCCGACGATCCCCGTAGTCGCCCGCGTGAAACACTTCGGACACCTGGTGGGTATCCAACGCAGGGAAAAACACGTTCTCTAGGAACCGCTGCATGGATTGTTGCATCTGGGTGCTATCGCCACGCGCCCCAAAGTGGGTATCGGTGATCACGGCCACTTTACTCATGGTAGACCGTGAACGGACCTTTGACTTGTGGGTCCAACATCATCGGAATGACCCATTTGGTGCTGGCCAACGTTTCTTCTGCGGACAGAATGACATCGAGCTGGCACCACTGGACGTGTTCGTCCGTCATCTGCTGCACCTCGGGTCGTGGCCACACCTGCACGACATGCCGAAAGAAATGCACGCGATAGATGTCGCCATGCAACACGAACATGTATTCCCAATCGGTGACCTGCGTCTCGATGCCCGTTTCCTCACGAAACTCGCGGACCATCGCTTCCCACGGATTCTCGCCGTGTTCGACCTTGCCACCAACCCCGTTCCATTTCCCCGATTGAAAGGCCGGCCGGGCCTTCTGAATCAGCACACCCGCTCGTGACTCAAGGTCCACCATAAATCCGTTGACATAAGTGCGCATTACACGGTCTCCTCTTTTGGTTCTTTCGCTTTCTTCCGACGTTCGCGCCGGTTGGTCGCATAGCTCTCAAACTGGTTAATGAAGTCCTTCACGTTGTCAAAGTTCAACATGCTGGTATCCACTTGGAAGCTGTTCCCTTCCATCGGATTGAACTGGGTAGCACCGTCGATAATGGCTTGGTTGATGAGCTTGTATTTGATATACGTGTGCTTCTTCTCGCGCATGATCCGTCGCACAAAGGCAAAGTAGATGATCTGCGTAAAGTACCCAAACGGATTGGACGACTTCGCGGGGTCAAAATTGTTCATGTAGATAAGACAGTTGCCGGTCAATAATCCATTGCCCAACACAAAGCCGTGCGTGACTGGTTCTTCAACACAAAACACATCATCAACACCATAGGGTTCAATGGAGCGAAGCCGAGCATCATACGCTTCGGCTTTGGCCAACGTAATAGAGAATAATGGCTTAGCGTTGGGATAAGAACCGCCCGGTGTTTGTCGAACCGACAAAAACACATAACCCGCATACGGAGCATATTCACGTGCCCATTCCACGGCTTCCGCATTGACCGTAGAAATGAGTAAGCGTCGTGTATTGGTTGTTTTTGAACCATCGGCCAACCACCACCCATGAATAAACCCACGAATGTAAGCGGCGTCACGAGTAAAGGGCAGCTGCTTCATGCCGATTTTTCGGCCCAGATAAAACACTGGGTCACCACACGCTGAGGGCGGATAGGTGCAATGGAAACCGGCTGTCCGAAAAATATCCACAATCTCTGCTTGCACGGAGTCCTGTTTGCAAACACGCATAAAGGGATATTCGTGCCCTTGGACAACGGCCGTCGTCGTGTGGTAGGATGCCGACTTCTCATTAATGCTACCATCACCAAAAATCAAACCATGTACGACACCATCCACCGCGGCGGCCTCCTGTGTGATAGCCGGCGTCAGGCAATCACCAAGACGCAGGTCATCAATCACACCCGACTGACCGGTAAAACTACCTCTCGCATCCACACGATTCTGCACAAACCAACGATGATTACGGGTCGCAATCACCTCATGTGGCAATCGACCCAACGCCGTATTGAAGGAGCCGAACCGATACCGATACAACATTTGTGGGCCATAGGAACGCACGGTCGCAGGACGCCATACGCCATCAGCCGCTTTCACAGTCACCGACTGACCCTCGATTTGCGCCAATCCGACAGACCCATATTCCATCGTGACAATCTGCGTATCTCGATGCAGGCAGTTTTCGATGCCGTCGGATATCATATCCTCACGGAAGGTGTAGTTCACAAAGTTATGCTTGAACGACAGGTGCCTGGCAATTTTCAGAAAGCACTCACCCAGATACTCGGAGGTCTGCGGGGCGTCCTTCTTCGTGCGCTTGGCTTTGTTGACCAACACACGATGCGCCTTGAGGGCCTTGAGAAATTCCACGTTATCGACGTAATGCGCCGGTTTCTTTTTAGTGATCGCCATCAGGGTCCTTGAGGAAGTTCGCCAATTGTTCGGCGGGTTGGGTGATCATCACATACACCAATGCCGCATTCTCCGCGGCGCGCGTGCTGTGAAATTCGGCCCAGTGCTCATGGCAGCGGAGACCGTCCGCATCGAAGAAGGTCCGCATAATATGCCACGGAGTATGGGTCGCAGGGACGGCCGCGACGAGTTTGAAACTTTGAGAGGACATGCACACACGCTCCTAGTGTCTTAGGCTAGCAAAAGCCGTGCGCGATGTCAAGCGGATTGTGACCAGCCGAGACCGCAGACCATTTGTTGTGCCAGATACACATAGTCCGTGCGTGGCGCGTCCCCACGTATCCGAAATGGCGCCTGGGCGTGCGCCCGATCCGTGTGCGCAAATCCAATGAATTTCCCTTCGCGCATGGCATAGTGTGCGGCAATATCCCAGGTCAGACCAGGAAACAACACTTGCATGCCAGTGACGGATATTCGCCAATAATCAGCGGGATACCCATGCACGCTCCAAATCCAGGGCACCGTCACATACAACCAGCCACCTGGTCGTAAATGCCGGCACAGGTTCTCCGCGGCGATCCAGGGTCGCTGAACGTGTTCCAGCACCGAGCAACAGACGATGCCACCAAAGAGTTCGCCCTGTAATGCCGACATGTCGCCGGTAATATCACAGACGACGTGGACTTCGGGGTCAGGATCACCCGTCACCCAATGTGTCTGTTGTTGGTCAATACCCAGGATGTGATGATGAGGAAAGATCGTGGAGAGAGGTTTCGAATGTTCACTGGATGCACTGCCCACATGTAAGAGACGATGTGTGGTATCGTGGTGGACGTGAGGATGGGTCGTAAGCCAGTGTTGCAGGATGAAGCGTTCAATGGATGCGGACATTCACTTGACCATTCTACCCTTTAATATACCTTAAGGTATCTATTATCTTTTCGCGGACACTCTATCTTATACTTTTCGAAACGGCTAGAAATGTCTACCAGCTATTCGTGAAGATTTCCGTTATGAATCTCACTCCAGGTGAAGAAGGCACAGGAGACCGGTTCCACACTATTGGCCTTGAGATTGATCTTCTCGCGGAGCAAGAGCACGCCCTCGTTGGTTACTTCCAGCAGGGTGAGCACAAAGCGTTTTTCTCGCTCCACACGATGACGAACTGCCGTACTGGGTACTTTGTTGACATCCTGCTCCACGTCTTTCTCCCATTTGGGGGTATAGGTGTATTTGCGAGGTGATGCGGCATCGTTTGTTTCCCAAGCCATAGGATATGCCATCCAGTCAGGGTAGTCTTTGAAGAACTCATTAGGGTTTAAGAAGTCGCTGATCTTCCACATGGCAAGATATCTTAGACAAACACATGGAACGAGCGGTATGTTCCGAACATGACATCTCCCACAAAGAGTAACACAGTACCGAGGTACGTCGGGCTGTCTGGAAATCCTGCGGGTACGTCGGCACCCGCCATAATAAACCAAATAGTGTTATCCTCCATCGGTTTCGTCAGGTCGCCCAAATAGACCAAACATGGCGAGAGATAATACAGATATTCGGTCGTGGTATTGCCAAGGACTTGATGTCCTTGTCCGCATTCAATCGCGTGAGAGGGCCAGGGCGACAGCCATGTGGCAGTTCTCGGCACTTGCAGGACCAACGAAAATGAATTCGCGGGGTAGCTTGCCGGTGTGAGCGGGATGTTGTAGACTTGTTGTCTCATCGTTCCCTCTGCATGGTATTTATCGCACTCGTTGAGAACGGACGAGGACGGGTTCTGCGGGGTGCGTGCTAGATTGTAGCCTGCGTATCGGATGGGGTCGGGTTCGTGAGGCCTAGAGCTTCTAAACCCGTTTTTAGGGCTACGGCTTGGCTTAACGGATATTGGTGCAACGTATAGGGGAACTTTTCGGTAGAATAATACTCAATGCGCTGCTGGGCGTGTTGGAACACGAAGTTGACATGTTTACCAATACGGAGGTCATCCACAATGTCAACCAACGTAGCGTGGGATTTTCCTTCGCTCATGCGCAAAGCACGACCAATGGATTGGAGCACACGATACTTGGACTTCGAGGGCGAGGCAAAGACGAGCGTCCGTAAATTGGTAATATTGACACCCAATGAGGTCGTGCCGTACGACGCGACGAGAATTTGGTTATCCCCCAACTCCACGGCTTGCCGAATCCGTTCTCGTTCCACCGCATCAATGCTCCCATCGATGTAGTGGACCTCTTTCCGACCAGCGGTGGCCTGCCGAATCCGTTCAACGAGTTGGATACCGTGTTTTTCGACATACTGAAACAGAACGAGCGTATTGCCTTTTGTATGGCTGACCAATTGTGTAATGAACGCATCACGCGCGGGATTGGTCACGAGGTACTCTATTTCATCGGGATAGGTGGCGTGACGGAGCGACTTGCATACCGCTTTCGGATATTCCAAGACGCAGAGCTTGACTTTGAGAGGCGCGAGATGTTGTGATTGGACGAGTTCGTCTGTGGTCGCGACCTTGCGAATCGTACCGAACAGCCCTTCCAGTATCAGACGATGACAGAGCGTATCGTCAAGAGTGCCGGTGAACCCAAAGCGAAGCGGCACTTGTGTGCATTTTTCCATGAGTCCCGATAACGACTTCGCTTTGGCTAAATGCACTTCGTCCACAATGACCATTTTGAACTTGTTGAAGTAGGTATCATCCTGCTCAAAGATGCTTTGCCATGTGGAGATGCAAATGTTCTTGGGAGAGACCTTTTCGCGTCCGCCTGAGATCAAATGAACGGATCGATCCGTATCCAACCCATAGGATTTGAAATCTTCACACATTTGGGTGACGAGATTGATCGTCGGGACGACAATCAGCACAGGATACTGGTCAAACATCTGGTGCAGGAGATGAATGATGAGAGATTTCCCTGAGCCCGTCGGGGATTGGATAATCCCGCGTTGCAGTCCAAGGCAGGTATCGAGCGCATCGATTTGATAGGAGCGCGGGGTGCGCCCGTTTGGAAGGTCGATGGTGGACAGCCAGTCGGTGACCGTTGGCCAAACGGAGCGTAAACCGAAACGCGTGCCGCCGACGTGATCCAGGCACTGGTATCCGCGGTCCGCCGCAAATTCCTTAATGCGAGGAATGAGACCTTTGTAGATCGTATGTCCCTTCATCTTGAACAGACGAATTTTCCCATCCCAATGCCGGTGACGAAACGCGGGCATGAACTTCGCGCCTGGTGCATCGAACGTGAAGTAGTCGGAAAGCTCGCGCGCCACATCGGGTGTGCAATCCACTCGTATCCACGTTTCGTCTATAGTGCAAAGGGTGAGCATACATACTACTTATTGTGTGTCGCCTCAAGCCTTTCTAGGAGGTCGCGCACGCTCAGCACCGTACTGGCGAACGTGAAGCACCCACGTATGGCCGTCTTGAAGGCGTCCGAATGTTCTTGCTCATATTCGGGATTTTGGTGGAATGCTGGCCGTCGAATTTCGTCCTTGACCATTCGTGTTGTGCTATAGCCCTCGCAAGTGCAATCGATGTCATGTTGCGCGGACCATTCAGCATTTCGCATCAGTCGCGTGAGGTGCTGCCGAGTTTGTTCGGTGTCGGTCATGTGTACGGTCTCTTATAGTTTTCTGGTTTCATAATCTTACGTCACAGCCGAACTTTTTTTCGGCTTCCTGGTGGAGTGCCTGTTTGAATACCTCGTAGTTATCCAGTGAGAGGGCAAGTCCCACCGCGAGGTCTGTTGGGTCGAGTGCGGACATCACGTCCTGCTCGGAGACCTTGTATTTCTTCGCGAGCCGCGGGATGTCGTTGGTGCAGAACGTGGCACACCGCTTGAACCAGCGAATGCGTTCATCCTGCGTCAATGTGATGGTGTGTCCGTCACTTGTCATTGGGCCCCAAGGCTCCGCTGTTCCATTGCAGTTTATTGATGCGCATGTAATCTTCAATGGCAAAACGGAGACTATGCAGCCGCGCCGGCCCGACGCGCTGTCCTGGTCGTCGGTCATAGTCCGCTTCGATTTCTCGAATCGCTTGTTCAATAAGAGGCGGGAGTCTCATGCGTTCTCCTGTGCTGCGAGGACCGACTTGAGGATATCAGTCGGGTCGGGGTCAAATTCTTTTTTGAGTTGAAGAAATGAGTGCCGGCGCGCCTCATGGTTTTTCTCGGCAATGGCGCTGTCCCGCGCCGCCTTTTCTTCTGCCACGCGCCGTTGGATATCCAGTCGGTACTGCAAGAGGAAGGCATCGAGGGCCTCCCCATCGCAAAACAACCAATTGAAAGGGATCGTGAGTTCCTGCGTCTCGTCAACACCGTATTCATGAAAGGTCGCCGAGACGGTGAGCGATTCATTTTTCAATGAGTAATGGGCCAAGCTCCATTCTCGGAAGCCCCCTGTCATCCCCATGTTTGAGCAGATATAGTCGATGCGCCCAGTGAAGTTGAGGTGTGCGGTCTGCACGACGGACCACGCCGTTAACCACGTGGACAATGAATTGGGTATGTTTGTCATTCTTTACTCTCGTGAAGTTTTCTACTCCAAGTCTCCGAGGTCCGCACCCACGCACTCCGTCGGCAACTTATCCTCATGAATTTCCATGAATACGGCAAATCTAAATTTTGCCGATGCCTCCTGCTTGTCCGCTTCGATCTTGATCACGAACGGGTACTTGGCTTTGCGAAGTGTTTCCCGCATCTCCGCATTGAACCCTGTGCCGCATTTCCCCGCGTCACGGAGCTTGCCCGTCTTGGGGTCATACTCCGCCAGCAGGAGCGCCCCGACTGTATCGGACATCCCGCCTGAGCCGTATTCGAACCCCGTCGCGATCACGTCGGTGGACATCACGGGCTTGGCTTTATGACAGTTAACCCGTTTAGGCGTGCCACCGTTGCGCACAATGGTCGCTTCCTCCCGTTCCCAACAGACGAGGCCTTCCCATTTCGCCTTCTTCGCCTTCGCGAACAGGGTTTTGAACGAACCGTCCAACTGCTCCGCGGCGAACACGGCGCGCTTCGCGGGAATCCGATTGAGAATGATTTCGTGGTAGCGGTATTCGTAGGGTTTGTCCCACACGACTTTCCCTGCCCAATACAGCACGTCAAAGACCATGTACCGCACTTGAGAACCAAGTTCCGCTTCTCGCGCCGCGGCCTTCTCAGGCTTCGCTTTGGTCATCGTCGCGACTGCGCGGAAGTCATCGGACCCGTTGCGGTCCACGATAATCTCTCCGTCCAGAATGGTGCCATGCGGGAGATTGAGACACGCAATCCATCCGCAGAGCAACGGGAAGTTGTCCGTCATGTTCTCCATGCGACGGGAATAGAGCTTCACCTGTCCCGCCTTGGTGATGAGCGCCAGGTGACGCTGACCATCGCGCTTGCGCTGGATAATCAGCTTCTTGGACTGATCAAGCAAAATCAAATCCGCCGGCGCAGTGTCGGCGTGGGGTTTGGCAGGGACAAAGTTTTTGTCCAAATCCATCAACCAGTTCTGCTTGTCCGCTTTTTCGTTCGCCTCGCGGTAGCCTTCGTCACGCTTCTTCTTGATCTGCCGCAGATAGTTTTCCTGCGCACACACCTTTTCGTCCTTGAACGACTTCGTGCCTTCGACGCCCTTGGTGCCGGCTGTGTCGGACGATGTTTGGAGCTTCTTACCGACAAGCCCCCATTCGACCGTGACCGTTTTCTTGTCTTTCTCCAGCCAGATAGACCAACGTTTCTGTCCGCCCTTGCTGGCATCGTGAAAGAGTGTGACCTTGTTCATTGTCACAGCGTCCATCCCATCTTCGTCACGAACCACATGATATCGGGCACAATGGGAAGTAGCACCCACCACCACGACCACGAGGCCAGCGACGTGCCGCCGATCTTGATGACCAGGAACATGAGTAGCCATGGGAAGCTGAAAGAGTATGTTGAGTAATTGTTCGTTGTGCGACTCATCGGGACACCTTATATCCTTTGTTTTGTTTTTTGCGATACTGGACATGCACATGCGCATGAGCCAGGTGGGTAGAACCAAACGTTTTTGTTTTCACATGATTTTCGCTGCTTTCATGACCCCATTGTGTGGTCACCGTGCGCGGGTCGTCCTTATTCACCCACATGCGCCAGACCTTGAAGCCCTCACCGGTCTCGCTCGCCTTATGAAGTGTGACGATGTTTGAGGGTGTCAGGGCAGCCGGCACGTTCGGCGCTGTTCGTGCAGTCGCCGCCTTCGGACGGGGCACCACGAGTGCCCCCGACTCGTTGATTTCAATTGTTCGGAACCGTTTGAAGTCCATTATGGTCTCTCTCGATATCCCATCCGCCGGCGGAGGTCCCGCCGGCGCCAATAGGCACGCCGGGCTTCTGCTGGTGTGCGAAACGTCTTGATTGACGTTCGTAATTTCAGTCCTGGTCGCAGTCCGTCGACCTTGGCCGTTTGCATGACCACGTCGCACTCATCAATCCAGCAGATCCACAGATCATCCAAACCGGTCGGCCTGATCGATTCGCGCACGAAAATGGTCGCGTGCGGGGGTGCGGTGCGCGCCGCCGTCCGCGCGGGCCGCGCTTTCGGAGGCTTGCGTCCATCGATGAGCAGCTTGCCTGATTCGGTGACGTGAATGGTTTTGAAACGGGAAAAATCCATTACTTCTTCTTCGCTTGCTTCGCGACGAGCTTCTTGGTTTTCCACAGCAAGCGCATGTGAAAACTTTTATGACAACCCGTGTGCGCCAGCTTGTGATTGGACGGATGATTGTCGTCGTGGTCGCCGTTTTTGTGGTGAATGGTGATATCGCGGCAGATGGGCGAACCGTCGCTGTTTCCCCGCGCCACTTTGTTGTGGGTGTCGTTCAAAAGTTCATGACAGAAAAAGCAGGTTTTCCCGTCGAGAAAAAAGTGGAGTAATTCCCGCGCCTTGGCAAGCTCACGTCGAGTCGAATTTCGCATTACAGATATTATCTCATATCTGGCAGAGTAAGTCAAGCAAATAAAACCCTATTTTTGCTAGGGATTTTGGGTAGTTTCGCTTAATTTTCGCTCGTTTTGCTTGGATTTCTGCGATTAAAGGACCAAAAACCGCTTTTTTCCTTCGGTGAACACCATGCCAACGATGTTCCACGTACCTCCGTCCGATGCGAATCCCACAATATGTTGTTGTGTCGCATTCAGGATGTATTCCGTATTGTTCCCATCCTGCTCCGTGGCCACCGTCCATGGTGAAGTTGCGGCGCCGGCAATCCCCGTCGTCACGATTTGCGCAAAACACAAATCACCGGCTGAGGCGACCAATCGTGGGGCATCCGTTGGTGCCGCACTGCCGGAGGCACCTTGGCCTAGACTTTTCACCGCCGCAAAATTTCCCGCGGTAACAGAAAATTCGCGCGCCCACGTCGCGGTGACGGTCGCGCCTCGCGACCATGTCACCGTGATCTGCGCGGCCGCGTTCGCCGGCGCGGATAACATATAGGCTATGCCGGCAAAACCGGCGGTGTCCTGCGATTCGTTGCTGAAGGTCGGATCGACCGTATACGGATTTCCATTGACATCCGACACAGTGACCGGTAGCGGCGAAATCGCCGTGCCGTCGTACCACATGAGACCGACGACGACCAGGTTGCCTCGGGTCGGCGCCGCCGGCAGCGTGGTCTCCCAACTCTGAGTATTGGTCGCTCTCCCATTTGCCGACTGCACACTGGTGAATGCCATTGCTTACACACCCATCTTGAACTTAGACCAGTTGATCGCGTTGGAAATCGCGTAATTGCGATTGTTGATCGACTTGATCACATCTTCAAGGAAACGTAGAATTTCTTCCTGTAACGCCTTCTTCTTTAACGACTCTTGGAGTTGCGGATCAGCGTCCATATACATCGTGATGTTGGACGGGAGAATGCGGACCGGCTGAACGGGCCACCCGAGAGTCTTACGTTCGTCGTCGTCCATCTTCCCCATGAACCATTCCCACTTTTGTTTGAATACGAGCTTGCTTTGAATCTCGTTCGCCTTGAAACGCAGGCGCTCATGTGAGAAATACTTCCACCACTTCGCATGGAGTAGAGGCACATCGCGTGCCGCCACATCCAGTTCGGTCAAATCAAAGCGCGCATCTTGTTCCCATTCGGTTAAATAATCGGTGATAGTCATGCTTTGAGTATCTCACGCCTTGCCCACAAAGTCAAGCTATTGGTCCTGTGCGGTCGCTTCAATATCAATATGACCAGTGGTTAACGCATCTTCATACCCTGCATCCGTGCGGTTGAAGCTGAATGTGTAGTTTTCCACGGAGACGCTATCGAGCTTGAATTTCAACGATTCCGCCTTTGTAACGACGACTTCGAACGCATGATCCACAGTGGACACCGTGCCCGCCTTTTGTAGCACGATTTTTCCTTTGTGGTCGCGTGCGGTAAATTGTGTCGTCCAACCACTTACCGCACCACTCGGTAGCTGGAAGCGAAGAATTCGATTGGTGCCACGAATGAGACGGAAATCTTGTTGTGCTGGCATATAGAGATATCCTGTATAGGGGTGCGTCGGGAGCTTCGCCGTCAAATAGACATACGGAGAGTGCTCTGCGGCGAGACGAATCACTTGGAAGTTCGTCCGCTTGAATGGGGCAACATTGAGCGTGTTCCGCAACCAAAGGGTGGCGCGCCGCAACGTACTCATGCGCTTGTGTGGGGCACCCAACAACGGTAAAGTTGCACTGCGCGTCTTATAGACGGCGCGTGGTAACTCACCGATGAAGCTCACTAGCCCACTCAGCGTGCGCTTGACCGTGATCACAATGAAGAACGAGGTCGCACCGGCAAACGTGACGGCCCCGTTCAGCGCCAATGCAAAAATGCGTAAGAGAGACACGACACCCGCAAACGTGACC
>Ga0315273_10003528_pt1 | contig 18873 bp, 17 predicted proteins | sample YL17G02_0_MG_FD_205753 | JGI IMG/M metagenome (GOLD analysis project Ga0315273, IMG submission 205753) | Sediment microbial communities from Yellowstone Lake, YNP, Wyoming, USA - YL17G02_0 | ecosystem: Environmental > Aquatic > Freshwater > Lake > Sediment | place: USA: Wyoming | collected...
AGATACACCTCTATTCTCGGGTGGAACCTTTGACTCTCTATACATAAAAGCATTACCATAAAATGGTCTAGCAGGATCACCACCCTCAAACCACACCCATATCCAAGAATTTTTCAAAGGAACATGAATACTTGCTTGATACTCTGCAGTTTTATCTTTATCCTCTTTATTATAACCACCCATATTATTATTTGCTGGATATGCTATAAGTCCCCAAGAATCTTCATCAAAACCAGAAAAAGCATACTTGATTATTTCTCCAACAAGAAGATCAGGCACAAAAACGCGAATCGCCCCGTAATCATTTCCTTCTATATCAACCTCGACAACTTTTGCCCTATAGTTCCCATGCCACTCTCGGCCGGATGCACCTTTAGACATTATTTGGCCCTTCCTAAAAACATCATTCCCTTATTAACTAAAGTGGTAAATAAGTTTGGGTGTATTTTTGACCAATAATTAGGAAATATTCTTGTTCCTGGAATAGTAGATGCCAATATGGATGAAAAGAATCTAGAAGTATCCTCAAATATTGGAAGGGATACTATATCTCCACGATTGATAATCTCTGTTGAAAACTTATTGGCTGAAATTGAGATAATATGATTGTCATTTATTGCTTGTAGGAATTGCACTGTTGAAGTAAAATCATAATCCATTTTTAGATCATCAAAATTTGTATAAAGAGAACTCGCAATCTTTCTTCTATCTCGATCAGTGTCTTCAAATCCAAACATTCCGCTATGATTATAAACTGCAATCAGGAATGCTAGTTTTGGAACTAATTCCCTCGCACCCGCCAAACCTGATTTTTTTCTAAACAATTTCATAAAGATTGCAAACAGAAATGATGCTACTGCACCTTCTATGCCCTCCGGTATTGCTTTCTTTGTGATAAATAATGTTAATGCTGTGGAATACAGATAAAGGGCATACATGTCTGTTGGGGAATAATCAGAAGGATCATCTGAAGGTAAGGAAGACAAATTAATATATCCGATACCCTCTTTGGAACAAAATCCTGGAAGAGGATAATCTGCCATTTTGACCAACTTACATAAATCCAGATTATCTAAAACAATATCTTTTCCAATTTCTTGTTTACTACGAATATGCATCTTGACGAGATTTTTTATATACATAGTATCTTCATCTGGAATTTGAAACGCAGACAATGTGCTTTTTCCTAGAGGTACTACGTTGTGGACTTGTAACCCCTGTCTCCCATAAATCAATTCAAATTGAGATTTTATATTCATATAGTTACCTTCAAATACTTTATCTTCATCACGCTATTTACAGCTAGAAGAGAAGCTAAAGAAGATCTTCCATTAAAACATTTATCCGGGTTCCAAGATATTCTCTTATACAAAGTATTACCGTCTGTTGTCAAAACAAAATCATAACCATACTTTTGAGGTATGTTAAAGTTTTCTAAATACATATAAATGCTAGAAGAATTTATAGGTGTCTCTATCAAATCAACATACATATTATCTAGATCATCTTGTGTTAGCAGGAATTGATCAACAATTTCAACCAGTGTTGGTTGAGTCGATAAAGGTGTTCCTGCTTCTGCGGCTGCCATTTCTGCCGCATTATTATCTAAACTTGCTTTTGCTTTCATTTTATCTGTTTCAATCTTGTCCAATGGTTTTCTCAGAAACATTTCAATTCCAGGAATAACAATAAATGGATCAAGATTTTCTATTTGTGATTTTGGGACTCTCGTTCTAATAATTTCATGAAGAATATCTATTGGAGGAACCAAAATTTCATCCAAACCACGAAAGTCTTCTACAGAGTAAATACTATTTACAAAAAGCAACAAGGTCCAATGTATAACTGTACCATATAAATCATAACTTGCATAATCTGGTCTCATTGTCCAAGAGGGCTTAAACTTTTCTAGTGTGGATTGAGCCAGCATTATAAACAAATTTTGTTCATACGCATAAATTTCAGATGATGGATAGATTACAGCTTGACCTTTTTCATAATCGGACTCCAGATATCTAGATCTAAAATTATCTAAATCTGTAATCAAACCAGCATTTCTAGTTGCTTCAGCATCTATCGTTTGCATTTTATTCTCTCGACGTTTCTATCCAACGGTAACCACTTGTCCAACCACAATTGACTCTGGTTATTCCCAACCTTGAAGTAATTGATTCAACCTCAGAATCTTCTAAAAATCCCAGATTGTTATGTAGAAGATACTGTATATCTCCATGTACAATTTCCATAGGAATTTGTAAGAAGCCATTATGAAACTTATCGTGTAAACTGCTAATTAATAGGCAGAAAGGAACTTTTAGATCATAATGAAGTTGTATAACCTCTTCACTAATATCATATGAACAAAACTCTTGATTACTAGAAGATTTCTTTAATATGGTACTCTTAACTATTGCCCAGAGGCTAAAAGGATGATGGTGGATGTCGACAGAAGTATGAGCATGTAATTCTCCGGTAATCTCGCAAATATTATAACCCAACACCTCTCGAATATAATCTGTCCACACTCTATACTCTGGAGATTGCCTTATCAATCTCTCGCAGGATTTAACAAATGTGTTTAATTCTTTGTCAGTATCAAAATCTTTTCTTCTTAACGACAATGTATAGGGAATATTGGGGCTACTAAGTTCTTGATCCTGTGTTCTAAATTGTTCTGAATTTGCAGTTACTAATTGAAATGTTTCTTCTGACAGTTCATTATTACCACCAAGAAGTACATTTAGATCATCTATAACAGCAGCATGTTCGTCCATTACTATACTCCCTTTACTATTTCAGCAAGTATACTTTCAACACCTTTTTCAGAACAGGGAACACATGTTGATTCAAAAACTTTTGATATTGGCACCTTTCTACCAGGAAACATGGAACTCCCTCTGGATGCTTTCTTAAACAAATCAGCATCAATAACATTGTCCAAGTTAAGGAGTTCTTTTATGTAATCAGTATGAAGCTGTTGACATGCCAAAGTTTTTTGTGTACAGAAACTAATAATGTCTCTTGAATCATCAAACACAATCAAATCTCCCCAGCCCCCCTTGACAAGATCTCTATAAATCCACAAAAGATCTTTTAGATTTTTCTCAGCAAAATCATCCGATACAAATATCGTTGTTGGAGACCAATATACTGGACCTTTAATAGCCATTAGTCGGGATAGATATTTAGGATTCTCCAATTCTTTGCTTGTTGGAGTGGTCTTCATAAATTCCGTCTTCATTCCTTCTTCACCTTTTGCAGGGCCATTCCAAAATTTAGATAATCGTGCGCTATATCTGAGCATCAATGTCTGAATATAGGACCTTTTTTTTGCATCAGCCATCATAGTCATTAAATCAGTAACACCCTCTACTTTGAAAGGCATAGCTTTCATACCTACACGAATAATTCTTGTAGTTGTTTCTTCTGATCCGGCCTTTGTTCTTCCTTCTAAAGGAATCTCTAAATAAGTAGGCTCTAAAGAAATAGTTGAAAAGAAAGAAATACCTCTTGGAACTTCTCTTGCATCTTTTCCTAATGTTTCAGGTTTTCCAGCCCATTTATCTCCCTCTGCAGTTCCCCCGCCTATTTCTCCTGGTTTAACCGGGGGTTTTGTTGAAGGTGAAGGGGAGAATGAAGATTGTTCTAATAGATTGACAAGTTCTCCCATTCTATCCATAATAGAAGCAGAATCAGATAGTCCCTTATATGGACCGAGAAATCTAAGAATCGCAGCCTGTTTTAATACCGAAGCATAAGATAAAAGAATATTTCTCTCCATAAGTTTACAAAGAGCAGGTATAATTTTTGCAGGCACATCAAAACTTACTATCGTTGGTATTTGAAATATGATTTCCATTTCAATTGATCCTTATTGTATCCATAAAATATGGTCACCTTTAAGCTTCTTCTCGGTCTTTGTAGATTCGTCTACTTTTGACAATTTGTCCTCCTGTTTACGAAAAGGAAGAGGAGATGCCACTTTAACAGCAGGCACCTCCTCATCAACAGATTTTTCTACAGGGAGTTTCTCTTTTTTCGAACTTGCTAAGACTTTCTTAGAAACAGTTTCCCTAATCGACTCAATATCAATAAGCTGTGGGGGCTTACGAAACATAGATTAATAGGCATATTTCACGAGTGCATCTCGAAGTGTTCTGTATGCATCAACCATGATTTTGCCTCTCCAATCAGAAAGTGATTTCTTATTATTGGTTGAAGCTAAAGCAGATTCAAACATAACTAAATCCAGTGCAATTGTCTTGATCTCGTGATCAACAATGACCTTAGCAACATCCTCGGTGGATACACCTTCAGAAATGGTTGCCTTCTTGATCTCATCACGAATCTGTTTTGCTACAGCTTCCGTGGTGATAATCTTCTTTGCTCTGACTTTAGATGCTTTAGCTACTTTATCAGAGAAAGACTGCATCTCTTGTAGTGTACCAAACTTAGCAGTTGATTTAACACCCATCTTTTTGAACATATCAAAAAGATTGCTAAGCGCTGCACCTTTTGCTGTCACATATCCCTTGTAATCAGATTCCGAAAGAACATCCTTTGGATTTGTTTTTCCAAAAAGGACTTTATCAATCGTAAACCAATGAGATAAATTCAATGCTTGAGTCGATTTACTCATTTCTAATTCTCCTATATAATAAACAAACCATTTGTCACAGAACCAATTTACAGTTTGTCCTTATATGAATCACTGAACAAATCAAATTATACGCTATTCTTCGATGATGCTATTCTTTACAAGAACATCAATCTGAGCAACCGAAAATAGTTCATCCGGGAGAATATCTAACTTGATCGGAAGAAATTCTATTTCAATAGATTCATCCAAAAGTTTCTGGACTTGTTCATCCGATTCCTGCGCATCCTTCAATGCCTCTGGACTTGATTTTCTTAATTCCTCAAATGCCACTTGGAATTTCGAAATATCTTCTGGAGCAAACGTAAAGTTTCCATTATCAATAACTGGATTGCCACGTTCATCTTTTTTGCAATACTCTTGGCACAGAGCGATTCTTGCCTTTTCATATTCTTTTAGAGTATCACTTACTTTACCGGCCGCCTCTTGAATAGCTTCGACTTCTGGAAGAATGAGTCTTCTATTTTTCGAAATAGCATAAGCCACACGAATATTTGTTTTAGCATCCTTTACAGATTCTAAAACCGAAAAAACAGCCAAAAGTTCCTTACGAGTTACATTAACTTTACTCATTGTTTACTAACCTCCAAAATTATGAACCACGTTTAATACACATTAACAGACATGTTGTACTTATTTGTTCTCAATAGAAACTGATTCTTCTATAATGATAAAAGTACATTCTTCCAAACAGTAGGAAGAATTTTTGTATAAAGTCTACATTCACCAAGTCCAGTATCTCTGATAATACGAATGTCCCCAACATTTCCAGAAGTACTATCTGGAACAATCTGGGATGGGTCAAGTCTAAGACCGCCAAATTGTATTTTATCTGCTGCTATCATTTCTTGTGAAATATGACACGCGGAACCGACAGCACTTATATCTGTTGGTAGAAATTGTTTTACTTCAACCCATGTGATTTGATACTCAGTTGTTGTGTTTGTGTTTCTGTCACCCAACCAAAGACGATTACAATTCAACATAGTACCTGTAGCACATAATGGGGATAGTCGTAAATAATGCCATACAGTTGAAGAAACATTAGCATCTATAGTAGAATTGGGATCATACCAAACATCATACCAATTTCCGATACTATCCCCTATTTTGATACAATTAAATTTTCCTGCTATGGTCTTGATACGTGCTCTTACCTCATATCTCCATCCAGGTTGAAATATAAAAGGCAAAGTTATATATTGACCACAATCTCCCCCGCATGCAGCATGTTGTATCTTACAACAACCATGTCCATAATGGTTTGCTAAAGAGTATAATGGATAAAATGCCCGCGGATGATCTGGTGGATAATTATTTCCTCCAGGCATCACTGTTCTTGTAAGCGAAATAGCAGAAGATGTTGTCCACAAATTAATTGTCTGATATGGGGCATCACCAAGAAAACTTCCTGGATGTGTCGTATAACCATAATAAGGTGATCCCAGGAGAAATGGTGGTTCTAAATCATCATGGACGTTTCCATAATATCCAATAGTAGAAAATGAATTCGCGGTTATTTGATTATTGACATGAACTCCGTCTTTTCTAAATAAACTCATTAAAGGAAAAGATTGCGGGGCAAAACCACCAGTATCATCACAAGCGTAGAAGTGTAGATCACCTGCATCGTGAATACGAGTATCATAAGATCCTGGAATGTAATTAACATATTGATTTCTTAATTCAAATTTAGAAACACCATTCATTCGCCAACGAATACCAGCAGCAGAAGACATATCATTAACACAGGTATAATCCAGATTTATGTATGCACTTCCCCTATCTGGAATACTTGTTGGATTAGTATACCCAGTTACAGAAAGAAGATTACATCCTTCATGCAGAACATTTCCGCCCCTTGTATGTATTGATAATGGATTATATCCACCAGAAACAGCACCTATTCTCAAACCAACCGTCGCAACCCGATTGGATACATCCATATTATGAAATCCGGACGAATCAGATGTTATATTTCCTATCTCAATACCAATAGCTTGTCCTGTAAGATATTGATTACCTATATTACCAATGTTTATGCCACAAGCTACACTTTGATATGTTCCTGGTGTATTCCCTGCATTTGTTGCAAGATTTCCAATTTCCATACCCATAGCCAAAGTGTCTTCAGAAGTAACTGATCTTCCCAGCGGATAAAAGTTTTTGAAAGATATCCCTCTTATTTCATGACATGCCCCGGTTAAATCAGAAGTTACATTCAATACATATATACGCCAGGCATTACTAACAAAGGTTGAATCAACCACAAAATAACTCATTAATGGTGCTTCTGATAAAAAAGTAAAATTTGCTGCAACAGAGCCGAAATGAACAGGAGAACTTGTAGCAATCTCTTGCGGCGTTTTGATGAGTATGGCTCCTGGTGTTGTTGAAGTATCTAAGATAATCTTATTAGTAGACCCTAATAATCTAACAGATGCATATGTTGAACTATCTAAACCATACAATATCTTCCCTGCAGAAACAATTGATAAACCAGTACCACCCTTAGAAACAGGCAATACAAAACCAGTTGACAGATCTGAAGTTGCTATGATATTTCCACCAGACAGATATCCAGAAGAATCATTTCTTACAAGACCTGCTGTCGTCATAAAAGATGCTTGTAATTTATAGGGATTATTCAACCAATCATTTACATTTGCTGGAGAAAGTACATAACCAACTCTACCCCAATAATTAAGTCCAACAACTTTATTATCAACATAAGTCTTTATAGCTCTCTGAGAAGATATTACAAAGTCTGAGTTTGATGCCATTAAACCATCTGTTGATATTGTTTTCCATGTAAGACTTCCGGTACCATCATTTCCTAAAACAGAGAAGTTTTCCGCTTGTGAACTCGGCCAAGAATATGAAATACCCTTAATTGATAAATTACCATCAATTGCAACATCATACAAAAATCGAATTACATCACTATACATAAGAATGTTTTGAACACCATTCACAACAAAACAAATCGGACCTGTGGTACTGGGAAAGAAGGGAGGGATGGCAGGAGTTGCATCATGACGAATTTGTAAACCGGCATAATCAATAGGTCCTGTATAAAGCGGATTTCTAATATAAATACTGTTTTGGGATAAAATACTATTGGTTGAATCTTTTGGCCGAAGAAGCATTCCCCAACCAAAATCATTCACTTCCTCCCAATCTTTCGTATCAGTAATCGTTGTATCTATATAAGTTTTTATGGCCTTTTGTGATGGTATTTCAGAATCTGAATTTAATGCAAATGTTCCATCCAGATTAATAGATTTCCAAGAAGCAGTACCATTAGAAGCCCAAGACAAGAAATTATCTGTTGTTCCTCCTGCAGGAATATGTATATAACCTGCAGAAGCAGAATGACCAAAAGTATTCCCAATTAAAGTAATAGGAGCAGAAGCGGCATAAACAGAACCAGCTGGTAAGGTAACCCAAGCAGCCGTACCATCAGAATCCCAAATTAATGCTTGCCCGGAAGAACCACCTGATGGAATATGCATATACCCAGAAGTGGAATCATGAGAAATTATATTAGTAGCGATACGTATTGGTGTTTGTGCTGTATAATTAGCCGATATTGTAGCCCAGGCAGCAGTTCCATCTGAAGACCAGCTTAGAATCTGACCGGAAGAACCACCCGCTGGAATATGTGTGCTTCCAGGTATTGTTCTATGACGCAAATGATCATCAATAACTGCAAGTGGTTCATCTACCGTTATACCCATATCAGCAAAATCAATGGATTGTCCACCAATCAATTTTCCGGCAGAATCATTTTTAACTACACCAGCAATTGATCCTAGATTATACAGAAAGAAATCTCTAGAACAAGTAAAACATCCAGCTAACTCATCCAATACAACAAAGTCAATTCTTCCGTCACTATACACATCTACAGAAGTAGACTCATGCAAATCATTTTCTACTGAAATAGATGGACCTTGAAAACTCCATTTAGCTTCATCATTTTGTACGTCAGAACATAACCAAATTCCACGAACAGTTCCGATACCAACAACAGTATTTGTAGATACCCATATTGTTCCTATTTCATAAGTATTATCTATTGGAAGAGGATCTCTATCAAAATGAACTAATCTTGCAATAACCGTATTTATTTGCTCAGCAGTTACAACCGTTCCTGTTTTATAATAATGTACCGTAAAAGATAAACCGGCCTTAGAGGAATGAAATGTTATAATACCTGCTAGATAGTTTACATAATATTCACTTGGTCCTATAGCACCACTGTTTGTTGTGATTGTTAATCCTGGAATTTCCGGCACTGTGGTATTAGGAATATCTATGCCGTTTGCTGGTCTTTCACTTAATGTTGCTGTATATGGATAATCATTAGAGACAGTGATTGTTTCATAGGATTCTAAAGGAACCCACTGTCCTAGATTATCCTTTCTTTGATTATGAACATAAGCTAAATCTGGCATTAGAATAAGCTCCTAATTACATCATTCTTATAGGAATGGTTACAAGAGTACACTATATTATTTATCCTTTTATCGCGATTTATAGATTGGATGAGGATGGAGTTTCTTTATCCTAGCAATAATTTCGGCTTTTTTTCTCATTGTATTATGAATTGTTGAACTATCCTTCCACCTATAGTAAAAAAGAATCTTTGAAATATGATATCCTGTATGACTATGTTCACCCATATTGATAGCAAATTCCCAATCCTCATAACCCTCAGTAAATGTTTCATTATATCCACCTACTTGTTCCCAATGAATTTTATGATACATGACTGTTACAGGAAATTGTCCTCGAACATACAAACCATTCAAATTGTAATTAGGAAACAGGTAATCTTTATTGATTGTTCCAAAGAAACGCATGTCTGTAGATATAATATGAAATCTTCCTTTAACAATTTCATTATAACATTCTTGTAAAAAATCAGGATGTAGTTTATCATCTGCATCCAATGGAACTATAAAACGACCAGAAGATTCTCTTATTGCCGTATTCCTGGCGCCAGCCATTCTTTTATTTTCAGAATGGAAGAATGTTTTTATTCTGGAATCTTTTTTCTCTTGGGCCTTAACAACATCAACAGTAGTATTATCTGTTGATTTATCATCAACGATTACAATCTCAAAATCCTGAAAAGTTTGTGATAATACTGAATCAACAGCTTCATCAAGATACTGTCCATAATTAAAGCAGGGTATGGGGATAGAAACTTTTGGAATCATATTGTCACATTGAACATCCTTTTAATATCTTTCTCTCCATATTCTGTTGGAAGACCAACAACAAAAGAATTTTTGGCATTTTTATCATGACAAACTTGCAACCACATTGGTTCATCTGTTTTTATCGGTGTCCATATTGCGTCCGAATAATTTTGTAATCTTCTATGATCCATACAGCGAATTGTTTGATAGAAATTCAAATCTCTTTTATTCTGTTGATTATTATGACTCTCGACCATTGTCATAAAATGACCATACTTCTCTTCAAGTATAAGAATCTGCTTTTCAGGATGTTTGAAATTTAGACCCATAGGAAATTCTATTAGAAAATTTCCTTCTATATTTTTATGTTCAAAACACCAATTTTGTATTAATTCAACATACTTAATATTCAAAGAGTCGTCATTATCCAAGTTTGTCGTAATCAAATTACTAGATAAAAGATTGTGTTGTATAAGTTTTTCAATTACATCTCTTCTCGGATCAAACAGGCGATACCATGGTACAAATAATGGTGTTATTCTTGGAAACCGTTTTAATGCTTCTCGGTTTATATTGTTTGGATCAAAATATACAAACCACTCAAAATTTTGATTCGTTTGCGCACAAACGGATGGATATGTATACTTAGAAAATAATTCAAAACGATGTTCTAACCACTGCTTATCCGGAGGATTAACAAACATTTTATATAACCCGTTACGATTTTGAACGTTCCATCTTATATTGAAATGTGTTATGATTATATGCCTTGGAATCATTATTTAATCCAATCAGAATACATCTCATGTAATTTATTTCTTATTAACCATTCGTTTTTTCTGGCAAGAGTATTTCTAGAATTACCATGTTGTCTATAATAAAATAATGGTTTTGGGACTCTGTAACCAAAATGACCATGCTTTCCCATATTTAATCCAAATTCCCAATCTTCATAACCCAATGTAAATGATTCATTATATCCACCAATCTCTTCCCAGTGGTTTTTCCAGAAAAGAATACAAGAGCAAAATTGATTTTGCCTTATAAGTGTTGAAAAATCATATGTAGGCATTTTTCTGACTGATTGTTTTTCATCTCGAAGTATTACGATGTCTGTATAAACAATATCAGCTCTACCTGAAAGTAAAATTGGTAATGTGTATTCTAAGAAATTTCTGTGAAGAATATCATCAGCATCTAATGTTAGAATACACTCTCCAGAAGCACTTCTGATTCCATTATTTCGGGCAGCAGACACACCTTTATTTTCAGCATGAGAAATCACTTTTACTCTTGACTCTTTTGAACAAATAGATTCAATTAAAAAGCCAGAATTATCATCAGAGCCATCATCAACAACCATGATATCGAAGTCTTGAAAGGTTTGTGACAAAACAGAGTTAATTGCTTCTGATAAATATTGCCCATAATTATAACATGGTATTACCACAGTCACCTTCATTATATTACATAATCTTCTTCTGAAGAGACATCATTACATACTTGTTCTAAATTCTCTTTGAAGACTTCAACAGAAATTTCTTTTGTTTCTTCAGTATCATCTTTTACCAGATATAAATGACTTCCAGTTTCAAGCCAATATTTATATCTTTTCATCCAATCATTATAATTACATGGTATATCAAAATCGTCTGTAAAATCATCTATCTCTGTCCAAATAGATGAGTCCATGACCCCCAAATAAGAAAAAGAAAACGGTCTCTTGTGATGAGAATTAAATAGTTCAAAATCTCGGCACAATCTGGACGGAGTTTTTCCTTTGTTCGCTAATGTAAATACTCGTTCAATATTCTTCAAGATAACAGAGTTTTCATTTTGTAACCAGCAAATAGCATAAGGTTCTCCATGGTCTTTACCGGTTATTTCAGAAGGTTTAGATCTTCCAAAAAACATTAGTGGGCCGGAGTAATTAGAAACCTTCTTTATGCAATCTTCAGAATACCAAACATCACCATAAAGTATAACAGTCTTATGACTCCAAAAATTTTTTGTTTGTCTTATTCTAGATAAAATATTAGACACAAGATTATTGTTAACCAAAAAAAGTATAGTTCTTGGTATCAAAAAATCCTTTGTAGTCGCTATAATATAGATCTTGAAATCTGAGTTGTATTGTTTTATTAATCGTATAGTTCTATCTATCACTCTCTCATTATCTGTAACTTTAACAAATTGTTTTCTACACCCATAGAATTCTAAATCAACATCTTTCACAGTACCAGCGCACAGAATTATAAAACTTGTCATTGTAAAATCTCCTAAGGTCTTTCTGCAACAATAACAAATGTTCTATTTCCAAACTTACTTTCTAAATTCAATGGATAAATATCTCTTATTATTGTTTGTATTTTCCAACCAGAGGATCTTAGAATTTCACACACAATATTAATGTTTCTGTAAATGCAAATATAATTAAGATCTAATTTCTCAGAAAAATCATCAATAAACAATCTGCTAAACTTTTTCTCATCTGGTTCAGATGCTTTTAATATTAGTTTCTTTGAATTCAGCTTTGATAGATACTTGATTAGATTATGATCATTTATAATGTACATAATTACACCAAACAGTAATGTTGTATCAGCACAGATTTGATTGTTTACATATTCTTCTAAGGTATAATTATAAATGGTTTTACGATCATATTCCAATAAATCCTTTTCTATTTCATTAATCCAATTCTTATTTGGTTCTGAAATAATGACACCTTTCAAATAGATTTTATCTAGTAATCTTTTGATAAGTTCACCTTTACCCGAACCGATATCAGACAGTATACAATTTTCCGCCAGAGTAGACAAAACAACATCGGCATCTATTTTCAATCTCTCATCTTTATCCTCATCAAATTTTGGATACACACTGAGATGTTTCCATAAACCAGAACATTCTTTTTCCAAATGAGTTGCTTTTTCTTCCCAAATTTCAAATAACGAATCGATGTCTTCTGCTCTGTCTATCTCGTACACTGGATTAATTTGAACAGTTGAGATTACTTCACCTTTTTTTATTAGGTTGTTTATTTGCTTTAAGACATAATCTCTATCATTTTCATCACTACTCTTTATAATCTGTATCAATGTTTCTTTTTTCCACACATCTATGCATGACCACGCAATATTTGATCTCTCGTCAGGAGTCCAAAATCCTAAAAACCCATTTTCAAATAAAATAGGAGTAGATGAATTTCTGTGTACTTGCTCCATTTCATAAACACAAATGGTATTTTGTTTGATATTTTTTATTGGCTCTAAATCTTTTCTGTTAATAAAACAAACGTCACCATCCAATTTCAAGACAAGATCTTCTGTAATATATTCTATACCAACTTCTATCGTATCTAATATATTATTTGATATACATTCTATACATAATATATCCATGCCTGAAAATCTACTTTTTATTCTTTCTATTTCAGATCTTGTTTGAAAATCACCTTTAGCAATTACCACAACTACTCTGGTTATATGGATAAAATAAAGACAATCCAATTGATACCACAAGATACTTTTTCCTGTTATCTTGTTTCTGATCAGGCATTTCTTGATGATATCATCTTTTATTCTGGTGGCCTTTCCTGCATTACAAATCAAAGCCTGCATAATTTATCTCTTTTCAAATATCATCAAATTGTTTTTAATATATTGTGGAACTATTTTTTCCCACGTTTTAAGTAATTCTTCGTTTTTTTCTTTATTTACTGTGGCCCCGTTTTTCTCGAACAAATCTACCCAGAATTCCTTTGCTCGTGTATTTATATGACCATGACCAGCTTGTCCTGGTGGTGCTGCTGTAAAAACTACTATTTTTTTACAGTGATTAATGATGTTTTCAACAAACGTAGAACTATTTTGAGGAAGAATGTGTTCAGCTACTTCTACAGATAAAACACAATCAAATTGTTTGTTTAAGGAAAAAGGAATTGAAACGTCTCCAAAAGAAACCATATTTACTATATTTTGATAAAAATAAGGTTTGGCTCTTTCAAAACAATATTCTAAACCGTAAACATCGGAACAACCAAATTCTTCTGCGGCTTTTAACCATCTTCCAATACCACAGCCAAGATCCAAAATTGAGTTTATAGAAAAAAGAGAGAGCATGGTTTTTGAGGCTTCTTCTTCCCAGGAGAACTCATTGGTAGTATGGACTCTAAAAAACCAATCATCATAAATTGAATCACAAAACCTCTTAAAAGAATCATTATTCATTTTATCATTCTCCTCGTCGAAAATTTTTTGAATAGTTCTACTAATTCCGGAATTCTATCATATTGATGAATGATATTAACAACACCACTTTGATTAGAAATTACCTTATCGATAAAGGAAATATCATTAAAATAAGTATTTCCAACAGTCATCATCGGGCCAGATAAATTATCAAAATAAACAACAGGTTCTTCTGGCATCAATCTGATTATGATATTGTGAGCAGCTTGATCCGGGCCAGCACCTATAAGTAAGGATTTATCCTTTTCACCAATCTTATCTAATTCTTTACAAATAGCGTCAATATGCCTGTAAATACGAGAGGATTTGCCTATAATTGTTCCAGCACAAGATATTCTGTGGTCTTGCATTTTAGAAAATATTTCTTCATTATAGAAATCAATAACCCATTTTTTATTTATAGGACATGTTCCAATAAGAGTTCTATCCTCTAAAGATACATACAAGGAATCATTTTTTTCAAAAGAGAATGGGTTTTTTTGAAAAATTACATCCCTAACATCAGTAAGAAGAACATAATCATAATCATTTTTTTCTTGTAAAAATTCTCTATAATGAAAGAATCTAGAATTGTTTACATGCATAGGTAATTTTTTTAAGTCAATAAATGAATATCTTCCCATTTTGGATAAATTTACTTTTGTTCTTGCAGAAACATCTAAACAAAACAAAACAATCTTTCCGGTATATCCAGAGGCAAATAAACTTTTGGCAAATGGATATATCTGTTCGAATGTTAAATGATAAATAGATCCTATAATTAAATTATTCATTGGATACATCCTTCCATAATACTTAACATTTGCCTTGCTCTTTGATCTGTCGTATGATGTTTCTTAACATACTCATATCCATTATTTGCAATTCTACTTACTTCTTTTGGATTAGACATCAAATATCTTAATTTTTGTGTAAATTCTGAAAGATCCGAAAAGAAGACAGCACTCTCACCATCAACATAATCTTGATATATGGGTATTGGCGGTCTTTCTGAGAAAAGTAAACAACCGTGTGCAGGTAATTCATAATATCTAACAGTATCAAAGCCCCAACCAAACAAATTTAGACCGATAATTGTGCTATCTAATATTTTAGCATATTGAAATCGATGTAAATTATTCGGAGGGAATTTCACTCTTGCAATGCTTTGTGCTCTGTCTATATAGAGTCCGCGAGTATAATAAGATTTTCCTGCCCAGAACATTGTTTTTGTTTTCTTTTCTGGAAATCTTATAGGTATCAATTGTTCTGGATATGAAAATGTTAGAGGTATAATTTTAGGATCATATTCTTCAGTGCATACAAGTTCTCTTTTGAAATAACCCAAAATATTATATTTATCAATAAATGAATAATCAACATGATAAGAATCTTCTTGATCCAAAGCAAATTTCGGTACAGACGTTTTTAATAGGGATTCACCTAATTCAGAAATCGCAGATTGCTCCTGATGCATACATATTAACACAAAGTCAAATTCATTATTTTCAAGCATCCCTTTGGCTTTTTTTAACGTCAAACAGTTATCATCTGGATAATGAAAAAAACAAGGATAATTGCCGCACAATTCAGAATTTCCTGAATGTAAGGTTTCTTTCCTAGGATATTCAAAAACATTCTCCCAACCTAGAACTTTACATAATCCATCATATATAATATCCAAACCATAATTTGGATACTTAACAAATGGAATATATAAGACACGAAGTTGTCTTTCAGTATATTCCTTTGGCATGGTAAAACTTTTAATATTTTGTTTTTGCATTGATAATTTGTTTATTTTATTTTGTGCCAGAAATTTATTTCCAGAAGTCAATTCCATATAGGTTCTTAGTATGCCACTTGCTAAACCATATAATCCAATGGATTCCCAAAGTTCACAAGTGACACTATATCCAGGATAATCTCTAGGTCTACTTTCGATCTTCTTTAAGCCAATCCTTTGCTTCTCCCAAATTTTTGCAGCATCGTGATTTTTCATTATGTCAAATCCTTAACATCACAAGAAGGACAATTAGGAGCAACTGGCATAACAAATTTTCCGGAATTCAAAACAAAATCAAAGAAATCACAATGTTGATTTTTTACAAATCTGTTGATAATGTTTCCTTTACTACGATCTACAAGATTTTGTGATGCCTTGTGCTTTCGATATTGAAACAGATAATATGGTACTGGATATGCATAATGTTCATGTTTGGCCATATTAACCCAGAATTCCCAATCTTCATATCCGGGAACGTTTTCATTATATCCGCCAATTTCTTCCCAATGTTGCCTTTTATACATTGATGTACAAGCAAGAAGATTTCCTCTAAGAAGACCAGAAACATCATATTTATTGAACCAGTTTTTTGTACTAGAACCAAATTCTTTTACCCCACAATATGCTATATCCCAAGGAGATTGCAATTTTTCTAATTGAGAAACCATCATCTCCACACACCGAGGATGTAATTTATCATCAGCATCCAAAGGAAGTATATAAAAACCATTGGTTTGTTTTATGGCAAAATTTCTAGAATAGGATCTGCCCATATTTTTCTTATTAAAAAATACTCGTATCTTGGATGAAATCTTTGACAGACTAGAAACAATTTTTTCTGTTGCTATATTAGAATGATCATCTACAACAACAATCTCTATTTCTGGATATGTTTGATCTAAAACAGATTGTACACATTCTCTTAAAAATGATCCATAATTATAGCAAGGAATTATAACGGATACCTTTTTTATGTTTTCACTTTTCAATATTCCCTCGGGAGGTATTGAAATGTTTTCTATTTTTGCTGGGGTATTATTTGGTAGTTCTTTCTCCCATTTCTCTCGAAACAGTTTTGAATTCTTCTGTATCAATTGTTTATAAGTGCTTCCAACAATACCCATTCCGGTAAATGTTTTACTTCCATAGTGAAAAACAAAACATCCTTTGGAAAGGCAAAGTCTGTACCCTGCCGATATTATTCTTTTATTATAATCATCATCTTCAAATGTACCAATTCCAAATCTTTCATCCAATAGACCTATTTGTTGAAAAGCCTTATCTCGAATCAAACAACAAAAACCAATTACTCTAGGAACATCATAATGTTGATTTCCATAATCAGAAAATAATTTTTCAGCAAAAGAATACATTTCATCATCATTATTGAAATTCAGATTTTCAATTTGTTGAACACCTGGGGCATAATTTGACATTGGAGCTAGCATACCAATAGTCTCATCTACTTCTAGTATATTCAACATTCTTGAAAGCCAATTCGGAGGAACAATCGTGTCACTGTTTAGAAGTAAAACATGGCCAGATCTAATGTTTTTTAATGCAACATTATTTCCACCTGAAAATCCTAAATTTTTTCCAGTATGATATACAAACACATTTGGGGCTTTAAGTGTGTCAAAATATTGTCCAACACCGTCACTAGAACCATTATCAATTAAGTGTAGATTATATGGTATATCTGTATTTTTGAATATTGATTGAACACAGAGACGGCAATAAGATAATTGATTAAACGCCGGTATTATAATGGATACTGGTGGTGTAGGATAGTCTTTAACATCAAGATTATTCATTGTTTTTTTATCTGACTCCTTGGTCGGCAAAATCCTGGGGCCGGAGCTCTTCATTATAAGAAATGGATTCTTTGAACCACCCATTACCAAACCTCTGTTTGCCCTTTGTTTCCTGAACGATATTTTTCGATATATTCTGTCTTAAGAACATCTTGAACAGCACAATCCCATGCTACTCTAAATTCAGGATCTTCCTTATATTTTTGAATCACCCCTTTTTGTTGACATTTCTTTCCATCATAATTTTCTAAAGAAACCCAACCACCACCACAAGTCACCCTCTTAAATTTTTTCAATAGTTCATAATTCGTCCAAAAATTACTAAAACCATGTTCAAAACTAAACACCATTTCAACTTCAACATTTGGTGTAAACAACTTATTCTTAATTGTTCTCGCGGTAACAATCACTCCTTCAAATCCATATTCTTTCAATGCTTCTTTCTGTCTTAAAAACAGAAGTTGAAAACTATTGAAAAGAAGAGAATTCCCTCCTGGAATATTCTTGTCTGCCAAAAATCTAAGTGTTGGTGGGGTATGCATCATACCCATCTCAATTTTCTCTCTTAATTGATTAACACCCACCATACAAATAGCATATTTATTCAGTTTGTTTACATATTTTGGGAGAAGGTGTGATAATAAAGCAGCCTTTTGTCCAAGAACAGAATATTGGTTTTCTGCTTCTACACCTTTTTCAGTAAGTGTATTGGCAATACTATCCCATATCACACAGGCAGGAATATCCATGTATTCCGGATGTTGTTCCTTGAAAACACAAATACCTTCAATAAACTTAAAAACTTTCTCCACAGAAATATCATCACCATACGGTGTAATTGTTGGATTACAAACACCCAACTGTTCAAGGCGTTCTGATGACATGGATTGTTCTGAATCAACGTATATACCAATTGACTTACCTGGCCATTTCCTCTGTGCTGTTGCTATTATACGGGCCACTAGGGCTGATTTGCCTGACCCCGGCATACCTACTACTTGAAATAGTTTTGTCGCGACTCCACCTCCTAGTATCGTGTCCAGGACATCTATGCCTGTGGGTATCGTACACTTAACACTATCATCTGCTGAGGCATCTACTGTTTTAGTCAGAAAAGCGGCTAGAGTCTTTTTTAGATCATTTGCTGCATCAATTTCTGCTTGAGTATAATCGT
>Ga0315273_10003529_pt1 | contig 18861 bp, 32 predicted proteins | sample YL17G02_0_MG_FD_205753 | JGI IMG/M metagenome (GOLD analysis project Ga0315273, IMG submission 205753) | Sediment microbial communities from Yellowstone Lake, YNP, Wyoming, USA - YL17G02_0 | ecosystem: Environmental > Aquatic > Freshwater > Lake > Sediment | place: USA: Wyoming | collected...
GACTATGATTATATAAGCCTTGAAGATCCGGATGAAAGGGAATTTGCACATGGGGACCCAAAAGGTTTTCTCAAGAGATTTACCGATGGTGTCATCCTGGACGAAATTCAGAGGGCGCCGGCGCTGCTTTCCTATATCCAGGGGATTGTGGACAGCGATCGCTCACCCGGAAGATTTGTTCTTACCGGTTCCCAGCAGCTGCGGGTCATGGAAAAAGTGAGCCAAACCCTTGCAGGTAGAACGGCCATCGTTATTCTCCTTCCGTTTAGCCTTTATGAATTACTTGGTGAGCCATCTTCTGATCCCTGGAAGATTGATACTCTGCCAGATAAAAGAAAGAAACCGCCGTTCACTCTTGAGAAAATACTCTACCAAGGTCTTTATCCACGAATATATGACAAAAAACTGGATGCCCAGGACTGGCTTTCGGCCTATTACAGAACCTATGTGGAGAGGGATGTCCGGGATATTGCCAATATTGGAAACCTGGAGACGTTTCAGAGGTTTGTGAGACTTTGTGCCGGAAGAACGGGCCAGTTACTCAATCATTCGTCACTGGCCTCAGACTGCGGTATCTCGCATACTACAGCCCGGCACTGGATCTCAATCCTTGAGGCAGGTTTTATCATTCATCTCCTTCCACCCCACCATGCGAATTTTTCAAAAAGGGTTATTAAAAGCCCCAAATTGTATTTCCTTGATACAGGACTTCTATGCTATCTCCTCAGGATACGGGAGCCGGATGATATCCTTGTCCATGCAATGAAGGGAGCCATTTTTGAGACGTTTGTTGTCTCTGAACTTTACAAGGCATTTGCTCACCGGGGGGAAATGCCTCCTCTCTATTTTTGGCGTGACAGGACGGGGCACGAAGTAGATATTGTGGTGGATACAGGTAAAAAACTAGTCCCGATTGAGATTAAGTCAGGAGAAACTATTGTCAGTTCTTTATTGGACGGCCTCAGGTATTTTGTTTCGCTCGGTTCCCCTGCCTCAAAGACAGGAGTGCTTATCCACGGGGGAGAAGCATTATACCGGCGAGAGAATTTCGTGGTAAGGCCCTGGTACCAGTGTTCATGATTATGTGTCAGGTCAACACGGGCTGTTGCCCAAACCAACCGTTTGCCCTTCGACAGGCTCAGGGCGAACGGGATATGTTGAAATCATGTGACTTTTCCGTTCATGCTGAGCTTGTCGAAGCATGAAATCGATTTGGGCAACAGCCCGAACACTATTGACAATGATCCTACATAAAAAAGGGTGGCCCTGCTGGAACAGTATAGCGCAGATCGTCTTTTTGTACTAAAGCTAAATCTTTCCTTTGGGTTGAAATAACATCAAGCAAAAGACAGAGAGTCATTTGTAGTGAATTACTCGCGATGGGTCGAGATTCAGGGCAGGCGACCGATGCCTTCAAATTGCTCAAAATGTTTGTCAAAGGCAAAGGCCCCTTTGAGTTTGAGAGACCTCATCATGGAGAAGCTTGTGCAGTCAGTAAAACTGAAATCCTTGTCAGTGTATCGTTTAAAAATATTAAACGCCGCGTCCTCAATAGAAGGGGTAACCGTGACAATTTCAATGAAGCCGCTCTTCTTCAGGTTCTCGCGGAAAAGGACAGCGATATGATGAGAAATCCTCGCCCTGAGGTAATTGATCGTCTCGCAGACAACGAAGTTTGTGGTGACAAACCGCGTCCCCTTTTCCTTTGCATTTCTGTAAAAGGAAGCAGCAGCTTTGTGGTTTTCATCATCTGCATCTGTGAGCGCTATAAATGTCCCCGTGTCTACAAACAACTTTATTGTTTTCTCCCGTAGAGGTAGCGGTCATGCTTTGAAGACGCATCTTTGATGCCTGATCTTGCGATTCCGATTATATCTTCAAGAGGGTCCTTTGGGCGTTCTTCAGTCTGTGGAGCGGCAGCGAGAGACATCTCGATCGCTTCACGGATAATCTGGTTCACGCTCTTCTTCTCCTCGATTGCTCTGTACTTGAGGGCCTTTAAGAGATCCTCGGGAAGCCGTATATTCGTTGCTATCGTTACGGACATAATGAACCTCCATTCAGTGACCTAATAATACCATCGCATCATAGTATCACCGTGTCAAGGTAGATTCCTCACTTCCCGTAATCCCTCAGTTATGGGGCGACCGACTGTTACCGTAACCTGTAACTCAGCCCTTCAGGGCTGATGAATCAGGGCTAAAGCCCTGAGTTACATATTTGCCGGAAGGATTTACCATTCGTAACTGAGAGATTCCTCACTTCCCCTACCCCAGTTTTTTAAATCACCCCGGGATGGAAAAGGGGTAACATCATAAAAAGGTGAACTCGCAGTATCCTCATCGAAAAAAAAGGCCCTGTACTCATTGAATACAGGGCCTTTAATCATTCGAAAAAGATGCCTATTTACCTCGTTAGAAATAATGCTCCACTGCTCTTCGGCGGGGTTAGATTTTAGGATAATTCCAGTGGGGTTTAATGCCCCGCTGGAATTTCTAACGGGGTTTATTTTTTTCTTCTGAAGATATTTTCTTTGGTTTTTCCTTTTTCTCCTTCGGGGTTTATTTTTCTTTCTTCTCCGCTTTCTTTTCTTTTTTCTCTTTCTCTTTCTTTTTCTTTTCTTCCTTCCCCTTCTTTTTGGGAGTCACCTTTTCAAGAACCTCTTTGGCTTTTTTTACGGTTGATTTCTTCTTCTGCTCAGGGGGCGAAAAGGTGACCAGTTCAACGAGGGAAAGAGGAGCCCCATCCCCCTGCCGCCATCCCAATTTATAGATCCTTGTATAACCTCCCTCTCGGTCTTTCATTTTGGGGGCGATTTCATCAAAGAGCTTCTTTACAATACTCTCATTACGAAGCAGGGCAAAGACTTGTCTTCTCGCATGAAGATTCGCCTTTTTCCCCAGGCTGATGATTTTATCTGCCCAACTTCGGAGTTCTTTCCCTTTGGCCAAAGTTGTTTTTATTCGTTCATGCTGAAGCAATGAAACCACCATGTTGCGAAACATCAGCTCCCGATGTTGAGTATGGCGACTTAATTTCCTGCCGGCGACACGATGCCTCATCCACCCCTCCTATCCAATGGCTTCTGATTCCATTTCCTCTTTCGCTGCCCTTGGAGGCCAATTTTCTAAGTTCATCCCCAGACTGAGTTCCATCTCGTCCAAAATCTCTTTGATCTCGTTGAGGGATTTTCGGCCAAAGTTCTTGGTGGCCAAGATCTCTGCTTCTGTTTTTTGAACCAGATCTCCGATCAGCTTGATGTTCGCATGTTTCAAACAGTTGGCAGAGCGGACAGAGAGTTCTAACTCATCCACGCTACGAAAGAGATTTTCGTTTAATTTTTCGCTTTCCTCCTGACCTTCAGGAATTGCGGTCTCCGTCTCTTCCTCCTCCTCAAAGGTGTAGAAAATGGAGAGTTGGTCTTTCAGAATCTTCGATGCATGAGCAACGGCCTCCTCTGGATTCAAACTTCCATCCGTCCAGAGCTCCAAGGTTAACTTGTCATAATCCGTGATCTGCCCGACCCGGGCATTCGTCACTGTGTAGTTCACCTTCTTGATCGGAGAAAAGATCGCATCAATGGGGATGGTTCCGATCGCTTGGCTTTCTTCCTTGTTCCGCTCTGCAGGAACATAGCCCCTTCCCATCTTCACCACCATTTCCATGGAGAGTTTACCATCCCTTGAAAGCGTAGCGATGTAATGCTCCGGATTGAGTATTTCCACCGCATCCCCAGTTAGAATATCACCTGCCTTGAGAACCTTAGCACCTTCTGTCTTCACCCGAATCGTTTTTGGGCCTTCGGTATGAAGTTTCAGTCTCACCTCTTTGAGATTGAGAATGATTTCTGTGACATCCTCTTTGACACCCGGGATTGTCGAAAATTCATGGAGCACCCCGTCTATCTTAACCGAAGTGATCGACGCTCCTTGCAGGGAAGAGAGGAGGATCCGTCGGAGAGAGTTTCCAATGGTGATACCGAAGCCCCTTTCAAAGGGTTCAGCGACGAACTTTCCATAGAAGGAGGTGAGTGTTTCTTTTTCCACTTCCAACCGCTTGGGTCGAATGAGGTCTTTGAAAATTTTTTGATGCATATTGCCTCCCCTGAGTTAAACCCCGTTAGAAAGATGATGAAGGGCTTTAGTCCTGCCCTAACTGTTCACTTAGAAATCTTATCCTCTACCCGGACCCTATGGTTCCTACTTTTCTAACGGGGTAAAGGGTTTTAAAAAGTTTTCTGTCCGAGGGTTATGGCTAAGATGCCCGTTTCGTCGATAGGTTATGTCATTGGTCTAAACAATCTTTGGCCGTAACCCCTTGTCCTTAAACTAAACTGGCTTCCTCACCTTAACCCAATGACAATTTTCACCATTCGGAGGTGAGGTAGCCGTGATAGCGAACTATTTCGAGTACAGCTCAACGATCAATTTTTCCTGAATCGGGATGGTGATGTCCTCACGTGTCGGCAGGGCCTTCACATTCCCTTTCAGTTGTTCCTTATCCAATTCCAACCATTGAGGAACTCCTCGCCGTGCTACCCCTTCCAAGGCCTCTAAGATACGGACGACCTTCTTGCTCTTCTCTCGAAGCTCAATCACATCCCCTGGCTTGACGAGATAGGAGGGAATGTTCACCTTGGACAGGTTGACTAAAAAGTGGTTGTGTCTTACAAGCTGGCGTGCTTCATTTCTCGAATTAGCAAAACCCAGCCGGTAGACCGTGTTGTCCAGTCTCCGTTCCAGAAGGGAGAGGAGAATTTCCCCGGTGATGCCTTTTTGTCGATCCGCCTCCTTGAAGATATTGCTGAACTGGTTTTCCAGAATGCCATACAACCTTTTGACTTTCTGTTTCTCCCGTAGCTGGGCTCCATAAGCGGAGAACTTTTTTCGGCCCTGACCATGCTGCCCCGGTGCATAGTTCCTCCGGTCGATCGCACACTTTTCGGTATAGCACCGCTCTCCTTTGAGAAAGAGTTTGAGATTCTCCCTCCGACATAGCCGACAAACCGATTTCGTATATCTCGCCAATGCTAATCCTCCTAATTTAATTTCATTAAATTTGATTACACCGATTAAATAACACGATTACACAGATTAAGTAAAAACCAGACCACACAGATTAAAACACCACCCTTTTTACCTGACAGCTCTTATTGCCAAAGTTTATTAACAAACCTACATGAAGGCGAGAGGCCTTCAAATATGAAATCAATTGATGCTCAAAGATAATTGGAATATTGCCTGCCAAAGATTTTATTTCCACTATTACTTGGTTTTCGACTATTAAATCTGTCCTAAAGCTACCGACCTTTTTGTTAAGGTAAAAGACTTCAAATTCCTTTTCTGTTTGGTATTGAAATCCTTTTGGGTCAAATAATAACCTTAACGCATTATGGTAAATCTTTTCACTAAACCCAGGGCCTAACTCTCGGTGAACTTCATAGCAACATCCGATTATACGTTCCGTGATTGAATCTGTTTCTTCCATCAATTTCTAATCGGTGCAGCCTTTTCTTCATCCATGTAAATCTTCTTCCAAAATCTGTGTAATCTCATTTGAGAATCTGTGTAATCAGACGCGGTCTTTAGACGCGTCTCCGTTTCGGAGGACGACATCCATTATGGGGAATGGGCGTGACATCCTTGATGAGGTGGACCCTCAGACCGGCAGCCTGAAGCGATCGCAGCGCTGATTCCCTCCCCGCCCCTGGACCCTTCACATAGACATCGATCGCTCGAACACCATGCTCCATTGCTTTTTTTGCAGCATTCTCTGCGGCCATTTGAGCTGCAAAAGGGGTACTTTTTCTGGAGCCCTTAAAGCCCTGTGTTCCCGCGCTGGACCAGGTGATGACATTTCCCTCTATATCGGTGATCGTGATGATGGTGTTGTTGAACGTTGCCTGAATATGAGCAATCCCTGCCTGGATATTCTTCTTAATTTTCTTTTTCTTTATCCCCTGCCCTTTGGGCATATCTCCTCCTTTACTCCCTTAGAAGCAAATCTCATGATTGACAGCCCATGAGTTTCATAAAATGTCAATCCCAGTTTGCAGCCCCCCGTTTGAGTTTTCTAACGGGGTTTACCTTGCTATTTCCTTCTCCTTCTTCTTCCCGATGATTGCCCGGCGGGGTCCTTTACGTGTTCTGGCATTCGTGTGCGTTCTCTGACCGTGAACAGGCAGAGACTTGCGATGGCGAAGTCCCCGGTAGGAACCGATATCCATGAACCGTTTGATGTTGGTGGCCACTTCCCGTCTGAGATCTCCCTCTACTTTGTATTCCTGTTCTAAAATGTCCCGGATGCGGACCACCTCTGCTTCGGTCAGTTTGTTAACCTTGGTGTCCTTGTTAACATTTGCTTTTTCAAGAACTTTATTGGCAGAGGGTCTTCCAATCCCGTAGATGTAGGTGAGGGCAATCTCAGCCCGTTTATCCTTTGGAAGATCAACTCCTGCAATGCGTGCCATCGTTCTCTCCTTTTGGTTCAGAGAGTGGAAAGTGGAGTGTGGAGAGTGGAAAAAGACGGGTTTTCCACCTGCCACTTGCCACGTGCCACTATCCCAATTTATCCTTGACGTTGTTTGTGTTTGGGGTTTTCACAGATGACCCGAATCACCCCTCTTCGTTTTACAATTTTACACTTATCACAGATTTTTTTGACCGAAGCCCTGACTTTCACTGTCTCTACCCTGTTGTTGAAGAGATTAAATTCAAACTTACAAATCCCCTATCCGTCCGGCGCCATAGTCTGGCTTTGGACGGCGGCGCCCCCCTTTACTAAAGGGGAGTGAGGGAGGCTTATCTACTTCTCCCGGAAAATAATTCTACCCCGGGTCAGGTCATAGGGTGACAGTTCAACTGTCACTTTATCCCCAGGGAGGATCTTGATGAAGTGCATTCTCATCTTTCCAGAAATATGAGCTAATACCTTGTGGCCGTTTTCCAATTCCACTCGGAACATGGCGTTGGGAAGAGTCTCCTTTACCTTCCCTTCAACCTGGATGGCCTCCTCCTTCGGCATTGTTACTCCATCCTTCCCCTTATCTAGGCATCCCGCCCAGTTGACGAACGATTCGCTCAAAGATTTGAGCCTCTCCCCCCATGCCTTGGATCGAGCAAAGCATATTCTTTTGCTGGTAATACTCGATGAGGGGGGCAGTCTGCTTCTCATATTCCTTCAACCTTGTTCGGATGGTTTCCTCCTTATCGTCCGTCCGTTGATAAAGCGTCCCCCCACACCGATCACAAACCCCTTCTTGTTTGGATGGATGAAAAAGAACGTGGAACATCGCCCCACAGTTCTTGCAGGTTCTCCTACCCGTGAGACGACGTACCAATTCATCGGTGTCCACTTCGATGTTGATGACGTGGTCAATCGATTTACCGATCTTGGTAAGGATGGATTGGAGGGCCTCCGCCTGGGCAATCGTTCTTGGAAATCCATCAAGGATGAAACCCGGATTGCAATCCGGTGCTCTTAACCGTTCATCGATGATCCCGATGACCACCTCATCTGGGACGAGTTGTCCCTGGTCCATGAAGACCTTGGCCTTCACTCCGAGAGGAGTGCTCTCTTTCACCGCACTCCTAAGAATATCCCCGGTGGAGACTTGTGGGACGCGATAGCGTTCAACGATCATTTGTGCCTGAGTGCCTTTCCCCGCCCCTGGAGGACCGAGTAAGATCAGATTCAATATATGAGTCCCTTTCTTAGATTTGATCTATTGCAAATTGAAAATTGTAATTTGCAAATTGACTATTAATTACCCCCGTCTCCCTTTCAGCCTACCTTTTTTCATTAACCCTTCGTAGTGTCTCGTCAGCATATGGGCTTCAATCTGTTGAACTGTGTCCAAGGCCACACCGACCACGATCAGCAGAGAGGTCCCCCCGAAATAGAAAGAAACGTTGAATTTACTATAAAGGATGGTGGGCAGGACGCAGATAGCAGAGACATAAATGGCCCCCCCGAGGGTGATGCGGGTAAGCACCTTGTCAATATACTCGGCGGTCTTCTGCCCCGGCCGGATGCCCGGGATGTAACCGCCAAACTTCTTCATGTTTTCGGCCACATCGTTAGGGTTGAAAGTAACCGCCGTATAAAAATAGCAGAAGAAGATGATGAATCCCACATAAAGAAGATTATAGAGGAGCGCGCCGGGTCCCAGGCTATTGAAAATTGACTGAACCCAAGGATGTGACTCCAACCAAGGTTTCGGCATAAAGTTGGCGATCGTCAAGGGAAACATCAAAATGGAGGAGGCGAAGATGGGAGGGATGACGCCCGAAGTGTTCAACTTTAAAGGTAGATGGGTACTTTGCCCACCGTAGACCTTCCGTCCCACAATCCGCTTGGCATATTGAACAGGAAGCCTCCGCTGGCCGGTTTCGACAAAGATGATCACCGCTACCACCAATACCATGATGATGATCAGGACCAGAATGGTGATAATATTCATTTGTCCCACTCTGAAAAGCTCATAGGTGCTGGCAATGGCATTTGGCATTCTGGCGACAATCCCCGCGAAGATGATCAGGGAGATACCGTTCCCAATTCCCCTCTCTGTAATTTGCTCACCCAACCACATGATAAAGGATGTGCCAGCGGTCAGCGTGATGACGGTCATGATCCGGAAGGACCATCCCGGAATCAGAACGATCATCTCACCGGCTGCTCCCCTCATATTCTCCAAGCCCACGGCGATTCCAAATCCCTGAATCATGCTGAGGACGACGGTTCCGTAACGAGTATACTGGACAATCTTTTTTCGGCCAATCTCTCCCTCCTTTTGGAGACGTTCAAGATAAGGAATCACCACGGTGAGAAGCTGGAGGATGATGGAGGCGCTGATATAGGGCATGATGCCAAGGGCAAAAACCGAGAGCCTTTCCAATGCTCCTCCTGAGAACATATCGATGAGACTGAAGAGGGTCCCCCTCGCTTGTGCAAAGAAGGAAGCCAGTGCATCCCCATTGACTCCAGGCGTAGGGATATGGACACCGATGCGATAGATCGCCAGAAAGACGAAGGTGATCAGGATCCTCCGCTTCAGTTCGGGTATCTTAAAAATGTTCTGGGCCCCTGAAATCATGAGCCGATAACCTCCACCCTCCCTGAGGCATTCTCCACTTTCTTAAGTGCGGCCTTGCTCACTTGATGAACGCGGATGGTCAAAGGGTGCTGAAGTTCCCCATCGGAGAGAAGCTTTACCGCCCCCCTCTTTTTCAGAAGGCCAGATTGGAACAGGAGGTTGGGTTCCACCATGGTATCTCTTGGGAAACGATTGAGATCTCCAACATGGATGATCTGAAAGTATTTTTTAAATGGGTGACGAAACCCCCTTTTGGGAAGGCGTCGCTGGAGGGGCATCTGCCCTCCCTCAAAACCGGCCTTGGTCCCTCCGCCGGAACGGGAGTTCTGACCTTTGGCGCCTCGGCAGGCCGTCTTGCCATGCCCAGACCCAATCCCTCTTCCCACCCGTTTCCTCTTCTTCCTTGCTCCCTTCGGAGGTTTCAGTTCTTCCAGCTTCATCCGGGTTTCCTTTCAGATCCATTCACCACTTCTAACAGATGTTCCACACGACTGATCATCCCTCGTATCTGGGGTCGATCCGGCAAGGTGAGGGTTTGATTGAGTCGTTTGAATCCAAGGCCCTGGATGGTCTTCCTTTGGTCTTTGGGCCTTCCAATCACACTTTTTCTCCACTTGACTGTAATCGTATGCTCAATCTTTTTCATCATGAAACCTTTTAGTTCTCTGCGGCTTTCTCACCCCTTTTTTCATAAACCTCCTCAGGAGTCCTCAATTGGCTGATGGCTTGAAGGGTAGCTTTGATGAGGTTGTGAGGGTTGTTCGATCCAAGGGATTTTGTTAGGATGTTTTGGATCCCTGCAGATTCAGCAATGGCCCTGACTGAAGCACCGGCGATGACACCCGTTCCCTCGGAGGCGGGCTTTAATAGAACCTTTGATGCACCATATTTCCCCATGACCTCGTAGGGGATCGTTTTATTCATAATGGGAACATTAATCAAGTTCCGTTTTGCATGTTCAATTCCCTTGCGGATGGCCTCAGGGACTTCGTTGGCTTTCCCTAACCCACTCCCCACATGACCATTTCCGTCCCCCACCACCACTAAGGCGCTGAAGCTGAATCGTCGACCTCCTTTGACCACCTTGGCCACCCGGTTGATATGCACCACCCGGTCCGTCAATTCCAATGTACTTGGATCAATCTTCGGCAATGTCCATCCCTCCTGAAGAGAGCTGTGGAAAAATACCTTACGCTCTCTTGAGATTTCCAGACTTTTTCGGGAATCTCCTAAAAGATCAAGCCACTCGTTCTGGCCGCCTCGGCCAATGCCTTGACCCTGCCGTGATAAAGATATCCATTTCGGTCAAAGACCACTTTTTGGATTCCCTTTTCAAGGCACTTTTTAGCGATGATTTCTCCCACTTTCTTCGCTGCCTCTACATTCCCTGGATAGCGAAAACTCCCTTTCAGCTCGGGGCTCATGGTGGAGGCACTGACCAGGGTTTTCCCCGTCGTATCCGCGATGGCCTGAGCATAAATATGCTTCAAGCTTCGAAAGACATTGAGGCGAGGCCGTTCGAGTGTTCCCTTTAAATCGCTCCTCACTCTCTTTTTTCTTTTCAGTCGGGCCAATTTCTTTCTGTTCTTCAATGGACTTCCTCCCTGTCCCGCCATAAGCGGGGCGGGATTCCTTAAGCTTTGGTCTTTCCGACCTTCTTACGAATCCTTTCTCCTATATAGCGTATACCCTTCCCCTTATAAGGTTCGGGTGGTTTGATCGAACGAAGTTTGGCAGCGACGATTCCTACCTGTTGTTTATCAATCCCCTTAATGGTGATTTGGGTCTGCTTTTCTACCTCCACCTTGATCCCTTCTGGAATGGGGTAGAGGATGGGATGAGAAAATCCCAGGGAGAGTTTGAGCGCCTGACTTTGGAGATCTGCTCGGAAGCCAATGCCGACGATCTCAAGTCGTTTCTCAAACCCCTGGGTTACCCCAGTGACCATATTGGCGATGAGACTCCGTGTCAGGCCTTGAAGGGCTTTTGATCTGCGCTCATCATCTTTGCGGTGAATGAACATCTTTCCTCCGTCCACTGAGGCCGAAATCCCCTGAGGCAGAGGGGAGGTAAGGTGGCCTCTGGGTCCCGTCACTTCCACCTTCAATGGATCACAGGAGACCTTCACTTCCTTTGGGAATACGATCGGCATCCTTCCAATACGAGACATTGATCACTCCGATAGTGGAGCGTAGAAAGTAGAAAGTGGTTTGTACCACCTTCGACCTTCCGCTTTCCACCTTCTAATTTTTACCAGACATAGCACAACACTTCCCCCCCCACATTGACCTTGCGCGCAGCTTTGTCCGTGATGATTCCCCTTGACGTGGAGAGGATGGAAATACCCAACCCGCTCATGACGGATGGAATTCGGTCGCTCCCCACATAGACTCTCCGCCCCGGTTTGCTAATCCGCCTGATATGAATGATTCCCTTTCGGTTCACATCATATTTGAGAAAGATTCGGATCATCTCGTGATGGTGATCCTCGGTCACCACCTTAAAATTTTTGATGAACCCTTCCTCTTTCAAAATCTTTGCGACCTCTCGTTTCAGTCTGGAGGAGGGGACCTCCACTTTCTCGAATTTCGCTTTAGATCCGTTCCGAATTCGCGTAAACATATCGGCTAATGGATCGGTCATGGACATACGAACCCCCGTACTTTTCACCAGCTGGATTTGATCACTCCAGGGATCTCGCCCCGGGAGGCATATTTTCTCAGACAGAGACGACACATATTAAATTTCCGATAATAAGCCCTCGGCCTTCCACAGAGAGGGCATCGGTGGTACTCCCGAACCTTAAATTTCTGAGGTCTCTTTGCCTTGTTCACCAATGAAAGTTTTGCCAATTTTTCCTCCTAAATAATCCCCCCAATCCTCGTAGGGAACGGTTTGAAACCGTTCCCTACAAAAGGGGGGGATTTAGTTCCTAAAGGGCATTCCCAGTAACCTCAGCAGTTCCTTCCCTTCCTCATCGGTCTTGGCCGTAGTCACGATGACGATGTTCATCCCCTTCACCTTGTCAATTTTGTCGTAATGAATTTCTGGAAAGATAAGTTGTTCCCGAATTCCAAGGGCATAATTTCCTCTACCATCAAAGGACTTTCCAGAGAGGCCTTTAAAATCCCTCACTCTCGGAAGGGCCACATTCACCAGACGATTGAAGAATTCGAACATCCTCTCTTTTCGAAGAGTGACCATGCATCCAATCGGCATTCCCGCTCTCAATTTGAACTGGGCAATCGATTTTTTGGCCTTCGTGATGACCGGCTTCTGTCCTGTGATCTGGCTCAGCTCTTGGACAGCGGAGTCGAGAATCTTTATATTTTGGATGGCCTCTCCCAATCCCATATTGATAACGATCTTTCCAAGTTTAGGGACCTCCATCCTGTTCCGATAGTTGAATCGCTTCATCAGTGCGAGGGCTACTTTCTGCTGGTAGACCTCTTGCAATTTGGCCATCACATCACCTATTTATCGAAAATTTCCCCACATTTTCGGCAGAACCGTGCCTTCTTGCTGCCCTCCACGATGCGGTGCCCGATCCGAACCGGTTTATTACACTTTTCACAGAGGAGCATCACATTGGAGACATGGAGGGGGGCCTCCTTTTCTAAAATCCCTCCTCGTCTTTGTTGACCGTGGGGCCGAGAATGCTTCTTGATGAAATTGATCTTTTCGATGATTACTTTTTCCTTCTCTGGAAGGACCTTCAGGATCCGACCACTCTTTCCCTTTTCCTTCCCATTAATCACCATCACCAGATCATTTTTTTTGATATGTAATTTCGGAATGCTCATTTCAAGTTCCATTCTTCCTATGGGTTCAGACAGGCCTTCAAAGTACCTCTGGGGCTAAAGAGATGATCTTCATAAACCGCTTGGCCCGAAGTTCCCTGGCGACGGGACCAAAGATTCGGGTCCCGATGGGTTCCCCTTGGGGATTGACGAGGACAGCGGAGTTATCATCAAACTTGATGTAGGAACCATCCGGACGTTTCACCTCTTTTCTCGTCCGGACGATGACCGCACGAACCACATTGCCTTTCTTGATCTTTGAATTGGGAAGGGCGTCTTTGACCGAAACGACGATGACATCACCCAAGGTCGCATACTTCCGACGCGTACCCCCGAGAACCTTAATACACCCCAATTTCTTGGCTCCCGAATTATCGGCGACTTCGAGGATACTTCGCATTTGAATCATCATCAACTCCACAATGGAAAGTGGAGAGTAGTTCCACTCTCTACCTTCCAATCCATCAGGCGGCCCTTTCGAGGATCTCCTTGACACGCCATCGTTTTTCTTTGCTGAGCGGACGGGTTTCGATCAGGAGGACCTTATCTCCCATATGACATTCGTTCTTCTCGTCGTGAGCCTTCACCTTTGTCCTCTTCCGGATATATTTCTTATAGACGGGGTGGAGGACCAGGCGATTAACCATCACGACCACGGTCTTATCCATTTTGTCGCTCGAAACCACGCCCGTTAATATCTTTCGTTTCCCTCTCTCTCCCATTGGCATATTTAAAAATTCCCTCCGAAATTTGCCCATCCCGAAGGGATGGGTCCCAAATCATCGCCCCTCCCTTTGGGATGGGACCCAAATTATTGCCTCTCCCTCACCCCAACCGCTCCGTCGCTAAAGCTCTGAAGCGTCAGCGACCTCTCCCAGCAAGGGAGAGGGGAGAGATGTTTATTTTCCTTTGTTCGGAGCCTTCTCCCTGAGGATCGTCTTCACCCGGGCAATGTCTCGTTTGACCTGAGGGATTCGCATGACATTCTCCAATTGTCCTGTAGCATGCTGAAAATGGAGATTGAAGAGCTCCTCATTCAGCTCCCGTTCTTTCTCCAGCAATTCCCCTTCGCTGAGGAGGTGGAGATCCCTTGCCTTCATAGATGACTCCCCCTCATGATGAATTTGGTCGAAATGGGTAATTTATGAGAGGCTAAGAGGAATGCCTCCCTGGCCCTTTCTTCAGGAACCCCTTCCATTTCGTAGAGGATTCGGCCGGGCCGGATGACCGCCACCCAATCTTCAGGAGCCCCTTTCCCTTTTCCCATCCGGGTCTCCGCGGGTTTTTTGGTGATGGGTTTATCCGGGAAGATGCGGATCCAGATTCGACCGGTTCGTTTGATGAACCGGGTCATCGCAATTCGTGCGGCTTCGATCTGCCGGGAGGTCAACCATCCACATTCCGTGGCCTGGAGTCCAAAGTCACCAAAGTTGAGCATACTTCCTCGAGAGGCGATGCCTCTCCTTCTTCCCTTTTGTTGTTTCCGATATTTTGTCTTCTTCGGCATCAACATAACCGCAACCCTCGTCCGTCCTTAGGCGGCCAGGCCTTCTCCTTCTTTTGTAGGGAAGACCTCTCCTTTGAAGATCCAAACCTTCACGCCGATGATCCCATAGGTGGTTTTTGCTTCAGCCATGCCAAAATCGATATCCGCCCGGAGGGTATGGAGTGGGACCCGACCTTCCCTGTACCATTCTCTTCGAGCCATTTCTGCCCCTCCCAACCTTCCGGCGCAGGAAATCTTGATCCCCTTTGCCCCCAGTTTGAGCGCAGAGTTGACCGCCTTCTTCATCGCCCTTCGAAATCCAATGCGTCTCTCCAGTTGGAGCGCCACATTCTCAGCGACCAATTGGGCATTGGTCTCTGCCCTCTTGACCTCCTGGATATTGATAAAGATTTCCTTTTGGGTCATCTTCTGAAGTTCTTTTCTTAAGTTCTCCACCTCAGCCCCCTTTTTCCCGATGATGATCCCGGGGCGGGCGGTAAAGATAGAGACCTTGGCCTTTTTAGCTTTACTGGCGGCCCGTTCAATCTCAATCTTGGAGACCCCGGCATGGTATAGTTTTTTCTTCAAATAATCACGGATCCGAATATCTTCGATGAGGAGTTGAGGATAATCCTTCTCCCCATACCACCGGGAATCCCAGGTTTTGATATATCCTAATCGGAAACTGATCGGATGTACTTTCTGTCCCAAGGTTTTTCCTCCCTTACCCTTCGTCTAAAACGACAGTGATATGGCTGGTTCTCTTTCGGATCATCGTGGCGCGGCCCAAAGCTCTCGGCTGGAAACGTTTCATTGTCGGCCCCTGATCCACCGTGATCTTCTTAATGTAAAGACGATCGATGTCTACAGTCTTTTTTTGAGTGGCATTGGCAATGGCCGATTTTAAAACTTTAATGATGATTTTGGCCGCTGCCTTTTTTGTAAAGGTCAGGATATTCAAGGCTTCTTCCGATCTTTTCCCTCGAATCAGATCGGCCACCAATTGAGCTTTTCTGGGTGCCATTCGCACAAATCTCAATCTCGCCCTGACTTCCATTTTTCAGTCACCCTTAACCCCGTTAGAAAGCCTCGCCATCTACAGCGGGGATGATATAAAATAAAATTTTAACTCCTCATAGAAAGGGCAGGGCAAAGCTCCGCCCTTTCTAACGGGGTAAATTAAGCTGCCTTCCCTTTGATCTTCGTCTTTCGGTCTCCTGAATGGCCATGGAAGGTTCGAGTCGGGGAGAACTCCCCTAACTTATGCCCGACCATTTCCTCGGTCACGAAGACCGGGATAAATTTTTTTCCGTTATGGACTGCAAAGGTCAACCCCACCATCTCAGGAATGACGGTGGATCGCCTGGACCAGGTTTTGATCACTTTTCCTTCCTTCGTCCTTCGAACCTCTTCGATCCTTTTTATCAAATAGGGGTCCACAAAGGGCCCTTTTTTGATCGAACGGGCCATCAATCTCTCCTCTTCAGGATATATTTATCCGTTGTCTTATTTTTTCGGGTCTTCTTCTCCAGCACACCCCACGGGCTACAAGGGTGTCTCCCCCCTGAACTCTTTCCCTCGCCTCCACCCAGAGGATGGTCGATGGGGTTCATCGCTACGCCGCGAACAGTGGGCCTCACGCCCGACCATCGGCTTCTTCCAGCCTTTCCCAATGAGATGGTTTCATGCTCAAGGTTGCTCACTTGGCCGATCGTGGCATAACAATCCTGGAGGACCAGCCGGACCTCACCTGAGGGAAGTTTAATGTGGGCATATTTCCCTTCCTTCGCCATCAATTGACCATAGCCTCCTGCGCTCCGGATGATTTGTCCACCTTTTCCGATCTTCAGCTCGATATTATGAATGAGCGTACCCGCTGGGATATTTCGGAGCGGAAGGGCGTTGCCAGGTTTGATATCTGCCATCGGGCTTGCGACCACCTGCTCCCCCACCTTCAACTGGGCAGGTGCCAGGATATACCGTTTCTCCCCATCCACATAGTGAAGCAAGGCGATACGGGCAGATCGGTTAGGGTCGTATTCAATGGAAGCCACCCTGGCCGGGATCTCCCTTTTGTCCCGCTTGAAGTCAATCAGTCGATATCTTCGTTTATGGCCTCCTCCTCGGTGCCATGATGTGATTCTTCCGTAGCAGTTTCTTCCTCCGGTCTTTTTTAGAGGAGAGAGAAGGTTCTTCTCCGGTGTAAAGGAACTGATCTCCTCAAACGTAGAAACAGTTTGGAACCGTCTCCCAGGAGAGGTTGGCCGAAACTTTTTGATACCCATCTTTTAACTCCGCAAATTAAATTTTAAATGTCAAAGCAATCTCAACTTTAGATTTTGGATTTCTCAATCTGCAATCCGAAATCCGCAATCTGCAATTTCTTTTTTAGGCTCCTTCGAAGAAATCGATCCGATCCCCCTCTTTCAGGGTGACGGTAGCCTTCTTCCAATCGGGCCTCTTCCCGAACCTTTTTCCCAGGCGTTTTACTTTACCCAAAACGTTGGAGGTCCGTACCTGGATGACCTTTACCTTGAAGAGGCGTTCCACAGCGGACTGAATCTCAATCTTATTTGCATCGTGATGAACCTCGAACGCATACTGATGGTTCGCCTCTTTCTGCTGGGTACTTTTTTCAGTAATCAAAGGCCTTCGGATAATCTTCTGCGCTTCCTTCATGATGCGAGCACCCCTTGGATCCTTTGAATCGTTGGACTGAGTAGAATTAAGTGTTCGTGATTTAAGATGTCGTAGACGTTCAGGCCTTCGCAACGGAGGACCTGAATCTTAGGGATATTCCGGGATGATCGCTCCAAGAAAGAATGTTTCTCATCCGTCACGATAAGGGCATCCTCGACCTGAAATTTTCTCAGCACTTCAAGAACTTGGCGAGTTTTAAACCCTTCCATTGGGAAATCTTTTAGAAGAATCAGTTTTCCCTCCTGGCGTTTCAAGGAGAGAGCTGCTCTGAGTGCCGCCCTCTTCATCTTCTTGGGAAGAGAGAAAGAGTAATCTCTCGGCATAGGACCAAAGATGGTCCCTCCTCCTTTCCATAGAGGTGATCGTCGGGATCCTGCTCGGGCCCTCCCGGTCCCTTTTTGCCTCCAGGGCTTTGCCCCTCCTCCTCGGACAAGTGCCTTATTCTTGGTTGCCGCACTCCCTTTCCTTTGAGAGGACAAATGCATGCGGACGACATCATAAAAGAGATGAGGATTGATCTTCGTATCAAAGACTCGGTCGTCCAATTCGATATCGCTCACCTTTTGATTCCCAATGTCATAAACAGCGAGTGTAGCCATTGAGTCCTCTTCCTTAAACCGATGGGACAGCAGAAGCTTTTCTCTTGGTTGCACTTCGAATGAGGATCCAACTATGACGGCTTCCAGGGATTCCGCCTTTGAGCAAGATGAGGTTTTGATCCTCTTTGATATCTACCACTTTGATATTTTGAAGGGTCACCTTCTGGTTCCCATGATGTCCTGGCATCTTCATACCTTTAAAGGTGTGGTGAGGAAATGCGGCTGAGCCAATAGAACCTCCATGACGGAAATATTCGTGTGTGCCATGGGATCCAGGTGAGCCATGAAATCCATGGCGCTTGATCACTCCTGTAAACCCTTTCCCCTTGCTCAGGGCTGTGACATCCACGACATCTCCCGGCTTAAAGAGATTCAGGGTAACCATCTGGCCTGTTTCAAGTCGCTCCGCATCCTCCACACGGAACTCCTTCAAATAATAAGTGGGGCCTACCCCAGCCTTTTTGAAATGGCCGGATAGCGGTTTGTTCACCCTTTGGCTCTTCTTTGGAAGGAAACCGAGTTGAAGGGCGTGATACCCATCCTTCTCATTTGTCTTCTTCTGGATCACCGGACACGGGCCAGCTTCGACCACAGTCACCGGGACGACTGAACCGTCCTCGAGAAAGATCTGAGTCATCCCTAATTTTCTCCCGATGATTCCCAACGTCCTTTTCATTGTTTTCCGTCCTAAATCCCTCTTTCCTCCTTATTAAAGGAAGCAGTAGAAGGGATCATAACTTGATCTCTACATCGATTCCGGCTGCGAGATCCAGCTTCATCAGTGCATCAACGGTCTGCTGGGTTGGCTCCAAAATATCGAGAATACGCTTGTGGGTACGAATTTCGAACTGTTCTCTCGATTTCTTGTCGACATGGGGAGACCTTAGCACACAGTATTTATTGATCCTTGTGGGAAGAGGGATGGGGCCTGCCACATTGGCACCGGTTCGCCGGACGGTATCGACAATCTCAGCAGTCGACTTGTCCAGAAGTTTATGATCATAAGATTTTAAGCAGACCCTGATCTTCTGAGCTGTCATTTTGAAACCCCTTCCACTTATTCAAGGATATCGCTGATGACCCCGGCACCAACGGTTCGCCCACCCTCCCGAATCGCAAACCGCAACTCCTTCTCCATCGCTATCGGCGTAATCAACTCCACCGTCAAAGCCACATTGTCCC
>Ga0315273_10003530_pt1 | contig 18860 bp, 12 predicted proteins | sample YL17G02_0_MG_FD_205753 | JGI IMG/M metagenome (GOLD analysis project Ga0315273, IMG submission 205753) | Sediment microbial communities from Yellowstone Lake, YNP, Wyoming, USA - YL17G02_0 | ecosystem: Environmental > Aquatic > Freshwater > Lake > Sediment | place: USA: Wyoming | collected...
TGTTCACCCTGACCATCAAGGATGCCGGCACGATCTTGATCGTCGACCCCAACGGGTCGGGTACCACCGGCTCGAACATCGGCGTCGGCGGGTTCTACAATGGCACGCTGAACATGCAGGGCGGTTCGGTTAACACCCTCTGGCTCCGCATCGGCGAAGGCCCCGGCGCCACGGGCATCTTCAACGCCAGCGGCGGGACAACGTCCATCCGTTACCGCTGGAACGTCGGTTATGCCTCCGGGTATTCCGGTTCGGACGGTCAGGTGCGCGAGACCCGCGGCGGATACGGCGAGGTCAACATCTCCGGCAACGCCTACATCCAGCAGGACGGCCAATTGTACGTCGGACAAGCCAGGACCAACATCACGATGATCGACCCCAACGGGTTTGAGTACGCCGGCGGGTCGGTGAGCCTGCCCAGCAAGTTCAACATGTCCGGCGGAGTGTACGTCGGCACCGGCAACGTGACCATCGGTACCAACAATTTGCTGACGGTCCCCTTCCCCTGGGATCCCAACAGCCCGTACGTCGCAGCCCAAGGCACGATGACCATCACGGGCGGCTCCTTCGCCACGGCCGGCGAAATCCGTCCGGGCTATACCGGCGGAAACGGTACGCTGGAGGTCCTGGGCGGCAGCGTCGTGGTCGGGAACCGAGTCCGGATGGGCTTTCGAACCTATGAGCCCGGGTCGAGCACGCTTCGCATGGGCGGTACCGGTGTGTTGTGGATCGACGGATACGGACTCCAAACCTACGAGCCCAATACGGTCAACGGCGGGCTGAGCACGCCTCGCTACATCTTCGACATAGATCGCAGCGCAGCCGATCCCAATACCCTTTGCACGGGCTTCATCAGTTCCACAATCATCGACCTGGGCGCAACGGATGAGCTTTACGTCAACGCACTGGAAAGGCCCAAAGAGGGCGACCGATTCCTCCTCATGGAGGCCCGCTCCAGCACGACGGGCGGGTTTGACGACCAGATCACCATGCTCAGCAACATCTCAGATGGGCTTGACCCCAATTACTCGACGGCATTTGCGTATGCCTGGGACGACCCCGACAATATCGGCCCGGATAAGTTCCGGATCACCTTCCACGGGTTCACCGGCGGGGACGCCAATGGCGACCACAAGGTGTTGGGCGAAGACCTGGCTGTCTTAGAGAGCAACTGGGGCCAGTCGGGCATGGCCTGGTCGGATGGCGACTTTACCGGAGATGAGATCGTCAACCAGTCGGACCTCGACATCCTGAATGCCAACTGGGGTTGGGAGATTCCCGAACCGGCCACGTTGTCGCTGCTTGGCCTGGGTGGGCTGGCGGTAATTCGCAGGAGGAGATTGGGCTGACCTGGCTGGTTGTTGACACTGGCGACGAAACGATTCAGTCGCTTCTTCCCGTTAACCTGTCATCAAGCGGGCCGGGTGGTGGCCGCGGTGCTTAGAATGTGTATGAAAACCTGTGGCTCAGCCGCCCTCGGCTGAGCAGCCTGCAAAGAGAGCCTGTTTGGACACCGAAATCGCACACCCGAGGGCGGGTGTGCCACAGGTCTTCAATGGTTTTCATACACATTTTTAGAGTCCCTCTCAGGCCTCCACCAGGCCCGCGCCGTCGACGGGCGTGACGACTTGCGCGCCGTAGGGCAGCTTGCGGGGGGTGTAGAAGAGGTCGCGGAGGCGGCGGCGGAGAGGGCCAACCGCCTGGGGGCGGGCGAGGATCATCATGCAGCCGCCCAGGCCGGCCCCGGCGAGCTGCGCGCCCACCACGCCCTCGGTGGCGCGGGCGATATCGACCAGGCAGTCGATCGCCTCGGTGCTGCATGCGTAACGGCCGGTCTGGTCGAGCAAGTCGGCGTTCCGCCCGGCCAGCCGCTCCAGGAGGGAATCGCTCAGGCGGACCTTGTGCGGGCCGGGCCGGCCCGACGCGTCGAACCGCGCGACGCGGTCGCCGTCCTGGCTGGTCGTCATCAATCGGCCGACGCGACCCAAGTCCCCGGCGGAGAGGGCCTCGGAGAATTGTTCGCTGCGCAGGACTTCGCTGATGCCGTACAAGGCCACGCCGCGCAGGTCGTATCGGCCCGGATCGGCGTGGGTGGAGAAGATTGCCTCCGTCCCCTGGCGGTCCTGCGCGCCCAAGAGGCGCGACAGTTGGCTGCGAGTCGCCCCCACGGGCAGGTGCATCAGGCCGCGGTAAATGTCCGAGGCCTGCAAGCCCAGGCGCTGGGGGGTCAGGTCGCGCAGGTGCTCGATCCCGGCGGCAGGCGGCCAGTTGCGGCGAAGGATCAGTTCCGCCAACTCATAGCACGCCACGCGCTGGTTGAAGGTGTCCCGCGCGCCGCTGCTCTTGACGGCGATGGCGCCGCTGTGGGCGATGAGCAGGCGCAGGTCGGAGGGGAAGGCCACGTCGCCGGCGGCGCGGAAGGGGTAAAACCCGATCCGCGACACCCTGCCCCGCCGGGCGGTGCGGATGGCGGCGTGGTCGGCGCTGCCGCCGCGCGAACCGACGAACCACTCGCCCTCGCCGCAGAGGTCCACGAAGTCGCTGGTTTGGACGTCCAGGCCGTTGAGCGCCACGGCGGCCATGGCGAAGGCCACCACCATCGCCGAACTGCTGGACAGCCCCGCGCCCATGGGGATGTCGCCGCCGACGGTGCAGTCCATGCCCCGCAACATCACGTCGCGGCACTCGTGCTGGAGCCGCAACAGCGGCGCGCGGGCGTAGTGGCTCCAGTCGCCCCGGGCCGATTCCAGCACCTCGCGGACGGTGTGGGAGTTGACGAAGTCGATCCAGTCCGTCCAGCTTGCCTGGTGGAGCAGGTCGGAGATTCGGAATTCCCGCGGCGGGAAGCTGCGGGCGGACAGGTTGCCCAGGCGGATCACGTCGTCTCGGCGGGGTCCGGCGGCCAGGATCACCTCGTTGCCGATGGCCATGACGTTGACGAATCCGCCGCGATGATCGACGTGCCGGCCCATGAGGTTGATGCGTCCCGGGGCGCGGCATAGGACCATCGGATGCGCCGGACCGTAGGCCTTGGCGAAGGCCTCCGTCACCCGCCGCATGGCGCCGCAGCGCTGCCGGAGCACGGATGGATCGTCTCCATAGGTTCGCTGGAGGTATTTCAGCAATCCGGGGGTCGGGTTTTCCAGCAGCTCCATCCATCGCCTGGCGGGTTTCAGCACGTTGCTCCGTGCCGTCCGCTCGGCCGCCAGGCTGACGCGCGGCGGTTTGGCTCGCTGGCGGAAGACCTCCTCGATGGCCATCAGCTCCGCCGGCGTGTTGAAGGCCATCAAGTCGGTGGGGTCGGACACGTGCATCGTCCGCACGGAACCAGCGGCGCCGATGGCCGCGACGGTGTCGGTGAGGTAGATCTCGCCCTGGGCGTTGTCGTTCTGAAGGCGGTTTAAGGCCTCCCGCAGTGAATCAAAGCGGAAGACGTACATGGAGGCGTTGACATTGTCGCAGGAATTCTCCAGCGAACCGGGGGCGAACCTCCTGTCCCCCAGCCGGAGTTTCCGGTTCTGGTCGAGGGCACGGCGGATGTCGGCGACTTCGACGATGCCCAACACGTCGCCGCGGCCGTCCGTCACCACCCTTCCGGCGGAGGAATCGGCCCGTTTGGGCAGCATGGTCAGCAGGACATCGGGTTGGTGGCGGCGGTACTCCTCCAGGAGCCTGCGCACCACGGGGGGGCGGGTGACCTTGTCGCCCATGACCAGTACGACGGGGCCGTGGAAACCCTGCGCCGCCAGCGCCTCGACGGCCACCGCGGCGGCATGGCCGGTGCCGCGAGGCTCGTTCTGGAAGACAAAGCTCACTTCCGGGTGCGCGGCGCTCAACGTGGCGATGACCTGTTCGGCCAGTTGGCCCACGACCACCAGGAACCGCCGCAGCCCCGCGGCCTTATAGGCATCCACCGCGCGGACAATGGCGGGGCGACCCGCGATGGGGAAACAGACCTTGTGCCGGTCGGCGGAGGCCATTCGCTTGCCGCTTCCCCCGGCCAGGATCACGCAGGCCATGTCATGAAAGTCGTCCATCGGCTGCTCCAACAGACTCCGCGGGCGGAGGCCCGAACCGGAGAGTATCGGCCGGTCCAAGCCCCGACCAAGGGAACGGCGGCAATGGGTCCACCATGCCGCAATTCTACTGCCGATAGCGGGTTATGGCAATGGACAGTAACGGCTTGTCAACGCTAAGTTTCCAGATAAATTTTCGATTGTTCTTGACGTTTTTGGGGTTTCGGGGTAACATGTTTATTGAAGTTTACCCTCCGCTCGGGAAGCGGCGGAGTGTGTAGACTCTTATGGGCAGGGCAAGCCCGCTCACTTGCTCCTCCTGCCCCAGCCCGCTCGGGCAAGTTTCCTTGCGTTTCCTGTCTATTTTTAGTCTTGCTTGTCAGTTCCCGGAAGTTGCATTGACGTACGTCGGTTAACCTGTTTTACGAGTGAATCGACGGTAGCAGGAGGATAGAGCTATATTTGGGAAGGCGACGGAGCCGCCTTCGAAGATGTACCACAGGGCCTCTACCACGGAGCGAAACAAGGAGAGGGAGATGAAGAAGATTCTAGCACTTAGCACAGCCCTTGTGGGGTTGCTCTTCCTGGTTTCCCCGGTTTCGGGCGAACTTATGACTGTCAACAGTGTGGAGGATCCCAACCAGGACATCCTACTGAATGGCACAATTACCGTCCACGAGCTGGGGAACAACCCGCCGTTTGAGCCCAATGAATGGATCGATTCGAGTTGGGTGGAAACCCTTTACAGGCCATGTCTTCAGAATGCAGACGATCCCAACATTCCCAACGTCGAAGTAACCATCGTCAACAAGACCGCCAGAACGTGGGAGTGGCTGTATTACGTGGCCGACCCGGAGACCGGCCTGACCAACAACGACGGCAAGGTCAACAGTTGTCTGGCCTTCGAGATCAACAAGATCGGGGCAAACACCCCGCTGGTCTACGAAAGCTTGACCCAGGACAGCCATTTCGAGCCTAACGAAACCTGGAGGTTCGTCATCCAGGATTACACCAACACGAATAACCTTGTTGCGTCGCTGTTTGGAAGCGTAGGAGTGGGCAGCGGAAGCGCCGGCGACGTGTTCTCCTCCGGCAGTATCATCCCGGAGCCTTGCACGCTGAGCTTGCTCGGCCTGGCTGGGCTGGCGATGCTTCGCCGCAGGAAATAGGGCTTCTCGGTATTTCTATCAGTATTCAGCGGGCGGACCTGTTCGGTCCGTCCGTTGTCTTTTTTGGGATTTGGGCGGGATGGTTGGGGGCTGGCTGCTGCAAAGGATGTTGAGGAAGCGGCCAAGAGACGCTATTCATGTTGCCTGCCCTCAGGTACCTGGGGCGGTATGCCGGGAACCCTCTTGTTGAAACGCCAAAGCCCGGTACGATCGTGAACATCGCTGACGGTGGTCGCCGGCGAGCAGCCATATGAACAGGGAAAGTGGCCATGAGCAACAGAACGACCCGTCATCGGGAGATCGTTTGTGCAACTGTCTTATCCGTTGTGCTGTTGGCGGTTTGCTGCGCGCTAGGGGTAACACCCGCCAGTAACCCGCAGACACAACCGGCAAGTGGGCCATTCAAGGTTGCCGCTTCGCGCGGGGCCAAACCACTTCCCTGCGGCGTCAACGCCCCGACGCACAAAGCCTACCAAGACGCCGAGAATCGCTGGTACCAGAATCACGTGGTGGAAGCCTATCAGAAATTAGGGCGAAGAAGTCCCGCATGGGACGATACCGTTGTCCAGATGCTCAACATGACCAGTAGCCTGATAGACGTCGACTTTACTGTTGCTCAAACGCAGGTCGGTCTGGCCAATAAGGCAATCGATGCCGGATGCGATGACCCATTGGTGCTATTTCATCACGCCCGCGCCCAGCGAATTGGCGGCGCTGTGTCCTCAACCGACTTCCGGCAAGCGATCCAGGCACTGCGACAGAGTCCCTACCCCAAGTCCTTGACGAGTTGGGCAATGGTCTGGCTGTATGGGCGTTTGACCCAGGACCAGAAGGAAGAAGAAGCAGCAGCAGAACTGGAAGGTCAACTCCTGGATGATCTCTGCGCGGCCATACGCAGTGGCGACTTCGAACCTGGCCAAAAGAGAGTATTACTCCATTACGTTGAGTCGGGCCTGCAATGCATGAAAACCGGCAAAGCGACCCTCTATCAGCGAGTTGCCGCGATGGAGGACGGCGAACCGTGGGTACGCCAAGTGTTGGCAGGCAATTTATGCATTAATTTGGCGTGGGAAGCCCGCGGTGGTGGTTGGGCCTACAAGGTCACCCAGGAAGGTTGGGAAGGTTTCAGGAAAAACATGGCGACGGCCAGAAAACACCTGCTGAAGGCCTGCGAACTGTCACCAGATGCTCCTGAAGGGCCATCCGCAATGATTCCCCTGGCAATGGCCGATCCGGCCGGTCCTGATGATACACCTCGTTATTGGTTTGATCGTGCCGTGGCAGCCCAATTCAACTACATACCGGCATATAGTTCGCTTCTTTGGTCGCTTCGGCCGCGTTGGGGCGGAAGCCATGACGCCATGTATAAATTCGGATTGGAGTGCGCCGCCACACAACGATATGACACGAATGTTCCCCGACAATTGTTTGAAGCACTGCGCGGTATCGCGGATGACTATCAGAATGACTGGGGAGAGGTCCTCAGTAACGAATCGATCTACCAGCAAGTTCAACAAATGCTTGATGGGTATTTGCGAACAGGCCAGGACCGTAAAGGGATCTTGTCCACCAAGCTTGGCTTGGCGGTATTGGGTTCCCGGTGGGAGGATGCCGCAACACTGCTGCCTCAACTCTCTGGGCCGCCTTCCGAAGAAGCACTTGCCTATCTCGCCACCAATGCCCATGAGGTCATGAAGGCGATCGAGGCTCACAAGATGCCCTAAGCCCCGGCGATTCAACAAGCCGACTCCTTGGTTCAGAAGGGGGATTTCGGCCAAGCCCAGAAGGTTCTTCAGCAGGCGTTGAGTGAAACCAAGGACCCCGAACAACAAGCCACCCTGCGATTCCGGCTTCGTTGTACTCAACAGCAGGAACAGTTCCATAACGGGGAGTGGGTGGACCTGCTGGCGGGAGAAGACCTTGTGGAATGGACGTCGGCAGCAGGCCAATGGAAGCCAACCGCCCCAGGAGAAATCGAAGGCATAGCCGCCCCGGACGGGCTGCTTGCGACCTTCCGCGTGCCGTTTTCATTACCGCTGGAGATTACGGGACAGGTGGAATTCGTCCATACGCCCTACGCGCTTAGCAATGCAGCCGTGCTGGTCTGCCCTGTCCCTCGCCTTGCCAAGGCAACGGTTTTTCCGGGCAATTCCATCATCATTTTCCGCTCGGAAAAGAAGGTCTTTGCCGACTTTGACAATCATGACATTGAGCCAAACACGCCGCTGGAAGGAGCCATCGAGGCCCCCGTGAAAAAAACGACGGACTTCGACATTCTCCTTTGGCCCGAGCAAGTCAGCGTTAAGATCAACGACAAGTGGATAACCGAGAAGAAACCAATCGACGTACAATGGGGATTCAAATCGGACGTCGGCATCGGTATCGGAGGCCGCTATTGGTATGCCGAACCGAAGCTGCGGTTTCGGAATCTCAAGGTGCGGCGACTCGCGGTCGAAACCCCTTGATATCTCTCGGAGATTCCATCCCATCATCCATTCCAGGGATTTGTTTTGCGTCGTCTTGTTGGTGGGGTCGGCGGGGGGGCCGACGTGTTGTAGAACCGCCGCCTAGCTAGGCAGCTTCACCCACCGGCCCAACCGTGCCGATTCCCGGACCGCTTCCAGCATCCGCTGAAGGGCGATACCATCGGCCAGGGAGGGCCTGGCCGGGCGGCCTTCCGCCACGGCGGCCAGGAATGCGTAGAGGCTGTGGATGTGGCTACGAATCCAGCCGATGGAGAACTTGGGATTGGGGAACTTGCCCCCCGGCGCGGGGTACTTGTTGACACACGCCAACTGTTGCCAGCCTCTGCCCCCACCGAAGTCGCCGTCCTTGGCCCGGCAGTCGTAGACCTCCAGGAAGTTGGGCTGCATCAGGTTGAACCGGACGGCCCCGTCGCGGCCATGGATCTCGAATCGCAGCTCGTCCTCGGTTCCCGTTGCCACCTTGGAGACCTCGACGGTCCCGATGGCCCCGTCCTCCCGCCGCAGGAGCATTGCGACGGCGTCCTCCACGTCGATGTCGATGGTCGTGCCCGGTTCATCCAGGCTGGGCCGCCGCGGCGACCAGATTCTGCTTGCGCAGCAAACCTCGCTCATCGGGCCTGTCAGCCAGGTCAGCAGGTCCAGGATGTGCGAGCCGAGGTCGCGGATGACCCCGCCGCCCCCGGCGGTGGTGGACTTCCAGTTGACGGGCTTGTTGGGATCGACGCTACCGGAGTGCAGGTAGCAGCCTCGGAAGTGCGTCACCGGCCCGATGAAACCCTCCTCGATGAGCTGCTTGGCGCGGAGGGTGGCGGGGAAGAAGCGGTATTGTAGCGCCACCTGTGCCACGCCGCGATATCCTTCCAGCAGGCCGGCAAGCTCATCCGCCTCGCGCAGGCTGGCGGTCACGGGCTTGTCCACATAGATGTGCTTGCCCGCCCGTATCGCTGCCGCCAGCGCCGGCAGATGGTGCTGGTTGGGCGTGGAGATATGGACGATCTCCACGTCGTCGTCCCCGATGGCCGCCAAGGGGTCGGTCGTCCATCGCTCGAATCCCCCCTCCGCCGAGGCAGCCCGGGCCAGCGGCTCATTGGCTTCACAGACGACCTTGAGCCGGCAATCCAGCGGCGGGGGGCTGTAGTAGAACGGTATCGCCTTGTGCGCGAAGGTGTGCGTCCGGCCCATGAAGCCATAGCCCAGTAACGCCACGCCGCAGGTTCTCATGGGATGCCCTCGAGTCCGGCAAGCCGGCACGCGTGGTCCGGCTGGCGTCAGCCCAGTTCCTTTTCCGTCTCGGCGATGGCCTCTTCGATGATGTCCAGACCCTTGGCCAGTTCGCGCTCGTTCATCACGATCGGCGGGCTCATGCGGAGGATGTGCCCGGCGGGGATCCAGGCCAGGCCCTTCTGGAAAGCCTTGACGTAGACCCGCCGCCCGGCCTCGTCGAACGGTTCCTTGGTCGTGCGGTCCTTGACCAGCTCGATGCCCATCAGGCAGCCCTTGGCCCGGACGTCCCCGATAATCCAGTGGGCGGCCTTCATGCGCTCCATGCGTTCCATCGCCGCCTCGCCCAGCCGCAGGCTGTTTTCCAGCAGGCCCTCCTCCTCGATGACCTCCAACGATGCCAGCGCCGCCGCGCAGGCCATGGGGTTGCCGCCGTAGCTGCTGGAGGCGCTGATCCTGTCGAAGTTCTCCTTGATGCCCTCCCGTGCCACGCAGGCGGTGACCGGAAACCCGTTGCCGAAACCCTTGCCCAGCGTCACAATGTCCGGCAGCACGTCCCAGTGCTCCATGCAGAGCCACTTGCCGGTCCGCCCGGTGCCGGTGAGCACCTCGTCGGCCACCAACAGAATCTTGCGCTGGTCACAGAATCGACGCAGTTTGGGGAAGAAGTCCTCCGGCGGTATGATCGTGCCCGCCCAGCCCTGTATTGGCTCGAGCATGAACGCGGCGACCTGGCCGGTGGTCCCTTCCTTGATGAACTGATCGTAGTGGGCCAGGTACGCCTCGGTGTCGGTCGATCCGTCGCGGCGCGTCCAGAGCGGGCGGTAGGTGTCCGGCCGGGGGAGCATGTAGAAGCCCGGCATTCGCGTGGAGGCGTACATCGCGTTCATCCGCGCGCAGGAGACCGCCCCCAGCGTCTTGCCGTGGAAATCCTGGAAGCAGGAAAGGACCTCCGTCTTTCCCGTCGCGGCGCGGCAGAGTCGAATAGCCGCCTCCACCGCCACCGTTCCGCTGTCGTAAAGCTGCACGCCGTTGAGGTCGCCGGGCATTACCTCGTCCAGCTTGGACATCAGGGCCTCTTTGACCGGCGTGGTGAAGTCGTGGCAATTCATCAGCCGCCTGGCCCAGAACGCGATGGCCTCGGAAATCTTGGGATGGCAGTGGCCCAGGGTGGTGACGTAGATGCCGCTGGAGAAGTCCAGGTACTTGTTGCCGTCCACGTCGGTCAGCACGCAGCCGAATCCCTCGCGCCAACAAACGGGGAACAGCTTCACCTGGCCGGACAGGCCCTTGTAGATCGCGCTGGTGGCTGCGTGCATCCGGCGGCTGCGCGGACCGGGAACGCTTCCCTTGATGTGCGGGACCTTGAGGAGGTCCACGCGGCACCAATCGCGCGAGTAGCGGACCTTGGGGATGACCGTATCGGTCGGGGCCTTCCGGGCCGACGACGGACCTGCCGAACGGCCTGTCAGCCTGCGCCTCTTTGCCATGCCTGCGACTCCCACGTTGTTGCCACCGACGGAGGCTATAGGTTACGCATCGCCAGGGCCGGTGTAAACATAGGAACGCCAAGGGCGGCCGGGTGGCCGCCCTTGGCGTTTACGTATTCAGATGTTTCCGGCCTTGGAGTCAAGCCCTGTCGGGCTTGGCCTCAGGTCCGGTGGAGGAACACATCACAGTGAGTTGATGTACTCTTCCAGGTTGGTGTAGCCGTCGCCGTCGAGGTCGCCGTTGTTGTCGGCAACGTTGGGATTCGTGCCGTAGGCGGTCTCCCAGGCGTCGGGCATGCCGTCGCCGTCGGTGTCCGTCGGCGGGGTTCCGGCAGCCAGCGTCGGCCAGCCGCCTACGTCGTCCTCGTCGTTAATGATGGACCCGTTGCGGTTGGTGACGCTGTTGACGGCACGGGTGTCCACCGAGTCGCGGCTGGGCTTGGTCGCCCCGGCACCGGCCAATACGTTGGTGTAGGCTGTATCGGCGGTGTCCGTGGCAACCTGATACGCAGTGGGTATGCTGAACGGGCTGCCCATCTGCGTCTTGCTTCCCGCGACGTTGCTCCAAGTGGCCGCCACGCCGTCGTGCGAGGTATCGCGATCGCTGTCGATGTAGTTGGTGCTTCCTATGTAGATGCGGCTGTTGGTGGTTCCGGCCGACAGCATGGTGCTGGGGGTGTTGCCGCTGTTGGGACCGGCGATGGAGTAGTTGCCCACCCAGTTCAGATCGGAGTGCTCGCTGGAGTCGCAGCACGCCCAGGCGCCCCAGTCGCCCTCGGTGCCGCCCCAGTTGTAGGCAACGTTATTGATGTTTTCCCACAGGATGGCGCCGTACTCGTTGGAACCTCTGGGGTTGCGGCCGAGCTGGTTGGCAAAGAGGTTGTGGTGCAACGTCATGTACGTGTTGGCGATGCCGTTAGGCTCCAGGATCAGCTCGTAACCGTGTCCCTGGAAATTCAACGGCTCGGTGAGAATGCACCACTGAATGGTGAGGTTGTTGGACAGGTCCTTGATGTCTACGTTCTCATCGCAGCCCCAGGAGAACGAGCAGTGGTCGACTATGACGTTGACGCCGTTGGTGATGGTCATGCTGTCGAACTGGTTTTCGGAACCTTCAGAGGTTCCGGAGTGCCTGCCCAGGCGGAATCGCATGTGGCGGATGATCCAGTTCTCGAAGTTCCTGATGTACATCACGCCGTTGCGGACGCAGAACCCGCCGCCCGGGGCGGTCTGGCCGGCGACAGTCACGTTGGAGTTGTAGACGTTCAGCCGGGTGGCCAGGGTGACCGTTCCGCCGGTGTCGAAGATGACCGTGCCGTTGTCGTTCTTGACGCAATCGCGGAACGAACCGCTACCGCTGTTGTTGAGGTTGGTCACCTTATACACGCTGCCGCCGCGGCCGCCGCTGGCCTGGCAACCGAAGCCATAAGCGCCGGGGAAGGCCTTGGTGGGTTCGGGCGCCGGGGAGTAAATGGCCACCAGGCGCGTGTTGCTGTCGCGCAGCGCGTTGCTCCAGCCCGATGTGACGTTGCTGAAGGTGCCGCTGATCGCCCCGCCGCCGGTGGACTGGATGATCGTGAACTCCTGGTTGTTGCTCGGCGTGAAACCGCCCAGCAGACTCACGTTCAGCGTGCTGCCGCTGGAAATCGTGACGTTGCCGGAGACGTCCACATAGGTGTTGTCGCCGCTGGAAATCTCCGCGTTCAACGTCCCGGTGCCGCCGACGGTCATGTTCCCGTTGATGTCGCAGGTGGCGCTTTGGCTGACCGTCAGCGCGCCGCGGGTTACCGCCATGCCTGTGCAGGTCAGGGTCCCGCTCGTCAGACTGTAGAGGCAGTCGTTGTTGGAGGTGTCGTAACCTACCGTCACCAGGCCCACGTTGGTGCTGCCGCCCGCCTGGTACATGTAACCGGAGGCGCCGCGGTAGCCAAGTTGTATCTCGCCGCAGGTGAGCGTGCCGCTGTTGAGGTTGTACCAGCCCTTAATGGCGGCATACCGGCTGGTGTAACCGTCGCCGAGGATCAGGGGAGTGCTGGCGGCGGCCACCGTCCCGGTCTGGATCATCCGGCCATTCTGGTTGCTGGCCGTGCTGCCGAAGCCCACCTTGATGAAGTTCCCGGTTGCCATGTTCAGCGTTCCGGTGACCGTGATGGTCGGAATGGTGGCGTTGTAGATGTACACCCGGTAAATGTTGGCGGTGGAATACCCGCTGGGAATGGTGCACTTGCCGCCGGCCTTGGTCTGCTTCACCTCGTCGCCGGCAACAGGGATGCCAGTGGGGGTCCAACTGCCCGATGTGTTCCAGTTCCCGGAACTGACGTTCCAGGTTTTCGTGGCAGCCGTGGCGCCGCCGGCGACGAGCGCCAGCACGCAAACCAAGGCTGCTAGTGCGACTAGCTTCTTCATGAGTGTTTCTCCTTGGAGGTCTCCAAGACCTTCTTGTGGCACTTACTTCCGCGACGGGGCGACGCACCCCGTCGGTTCTTCCATTACGGCCTCACAGATCACGCACACACATCCGACGTATCACATACTCCACGTACTGCGATCCTCCGAGTTGCCTCCCCGGGTACTGCCGAGTCGTCTGTTTTGCCCATCCACCTCCTTTCTCTCAAGAGGCCGCCGATTCCAGCCAAAGGCAGGGAAATCGGCCGGATGAGGCGGCGGTCACATCCGGCCGAGCGCACTGTTCTGTTGCGATTTCCGCTTTCCGCAAGGACGCTCGGACCCTCGCGGAGCACCAATAACGATACGCTTAGCCAGAAAGACCTGTACTGATTTGCCGGTTATTCCGACTGTTCCTCGTTAGCCTCGGTTAAACCGAAAAGCACCAGAACATAACCGACAAGCAGAGAACGACTCACGAAACCTGCCCGACACTACCCGCCAAAGAAACATGTAACCATGATAATGCGCTCATGTGCGCCTACTTAACGAAAAAGTCAAGGGAAATCTGGCAAGAATTGTGCCAGGTCTGGACCGAATCGTCTCAGTACCCACGGCTGGGGGGTTCAGATTGCCACGGATGGGCGGCGCCCTATGCGGGTTTCCGCCTGCATGCCTTGTCTTGTTGCGTGCCGCCGGCACCAGGCACGGCGGCGGGGAGTCAAAGAAAAAACCAAGGGCAGCCATTGGCCGCCCTTGGTCGTTGACAACTCTTCGACAGGCTCACCGCCCCGAGCAACGTCGAGGGGGCGAGATGTCGCCGGTCCGTCAGTCAAGCCCTTTCGGGCCGGCCGGGGGACCGGTTCAGGAGTTCATCATAGCGAGTTGATGTACTCCTCAAGATTGGTGTAGCCGTCGCCGTCGAGGTCGCCGTTGTTGTCGGCAACGTTGGGATTCGTGCCGTAGGCGGTCTCCCAGGCGTCGGGCATGCCGTCGCCATCGGTGTCGGTCGGCGGGGTACCGGCAGCCAGCGTCGGCCAGCCGCCTACGTCATCTTGGGTGTTGATGATGTGGCCGGTCATGTTGGTGACGTTGCCGAGGACGCGAGTGTCCACGGAGTCACGGCTGGGCTTGGTCGCCCCGACCCCGGCCATTACGTTGGTGTAGGCCGTGCCAGCGGTGTCGGTCGTGATGGCGGCCCAAGCGGGGATGGTGAACGCCGAACCCATCTGCGTCTTGGTGCCGGGGACATTGGTCCAGGTGACGGTCGTGCCGTCGCGCACCGTGTCGCGGTCGCTGTCGATCAGGTTGCCGCTGCCGATGTAGATGCGGCTGGTGCTCATCTTCGACGACAGCACCACCGTGGTCTTACCGGTGCTATCCAGTCCGGCGATGGAATAGTTGTTGACCCAGTTGAGGTCGATCTTCTCGCCGGAATAGTAGGCCGCCCAGGCGCCGAAATCGCCGCTGGAGGCGCCCCAGTTGTAGACGACGTTGTTCACGAAATCACACAGGAAGGTCATGCTAAGCCGTGAACCAGCGCGAGGGTTGCGCCCGGCCTGATGCGCATAGAGGTTGTGATGCCAACTCATCTGGCTGTTCACTTCCGGCGCGACCAGCGAACCGTAACCGTGGCCGTTCCAGTTGAGGCCCTCGCTGATGAGGCACCACTGCACCGTGATGTTGTTGGAGGTGTTGGTCACCGAGAGGCACTCGTCGCCGCTCCAGGATGTCGAGCAGTGGTCCACGATGGAGTTCTTGGTGTTGTAGAAGTTGAAGGTGTCGAAATAGTTGCCGCTGGAATCCGTGCCGGCGTTGCGGCCGAGGCGGAATCGCACGTACCGCACGACGAGGTTGGTGTTATTGCGGATATACATAACGCCGTTGCGGACGCAGAACCCGCCGCCCGGGGCGGTCTGACCGGCCACCGTGGTGTTGACGGCGTAACTGTTGAGCCGGGTGTTCAGGGTGACCGTTCCGCCGGTGTCAAAGAGGACCGTGGTGTTGCTGCTGGTGACACCGCTACGGAACGACCCGGCGCCGGTGTTATTGAGGTTGGTGACCTTGTAGACGCTTCCGCCGCGTCCACCGGTTGACAGGCAACCGTAACCCTCGGCGCCGGGGAACGCCACAATGGCCAGGGCGTCCGCGGCCGTCAGGGCCAAGGCTACCGCGATTGCGACTAGTCCAAGCTTCTTCATGTGAGTCTTCTCCTTTTGCTGCTTTGACCGCCGCGCTGGGCGGTCGGTGAAAGGTGGTCTCGACAACACATACAACCCGGACTTCGATACGTCGCTACGTCAAACACACATACACAGCACACTTCCGGGAACTCGTACAAAACTCACTGCTGATCGGGGATGTTTTTCTCCTTATTCCTGGGCCGCCACGTTGGCTGCGAATTCCGACACGTATCACGTGTAAGGCAAGCTGATCCGGCGAGTGCGGCGGCCGATTAGCATTCCTCCGGATCGCGTCTGCACACGTGGCCAGTGTGGGGGAAGATCCTGCCAAGTCACCTTCCCGCGCACCGCATACATCCGAACCTGGGCAGTTAACCTGCGTGCTTTACGGCGATTATCGGACTTATCGGGTACGGCACGTCAAGGGGAGACAACAACTTAACGCACACTAGACAGCAACCTTTTCGCCACACCCCACGTTACGCGAACAAATGACAGGTAACAAAGCGGTTCTAACCCAAGTGCTATTCTCTTCGCTGTCAGCACAAATGCAAGCATTAGTTTGTCAATAGCATGAAAAAAATTATGCGCGGAAAGGGAAGGCATCTTGATTATTGCTGGATCACTGCGATTGGTCACTGTCCCGGCGGCAAGGGGCCGTCAATATGCGACCGGTTGGTCCGACGCAGCCGCAATTTGTCTAAGCATTGTTATACAAGGTTGTTGCGTCGGAAACCCTGGGTATGAACCGGCTGCGCAAAAAGGCAAAGGGCGGCTGATTTGCTGTCAGCCGCCCTTTGCCTTCACGAATCTAGACATCTCCGGCCCGGGCCTCAGCCCATCGAGGCTGGGACCGTCGAACCGGTGGAGGAGTTCATCACAGCGAGTTGATGTACTCCTCAATATTAGTGTAGCCGTCGCCGTCCAAATCACCGTTGTTGTCGGCAACCGCCGGATCGGTTCCGTTGGCGGACTCCCAAGCGTCGGGCATGCCGTCGCCGTCGGTGTCCGTCGGCGGAGTGCCGGTGGCCATATCATGATGCCAGGGCGGGGGTGCATTTGCCCGCCGGGGGGACGAATCGTATGTTACCCAAGTAGCTCCCGGCCCCACGGCCGGGAGGGCGGGAGTTTCCCGCCGGGGTTACCCGTGCATCACGAGGCACGGGGCACCAAGCCGCAAGTCCCGATCCAGTCGGGCCGGCCCGGTGGCCGAAAGAAGCCGCGACGCAGGCTCCGCATATGGTCGCGGCCCTTGTCCGCCATCCAGGCCGGAAGCGGCAGATCACACGTCCACAAGCTCTTAGTCAAGGACCCTATCGAATCAACCGATATGCCCACGGTCTGCCCGTGAGGCTTACGGAGCGGTCCGGCGGCCTGCACGACAGCAGGTGGAAAGCTGCCACGATGAGCTGCCAATGGCTGTCCCGTAGGGAGGTGAATCCGAGGATGGGACGAGTCGGCCAGTCTTGCGTGTGGAGCAGCAGGGGCAATGCCAAGCGGGCTTATCGCTTCGGAGCGACAGGCCATACGGTACACGCGGCAGCCGCCTGAGATTCGCCGCCGACCGCGTCGTTACGGAATAACACGTTCCAGGGATGGATGGGATAGAACCGGCGCCCCTTGGGGGCGTTGAACAGTGAAATGAACTTTCTGGAGGTAGTCTTACATGACTCTTAACAAAGGCTTTACGTTAGTGGAAATCCTGATCGTCGTGATCATTCTGGGCATCCTGGCCGCGATCGTCATCCCGCAGTTCAGCTCGGCGTCCAATGACGCGCGGGAGTCCGCGCTGGCCAGCGATCTCCAGACGCTCCGCAGTCAAATGGAGCTGTACAACATCCAGCACCTGGACCAATATCCGGACGTGTCGTCCGCCAATGGCGGCGCGACCTGGACGTCCGACGGCAACATCGTCGCCCGCATGATCGGAAAGACCGACGAGTACGGCCAGACCGGCACGACCTTCGGGCCTTACATGCAGAAGTTCCCGACCAATGCGTTCAACGGTAAGTTCGATGTCGTCGTGGAAGCAACCCCCTGTGCCGGTGACGGCTCGACTGGCTGGCACTTTGACACCAGCACAGGGCGGCTGTCTCCCAACGACACCCCCGCGCATGCGGCGCTGTAACGAGGTGTCCTGGCATAGAACTGCTGAGTTGTCTTGAAACGTTCTCCCTGGCCGGGGCGGAGGATTCCTCAGCCCCGGCCGGGAGTGCGTCTGAACCGGAAACCGTTCGTGCTTAGTGCTGCCGGTGAGACATGCTTCGGGAAGTTTGCGATCCAGCCGCCTGGGCGGACTCGAATGAGGTCGAAAGAATCATGCGACCCATAGATAAGATAGATAAGAGAGCATTCACACTGGTGGAGATCCTGGTGGTCGTCGTCGTGCTGGGCATCCTGGCGGCGATGGTCGTGCCGAAGTTCTCCAACGCCGCCGCCACCGCTCGCGCCAGCATGCTGGCCGACGACCTCCGGGTCATGCGGATGCAGGTGGAGGTCTTCGCCGGTCAACACAACGTGCCTCCCGGATATCCCGGCTGCGATCCAGCCGCGGCGCCCACCGAGGCCGCCTTCGTCGCCTACATCACCCAGGCCTCCAAGATCACCGGAGAGACGGAGGCGCCGGGGACGGCGGGCTTCCCCTTTGGACCCTACATGCGGGTGATCCCGCCGAATCCCATCAACGGCCTGGCCACGGTTGAGATTATTCCTGACGACGGGAGCGTTCCCGCCGTTCCAGATGGTTCCCACGGGTGGATTTATCAGCCCTCGACCGTGACCTTCCGGGCCGACTGCAAGGGGCAGGACGAATCGGGAGTGCAGTATTTCGACTATTAAGGACGTTTATGAAAACCCGTGTGGCACGCCCGCCCTCGGGCGTGGCAGACTGAGATATGCACAGCCGAGGGCGGCTGTGCCACATGCAACCGGATATTCGGATAGGCTTCAAGGACGTGTCCCATGATTCGACCGCACCATGAACGCGGACGAGGTTTCACGCTCGCCGAAGCACTTCTGGCCGCCGCCATCCTGGCCCTGGCCATCACCGCCATCACCATGCCCTTCGCCGCGGGAGCGGCCAATGAACAGGTGGACGGACGGCAGACGCTGGCTGTAGCGCTGGCCCAGGAGATGATGGAGGAGATCCTGGCCAAACCATTCGACGACCCGCAGGGGGCCAGTTCACCCGGTCCGGAAACGGGCGAGACCAGCCGCAACCGCTTCGACAACGTTGACGACTACCACGGATATACCGAAACCCCCGGGCACATCGCCGACGGCAGCGGGACGGTGATTACCGGCCCGGCCGCGGCGGGACTCTCCAGGCACGTCACGGCGCAATACGTCTACGTCACCGGCCAGAGCACCAGCGGCCCAGCCACCTTTATTCGTGTCACGGTGGAGGTTCGCCACAACAACACGCCGGTGGTTACGCTGACCCGGCTGGTCTACAAGATGCCCCCAGGGGCTTGAGGGACTCCCAGGAGGAGTGCGATGAAGCGAAAGAGGCTGGGATTTACGCTGCTGGAAATGACCATCGCGATGGTGATCACCGCAATGACGGGGCTGTCGGTGGCCGGGGTGACCATGGTGCTGGGAGAGGCCAACGATCGCGGGCAGGACTTCTACCAGTCCGTCCAGACCGGGCGCAGCGCCGTGATGAAGATTCAAGCCCTCATCCGCGGCGCCAAGCTGGTGACGGCCTCGACGTCCACCTCCCTGGTCCTCTGGGCCGAGGACACCGACGGTGACGGGCAGATCAGTCTCAGCGAGACCGTCCTGCTGACCTTCGACACGCAGGCCCGGGAAATCCGGGTCTACCGCGTGGTCTATCCCGCCACGATGGCGGAGGAGACCCGCGCGGCCTTGGATGCCTCCAAGTCCCTTGCGGACCTGGCGAGCGTCTCGA
>Ga0315273_10003532_pt1 | contig 18856 bp, 27 predicted proteins | sample YL17G02_0_MG_FD_205753 | JGI IMG/M metagenome (GOLD analysis project Ga0315273, IMG submission 205753) | Sediment microbial communities from Yellowstone Lake, YNP, Wyoming, USA - YL17G02_0 | ecosystem: Environmental > Aquatic > Freshwater > Lake > Sediment | place: USA: Wyoming | collected...
TTTGTCAACAGCAACGGCATATTCATAATGTGCCGAAGGCATTCCATCAGCAGTCTTTATGGTCCATCCGTCACTCATCTGTACCGTCTCTTTTTTCCCTGCATTTATCATAGGTTCGATACATATTACAAGTCCTTTTTCCATTTTTGGCCCCGTTCCCTGCTTTCCCCAGTTAGCTACTTCAGGCTGTTCATGAAGGTTCCTTCCAATTCCATGACCAACCAGCTCCCTGACTATAGAGTATCCTCCGCTTTCCGCTTTGGTCTGAACTGCATAAGAGATATCTCCGACCCTGTTTCCTGCAACAGCTTCCTTAACGCCTTCTTCAAGAGAAGCTCTGGTAAAATCAAGCAGTCGCCGGACCTCTTCTTTTATCTCACCAACAGGGAAAGTATATGCACTGTCGCCATACCATCCGTTTAATATCACCCCGCAATCGACAGATATTATATCCCCCTCTTTAAGAATATAGCCTGAAGGAATACCATGAACCACTTCGTCGTTGACAGACGTACAGAGTGTATTCGGAAAACCACCATATCCCTTAAAAGCCGGAGTTGCTCCATTATCGCGGATGAACGATTCGGCTATAACATCGAGATAAAGAGTGGTAATCCCGGGTTTTATTATTGAAGCAATCTCCGCAAGTGTTCTTGACACCAGCATATTGCTCTCTTTTAACAACCCGATCTCTTCATCAGTCTTCAAATACAACATCAAAGAACGCTAACAAATTATATCGATGTAACAGATCCTGATCTTCCTTTAACACGGCCTGATTTCATCAGACCATCGTAATGACGCATAAGCAGATGACTTTCAATCTGTTGAAGGGTATCAAGAATAACCCCTACGAGAATGAGAAGTGATGTGCCTCCGTAGAATTGAGCAAACTGTGGTGTTACAGTTGCTTTCACAGCGATAGAAGGCAAAATAGCTACTATTGCCAGAAAAATTGAACCGGGGAATGTAATACGAGACATTATGGTATCAAGAAACTCAACTGTTTTTCTACCTGGTTTAATGCCCGGAATGAATCCTCCGTTTTTCTTCATATCTTCTGCCATCTGCACCGGATTGATCGTAATAGCAGTATAAAAATAGGTAAAGACAACAATTAAAATTGCTGTTACCAGGTTATACCAGAATCCATACATATTCGAGAATGCAACAACAAAACCTGAACCCGAATTAGCATAACCGGCAATGATCATCGGGAGCATCATTATAGCCTGGGCAAAAATAATAGGCATAACACCTGCAGCATTTACCTTAAGCGGTATATACTGCCTTACCCCTCCGTATTGTTTGTTTCCAACGATCCTTCTCGCATACTGAACAGGAACTCTTCGTGTACCCTGAACCAGAAGAATAACACCAAGGACAACAACGAACAAAAACAGGATCTCAACAATAAGACCGATGGCACCTCCGGCACCATTCATCCTGGTTCCGGCTTCAAAAATGAAATTTGCAGGCATCCTGGCTACGATACCAATCATAATGATCAGGGAGATTCCGTTTCCAATACCTTTATCAGTTATCTTTTCTCCGAGCCACATAACAAACATTGTACCTGCAGTTAGAATTATAACTGAAGAAAATGTGAAAAATGTCCCTGTAAGAATAAAAGCTGATACCGGTAATTGGGCATGAAGGTTTAAAAGATATGTCGGAGCCTGAAGAACAAGAACCGCTATTGTAAGATACCTTGTATACTGATTCATTTTACGTCTTCCGCTTTCCCCCTCTTTCTGAAGCTTCTGGAAATAAGGAAAGACTATGCCAAGAAGCTGTACAACAATAGAAGCAGATATGTAAGGCATTATACCGAGAGCAAAAATTGAAGCCTGTGAAAATGCTCCCCCTGAAAACATGTCGAGTAGTCCCATAAGACCGGAGGAGGTCTGATTTTTCAATCCTGCCAGCTGTGAGGGGTCAATGCCCGGAAGGGTAACATATTTACCCAGTCTGTATAATAAAATGATCCCAAAAGTATAGAGTAGTCTTGCGCGAAGATCTTCTATCTTAAAGATATTTTTTATAGTCTGAATCAGTCTCATGAAATTAGAGTATTACAGCGGTTCCCTTTTTAGCTTCGATTGCTTCTACAGCTGATTTACTGAATGCATGGGCATGAACCTCAAGTTTTCTTTCAAGAGTTCCTTTTCCAAGGATTTTAACCAAAGCATTTTTTGAAACCAGTCCGGCCATTACAAGTACTTCGAAATCGATTTTTTCAATATTACTTGTTTCCGCCAGGGTCTGTAGTGTGCTGATGTTAATCCCTTTATATTCTTTGCGGTTAATATTTTTGAAACCGTATTTTGGAACACGCCGCTGAAGTGGCATCTGACCGCCTTCGAATCCGATTTTCCTGCTATAGCCCGATCTGGATTTAGCGCCTTTATGTCCTCTGGTTGATGTGCCTCCTCTTCCGGAACCTTGTCCGCGACCGAGACGCTTACCTTTTTTAACTGATCCTTTAGCAGGTCTTAAGTTACTCAAATCCATAACTTTGTATTATAAATATGTTTAATGTCTTAAATATTTTCTACTTTAACCAGGTGTCTGACTTTAACTACCATTCCCAAGATCTGAGGAGTAGCTTCATGTTCGACACTATGATTCAATTTGCGAATTCCCAGAGCTTCAAGAGTTCTTTTCTGTCTTTCAGGTTTCCCGTTTTTACTTTTCACCTGGGTGATACGAATTTTTGCCATCGCTGTTCTTTTCTAACCGTTAAAAACTTTTTCCATTGAGACACCTCTGTGTTCTGCAACCGTGAAGGCATCTCTCATCTCGAGAAGAGCTGCAAAAGTTGCTTTAACCAGGTTGTGAGGATTCGAAGAGCCTTTTGATTTAGCAAGCACGTTTTTCACACCAACACTCTCAAGAACGGCACGCATAGCACCACCTGCTTTAACGCCTGTACCTTCAGAAGCTGGTTTGATAAAAACTTTTGCACCTCCGAATTTAGCAACCTGTTCGTGAGGTATTGTACCATTAATAACAGGTACTTTTATAAGATTTTTTTTTGCATCTTCAATACCTTTAGCAATAGCTGTTGTTACTTCACTGGCTTTACCAAGTCCATGTCCGACAATACCATCTTCATTTCCTACAACTACAATTGCTGAAAAACTGAATGTACGTCCACCTTTTGTCACTTTGGTTACTCTCTGGATGCTGACAAGTCTATCCTTAAGTTCAAGATCGCTGGTTTTAACTTTTCTTATACCGTTTCCCATAATTCATTAGAATTTTAATCCGCCTTCGCGGGCTGCATCAGCCAATGATTTTACTCTGCCATGATATTTATATCCACTTCTGTCGAAAACGACTTTCTCAATACCTTTCTCTTTACATTTGGTAGCGAGAAGCTTCCCGACGAGTTTTGCCTGTTCAATTTTTTTAACGCCTGTTTGGGCTGCAATCTCCTTTTCTTTAGAGCAGGCCGACAGAAGTGTAACTCCATTCAGATCGTCAACAACCTGAACATAGATCTGTTTATTGCTACGATACACTGCAAGTCTCGGTGTTTCAGCAGTACCGTTTATTTTTTTCCGGATCCTCATTTTGATCCTTGTTCTTCTTTCCAACTTAGTTAAGGCCATGATTTTTTTCTTTTACCAGATTAATTAGACATGCTAAACACTAGCAGATTTTCCAGCCTTCCTTCTGAGCTGTTCTCCGACAAACTTAATTCCTTTTCCTTTGTAAGGTTCAGGCGGACGGAGAGATCTGATTTTTGCAGCGACGTGCCCTATAAGCTGCTTGTCGATACATGTAAGGGTAATAATTGGGTTTGCCCTTCTTTCAGTTTTGGTCTCGACTTTAACTTCATTCGGAAGCTGAAGAACCACCTCGTGTGAAAAACCCAGGCTCATTTCAAGGTTCTGTCCTTTTGCTTCAGCACGGTAACCTACTCCTACGAGTTCAAGTTCTTTCTTGTATCCTTCTGAAACTCCAACAACCATATTGTGTATAAGTGCACGGTAAAGACCATGCAACGACTTATGATTCTTTGATTCTGATGGTCTCGATAATATAACTTCGTTCCCCACCACTTCGACCTTCAGGTCTTTGTCGATTGCCTGAGTCAACTCTCCCAGGGGGCCTTTCACACTGACCATATTGGTGTCACTGACACTGACAGTAACGCCTTTAGGCATGTTTACAGGTAATTTTCCTATTCGTGACATTAAGCTATCCTCCTAATTAGTAAACATAACATAATACTTCACCACCTATTTTCTCTCTTTTCGCCTCTTTGTCGGTCATTAATCCTCTCGAGGTAGAAATGATTGCAATACCTAGTCCATTCAGGACCCTTGGCATTTCGTCAACTCCGATATACTGACGGAGACCCGGTCGGCTTACTCTTTGTATTTCTTTGATTGCAGGTTTCTTGCTCTTGGAATTATATTTCAGAGCAATTTTCAATATACCCTGCGGTCCTTCGCCATCAATAACCTTATAGCTGAGGATATAACCTTTTTCGAACAGAATTCTGGCAACCTCTTTCTTAAGATTAGATGCTGGTGCCTCCACAACCTTATGACCGGCCATAATGGCGTTCCTTATTCTGGTCAGTAAATCTGCAATTGGATCAGTCATCTTCTATTATTTAATAAAGTTTAAAATTATTCTCAAATTACCAGCTGGCTTTTTTTACACCAGGTATTAGCCCGAATGATGCCATCTCCCTGAAAGTTATCCTGCTTACGCCAAATTGTCTCATATAACCTCTTGAACGGCCCGTTATTTTGCAACGGTTATGCATTCTGTTAGGGTTGGAATTTCGGGGCAGACGGCTTAATCCTACATAATCGCCGGCTGCTTTGAGCTGTGCTCTTTTTGCAGCATATTTCTGGGTCAGTCGTGCGCGTTTTACTTCGCGGGCTATCATCGATTCTTTAGCCATATTACTAGTTTTTGATATTTTTAAAGGGTAAACCAAAGTGTTTAAGAAGAGCTAATGCTTCTTCATCTGATTCTGCCGAGGTTACGAAAGTTACCTGAAGTCCCATGATCTTTGCGATCTTATCCAGGTCGATTTCAGGGAAAATGATCTGCTCGGTAATTCCCAGCGTATAATTACCACGTCCGTCGAGTTTGGAATTGATACCCTTAAAGTCGCGGATACGCGGAAGAGCTACAGATATCAGTCTCTCTAGAAATTCAAACATTCTATCTCTTCGTAATGTTACCATTATGCCGATAGGCATGTTTTTTCTCAGTTTAAAGTTCGAGATATCTTTTGTTGAGTTAGTCTGAACAGCTTTCTGACCTGCAATATCCGACAACTCTTTAACACCGAATTCAAGCAGTTTCTTATCGGCTATAGCCTGTCCTACCCCCTGGTTGATAACTATCTTCTGCAACTTAGGGACCTGCATTACGGTTTTATATCCGAATTCTTTCATTAATGCAGGGACGATCTCGTCTTTATACTTGGTTTGTAGCGCAGGTGTGTACATTACTTGATCTCCTCTCCTGATTTTTTTGAATATCGCACTAATTTATCTTTCTCATTAAGTTTTTTCCCAACACGCGTAGGCTTGCCGGATTTGGGATCAATAAGCATCAGATTTGAGATATGTACCGGTGCTTCTTTCTTAATAATACCACCCTGTGGAGCTTTCGCATTTGGCTTTGTATGTTTTGATACCATGTTTACACCTTCAACAATTGCTCTGTTTTTATCTCTGTCGACTTCCAGAATCCGGCCTTTCTGACCTTTTGATTCACCGGTTATCACCATAACCGAGTCTCCCTTTTTTATATGTATTTTCTTCTGCATCGTTGTGTACTTAAATATATTACAACACTTCAGGTGCTAATGAAACAATCTTCATGTACTTATCACGCAATTCCCTTGCAACCGGACCGAAAATACGTGTTCCGCGTACTTCGTTAACATTGTTAAGAAGAACAACTGCGTTATCGTCGAACCGTATATAAGAACCATCGGCGCGACGAATCTCTTTTGTTGTTCTGACAACAACTGCTTTGCTAACTGTACCTTTTTTTGCTTCACCTGAAGGAAGTGCGGATTTCACACTCACAACAATTTTATCGCCTACAGTAGCATATCTTTTTTTACTACCACCAAGTACCCTGATGCATAAAACTTCTTTTGCGCCTGAGTTATCGGCTACGGTTAATCTGCTTTCCTGCTGTATCATGATTACTTAGCTCTTTCGATTATTTCAATTAATCTCCAGGTTTTGTTTTTGCTCAGAGGCCTGGTCTCCGAGATACGTACAGTATCGCCAATGTTGCATGAATTTGTTTCATCGTGCGCCATCAGCTTTTTTGTTCTGTTAATAAACTTGCCATAGATCGGATGTTTTACTTTCCTTTTTATGACCACTACGATGGATTTGTCCATTTTAGTACTGACAACTACACCTATTCGTTCTTTTCTAAGATTCCTTTCCATTGGTGATCTAACTATTAGATTTCTTATTCAACTCTCTTGTACGCAATTCGGTTTGCAGACGTGCAATCGTAAGTTTTACATTTTTAACCTTTAGCGGGTTATCAAGAGGAGTGATTGCATGGTTGAGCTTCATTCGAACGAGCATAGTCCTCTCTGTATCGATTCTTTCAAGAAGATCGGAGGTGCTTAATTCCCTTATTTCTGAAGTTTTCATTTCTGTCTAGATATTATTCCTGTACGTAGTCGCGTCTTACAATAAATTTCGTTGTTATCGGAAGTTTCTGAGCGCCTAGGCGAAGTGCTTCTTTTGCAACTTCATATGGTACTCCTTCAGCTTCAAGCAGTATCCTGCCCGGAGTTACCGGAACAACAAAACCTTCAGGTGCTCCTTTTCCTTTACCCATACGCACCTCAGCAGGTTTCTTCGTAATAGGTTTATCGGGGAAAATCCTTATCCACAGCTGACCTTCACGTTTCATGTGACGTGTTACGGCCTGGCGAGCTGCTTCAATCTGCCTCCCGGTAATCCAGCTCTCCTCAAGTGCCTTGATACCAAATGACCCAAATGCCAGCTGGGTGCCTCTTTGCGCATTGCCTTTCATTCTTCCCTTCTGGGCTCTCCTGAATTTGGTCCTTTTCGGTTGTAACATTGCTCAAATATTGTTATAAAATTACGTACTTCTAAATGTCTTATTTTTTAGTTTTTCGTTTCAGACTCTTGCTCTTGGCATTTCTGGCACCGATATTAGGGCTAAGATCTCTTTTTCCGAAAACTTCTCCGTTGCAGATCCATACTTTTACGCCAAGCAAACCAACTTTTGTATGTGCTTCGGCTAATGCATAATCAATGTCAGCACGCAATGTATGGAGAGGAATACGACCCTCCTTATATGATTCGCTTCTGGCCATTTCAGCTCCACCCAGACGACCCGATATCATAATCTTAATTCCTTCAGCTCCCATACGCATCGTGGAAGCAATTGACATTTTAATTGCGCGACGGTAAGAAATCTTGCCTTCGAGCTGACGGGCGATATTATTAGCAACTATGTTAGCATCCAGTTCGGGACGTTTAACTTCAAAGATGTTTATCTGAACCTCCTTTTTAGTTATTTTCTTGAGTTCTTCCTTAAGTTTATCAACTTCCTGTCCTCCTTTACCAATAATGATACCCGGACGAGCCGTATTAACAGTTACAGTAATAAGTTTCAGTGTTCTCTCAATAATAATCTTGGAGAGACTGGCTTTTGCAAGCCTGGCATTCAGATATTCCCTGATCCTGGTATCTTCAACCAGTTTACCGGAAAAATCTTTTCCCCCGTACCAGTTTGAATCCCATCCTTTGATTATGCCTAATCTGTTACCTATCGGATTTACTTTTTGTCCCATCTGTTCTAATTTGATATTTTTTCAACTTCGTTAATCTTACTGTCAAGCACGAGAGTTACATGGTTTGATCTTTTTCTCACTCTGTAAGCTCTTCCCTGAGGTGCTGTCTGCAGTCTTTTCAGTGAACGGCCTCCGTCAACATGAATAAGTTTGACATAGAGGTTGCTTTCTTCGACTCTTACACCTTCATTCTTCGACTGCCAGTTGGCAATTGCGGAGAGGAGAAGTTTCTCCATTCTGCGCGATGCCTCCTGAGAACTGAACTTGAGGACATCAAGTGCTTTGTTAACTTCCATTCCACTAATCAGATCGGTTACCAATCTCATCTTACGCGGCGATGTAGGACAGTTTCTGAGAATCGCCTGGTACCTGCTCTTGGCGGTCTCTTTTTTCTGGTCAGCTGTATTTCTTTTTCTTGCACCCATTTCTTAATGTTTTTCAATGTTTACATTACTCATTATTTATTGCCAGAGTGACCCCTGAAAGTACGTGTAGGTGAAAACTCTCCTAACTTATGTCCAACCATATTCTCGGTAATGTAAACGGGGATAAACTTGTTCCCGTTATGAACTGCTATAGTATGTCCGACAAAATCAGGTGAGATCACTGATCTACGTGACCATGTCTTTATCACTGATTTCTTTTGTCCTTCATTCATTTCCTGAACTCTCTTGCCGAGTTTGAAATCGATGAAAGGGCCTTTTTTAATTGATCTACTCATAATATATCAGTTATTTTTTCCTTCTTTCAACAATAAATTTTGCAGAGTATTTTTTCTTATCTCTGGTTTTGAAACCTTTTGCAGGAATGCCTTTGCGCGATCTTGGATGTCCGCCTGAAGCTCTTCCTTCACCACCACCCATCGGGTGATCGACCGGATTCATAACCACTCCCCTTACTCTTGGACGACGTCCCTGCCAGCGCGAGCGACCTGCCTTTCCCGATCTCTCGAGATTGTGGTCAGGATTAGAAACTGTACCTATTGTTGCGCGACATGTTGTGAGGATCAACCTTATTTCCCCTGAAGGAAGCTTGATAGTTGCATATTTTCCATCACGGGCCGACAACTGGGCATAAGTTCCTGCACTGCGTGCGATTGCTCCGCCTTTGCCTGGTTTAAGTTCAATGTTATGAATAATAGTACCCATAGGTATATCACTAAGAAACAAGGTATTGCCGATTTCAGGGGCAGCTTCTTTGCCGGACAATAATGTCTGACCAACCTGAAGCCCGACCGGTGCTACTATGTATCTTTTCTCACCATCATTGTAGACAACAAGTGCAATCCTCGAAGAACGATTGGGATCGTATTCGATAGTTTTGACTGTCGCCGGCATTCCATCTTTTTCCCTGAGGAAATCGATGACTCTGTACATCTTTTTATGACCGCCTCCGATGTATCTCATAGTTCTTTTGCCGTTAACATTCCTTCCTCCTGATTTTCTGTGCGGTCGAAGTAAGGATTTCTCCGGCGTAGCACTCGTGAGAGTTTCAAAAGTGCTTGCGATTTTGTGGCGCTGGCCTGGTGTTACAGGCTTGATCTTTCTGACTGCCATATAAGTTTTTAAATATTGCTATAGAAATCAATTTTGTTTCCTTCTGCAAGCGTAATAACAGCCTTCTTGGTAGCTGATGTTCTTCCTGTAAGAAGTCCTGATTTGGTATTACGGGACTTTATTTTCCCGCCATACCTCATCGTATTTACCGAATCAACTGTAACACTGTACAATTCTTCAACGGCTTTTTTTATCTGTAACTTATTTGCGCTTCTGGCAACGAGAAAACCATAGCGGTTAAATTTATCGCCCTGGCTTGTCATCTTTTCCGTTACAATCGGTTTAAGCAAAATATTCATCACTCAAAGTTTTCTAGTTTTCAAATGTTGCCTGCAAAACGTCAACTGCGCTCTCAACAAGTATCAATGTTGAAGCCTTCATAATCTTGTAAGTACTTAACTCGCTGGCCATTACAACTTCAACCCCTTGTACATTTCGGGATGACAAATATATATTATTATTTTGTACCGGTAAAACAAATACTGATTTTTTATTTGCAATATTCAGGTTATTTCCCATTTTAATGATCTCCTTTGTTTTAGGAGACTCAAAAGAGAAGTCTTCCACTACAATAATATTATTTGTTGATGCTTTATATGAAAGTGCTGATCTTCGGGCCAATTGTTTTACCTTTTTATTAAGCTTGAAGCCATAAAACCTTGGCTTAGGACCGAATATCCGGCCTCCGCCACGAAAAAGCGGGTTCCTGATGTTTCCAGCGCGTGCAGTACCGGTTCCTTTCTGTTTTTTAATCTTCCTTGTACTACCTGCCACCTCACCACGCTCTTTGGTTTTATGAGTACCCTGCCTTTGATTGGCCAGATACTGTTTTGTATCCAGATAAATGGCATGGTCATTAGGTTCAATACCGAAAATTGCATCGCTCAGATCGACTTTTCTTCCGGTTTCCTTTCCACTAGTATTAAGAATCGCTAATTCCATTATTTTGTAATTATTACGTAACCACCTTTTGGACCCGGGACTGCTCCTTTTACAATTATTATATCATTCTCAACCATAAGTTTCACAACTTTCAGGTCCATTGACATCACCTGATTTCCTCCAGTACGTCCTGCCATTCTCATGCCCGGCAATACTCTTGAAGGGAATGAAGAAGCTCCCAGAGAACCGGGTGCCCTGCCCCTGTTATGCTGACCATGGGTTTGTCCGCCAACACCACTGAAACCGTGGCGTTTTACGACACCCTGGAATCCTTTTCCTTTTGACCAGCCTCTTACATCAACTATGCTATCAGTTCTGAAAAGTTCAGCCGTTAGCACATCTCCTTCTTTACACTGACCTTCTTCAAAGCCGATGAATTCAATGACTTTTCTTTTAGGCGTTGTATTAGCCTTCCTGAAATGTCCCATTTCGGCTTTAGTAGAGTGTTTTTCCTTCTTATCCTCGAATCCAAGCTGCACAGCAAAATAGCCATCTTTATCCACTGTCTTAATCTGCGTAACAACACATGGACCAGCTTGCAGAACCGTACATGGAACATTCTTTCCATTCTCATCAAAAATGGATGTCATTCCTACTTTTTTACCAATTAATCCCTGCATCTCTTTATCGCTTTACTGGTTTCACACTTTAATTTCTACTTCAACTCCGCTAGGAAGCTCAAGTTTCATCAGTGCATCGATGGTTTTTGGAGTTGAGCTGTAAATGTCGAGCAATCTTTTGTACGATGAGAGCTCAAACTGTTCTCTTGCTTTCTTATTAACAAACGGGGACCTAAGTACTGTATAAATCTTTTTGTGAGTAGGAAGCGGAATCGGACCGCTAACCACTGCACCAGTAGATTTTACTGTTTTTACGATCTTCTCGGCAGATTTATCCACCAGGTTATGATCATAAGATTTCAGTTTAATGCGAATTTTCTGACTCATCTTTTAAAGAATTTTTCCTTTTGTAATTTCTACAATTCTGTTTGATATTTCTGCAGGTACCTGTTCATAATGAGAAAACTCCATTGTTGAAGTTGCTCTTCCCGAGGTAAGAGTCCGAAGTACCGTAACATAACCGAATTTTTCGGCCAGAGGCACTCTAGCTTTAACGACTCTAGCGCCTGCCTTCGATTCCATACCTTCCACCCTGCCTCTTCTTCTGTTGAAATCGCTGATAACTTCGCCAACATATTCTTCAGGAGTAACAACTTCTGTAGACATGATAGGCTCAAGAATTACAGGATTGCATTTGCCTGCAAATTTTCTGAATGCCTGTTTGGCAGCAATTTCAAATGAAAGAGCATCAGAGTCAACCGGATGGTACGAACCGTCTTTGAGTACTACTTTTAGGCTGTCAAGAGGAAATCCTGCAAGTGGTCCGTTGACCATTGCTTCACGGAATCCTTTTTCGATTGATGGAATATACTCCTTCGGAATATGTCCCCCTTTAACTTCATTTACAAATTGAAGGCCTCTTACATTTTTATCTGCCGGCATCAATTCAAATGTCATATCGGCAAATTTTCCGCGGCCTCCGGTCTGTTTCTTAAATACTTCGCGGAATTCGGCAGTGACTGTAATAGCCTCCTTGTATGCAACCTGGGGTGCTCCCTGGTTACATTCAACTTTAAACTCCCTCTTAAGACGGTCAATGAGGATTTCCAGGTGCAGTTCACCCATACCATTGATTATTGTCTGACCGCTATCGGGATCAGTTCTGACCTGGAATGTCGGATCTTCTTCAGCAAGTTTATTAAGTGCCATCGATAATTTATCAACATCAGCCTGGGTTTTAGGCTCGATTGCAACTCCGATAACAGGCTCAGGAAAATCCATCGATTCAAGTAAGATCGGCTTATTAATTGCGCATAATGTGTCACCGGTCTTGATATCTTTAAAACCAACACCTGCACATATATCGCCTGCCGAAATACTATCTTTAGGATTCTGTTTGTTGGCATGCATCTGGAAAAGACGGTTAATGCGCTCTCTTTTCCCACTACGAACATTCAAAACTGTGTCTCCTGCTTTGAGGACACCAGAATAAAGACGGAGAAAAGCCAGACGGCCTACAAAGGGATCAGTAGCAATTTTAAATGCGAGAGCGGCTAATGGAGCTTCATCATCGGGCTCACGTATAATTTCTTCATCATTTCTCGGATCAATTCCAATAACAGAACCTTTATCAACAGGTGAAGGAAGAAATGCGATCACAGAATCAAGAAGACTCTGAACACCCTTATTTTTGAAAGCGGCACCACATATTACAGGGATTGCAAGTCCGTCGATAGTTGATTTTCTGAGCGCATCCAAAATTTCTTCGCCGGTAATTGATTCATGATCCTCAAGATATCGTGCAAGAAGAGTATCGTCAACATCAGCAACGGCCTCAATAAGCTTTCCTCTCCACTCCTCTGCTTCATCCAGCATATCTGCAGGAACCGCCACAGTTTCAAAAGTTGTAACATTTTCAGCATCGGTGGAATAGATAAGAGCCTTCATCTCAACGAGGTCGATTACTCCCATGAAATTCTCTTCTGCACCAATTGGTATCTGAACCGGAACAGGATTTGCACCAAGCTTCTCCTGAATCTGCTGAACGACACCGAAGAAATCAGCTCCTGCGCGGTCCATCTTATTTATAAAGGCAATTCTCGGTACAACATATTTATTTGCCTGCCGCCATACAGTTTCTGACTGCGGTTCAACACCTCCGACTGCACAAAAGACAGCAACAGCACCATCGAGTACCCTTAGTGACCTCTCTACTTCAACAGTAAAATCAACGTGCCCGGGAGTATCAATAATATTAATCTTAAAATCGTCTCCCCTGTATTTCCAATAGGTAGTTGTAGCAGCAGATGTTATAGTAATGCCTCTCTCCTGTTCCTGAACCATCCAGTCCATCTGCGCGTTTCCATCATGTACCTCACCCATCCGATGCGTACGACCGGTATAAAACAGAATTCGCTCTGTTGTAGTGGTCTTACCGGCATCGATGTGGGCCATGATTCCGATGTTTCTGGTATATTTCAGGTTTTTATCCATCTATCTTTAAATACAACTGCCTCTTATAATCAATTAAAACCGGAAATGCGCAAAAGCTTTGTTAGCTTCAGCCATCCTGTGAGTATCTTCTTTTTTCTTATATGCACCACCTTCAAGCTTGTAAGCTGCCATAAGTTCTGCTGCCAGCCTTTCAGCCATGGAGTGACCGGTTCTTTTTCTTGCAAATGAGATCATATTCTTCATACTTATGCTTACTTTCCTGTCGGTCCTGATCTCCATTGGTACCTGAAAAGTTGCACCACCAACCCTGCGGGCTTTAACTTCAACCTGAGGGGTAACATTATCAAGAGCCTGCTTGAATATTTCAAGCGGAGTCTTGCCTTCACTTTTAAATTTGTCTCCAACTATTTCAAGTGAGTCGTAGAAAATCTTAAAAGCAAGATTTTTTTTACCACTGAACATAAGATTATTCACAAACCTTGTTACATACGGATCTTTGTACTTGGGATCCGGTAACAGAATCCTCTTCTTTGGTCTTGACTTTCTCATTATCTTATTCCTTTAACTGTTACTTCTTAGGCCTTTTAGCACCATATTTTGATCTTCTCTGAGTACGGCCATCAACTCCTGATGTATCGAGAGCACCACGGACCAGATGATAACGAACACCCGGAAGATCCTTAACCCTGCCACCTCTGATCAATACGATAGAGTGTTCCTGAAGATTATGACCTTCACCCGGAATATAAGCATTCACTTCTTTCTGGTTGGTCAGCCTTACCCTGGCTACCTTCCTCATAGCTGAATTAGGTTTCTTTGGTGTTGTAGTGTAAACACGGACGCAAACACCCCTTCTCTGAGGACATGAATCCAGAGCAGGTGCTTTACTTTTATCTACCAGTTTCTTCCTGCCTTTTCTTACTAATTGCTGAATTGTCGGCATATTTCCAATTATTTTAGCATTAATTTCTACTTAAAAAAATGGTTTGCAAAGGTATTATTATTATTATTTAATTCAAAATCAAGTCGCATTATTTTATAAAACAATATAAAATACATATATCAAATGCCTGATTATAATAAATATTCAGGCTTTAAAACACATTCAAAATCAATATATCTTACTAAAAATGTAAGTTATCAACAGGTTCCTTCCCGATCTTTCCCTGCGAAAAACGTTTTGTAAACTTACAATGAAAGAAAAACCGGTACTCCTGTATTTCAAAAAACTGCTGCAAAGGAAATAAAAAATTTGGAATTCTCACCTCTTTCTTAAACTGTTTTTAAAAAATTATTATTTTTGTCCCCTCCTAATCTTCATATATAATAAATAAGTATAACATATAATCTCCAGAAAAACATGAAAACATACCAGGCGGACCAGATTAAAAACATTGCGCTTCTGGGTAATTCGGGTTCAGGCAAAACGACTCTTGCGGAGGCAATGCTTTTTAATGGCGGCATTATTGAAAGAAGAGGCACAATTGAAGGAAATAATACAGTCTCCGACTATCGTCCGATAGAGCATGAAAACGGGAACTCAATCTTTTCGACAGTCCTCTATACTGAATTTCAGAATCATAAAATAAATATTCTTGATACTCCGGGACTTGATGATTTCAGTGGCGGAGTTATCTCATCTCTTTTTGCTTCCGATGCTGCTGTAATGACAATTAATGTGCAGAACGGTGTCGAAGTAGGAACCGAAATACACTTCCGTCATGCCGAAAAAGAGAATAAACCTCTTATCATTGTAATTAATGGCCTGGATCACGAAAAAGCCAACTTTGAGAAGTCCATCGAGATGCTCAGGGAAAGGTTAAGCAACAATGTTATCCTTATTCAGTATCCTGTAAATGAAGGAATCGGATTCAATTCCATAGTTGATGTTCTTAAAATGAAAATGCTGCGCTACGCTAAAGACGGAGGCAAGGCAGAGCTGGTTGATATCCCTGCAGATCACGCAGCCAAAGCCGCAGAATTACATAACGCACTAGTTGAAAAAGCTGCTGAGAGTGATGAAGCTCTGATGGAACTCTTCTTTACAAACGATACTCTTACCGAGGAAGAAATTAAAAATGGTATCGCCAAAGGAATCAGAACAAGGGGCCTTTTCCCGGTTTTATGCCTTTCATCAAAACACAATATCGGGGTCGACAGCCTGATGGAATTCGTTGTAAACGAAGCTCCGTCGATTGCTGATATGCCTGCTACGGTTAACAGCAAGGGAAATGAAGTAAAACCTAATCCAACCGGACCGGCTTCAGTTTATGTTTTCAAGTCATCAATCGAAGAGCATATAGGTGAGATACATTATTTCAGGGTATATTCCGGAAAAGTCACAGAAAACCTCGATGTTGTAAACAGTAATAATGGCACCAAAGAGAGACTGGCACAATTATATATTTGCGCCGGAAAGAACAGAACAAGAGTACCGGAACTTCACCCGGGTGATATCGGAGCATTTGTAAAACTGAAAAACACAAAAACAAATCACACACTTAATGTTCCCGGTAATGACTGGAAATATGAAGGAGTAAGATTTCCTGATCCTAAATACCGTACAGCTATAAAAGCACAGAGTGAAAGTGATGATGAGAAACTCGGTGAAGCTTTGAATAAAATTCATCTTGAAGACCCGACAATCATAATTGAATACTCAAAAGAACTAAAACAGATAATTGTTCACGGACAGGGTGAATACCATCTTAATATTATGAAGTGGCACTTAGATAATATTTATAGGATCCATACTAACTTCAATCCTCCAAAGATACCTTATCGTGAGACAATTACAAAGTCAGCGCAGGCCGACTACCGGCACAGAAAACAATCCGGTGGTGCAGGCCAGTTTGGTGAGGTTCATATGATTATTGAACCTTTCGAAGAGGGCTCAAAAGAGGCAACGATGCAGAAAATCAATGGCAAAGATATTAAGATATCGGTACGTGATAAAGAGGAGATTGCTCTTCCATGGGGAGGAAAACTGGTGTATGTAAACAGTATTGTCGGAGGTGCTATTGATGCCCGCTTTTTGCCTGCAATCCTTAAAGGGATTATGGAAAAGATGGAGACGGGCCCTCTCACAGGATCATATGCCCGCGATATAAGGGTTTATGTATATGATGGAAAGATGCACCCGGTCGATTCAAACGAAATATCCTTCCGTCTTGCAGGACGAAATGCTTTCAGCCAGGCATTTAAAAATGCCGGGCCGAAAATCCTGGAGCCTGTATACGATGTCGAAATCATGGTCCCCTCAGACCGTATGGGTGATGTTATAAGCGATCTTCAGGGCCGTCGTGGAATGGTTCTTGGAATGGCAAGTGAAAAACGTTTTGAAGTTATCAAAGCAAAAGTTCCTCTTGCTGAGATGAATAAATATTCAACGGCACTCAGTTCAATTACAGGTGGCAGGGCAATGTATACAATGAAATTTGCTGAATATGCACAGGTCCCTGGTGATGTACAGGATTCTGTTATCAAAGCATACTCTGAGGAGGAAGAAGAAGAATAGAGAAACATTTCGGATAAAAATATGTAGAGGCGACCAAATTGGGCGCCTCTACTGTTATTATCCCAGACCATAACCATGTAGGGTCATGCCATGGCATGACCCTACATGGTTACACCATTTTCATTATATCCCACACAAAAGCCCTGATACCAACCTCAACATTAACAGCATCAATCCTTTTTACCTTATCCAGAACAGTATCCACCAGTTCATCATCGATGATTGTCAGTACGCTTTTATTAATTTCAGGCCAGGCATGGGTACCCAGGTGAGGAACACCGGTAGTGGTTCCTCTGCCCTGCACATTTTCCCAGAGTGAATAGCCTTGTATTCCAAGCTTATCGAGCATATACTCCACTTTTTCAGTATGTGCCTGGTTGTATATTATCATTATTGCTTTCATATTCAATTATCTATTTGATTCAATTTGTTTTGTATCAACATTATTGCCATTCATAAAATCAAGATCAGAATAAACTGAGAGATTCCTGTTACGTTCACCGCGTTTAGCAAATATTGCGTAAACAACAGGAACCAGAACAAGTGTTACCATAGTAGAGAAAACAAGTCCTCCGATTACCGCCACACCCATCGGGCTCCAGAGTTCTGATCCGGAACCTTTGCTCATTGCCAGCGGTAACATGCCAAGGATAGTTGTAGCAGAGGTCATTATTACAGGCCTGAGACGCGATCGTCCGGAAATCGCAATAGCTTCATATAGTTCATGGCCTCTTTCTCTCATCAGGTTTATAAAGTCGACAAGAACGATTGCATTTTTTACCACAATACCTATCAGCATCACAGCTCCGATACCCGATATTACACTCAGAGTAGTATTTGTTAAAAACAACGCAATTGCTACACCTGAAAACGCAAAAGGTATGGAGAACATTATGATGAAAGGCATCTTAAGTGACTCAAATTGCGATGCCATGATCAGATATACCAGAATGAGGCTTATGAGCATAAGCATGGCAATATCCATAAATGCTTCCATCTGTTCTTTGATAGCTCCTGAGATCTGAACCATAACTCCTCCGGGAAGGGATGTATCATCAATAGCTTTCTGGACATCCACCTGCAACTCAGTCAGCGATCTCTTATAAGGTGTAAATGATACTCTCACAATACGTTCCTTGCGCTTACGCTCAATGCTGGGGGGCGACCAGTACTCTTTTATCTGGGCGATTTCCCCGAGCCTGATTACCTGTCCCATAGGATTTGTTATGCCAATATTCTCAACATCGGTAAGAGTGCTCCGGGCATTTTTCTTAAATCGTACCACAACATCATACTCATCACCGAATTGACGAAGACGGGTTGCAGTAAGACCATCAACCCTGTTTTTAACAGCAGTCGATACCATAGCAGTGTTAAGACCGTTTGCAATCATCTTATTCTGGTCAAAGATTATCTGTAGTTCAGGCTTCGATTTGGCCCGGCTAATTGTAACATCCTTCGCACCCTGAATATTCTTAATCTTTTTTGCAAGCTCCTCTGCAACCAGGTTGGTTTCAGAGATATTGTACCCATAAATTTCAACATCAACAGCATTACCTCCAAAACTGCCCATATTGTCAGAGGTACTTAAAGAAAAGTTGATGATTTCCGACATTTTCGAAAGATCGGCTCTCATCTCCTCAACTATCTCAAACACTGTTTTCTTCCTGCTTTCAATCGGAGACAGACTCAGGCTGTAAGTTATCCTGTGTGTGCCTCCGGCACTAAAAATGGAAGCAAATCCTCCCTGATCGTCGGCTCCTGTAGAAGTTGCAATAATCTTGACTTCAGGATATTTGGTTCTTATGAGTTCATCTATCTTATCCGCCGTTTTAATTGTTTCGTCAACCCTGGTACCAGTTTGAAGATCAATAGTTGCAGAAATTCTTGACTCATCGGCCTGGGGAAAGAATTCGGTTTTAATAATTCCAAAGAGACTCATAGATCCGACAAAAACTACCATTGAAATAATAGTAACCACTGTTTTATG
>Ga0315273_10003533_pt1 | contig 18855 bp, 13 predicted proteins | sample YL17G02_0_MG_FD_205753 | JGI IMG/M metagenome (GOLD analysis project Ga0315273, IMG submission 205753) | Sediment microbial communities from Yellowstone Lake, YNP, Wyoming, USA - YL17G02_0 | ecosystem: Environmental > Aquatic > Freshwater > Lake > Sediment | place: USA: Wyoming | collected...
CTTCGAGACCTATCTCAAGTCCAACAGGTTCACCAGTCCGTTGCTGGCAAACCACGATTACCGACGCATTTGTGCGATGTGTAAGTGATTTCCCTATAAGATCAATCCGGCTTATGGAGCTACATGGGACTTCTGGATGCCTTATTGGTTGGGTCTTTATTACTCGGCCAGTATCGAGAACGGGATCCACGGACTGCCTTACAATCGCGAAACAGGGAAACGCACCTGGGAAGGCTTGGTCGGCACACCGATCACGTACGGATGCATCATGCTGGATGACAGGAACGCCAAGAAGCTGTATGAGGTTGCCTACATCGGTATGCCCGTGATCATTCTGCCATGACACGCTGCAGGTCAGCTGGGCGCAGATCTGGGATACCTAACTGCCGCTCTTGCTGCAGGCTCAGGTCACGGCGACTCCAACCCCGACACCCACCATTACGCCGACCGCCACGCCGCCCTACTTAGAATGCCCCTGGGAGCAGGAGCCCAACCACACCTATGAGACAACAAACGGCCCGCTGCGATCTGGCACGGACTACTATGGCTACCACAACGACCAGGAGGACTACTTCAGCTTCAACCTGCCGGCCCCCGGCCAGATCACTCTCGATCACACCAGCTCCAAGGCTTCCGGAGTGCAGTTGCGGCTGGCTGATAAGCCAGTCGGACAGGGCCAAGAACTCAGCCGTCAAGGTACCAGTGGTGAGTTGCTCGATCAGCTTCCCCCCCATGGAGCCAGGTGAAACACATCAGTCGACGACGGTCTTCTTGTGCACCTCCAGTCCGGCTCAGTGCGTGTAGATGACGTCCATGCTACACCTCTGTCTTTGGGCTATGACTGGCGGGACGCCCCCGATGAAGAGACTCTGATCTGCGTGCTTCCGGGCTTACACCGGGTACCACAAGTGGTTGTGCCGTTGGGGCATCCAGGTCCGTCTACGCAGTAGGCTCTCGGCGCCACCGTATTTGCGACCTTCACGCCAGCCACGCACCGACAGTGTAGCCATTGTATCCCTCGTTGTCTAGCGACGCTGGGCTGAAGTCTCAGCAATTTACTAAGCCATTTTGCTGCCCGGATGGCTGGTGGGTATGCCGATTTCGCGCGAATCTGCTCGGCCGGCGGGAGAACGATTTACGGGAACTATCATGGTTGGCGTCGGAACCTTAAGAACAGTGTGTTAGTATGTTGCCACAATGTTGCTTACGGGGCGATAACAGGTGGACACGGTGGACGCAATGTACGACCTGTAGGGGTTACGACTGACAAGAACACAATATATGGACACGGTGGACGCCCTGGACGGCGCCTGGTCGGACTCTTAATCAGAGGGTTCAGGGTTCGAGTCCCTGGCGACTCACTGACCGCCCAGACCGGCCTCCCTTGCTTCTTTAGGTGGGTCGGTCTTTGTTCTTGAGACCACCCCAATTCGCCCAATCGCCGTAAGCGCACGATTAGACTCATGCAACCTCTTACTTCCCTAGCACACTTATTCTATACTGGCTTTGGATTTGACACACCTCCAAGTGGGGCCATAGACTTGGCCATTCTGCTAGGAGATGACAACATGATCGACCGAACGACAGGGCCGGCGATCTTGGGCGAGCCTTTTTGTTTTGGGAGATTCTTCTTGCTGGGGCTGCGGGCCTGGGGGTCCTGGCACGGGACGAGCTGCGGGGATCCGGGGCGGGGGCAAGCCATGAGGTGCGCCTTGCGCAAATCCCAACGCACAAGAGGCCGGACGCGGGCGCCCTCGGGTGCGTCATGCCCCGTCATGTGACACGCATTAGGAGCGACACGCGGGCAAGGGAAACCCCACACGCAGACTTGAAGTTTTGACCCGAACAGTTCCGCGTGTGGGGGACGCTTGCAATATAGCACGGCGGCGCGTGAGCTACGGTAGAGGGGGCGGAGCTGCTACACGTGCCTTACAACGGCAAGTGATGGGCCCTGAGCGCCAGCCACTTTCCGCCCTCACTCCCGGAGCGCCTCAGCGCACGATGATCGGCAGGTAGACGAGATCGTCGTCGACCTCGTCCAGCAAGAGCTCGGTCGCGGCCTGCACTGCCCCCCACTCCGGGAGAGTGATCGCAGGCGCGGCCGGACCGGCTGCACCTGCACTGCGCAGCGGCGGTGCGAGCGCTCCGCCCAGGTAGGACAGGGCCATTACGAGGGCGGCCAAAAGCATTAGAGGAAGGTTGGAGTGACGCTTCATGGCAGAATCACTCCAGTGAGGAGCCGGCAGTCCGCCACGACACATCCCGGAGGATTGTGGCTTGAATCCGTAAATTCGATGACGGGGTGCTTGCCGAAAGCCTGGGCAGTGATCAGGAGAGCCATGTAGCGGTTCGCCAGGCGCGACTCAGCCGTCGTCCCGATGGGTGCCGCGAAGAAGAAGACGGTGGCGCCAACCCCCCCGGTGTTCGCTTGGCATCGCACATGGATGCGGTTGTTGAACGCGGCTATGTCCACAATGGTGCAGGTCACCGAGACGGCGGGGGCCAACTCGGGCGCCGCGGGCGCCTGGGCTTTCACTGACGAACGTTCAGCGACGGCGTTGCCGACCACAAAGCAGGCGGCGGCCAGGATCAGCAGCACGACCAGATACGGGACCATACGACGCAGAATTCCAGAGTTCATGTGACCTCCTGAGGCGCTGTAGTGTGCCGGTAAAGCATGCGCGACCCAATTGCCGCAAAAACAGTATACGAGCATCGCGCCGGCAAGTCAAGGGAGTTCTCAAATCGATGCTGGGGAAGCGGCCAAGCGGCGGAGCTGCTGCATGTGCCATATTGCCGGCGCCGGCCAGGCTGGAATGACGGCCGGCCGAACGGGCAGGGGGAAAAACCCCACACGCGGAAATGATAGGTAGTAACCCATGGGGCCCACGTGCGGGGAACACTTGCATCACAGCACAGCAGCGCACCCACGCGCGCGGGAACTCGCCACCTGGGCCGTGCTCTCTCGCGCGTGGGAACACTCGCATATAGCATGACGGCGAGGGGCGGTAATGGACGCGCAATTCCCCCAAAACGCGCTGCGGCGGGCATGTGAGGGCTCACGCACGGGCGAATCGTGGTAGAATGCGATGTGTGTCTGGGAGAGCGAACCGACACGGTTAGACCCTGAGCTAAAAGGTCCTCGTTTGCCGAAACCGGCTCTCCTTTCCTGTGCCATCCCACGGAGGCAAGTCATGAATCGGTTGCGCATCCCCGGCATGCTGGCGGGTTGTTTGGTGCTCGCTATTGTTCTCGCTGTGCTCACTGTTGTCTTACAGCCGCCGGCAGCCGCCGATGGGCCAAGCCACGTCTATCTCCCTGAAGTTCTGCGCTGGGTGGCGACAGCGACGCCAACGCCCACTGTGACGCCGACACCGACCAGCACGCCGACGGTGACGTGCTCGGCAATCCCGACGCTGCTCTACCCGCCCGACAAGGCGACTCTGGATACCCTCATCCCTGAGTTTCGCTGGACGACAGCCGCGGACCCGAATGTGACCAGGGTGGACTTGCTGGTCTTGTCGGACGACGGCCTCCACACGGGCCAGGGGTGGTCGACTGAGTATGGCCTCTCCGGGCCGGACTCAGAGCTTTTCGACGATAATTTCGACCCTGCGACCGGGTACCATTGGGAGATGTGGGTCTCCTGCGGGGGCGTGCAGGGCACTCACTCGCCTGTCAGGTCCTTCATCACTGGCTCGGGCGGCACGTTTCCCGGCACCGCGGCGCTTCTCTCGCCGGCAGACGGGACAGTACTGAGCGGCACCTCGTTGACGGCTCAATGGGCGGCTGTGGGCGGCGCTCAAGGGTACACTCTCAACCTCTCCGGCGGCAGTTACACCCATGCCTGGTCCCATACGACGCTCACTCAAAAGACGTGGAGTCGCCTGAAGCCCTCCACTGCCTACAGTTGGTGGGTGGTCGCACGCAACGCCTACGCCTGGGGGGCTGATTCGGCACAGTGGCATTTCACCACCGGCGCGGCGGGCGAAATGAGCGCCACCTGGCCGGACCCGTTCGATTCGGCGGTGCGCCCTGGCAGGGCCTATTTCTCGCGCGCCAGCGATGGGTCGGTGATAGAGTCCAGCCTGCCGTAAACATCCGCCTAGGACGAGCAGCGGGGGAACGTCCTGAGCCACCAAGACGACTTAGATGCCAGTGGACGGTGGCAGGCGACGAATATTGTTGCTAGAGAGCCCTGCAGCGGGCTGCTTCCAAACAACTAACCAGTATGGCAGCCCGGAAGGGTGCACAACCGGTAGGGTGGGGCCGCCGTCGACCGTCTTCTCGGTCTCGGCCCTCAGCCCCTAACCCCCTCTCCCGCTCCGCGGGACGCGAGCAGGCCCGATCTGAGGATCAGGAGAGGGAACTCTATCTGTTTGGCCGCACATGCCAGCCTCGGCGGCCTGGTCATCCTTCGGGAGCCTCTCATTTGAGAATCAGTGGAAGATAGGTATCGGTGCTGCCGACGGTGAACGCCACTTCGGCAAAAGCCGAGCGCCCGATCGCGTCGGTCGCAGTGAGCCGGGCGACGTGCGGACCGGGCACCAGCGTTTCCGCCAACTGCTCCACGCCGCTGCCACCCGGCTTCCCGTCAACTTGCCACTGAAGCGCTGCGCCTTCCAGCACACCTTGCTCCGGGTCTTGCGCGTCGCCGTGCAGAAGCACCTGGCCGCCTTCCGGGAAGCGCTGACCGGGCAGCGGGCCCCCGATGCTCACCTTTGGCGCACGATCCACCAGCATGAAGTTCGCGTTGGAAGTGTCCATCCCCGTGTTGAAGCCATCGCTCGCGACCACCCGGACACGCGCCGATTGGCCGCCCGGCAGCAGATCGGGCTCTTGCACCGTGAAGCTCGTCCCCCGAACCCCGGCAGCCAGGACGCGCCAGGTGGCGCCGCCATCCGGGCTGTACTGCACGATGAACGAGAGCGGGTCGCTGTCCGCGTCGCTCGCCGACCAGTTCACCGAAAACCCGCCGGCGATCGTCTCGCCGCCGTTCGGCGATAGCACCGTGACCTCCGGTGCATGGCTGCTGCGACTCCGCTGCGCCAGCACCTGAGATCCCGCCTTGAGCCGCACTGTCACGGTGCCCGGCGGGACCGGCGCCGTCACCGCGAACACCGAGCCGAGGCTGTCCTCGAAGGGCGGCGTGGGCGCGAAGGGCTGGGTGCCGAGTACGGTGCCCTGGCCGTCCACGAACTCCAGGGTGTAGGCCAGTGCGATCCCCGCGGCCTGCGCTTTCGTTTGAAGGTTGACCAGCTCGGCGAGGCTGGCTGCAGCCACGGCGCCGGGCGGCACCGCGGCCAGGCTGTCGATGCGCGCGGCGGGGACCGAGTCCGTGATGACGCCCGTCACGAGCAGCACCTCGCTCGCCGCTGCCAGCCGCTGGAGCGCCGCCTCGCTTGCGGCGTCGACCGACGTCGCGGCCGCGGCTGCGATGCCGACACTGTTGAACATGCCGCGGTACGTATAGTCCGACACCCACTTCGTCCCGTTATAGGACATGTAGTCCGCGGCCGCGTCCGGCCCGATCACGCTCAGGGAGCGCCGGTCGTACCCGTAGTGATTGGCCTGGCCCACGTTGTCGATCTGGCACGCTGGGTACGGGTAGTTGGGGTTGAGGCCAGCCGGCCCGCCGCAGTTGACGTGCTGCCACCGATTGCCGAGGCCGTTATAGTTGTGCGCGAGCTCTTGCGCCATCGTCCCGCCGCCCGGCGGGTCGTTGAACGTGCTCCCGGCGCCCTGCATCTTGACGAACGAAACGGGGAAGACAAAGTTGGCGTAGCCGAGCAGAGTGCCGTTTGAGTTGGCCGTCGGGGTGTCCGGGCTGACCATGCCCACGAAATGCGTGTTCGAGCATCCGGCCGGCTTCCAAAGCCAGATCCAATTCCAGATCATCTCGGCCATTAGCGAGTCTGCGCCGCCGGGCAGGGTGACAGGGCAACGGCTCGTCCCAAGGAAGCCACAGGGAACCCCCAGCGTGCCGCCGGTTGTGAAGAGCGAAACGCTGCGGACGGGGTTGAGCGTGATAAAGCGGTCGAGCACGGCGCTAAAACCGGACGACGAGACGGAGAAGAGCGAGCCGCCTACCGCGCTCACCGGCTCGAAAATGACACAGAACGGCCCCTTCGGGGTAAAGCTGCGAGTGATCGAGAGCGTATTGTTCGCCTCGTTCGTCTCCACCCAGTGATTGTCAGAATCAACGACAGCCCGCAGCTCGATCGTCCCCGTCTCCCAGCTCGCGGGCAGGACGAAGGCCGGCGTCTGGGAAGTGGACTCGCGAAGCGGGACGGTCGTATAGACCACGCCCGCCAACGATGTGGGCGAAAGGGGAGAGTCGGCCATCTCGACCCCACCGCGGAAGCCACGCAGCCGCACGAGTACCGGACCGACAGCAAAGTTCGTCGAAACCGGGTAGACGCGCACAAAGGTTGTCTTGCCGGCTACCAGCGGCACATCGTTCGCCAGGTTCTGGATTCCTTGCGTGACCTCCATCGCCTGGATGCGCAGGTCGATAGGCAGCGGCGTGCGCGTCGGCGTGGCGGTGCGGGTGGGGGTCGCAGTCCGGGTCGCGGTGGCCGTCGGCGTGCGCGTGTTCGTTGGCGAACCGGTCGCCGTCGGCGTCCGAGTGACCGTGGGAGTGGGAGTGACGGTCGGGGTGGCGGTCGGCGGAGGCGGCTGCCAGTAGTAGTCCTCCGTCTCCCCGTCAGCGTAACCCGCGGCCGGGCCGCTGCCATCGGGATCCGCAGCCTTCGCCTCGCTGACGGTCACCCGCAGCCACATCGGCTGGCCGGGGTTCGGGTTCCAGGTCGCGATGTCGCCGGTCGTGACCGTCATCAGCCCCGGGCCCAAGAGCGTGACCGGCCGATTCTGCACGGCCCACTCATTGACAGGGCCGGCCGGACACTTAAGAACGTCACCCCACACGCCATTGCGGTCCCAATCCATCCAGACATTGAGGAAGGCAGTCGACGGCGCGCCCGCGAGGACGTTGATCTGCACGGTCAGCTTTGTGTAACTGCAATCCGTGAACGACGTAGGGAGCACGACCCCGTCATCGGCACCGTCGCCGTCCGCGACCTTCGACGCGGGGCTGATATTGTTCACCCCATCAGCATCGGGCCCGGTGTCCGCCTCCGCCTCCGCGCTGATCTTCCCACCAAGATAGAAGAGCAGCGGGTCGTTGTTGTGCAGCGGGCCGTAGGGAGGCGAGCCTTTGCCGAACACCGTGGGGAACTGCGCGAGGACGCCCGGGTAAGCTTCCATCTGCATGCCTACCGAGTTCGACGAGTCGGGCGCATCTCCGAGGTCGGGCGCGGCTGCGGCCGGCGCGGTCGGGTGACCCTGGGTGTTGAAGGTCGCCTTGCCCTCTAGGGTGCCGGCGTGCCTGCCCGCGCCGTCGTTGGCGCTCCCGTCGAAGCTCCAATTGGCCACGAGGCCGGGCAACCCCGGGTTGTCCTTGTACATCGAGCCCTGGATTTCGGCCTGGCTGCGCACCACGTTCCAGATGCGTACCTCGTCGATCAGCCCCGAGAAGAAGTAGTTGCCGTCGCGGTCCGCGCCGATGTAGAGGGGCAGATCCGGGGCAGCCCGAATCGGACCGGAGGGCTTTGTCAAGACGGCGTCCAGCTTCCCGTTGACGTAGTAGCGGCGGGTCGTGCCGTCGTAGGTGACGGCGACGTGTGTCCACCCGCCGGAGGGAACGGTGGCGGCGCCGTCCGCGGACAAACCATCGCCGTGGTAGAAGCGAATGGTGCCCGTACAGTTGCCGAGCCAGTAGGACTTGTTGATGCCGTTGCCAACGGTCGTTTCACAGCGCGAGGCGTCGGTTCGCTTGACCCAGGCCTCGATCGTGATGGCCCCGAAGTCGTTTAGGTCGGTCGCGTAAGGGATGCTGACGTAGCCGGAAACGCCGTCGAGCTGAAGACTGGCGGCCGCGGAGGGAGCCGCAGCAGCAGCCGGCCGCCGGAGCGGCGCGACCCCGACGGCGAGCAGCCCTGCCAGGGCAATGACGGCGAACACAAGGAAGGCACGCGTGCGATTTGTGGCGGCGACGGTGAGCATGGTGAGTCTCCTAAGGGGTAACGGCGCTGAAAGCCGGAGGATGGGAAGAGGCCATCCTCCGTACGCGTAGGCCATTGGAAGTCCAACCGCACCGCCGTTGGGCTACCCTGCTCGATAGTGTATTCCTTGTACTACACTCGAACCCGATTGTCAAGCCAGAACCGACTCGAGGACCACGATAGTCCGAATGCCCGATGAGGTCAACGGAAAGGCACGTGGAATGGTGCATCTTGAGTCGGTGGCTCGCTTCGCTGCCCAGCATCTCCCGCCGGGGCCACGCCCCGGCACCTCAATGTGCGGAAGTGGACAAACTGATCGATCCGGATAGATTATCAACCCGATGACTCGGCGCTTGGCAGCCCGAATCAGCGGGTTGAAAGCAGCGGTTTCCGAGCCATTTGGCCGTCTTGCGGGCTGGCAACCTCTTAATCAGAGGGTTCAGGGTTCGAGTCCCTGGCGACTCACTCACATCAGAAACCGGCCTCTCCTATTCCTAGGCAGAGCGGGTCGGTTTTGCGTCAAGGGACCCCTACCATCTTCCCCCTTGGGCGCCAGCGAAACTATCGCCGAGCTGGAAGGGCCATCAAGGCAGGTTCAAGCCTAACCGTGCCAGTGACGTTGTCCTTCAGCCCCCCACCGGCCAGCTGTGCATACAATGCTCACCACCGTGCTTGTCGGATGGTTGTGTTCCAACTTATACTATCTCCCACCATGAAACTCAACCTCCTCTCCTGGAATGTCAACGGCGTGCGCGCGAACTATCGAGCCGGCTTTCTTGGATGGCTCAACAGTGCCAGTCCTGTCATCCTGTGCGTGCAGGAGACGCGCGCGGAGGCGAGCCAACTGCCGCGCGATCTGATGATGCCATCGGGCTATTTCGCCTACTGGAGCCACTCCGCGCGCAGAAGGGGACACTCCGGCACGGCCATCCTGAGCCGCGCCGAGCCGCATTCGGTGTCGTATGGGATCGGCAATGCCGAGTTCGATGACGAGGGGCGCACGATCGTGGCCGACTATGGGCGCTTCACCCTGATCAACTGCTACTTCCCGAACGGCGGCAGAGATCAGGAGCGCGTTCCCTACAAGCTGGCCTTCTACGGTGCCTTCCTTGCGTTTTGTGAGGGGTTGCGGGCGCAGGCCAGGTCGTTGATCATCTGCGGCGACGTGAATACGGCTCACCGCGAAATCGATCTGGCACGGCCCAGGGAGAATGCCAAGAGCACGGGATTCCTTCCGGAGGAGCGCGCTTGGCTGGACCGGCTGACCGGCGCTGGTTATGTCGACACGTTTCGACGCCGCTATCCCGACCTGACAGGCGCCTACACCTGGTGGCTGCAATGGGGCGGGGCGCGCGAGCGGAATATCGGCTGGCGGCTGGACTACTTTTTCGTGACGCCCGACCTGGTACCGTGCGTTTTGGATGCGTTCATACTGCCCGACGCCAAGGGGTCCGATCATTGCCCGGTCGGGCTCACGCTGGATCTCCCCGACCGAGGGGCCATTTCGTAATCCTGGGGATAGTGCCGCGCGGTCGCGAGGTCGAGCTGGGCTGGCGGGCCGCTCGCAGCCCCGCCAGCGCGGCAGCACGAGGTGGCCGAGCCCGCGGCGGAGCAGCGAATGGCCTGACAGGCTACCGGGCCTCCACTCTCTCCTAGGCCGGCGCGACGCTCCAAGGACTGCCCTTGACTATTCGGCCGGAGGAGTCTCGAGTGCGCGCCGCGTCGCCTAGCCCAGGTTCTGCTCCAGGTAGCCATCCAGCTGACGCCGGGTTACAGTGTCGAGTTCCGGCTCGCGGTAATCCGCCACCAGCCTCTGCCACCGCCGGCGCGCCCGGGAAACCGCATCGCGCCGCCCGCCGCGCTGCCAGGCGTCCAGACCTCCCCGATCCGCCACGCTCGGCATCCAGAAGACCTTCCGGCAGTTGGCAAGGGTGTGATCCTCCATCAGGTAGTTGCCCCCCGGACCCACCTTCGCGACGACGTCGTAGGCGAGCGTCTCGGGCGTGACAGAGAACCCCTGGCGCAGACGGCGCACGGCGCCGCACATCTCGTCGTCGAGCACGAACTTCTCGAAGGAGAACGCCAGGTAAGCGCTCAGGATTCCCGCCGAGTGCAGCACGAAGTCGACGCCGGAGTCGACGGTGGTCAAGAGCGCCATCATCGACTCGGAGCTTGCCTGGGCGTCGGGATAGCTCGCGTCGGTCAGCGCGCCGCCGCTGCGGCACGGCAGACCGTAGAAGCGCGCCAGCTGGGCATGGGCGACGATCATTTGCGCAAGCTCAGGGCTGCCGATGCACAGAGCGCCCGTCTTCATGTCGATGTTGGTCGACGTGGAGCCGTATAGGACCGGGGTCCCGGGATTGATGAGCTGGGTCAGCACGACTCCGGCCAGAAGCTCGGCGTTCTGCAGGGCCAGCATGCCCGCCATTGTCACCGGCGCGGTCGACCCGGCCATGGCCAGGGCGGCGATGATCACCGGCTGCCGTAGCGAGGCGTACGCCATAAGGGCGCCGAGCATCTCAGCGCTGTATCCCAGGGGTGTCAGGCTGTTGATGAGCCCGAGAGTGACCGGCTCCTGACCGATTTTATCGCCGAAGAGGATGCCCGCCATTGCCATGGTGTGGCGAGCGCCCTCCTGGCCGGCAGCGCTGCCGATGAAGACCTTGTCGGAGAGCGTCATGTGAGCGTGCAGCATGCGGAGCGGCGCCGTCTGGGCGGGCACATCGCCGGGCTCGACGAGGAGAAACCCACTGATATCCTGGTTAGGCAGCACATGCGCCAGCTTGACCAGGTTGGTGTAGTCCTCCATGGTCGGCAACCGCTTTCCGCTGTCGGGGTCGACCAGGAAGGGCGCTCCGTAGCCCGGCGCAAAGACCGGCCGGCCTCCACCCACCACCACGTCGCGCTGTGGATTACGCGCCCGGATCGTGAACTGGCGCGGGACGGTCCTGAGCGCCTCGAACAGCTGCGACTCGGACAGGTAGACCCGTATGCCGTCGACCCTCATGCCGTGGCGCCGGAAGTGATCGAGCGCCGCCTCGGAGGGGAAGGTCACGCCAATGTTCGCCAGAATCCTGGCGCTGGTCTGGTGGATCGCCTCGAGGTCCGCGCGGGTCAGCAACTCCTGGTACATGGCACACTCCTCTGGGGGTCAGGTCAGCCTGCCGACATTATGCGGAGATCGGTGCGTTTTGTCCAGCGACGCGGCACCCCACGATCTTGGAACGCGAAGACACCCTTGCCCGCTGACACTCGAGAGGGCAGGCGAAGCGCGAAACCGTTTGGAGCACGAACTCGAGAAGCGACGCGAAGCGCACGAAGGGTACCCTTGCTCGCTGACACTCGCGAGGGCAGGCGAAGCGCGAGGCGTACCGAGAAACCCTCCGCTCACTGGCGCGCTCTTCGCGTTCTTCGTGCTTCGCGTTCTTCGCCGTCTTCGCGGCTTCGTGTTCCAAGCACATTCGCGTTGCCTTGACGCCGGGCACAGCGGTGTGGTAGAGTCGCGTTGCCGTGAGCAAGAGCGCGTGTGGCTCCGCCGCGGCGTTTCTTCGTTTCCGGTACTCTTCCTTACTCAGGCCCAAGATCAAGATGCAGGAGATTTGTCTGTGACCGAACAGCACGCAATTCCCACCCTCCGGCCGATAATCCGCATGCTCTCCGACGAGCAGATCCAGGCGATCCACGCCGCCAGCCTTGACATTCTGGCCGGCACGGGCATCGACATGAAGCACGACGGTGCGCGCGCCCTGCTGCTCGCCGCCGGCGCGTCCGAATCGGGCGGCCGGATCAAGATCCCGGCGACCCTGGTCGAGCAGGCGCTGCGCACGGCGCCGCCATGTATTCCGATGCACGACCGGTTGGGCCGGCTGACGATGCCGCTCGAAGAAGGCAGGGTCTTCTTCGGGACAGGCTCTGACTGCCCGTTCACAATCGACGCCGAGACCGGCGAACGGCGGCCGTCGGTCTCCGCCGACGTGGGGCGCTTTGCCCGGCTCTGCGACGGCCTCGATCAGATTGATTTTGTTATGTCAATGGGCATCCCGAGCGATGTCCCGCCCATGGACCACTACCTGCACAGCTTTGTGGAGATGATCCGGGGCACGGTCAAGCCGAACGTCTATACCGCCAAAGACCGCCAGGACATGGCCGATATCTACGAGATCGCCTGCGCCGTCGCCGGCGGCGAGCGCGAGCTGCGGGAACGGCCATTCATGCTGCTGTACGCCGAGCCGATATCACCGCTGCTCTTCAACCAGGAATCGGTCGACAACCTGCTCTTCTGTGCCGAGCGGGGAATCCCGGTGGCTTATCCGCCCTCCCCCAACACGGGCGGCGGGGGACCTATCACCGTGGCCGGCGCCCTGGCGCTGGGCAACGCGGAGTGCCTGGCCGGGCTTGCGCTCGCGCAGATCGTACGGCCTGGGACGCCGTTCCTGTACGGAATGAACATCGCGGCGCTCGACATGCAGTCCACGATCATCGCCTATGGGGCGCCGGATTGGCCCCAGGCAATGGCCGCCTTCAGCGACATCGCCCGGTTCTATCACCTCCCCGTTTGGGGCGGTGCGGGGGCGTCCGACAGCAAGGTGGTGGACGCGCAGGCCGGCTTCGAGGCGACGTCGACGATCATGAGCGCCTACCTGTGCCGCTGCAACCTGGTCCACGACGTCGGCTACATCGAGTACGGCAGTACCTCGTCGATGGAGTTGCTGGTCATCTCCGACGAGATCATCCGGCACACGCGCTTCATCGTCGACGGGGTCGAGGTGAGCGAGCGCACGTTGGCGCTGGACGCCATCCGACGGGCGCGCCCGGGCGGCGGCTTCTTCGCCGACGACCATACACTGGAGAACTGGAAAGCGGCCCAGTGGCGGCCGAGGGTGGTCGACCGGCAGCGCCAGGCCAACTGGGCCAGGCGGGGCAGCAAGGACATGGCTCGGCGCGCCAACGAGTGGGCCCACCGGATCCTCGGCGAGCACGAGGTCCCGCCTCTGTCGCAAGCCGCAGAGGAAACGATCGCCGAAGTTCTACGGCGCCGCGCGGTCTGAGCGCCTGGCCTTCGCAAGAGGCGCTCGCAAGAGGCGCTCGCAACAGGCGCTCGCAACGGGCGCTCGCGAGGAGGCACTTCATGGGTACGATAGGGACGCCATCGCCCGAGACATGGCCGGCGACGGCGGAAGCGGTCGTCATCGGGGGAGGAATCGTCGGTGCCGCTACGGCATTCTGGCTCTCCCGCGCAGGGGTTGATACGGTCCTGCTTGAGATGAAGAGCGACCTGGGCAGCCTTACGACGTCGAAGTCGATCGAGTGTTTCAGGGCGCAATTCACCGAGCCGGCAATGTCGGAGCTGGCCCAGGAAAGCATCCGCATTTACGAGAGCTTCCCGGAGATCACCGGGGTTGGAGACTGCGACCTCGCCATACGCTACTCGGGCTACCTGTTCGTAACAGACCAGCCGGAGCTCGCGGGCACGCTGCGGGCCGCCGTGGACAAGCACCGTATGCTGGGCGTGACGGACTCGGAATACCTGGTTGGCGCCGAGATCCGCGAGCGCTTCCCGTTCATCTCTGAGCGCGCCGTCGCAGCGACATTTCGCCAGCGTGACGGCGCGCTCTCCAGCCACGCGGCCACGCAGGGATTCGCCAAGGGCAGCTCGGCCCGCTTCCTGCTCAATACCCGCGCCACCGGCATTCGCACGGACGGGCAAGGGGTAAGCGCCGTCGAGACGCAGCACGGGGCGATCGCCACTCGCCTCGTCGTCGACGCAGCGGGGCCGTTCGCCGGCGTCGTCGGGCGCATGGCCGGCCTGGACCTGCCGCTGCAGACCGTGCGGCGCCAGAAGGCCTACATTGCCCCCAGGCCGCAGATCCCGCCAGACGCCCCGCTCGTGATCGACGTGGCGCGGGACGCCTACTGGCGACCGGAGACCGGCGGGGCCTTCATAGCCTGGGTCGACCCGGACGAGCCTGCCGGCGCCCCGGCCGAGAACCCGCCCACCGACTGGGACTTCCCTGCGGTCGTCCTGGAAAAGCTGATCCCTTTGACTCCCTTCTGGGAGGACGTGTGCAACGATTTGAAGGGCGGGCAGGTGCTGCTCAGCGCCGGGCAGTACGTCTACACGCCCGACGACCAGCCCTTGATCGGACCGGTGCCGGACTTGCCCGGATTCTACCTGAACTGCGGCTACTGGGCCGGGGTGATGCTCTCGGCAGCCGCCGGCAAGCGCCTCGCAAGCATCGTCTCCGGGGCGCTGCCGCCGGGGCAGAATCCTCTCCGCCCCACGCGGTACGCTGAGGGTGTCATCTCCTCAGGCGACAGCTTTCTGCGCGGCCACCACTAGAGCGCGTAGACTCGGGAGATCGTGCTGCCCCCGGGCCAGGTCGCCGGCGTGTGCATGCCCGGGGTGATGACGGCGGCGCCCGACCCCGTGTCGTTGGTGGAGCGGGCGCTGCAGGCAAGCCTGGAGGCGACAGGGATCGCGCAGAACGCGGCGCGCGGTAAAACGGATGCCTGCATCGTGGTCACTGACCGCACACGCAGCACGACGCTCCCGCTTAGCGTGCCCTCGCTCCTCGACTGCCTCAATAGTCTCGGAGTGCCCGATTCCAGGATCACGGTCATCAGCGGCGGCGGCATGCACGCGGCCGACACACGAGCCGACCTCGAAATAACCCTGGGGCCCGAGGTGCTGGCGCGCGTTGCGACCGCCGTCGACGAGCCCGACAACGATGGCGCCATGGTGAGGCTCGGCACCACGAGCTATGGAACCCCCGTAGAGGTGCTTCGCATATTCGTCGAGGCCGGAATCAAGATCGGTGTAACCAACGTCAACTCCTGTATGCTCGCCGGTTGGTCGGGCGGCGGCAAGATCGTCCTCCCCGGCGTCACAAGCCGGCGCACGATCTACGAAAACCACAAACGCTTCACTGCGATTCTGGCCGAGCTCCGCTGCGCGTCGTTGATGGGGGTCATGCCGCCGCAGAACGCCGTGCGCGCCGATATCGAAGAGGCCGCGGCGATCGCCGGGATCGATCTGGTCGTCAACACCGTCCAGGACCCTCAGCGCCGCCTGGTCGACCTGTACTGCGGCGACCAGATCGCAGCGCAGCGCGACGCGGGGGCACGCATGGCGCCACACGTGGAGGTATCCCTTGCGCAGCCAGTCGACGTCCTGGTCTCCGCCGTAGGCGACCCTGCCCTCGAGGTGAGCCTGTTCCAGGGCGGCTCGCGGGTGTGAGGCGGGGACGACCGCTACCTGCGTCCCGGGGGAACCCTGATCCTGGTCAACGCCTCCACGGAGGGGGTCTACGAGGGCTTCGAGCACAAAGAATACCGCGAGTGGATGCGCCGCATGCCCCTTCCCGCGGAGATCGCCAGGCTCGTCGAGGATGGCGCCATGGGCGGTGAGAAGGGGTGCGTCCTCTACACGTTCTCCTGGCTGCTACACGAAATGAAGTGCCGCATCGTCGTGGTCACCGGCGGCATGACCCGGGCCGAGCTGGCGGACATCCACCTGGGCCACGCACCTACCGTGCAGCGCGCGCGACGAATCGCTGGGCGACTACGCGGGCGCTTCGATCGGCGTGATGCCGTACGGAGGGCTTGTGTTGCCTGTCCTGCCGGCGTGATGGTCACCTGTCGATCACAAAGCGCGGGTTCGCCCAGTATCCATAGTCGTGGAGGTCGTTGGCGCCTGCGAACACCTCCAGGCGCAGCTTCACCGGCTGTCCCCAATAGCGCTCCATAGGAATCAGCGCGGTCTTCCATCCAGCCGCCAGCCCGGGCGCAGAAGTCTCGACACTCGTCTCGTAAATGACATCGGACTTCCCAAGCATATCCTCAACGCGGACCCGGAAAATCATGCCGTCCTCGTTGGGCAGACTGCCGCCGTCTTTGCCGACGCCCAAGGCGAGCTGGCTATTGGCAGGCACTGTGACACTGAAGGCTAGTCCCGCCCAACCCTCCTCGGGCGGAACGGCATTTTGCCGGATCGAGAGGCGACGCTGCCCTGCCGGACCGGCTACCAGATCGACGCCGAAGCTGCCGGCGCCAAGTGGCGCAGCTGCGCCGTCGCCGCGCAGCACTTCAGCTACAGGCGGCTGCTTGTTGACGAACACCGTCGTTGGATGTTCTCTCAACTCGGGCATCAGATCATAGAGTACTCCATCGCTGTAGTCGAAAAGATAGGAATCCGGTGTGGCCCTGCCCATCTTCTTCAAGCGGCTGAAATCGCCGCCCGGAGCAGGAAAGGTCCGGTTATACCAGACCGCCGCCATCGCCTGCGCAAAATCGGGAACCGGCGGGAGGCGATAGGCGAAGATGTGCGTCGCAGGCGACGGGTCGGGCAACAATGACTGCATCTGTGTCTCGATCGACCGGGACGTCCTCGTTTCCTTCAAGGTCGGCTCATAGATCTCGCGGGTGCTCGCGGCATGAGCGAAGACAAGGAGAAGTGCAATGAGGCCTGCTGCAACGTACCGAGCTGGGGCGCCCCTGACATCCGCACGCAGAAGACGGTCCAGGGCGGCACCCAAGGCCAGGGAGACGCCGGCGAGAGGGAGATACAGGTAGCGGCCGGCCACACCCTCGGGATACATTGACCAGAAGGCCAGATACCCAAAGGCCAGGAAAAGGGCAGCCCATGCCAGGCCCAGGCGGACGGCCCGACCACCTCGGAGCAGACCTACGACCACTGCCCCGAGTACGAGCAAGGCGATCGGCACAACCAGATCGGCGCGCTTGAGCACTGGCATAGCATCAAGCAGGGTGTATCGCGACACGATTACGATCAGGGACCGTCCCAGCTGCTGCGGGCCAATACTTTGGAGCAGGTGGGCGATCGACAGACTTGTCATGCCCGTCGTCCATGTCGGCCTCCGAACTTGGAACACTATGTATGCCGCGAGGAGAGCTGCCAGGGTCAGCCCAGCCAGTGTTTCGGCGCGCGAGAGCCGCCGGCGGGCTGGATCGGACGCCCACACCAGGGCCAGGAATACGGGCAGAACGAAGGCTTCTTCGCGCGACCACAGCGCGAGGATCGAGCAGAGCACGACTCCTATCATCAAGAGCGGCCGGTGGGGATTCTGCCTGTAGCCCAGGTAGAGGTAGGCGGCCAACAGCGCAGCAACTGCCGAGGCCGCAACACCTACCGAGCTAACCCAGCCGATCACGTCCGCATTCGCCGCGTTCACCGCAAACAGGAATGCTGCGGCTAGGGCGCCAGGACGGCCAATTCCCAGCCGGCGTCCAACACCATACACCAATAAGACTGCGGTGAGGTGGAGCGCCAGCACCATGCAGTAATAGCCGGCCGGCCGATGCCCAAACGCAGAGTGAGCGGCTAGAAAAAGCCAGTGCTGGACCGGCCGGTAGTACCAACCTATCCAGTATGGGCTGATTGCCTTGTAGGCCTGGAGCGGGGAAGTGACGAACGGCGCAATGAACTCAAGGTGTTTGTAGTCGTCCCGGACGAACGAATCCCGATAGGGCGGGAGGTAAAGCACCGTGCTGAGCGCGCAGATGCCGGCCAGGGCCAAGCCACTCAGAACTCGGCCCCGCCTAACCATCCAACCGATGCCCTCGATGGCACTCAATGTGGGCGGCGCCTCTCCTGACACGGATTGCCCCATGATGGCGACGATCGCGGAAGGGCCAGGCGCGTCCGTTCATGGGAAGCGTCGTGATCGCGGTTAAGCCGGACTCGGCGCGGCTGCAGTGGAATCCGTGTCATCCGCACTGTCAATGAAGTCCGTGGCTCAGCCAGCCTCTGGGAACATCTTCTCTCGCACGTAGAGCATGTGCCGGCGCGCCGTCTCGCGGGCCGCGGAGACGTCGTGTGCGGCGATGGCGAGCGCCTGCTCCTTGTGCAGCTGCGAGGCCTCCTCCTTGACGTTGGGCAACCGGATAACATCACGGATCAGCTCGATCAGCAGCTCGCGCGATAGGTTGTAGAACGCCTGAAGGAGCACGTTGTGGCTGGCCTGCGCCACGGTCATGTGAAAATCCCAGTCCACCCGCACGAACTCGTCGTCGTCGTCGATGACCGCCTGGGCCGCGTCGAGGAGAGCCAGCATCTGCGCGATCTCGCCGGCGGTCGCCTTCTCTGCCGCCAGCTCGGCCAGCGCGACCTCGAGCGCCATGCGCGTCTCGTAGATGGTCTTGGTGTCGATCGGCCCGAAGCGATTGAGGATCATCGTGGGATGGATCACACTCTCGAGGGCATTGTGGCGAACCCAGGTTCCCTTGCCCGGCCGCGATTCGACGAGGCCGACCGAGTCCAGCAGCTTGATGGCCTCGTGGATGGTGGCGATGCCCACGCCAAACCTCACCGCCAGCTCCTTGCGGGAGGGCAACAGGCCACCGGGCTTGACCAGGCCCGAGAAGATCATCTCACGGATACGATCGGCGATGACATCCACCAGGGTACCGCGATCGGCCACTCCGATCATTCCAGCTAACCCTTCTCCCGACGGGAGCAATCCCCAAATGCCCGCGAACTCTCGCTAATTTCGATAATTGCGAACATTATACGCCCCGGAGGTCAGATTGGGCAAGAGGTTGCGTGGCTATCGAAGGACCATACCCTACTCCATAGAGGATTTGCAGTGTTTGCGCCGGCCCGGGAGGCGAGGCTGCACCAGGCGAGGCGGGCGGAGGAGTTTGGGGTTCGGATTTGGAACACGAATACACGAAGGTAACGAAGAACGCGAAGCGCGGAGCCCGGGAAGAGAGCGCCCCGCGTCTCGCTCGCTTCTCGTGCTCCGAGCTTGCTTCCGCTCAAGACTCGCATTTT
>Ga0315273_10003534_pt1 | contig 18850 bp, 18 predicted proteins | sample YL17G02_0_MG_FD_205753 | JGI IMG/M metagenome (GOLD analysis project Ga0315273, IMG submission 205753) | Sediment microbial communities from Yellowstone Lake, YNP, Wyoming, USA - YL17G02_0 | ecosystem: Environmental > Aquatic > Freshwater > Lake > Sediment | place: USA: Wyoming | collected...
GCCGGGCACACCGCTCCAGACTGCGAATCACGGCGATGCGGATCTCGTCGTCTACGCGTACGGCACGCCGCCCGAGGACGAGCACGCCGAGATCCTCGACTCCGCTGTGCAGGCGCGAGGCTCCGCGGCGAACCGATCTTCCGCCTGACGCCTCCGGGGTCTCGGCGGGCCGGGACACTGCTACCGTCGCTTCGACCGGCCCGGATCCGACCGAGCGAGGAGCCCGCATGCACGCCCGTCTCGTCACGCCGCTGCGCAACGCCGTCGTCCTGCTCGCGTCGTTCTTCCTGCTCGCGGTCGGCTGAACGGTTGCCCGCGCCCCCGGGAGGGGCGCCAATGAGGCAGTGGTAGCCGGCTCGGCCTGCCGCCGCAGGCTCCCGGGACTGCCGCGCTCCGGTACCCCCGCGGACCGGTGACCACGCCGTCGATCGCCGGCCACGCCCCCGCGCTCCGAGCCTGCTGGCACCCGGTCGCGTACACCGGCGACCTCTCGCCGGGCATGCCTCTCGCCGTCGACCTGCTCGGAGAGGCGCTCGTCCTCTGGCGCGACGGCGCCGGCACCGCGCACGCCTTCCTCGACCTCTGCATCCACCGCGGCACAGCGCTCTCGCTCGGAACCGTCGAGGGAGACGAGATCGTCTGTCCGTACCACGGCTGGCGCTACCGCTCGGACGGCTCCTGCACCCGCATCCCCCAGCTCGCCGACGCGACGCGCGTGCCCGCGAAGGCGCGTGCCACCGCCTTCCTCTGCGCGGAGCGCTACGGCTTCGTCTGGGTCGCGCTGGAGGAGCCGCGCTGGCCGCTGCCGGAGGTGCCCGAGCTCGAGGACGACACCTGGGCGACGGTGATCTGCGGCCCCTACACGTGGGCCTGCGACGCCTCGCGACAGGTCGAGAACTTCACCGACTTCGGCCACTTCCCGTTCGTCCACCCCGGCCTGCTCGGCGACCCCGAGCGGCCCGTCGTGCCGTCCCACACCGTGGAGACGGGCGGCCATGTCCTTCGTTACGACATCGTCCGGCCGGAGGCCACGGCGAACGACGATTTCCCCGTGTTCGGCAACGAGGTGGTCGTCGCACCCGAGCGCCGCAGCCGCTACGAGCTGCACCTCCCGTACACGATCGTCCTGCGGCTCGGCTGGGGCGGGCAGGCCGGAATGGTCTACTTCTTCTCCTGCCGGCCCGAGGGGCCCGAGCGCACAACCGGCTTCCTCGCGATCGGGCGCAACTACAACCTCGAGCAGCCGGACTCGGTGCTGCAGGAGTTCGAGGACGTGATCTTCGGGCAGGACAGGCTCGTCGTCGAGTCGCAACGGCCCGAGCGGGTGCCGTTCGACCTCGCGGACGAGCTCCACCTCACCTTCGACGCGGTCGCGGTCGCCTACCGCCGCGCGATGCGCGCCAGCGGTCTCGCGCTGTAGGCGGGTCAGTCGAACGTGATGATGCTGCGGATGCCGTCCTGGTGGTGCATCAGCTCGAAGCCGTGATTCACCTCGTCGAGCGTGATCCGGTGGGAGAGGAGTGCTTCGACGTCGATCTCGCCCGCGAGCCAGCGGTCGACGAGCAACGGCACCTGCGTCCGTCCCTTGACCCCGCCGAACGACGAGCCGGTGACCCGGCGGCCGGTGATCAGGAAGCGTGGCACGACCTCGAGCACCTCGCCCTTGCCGGCAACGCCGCACATCGTCGCGAGGCCCCAGGCCTCGCGCGCCGACTCGACCGCCTGGCGCATCACCGAGACGAGACCGGTTGCCTCGAATGTGTAGTCGGCGCCGAAGCCAGCGGTCTCGGACCTGATCCAGTCGACCGTGTCGGCGTCGGCGACGCGCACCTCCGTGGCGCCGTGGTGGCGCGCCTGCGCGAGCCTCTCCTCGGAAAGGTCGACGGCGATGATCCGCTCGGCCCCTGCGAGCCGGCAGCCGATCACTGCACCGAGGCCGACGAGGCCACAGCCGAAGACGACGCAGGTCGAGCCGGGCTCGACCCTTGCGGTGTAGAGCGCGGCGCCGATGCCGGTCGAGAGGCCGCAGGCGAACGGCGCGCAGCCGTCGAGCGGCGCCTCGGGGCTCACCTTCGCGAGCGCGATCTCGGGCATCACCGTGTACTCCGCGAAGGTCGAGGTGCCCATGAAGTGACGCAGCGGCTCGCCGTTACGGGAGAGTCGCGAGGTGCCGTCGGGCAGGTAGCCGAGCCCCTGCTGGTCGCGGATCGCAACGCAGCGGTTCGTGCGGTCGCTCAGGCAGTGGACGCACGTCCCGCACTCAGGCGCGAAGAGGGTGATCACGTGGTCGCCGGGGGAGACGAGCGTGGCACCGTCGCCGACGCGCTCGACGACCCCCGCTCCCTCGTGGCCGAGGACACACGGTGCGTACCCGGTCGGATCGGCGCCTGAGGCCGTGTAGAGGTCGGTGTGGCAGACGCCACAGGCGGCGAGCCGGACGAGTACCTCGCCCGGCCTCGGCTCGGCGAGATCGACCTCCTGGACGACGAGCGGGCTGCCGAACTCCTCGAGGACTGCGGCTCGGATTCTCATGCGCGTGAGCCTAGCGTGACCCGGCGGTACCCAGGGGAGGCTTCAGCCTCTCTCCGGGGTTCGAAGCGCCCACACCCTGGGGAGAGGCTGAAGCCTCTCCCCGCGCCGCTCCGCTGCGGCCTCTCCCCTGGGTTCCGAGCGCCCACACCCTGGGGAGAGGCTGAAGCCTCTCCCCGCGCCGCTACGCGGCGGCCTCTCCCCGCGCGGCGCTACGGCGGCCTCTCCCCGCGCGGCTACGCGAGCAGGCGCTCGTAGAGCGCGAGCGTCTCCGCCGCAGCGACGTCCCAGCCGAAGCGCTCGACGGCACGCGCCCGGCCGGCGAGGCCCATCGCCTCGGCCCGGGCGGGGTCGGCGATCAGCTCGTTGATGCGCGCGGCGAGGTCGGCTGCCATGCCGGCCGGATCGACCGGCGTTCCTGTCCCGTCGGCCTCCGCGTCGTACGGCACGAGCAACCCCGTGACACCGTCCTCGACCACCTCGGGGATGCCGCCCACCGCCGTGGCGACGACGGCGGCCTCGCAGGCCATCGCCTCCAGGTTGACGATTCCCATCGGCTCGTAGACCGACGGGCAGGCGAACGCGGTGGCGTGGCCGAGGATCTGGATCACGTCCGGTTTCGGCAGCATCTCCTCGATCCAGATCACGTTGCCGCGGGTCGCGCGCACGACCTCCATCTTCGCCGCGATCTCGGCTGCGATCTCGGGTGTGTCCGGCGCGCCGGCGCAGAGCACGAGCTGCACATCGGGATCGATCGCCGGCGCCGCGTCGAGCAGGTGAGTGAGCCCCTTCTGGCGCGTGATCCGGCCGACGAAGACGACGGACGGGCGCGCCGGGTCGATTCCGTGGCGCTCGAGGACATCGGTACCCGCGTCGGGCCGGTATTCGTCCGCGTCGATGCCGTTGTAGATCACGCTCGTCCGCGCCGGGTCGATCGCCGGGTAGCAGGAGAGGATCTCCCGGAGGTGTGCAGCCGAGACGGCGACGATCGCGTCTGCTGCCTCGAGCGCCGTCCGCTCCGCGAAGCCCGAGAGGGCATAGCCGCCGCCGAGCTGCTCGCGCTTCCACGGGCGCATCGGCTCCAGGCTGTGCACCGTCGCGACGTGGGGGATGCCGTGGACGAGCTTCGCGAGGTGGCCGCCGAGATTCGCGTACCAGGTGTGGCTGTGGACGAGGTCGGCGCCGGCGACGCCGGCCGCCATCGTCAGGTCGATCGAGAACGCCTGCAGGGCTGCCGCGTACGGCTCGGGCCCGGCGAGCGCGTCCCACGGCCTGTGCGAGACCACGGCAGGGCCTCCGGGGACGGGCGGCCGCTCCGCGCCCCAGCAGTGCACCGTGACGTCGGCCACGCGGGCGAGCTCGCGCGCCAGGTACTCGACGTGGACACCGGCGCCGCCGTAGACCTCCGGCGGGTACTCGCGCGTGAGGAGCGCGACCCTCATGCCTCGACGGTGGCGCCCTTCTTGATCACGACGACCCCGTTCGGGGACATCGGGAAGCGCGCCCGGTCGGCCTCGGGGTCGACGCCGACCCGCGCGCCCGGGGCGATCTGCACGCTCTTGTCGATGATCGCGTTCCGGACGATCGCGCCGCGGCCGACATCGACGTTGTGCATCAGCACCGATCCCTCGACGAGGGCGTGCGAATGCACGTGAACGTTCGGCGAGAGGATCGAGCGGCGCACGGTGCCGCCCGAGACGACGACGCCGGCACAGACCATCGAGTTCATCGCCGCGCCGATTCGGCCGTCCTCCTCGAAGACGAACTTCGCGGGAGGCAGCTGCTCCGGCCAGGTGAGGATCGGCCAGTCCCGGTTGTAGAGATTGAACATCGGGTCGACGGAGATCAGGTCCATGTGTGCGTCGTAGTACGCGTCGATCGTCCCGACGTCGCGCCAGTAGGCGAGATCGCGTTCGCTCGCCCCCTCGATCTTGCTGTTCGCGAAGTCCCACACACACGCCTGGCCCCGCTCCACGAGGTCCGGGATGATGTTGCCGCCGAGGTCGTGCGCCGAGGTCTTGTCGGCGGCGTCCCGGGTGACGGCGTCGATCAGGACGTCAGCCGAGAAGATGTAGTTCCCCATCGAGGCGAGCACCTCGCCGGGCGACTCCGCCATCCCGACCGGGTCCTTCGGCTTCTCCCGGAACGCCCGGATCGTGCGCGAGCCGGCGTCGGTCTCGATCACCCCGAACTCCCGCGAGCTCTCGATCGGGATACGGATCCCGGCGATCGTGATCCCGGCGCCGAGGGTGATGTGCTGCTCGAGCATCTGGCGCGGGTCCATCCGGAAGACGTGGTCGGCGCCGAACACGAGGATGTACCGGGGTCGCTCGTCGTAGATCAGGTTCAGGTTCTGGTAGATCGCATCGGCCGAGCCCGCGAACCAACTCGGGCCGCGGCGCATCTGGGCGGGCACCGGCGTCACGTAGTTGCCGAGGAGCGGTGACAGCCGCCAGGTCGTCGCGATGTGCCGGCCCAGGCTCTCGCTCTTGTACTGCGTCAGCACGGCAACCTTGAGCTGTCCCGCGTTGACGATGTTCGAGAGCGCGAAGTCGATCAGCCGGTAGTTGCCGCCGAAGGGGACGGCCGGCTTGGCCCGGTCGGCCGTCAGCGGGGCGAGGCGCTTGCCCTCACCTCCCGCGAGCACCATGGCGAAGACCCTCGAGTTGCGCATGGCCTCAGCGTATTGGTTCGCAGGCCGCCTGTGTCACCAAGGGGGCAGGATCCGCGCGGAGCGCGGGCAGCAAGCATCCGCCTGAGGATCCTGCGATACGTTCCCCCATCGCAGGATCCTCAGGCGACTCAGGCGACTCAGGCGATCGCGTCGTACAGGCGGCGCTGGAAGTCGGCGATCAGCTGCTCGCTCTCCCGCATCAGCCGCCCCTGCGGCACGGTGCCCGAGTCGAGCCCGGCCTGGACCGAGATCACGAGATCCGTGTCCTCCTGCCCGACCTGCGTGTCGAAGTCGAGCACCTCCTGCACGATCTCCGGCGGCACGTCCGCGCCGAACCAGTAGTCCGTCACCTCGGTCGTGCGGCCGGTGCCGTCGGGCACCCAGCGCTCGAGCGAGATGTTCTGCGGGCCGGGTGCGATGTTGATCGTCGTGTTCGGCCAGATGAAGTGGTACTGCGAGCTCGTCACGTCGCCCGTGGGGATGTACGGGGCACGACCGTCGCCGCTCAGCGCCGAGGCGCGGATCGGGCCGATCTGGCTCGAGAAGGTCGGCGAGATCGTGAGCGCGTAGGAGTCCGGGTCGACGTCGATCACCTTGCTGAACCCGGGGTGTGCCGTGGGACAGTGGTAGCACTCGAGGTAGTTCTCGAGCGCGACCTTCCAGTTCGCCTCGATCTCCCACGTCGTCTGCGAGTGGAGCTTCAGCGTCGTGAGGTCGAGCCCGCTCGAGGCGACGATCTGCGGCAGGTCGCGGAGCGTCTCGGCCAGAGGAGCGGCGTCGGCGTCCGGGTTGACGAAGAGGAAGGGGCCCCACGCGTCGACCGAGACCGGGAGCAGCGAGAAGTCGGCCGTGTCGAACCCCGCCTCGCGCTCCGAGCGCGGCGCGCGGCGCAGCGACCCGTCGAGCTCGTACGTCCAGGCGTGATAGGCGCACTGGAGGGTCTCGCGGCAGCCGTTGCCCTGCGCGATCATGTAGGCGCGGTGCCGGCAGACGTTGACGAAGGCCCGCAGGACTCCAAGGCGGTCGCGGGTGACGACGACCGGGATGTGCCCGGCCTGCGTGGCCATGAACGACCCCGGCTCGGACACGTGCTCGGCGGGGCCGGCGTACTGCCACGACCGCGCGAAGATGCGCTCGCGCTCACGCGCCGCGACGGTCGGGTCGGAGTACCACGATGCGGGCAGCGTCCAGCCGTCCTCGAGCGGATGCTCGAGCGGCGGCACGGAGGTGGTGTCGGGGTCTGTCTGAATCGTCATTGTTGACTGTCCGGTCAGTCAAGATACCCGGCCGGCCGGAATCGGTCAAGATACGGGGGTGACGATGACGGCCAACCCGCCCGCGAACGAGCGCACGACCGGCATTCTCGAGGCCGCCTGCCGCGTGATCGTGCGCGAGGGCGCGCACGGGCTGCGGATGGCGGGCGTTGCCGAGGAGGCGGGCGTCTCGAAGGCGCTCGTCCACTACTACTTTGCGACGCGTCTCGAGCTGCTGCGCAGCGCCTTCGCCTTCTCGGTCGAGCGCTGGCACGCGGCGGTCAACGCGGCGCTCGTCGACGTCGAGACGGGCCGCGCGAAGGTCGAGCGGATGCTGCTCGTCAGCGTCGAGCCGGACCTGCCCTTCAGCGAGCAACGGGTTCTCTGGAACGAGGTGTGGTCGAGCCTCCGCACGGACGACGAGCTCCGCCCGCTCGTCGAGGGCTCGTACCGGGCGTCGATCGCCCGGCTCGTGGGGCTGATCGAGGAGGGGCTGAGAGACGGGTCGATCCCCGCCTCCGTCGATGCGACCTCGGCCGGCTGGCGCCTCTCGGCCGTGGCCGACGGCCTCGACTCGCTCTTCTACCTCGACCTCCTCGACCGCGAGCAGGTGGGCGAGCTACTCGGGAGCGCGATCGTCCGCGAGCTCGGGGCTCTCTGACGCCCCCGGGGCGGGTGCCAGCACACGCAGGGCATCCGCCGGCAGGTGCAGCGTCACGGGCGTTCCCTCCTCGTAGGCGAATGCCGACCCGTCGTTGCGGATCGTCGCCTTGAGGAGGCCGCCGCCGACGAGGCGGACGTGCAGCTCGTGGGCGGAGCCGACGTACACGGCCCGCTCGACCATGCCCGGTAGCCGGTTCTCGCCGGGAGCCCCCTGCGCCTCAACGAGCACGCGCTCCGGGCGGATCATCGCCTTCACTGCTCCGCGGGCGTCGGTCGCACCTGCGGCACCGCGCAGGGTGCGCTCGCCCACGCGCAGCGCACAGGCCTCGCCGTCGGGCGTCGCCTCGGCGTCGATCAGGTTGGAGACGCCGAGGAAGTCGGCCACGAACAGCGTGGCGGGCTCCTCGTAGATCTCGCGCGGCGTTCCCGCCTGTTCGACCCGCCCGCCGCTCATCACGGCGACGCGGTCGCTCATCGTCAGCGCCTCTTCCTGGTCGTGCGTGACGAAGACGAACGTGATCCCTAGCTCGGCCTGCAGCGCCTTCAGCTCGACCTGCAGGTCCTTGCGCAGGCGCGCGTCGAGAGCGCCGAGCGGCTCGTCGAGGAGCAGCACCTGCGGCGTCAGGACGAGCGCGCGCGCCAGCGCCACCCGCTGCTGTTGCCCGCCGGAGAGCTGGCTCGGCTTCCGCTTCGCGTAGTCGCCGAGCTGGACGAGCGCCAGCGTCTCGGCCACCCGGGCCTGATGCTCCGCCTTCGTCAGCCGCTTGTACTTGAGTCCGAAGCCGACGTTGCCCGCGACGTCGAGATGCGGGAAGAGCGCGTAGCTCTGGAACACCGTGTTGACGTTCCGCTTGTGGGGCGGCACCTGCGCCACGTCGACGTCGTCGAGCACGATCCGGCCACTGGTCGGCCGCTCGAACCCCGCGATCATGCGCAGCGTCGTCGTCTTGCCGCACCCGGAGGGGCCGACCATGGTGAAGAACTCGCCGCCCGGCATCCGCACGTCGATGCCGTCGACGGCGACGACGTCGCCGAACTGCTTCGTCAGCTCCTCGAGATGGATCTCTCCCTGCATCAGGTGTCTATACCTCCACGCCGGCCATGGCGGCGGCTTCGTCACTCGTAGCGAACCGGCGATAGACGAGATACGCGAGCCCGAGGGTGGCAAGGGTGATCAGCAACGCGATCGTGGCGAGCGCGTTCAGGGCGGGCGTTGGCGCGGCGCGCGCCGACGAGTAGAGCAGCATCGACACCGTCGTCGTGCTCGCGTCGCCGGAGAGGTACTGCGTGACGACGAAGTCGTCGAGGGAGATCGCGAACACGACGGCTGCGCTTGCGACGATCGCCGGCGCGAGCAGCGGGAGCAGGACGCGCAGCAGCTGGTCGTGGGGCGGGGCCCCGAGGTCCGCGGCGGCCTCCTCGTAGTCCTTGCCGATCGAGACGAGCCGGCCTCGAACGATCACGACGACGTACGAGATCGTGAACGTCACCTGGCCGATCGCCTGTGCCGTCGAGCCGAGCCCGACGAACGGCAGGACCTGCAGGAACAGCAGCAGCAGCGCCACGCCCATGACGATCTCCGGCGTCACGAGCGGCAGCAGCATCACCGTGTTTACCGTGCCGCCGCCGGGCCCGCGCCAGCGCTGCAGGCCGAGGGCGAGCGCGACCCCGATCGGGGTCGCCACGAGCACGCAGACGACGCCGAGGAAGAGCGTGTGCTTGAGCGCGCCCTGCAGGGCGGGGTCGTGGAAGACGCTGCCGCTCGCGCCTGTGAACCAGCGGGTCGAGAAGCCCTGCCACGTCGTGCGGGAGCGGCCGTCGTTGAACGCGAAGAGCACGGCCAGCGCGACCGGGATCAGCGACCAGAAGATGTAGAGCCCTGTGACGAGCACGAGGAACCGCGGCTTCCCCCAGGGGTTGCGCAGGAAGCTCATCACGCCGTCTCCGCCCGGTCGTCCGCGCTCCGGGTCGAGCGCAGGTAGTAGAACATCAGCCCCAGCAGCGCGACGGCGAGCACGAGGGTCAACGCAGCGCCCTCGACCTTCGAGGAGCCCTGCCGCGTCAGCTGGTCGATCTGGTTCCCGATCATGCTCGTCTTCGTGGACGACGAGACGAGATCGGGCGTGTAGTAGTCGCCGAACATCGGCAGGGCGATGAGCACCATCCCGGCCAGGATGCCCGGTCGCGAGAGCGGCAGCGTGACGCGGAAGAACGCGCCGGCCGGGCTCGCACCGAGATCGCGTGCGGCCTCGATCTGGCGCTGGTCGATCCGGTCGAGCGAGGCGTAGAGCGGCAGGATCAGGAACGGCAGGTAGCCGTAGGTGAGCGCCATGATCACCGTGAACGGCTGCCCTTCGAGCCAGCCGCCCTTCGCCGCGAGCAGGTCGGCGGAGATGAACAGCCGCTCGATCCCGATCGTGCTCAGGAACCTCGTTCCCAGCCCGTCCGGCGAGAGCAGGTTGATCCACGCGAGCATCCGCATCAGGTAGTTGATCCAGAAGGGGAGGATCAGGAGCAGGAGCACGAGCCCCTTCCAGCGGCCGGCATGACGGGCGGCGAAGTACGCCACCGGGTAGCCGATCAGGAGCGCGAGGGAGAGCGCGAACGCGACGAACACGAACGTGCGGATGAAGACCTTGAAGAACGGGCCGCCCTGCCAGATGTTCTCCAGGGTGGCGAGCATGTAGCCGACGTTCCAGTCGAGCGGGTTCCAGTAGGGCACGGGCTCCGAGAGCGTGTTCTGGTTCCCGAACGCGACCGCCACGACGGCATAGAACGCGAGCAGGAAGAAGACGCTCAGCCAGGCGACGCCGGGGAGCGCGAGCAGCCGCCACGTCCAGCGCGAGCCCATCCGTCAGCCCGCCTTGAACTTCGACCAGGCCTCGTCCCAGTAGCGCTCGCCCGCCACGCTCAGCTGGAGCAGCTCCTGGTTGGGGGCGAACTGGTCGGGGCGGACGACTGCGGCGGTGAGGCTCTCCGGGATCAGGCCGCTCTTGATCAGGGACGCGGCCGTGATCGCGTTCTGCGGCGGCGTGTAGCCGACGAAGTTGACCATGTTGTCGTATGCGTTCTTCTCGTCGAGCATGAAGTCGATGAACCGATGGGCGAGCGCCGGGTTCTTCGCCGTGCGGCCGATGCAGAAGAAGTCGTTCTGGACGACGCCGTTTGCATCCGGGCCCCAGTACGAGAGCACGCTCGGAGGCACGCCCTTCGGCATGTAGTAGAACGCAGCGCCGAGGAGGTCACCCGACCACGACAGGTGGAGCCATGTCTTGCCCTCCGGCAGCGTCTGATAGTCGGTGATCGCGACCTTGACGTTGCAGATGTCCGTCAACTGGCCGAGGTCCTTCCCGGCTTTCTTGACGATCTGCTCGTCCTCCGTGTTGAGGTCGGGGCGGCGGCCGGTGCGCATCGCGTCGCGCTGCATCGGCATCGCGAGCCCGTCACGCTTGTCGTCGAGGATCGCGACCTTGCCCTTGTAGGGAGCGGACTCCCAGAAGATGTCCCACGGGACCTTCATCCCCGGGATGTCGGCGTCGATCTTGTCGTTACGCCACCCGATCCCGTCCGACCAGACGACGTACGGCACCGTGTACCTGCTGCCGCGGTCGTAGAAGGGATCCTGCAGCTCCGGCCACACGTTCCGCTCGAGATTGCGGAGGTACGAGTGGTTGAGCGGCTGCAGCAGCTGCTTCGCGATCAGGTTGACGATGTTCGACCCCGAGAGGCCCATGATCACGTCGAAGGCGACCTCACCGGCCGAGAGCTTGGCGATCGCCTCGTCGGACGAGTTGTAGGTCGCGCTCTTCACCTTGCGGCCGGTGAGCTTCTCGAACTTCTTGACGAGGGCCGGGTCGAGGTAGTCGGCGTAGTTGTAGATCCCGAGTGGGCCGCTCTCGTCGGGCGCGCCGTCCGCGATCGGCTCGTTGTCGGACGTGATCGCCCACGTGACGGCGTTATCGGGGCGCGGAAGCGGAAGGCCGCCGGGGCCCGTCGGCTTCGGCACGACGAGATTCGAGGAGCCATCGCCCTCGCAGGCGCCGATCGGCGTCGTCGTGTTCTCGCAGCCGGCGAGCAGCCCGATCGCGCCCACGCCGAGGGCGCCGCCCGCTGCGCCCTGCAGCAGCCGGCGGCGACTCACTCCTCGTCCGTCCTGTGGATGTGCCATCGGCCTGCTCGATTCAACAGCGGCCCTGACCCGGAAGTCAAGCGGTGTACGATCGCGACCATGCACGAGAAGCAGATCGAGATCCGGTGGCGCGACGTCGACGCCTACCGCCACGTCAACAACGCGGTCTATGCCACGTACCTCGAGGAGTGCCGCGACGAGCTCGCGGAGAGCACGCTCGCGGGCGTCGGCGACCCCTGGGACTTCGTGCTCGCGCGGGTCGCGATCGACTACCGGCGTGAGCTGACGCAGGCCGACGACGCGGTCGTCGTGCGGAGCACCGTCGAGCGGATCGGCAATTCGAGCATCACCCTGCGCGAGGAGATCCGGACGGTCAGCGGCGAGCTCGCGGCCGAGGCCGAGGCCGTGCTCGTCGCGCGAGACCAGGAGACGGGGCGATCGCGAGCGCTGACCGAGGCCGAGCGCGCCGCCTTCGGGAGCCAGGGGTAGAGGCCGTGCGCGTCGCAGTCGTCGGCGCGGGGTTTGCCGGGCTCGCTGCGGCCGATGCACTCGCGGCGGCGGGGGTCGAGGTCGTCGTGCTCGAGGCACGCGACCGGGTCGGCGGCAGGGTCTGGTCGCAGGAGCTCGGGAACGGCGCCACCGTCGAGATGGGCGCCGAATTCATCCTGCCCGGCAACGACACGCTCCTGTCGTATGTCGACCGCTTCGGTCTCGGGCTGTGGGAGAAGGGGATGCTCTACGGCGACCGCGAGCCACGCGGCGGGATCGGCGTCGATGCCGGCGCGATGCACACCGCGGTCGCAACGATCAGCGAGGCGCTGCAGGCGGCCGCAAGTGGCACCTCCGCCGCCGCGCTCCTCGACAGCCTGCCGCTCGACCTCGGCGCGAGCGAGGCAATCAGGTCACGCCTCGAGGTCTCCTCGGCCGCGACAGCCGACCGCGTCGACGCCACCGCGCTGGCGGGCGTTGCCGCGCACTCTGCCGATATCTGCCCGAGCGTTGCCGGCGGGAACCAGCGCGTAGCGCTCTCGCTCGCCGCAGAGCTCGGCTCGGCTGTCCACCTCTCGAGCCCTGTCGACCGGATCTCCTGGAGTGACCACCGCGTCGTTCTCACCGGCGCCGGCTCCGAGGTCACAGCCGACCGCGTGGTGATCGCCGTTCCTGCGGGCGTGCTGGACAGGATCGAGTTCGATCCTCCCCTGCCGGAGCCACTTCGAGCAGCCTACGCGGCCGTCGGGTACGGCAACGCGGCGAAGCTGTTCGTCCCCCTCGCCGAGCAACCCCCGACGAGCGCCGTCCTCTCCGTGCCGGAGCGATACTGGACGTGGACCGCGACCGGGGCCGACGGCGTGCAGCCGGTCGTCAACGTCTTCGCGGGCTCGGCGCCTGCGCTCGCGCGGCTCGAGGTCACGGACGGCCCGAGCACATGGCTCGAGTCGCTGGAGCGGCTCCGCCCCGACCTCGCCCTGTTGTCGGACGACGTCGTCTTCAAGAACTGGGACGCCGATCCGTGGGTCGGCGCCGCGTACTCGTGCGACCGGCCTCTGCCCTCCGCCTGGTCTCCTGCCGGCCCGTTCCACGCCTGTGGCGAGCACACGTGCGGTGGGAACGCGGCGCTGATGGACGGTGCGCTCGCGAGTGGACTCAGGGTGGCGCACGAGATTCTGCGTGCCGCGGAATCCGTGATCCGGTAGCCTCCCGGGCACATTTCCTGACCGTGCGGTCAAACACCCTGGAGGTACGCCCGTGATCGTCCCCGAGCTGCCCGCAGATATCGCCGAGCTGAAGCGCCAGATCGGCGACTTCATCAAGGCAGAGGTCTATCCCATCGAGCTCAAGATCGCAGAGCGCAACGCGATCGACACGGCCGAGGTCGAGGCGCTCCGCGCGAAGGCGCGCGCCGCCGGGTTCTCGATGCTGAACATGCCGAGCGAGCTCGGCGGCCGGGATCTCTCGATGCTCGCGCAGGTCGCGCTCGAGGAGGAGTCCGGCAAGGCGACGAACGGCCTCGGGTTCGCGGTCGTCGACCGCGGCCCACGCGAGCTGCTCGAGCTGCTCACTCCGGCCCAGGTCGAGAAGTACGTGATGCCGATCGTGCGCGGCGAGTACCGCGAGGCATGGGCGCTGACCGAGCCGGGTGCCGGCTCGGATCTTGTGGCCCTCGCTGCAACGGCCGATCGCGATGGGGACGACTGGGTGATCAACGGCGAGAAGTGGTTCGTCACGAGCGAGGGTGACGCGGGCATCTACCTCGTCGCTGTCGTGCACGAGGGCGAGCAGATGCTGTTCCTCGTGGAGCCCGGAACACCCGGGATGGAGATCACGCGAACCCCGAGGTTCCTGCACGACCCGTACCTCGATCATCACCCCGAGATCGTCTTCACGAACTGCCGTGTGCCCGATGCGAACCGTGTCTCCGGTGGAGACGCCGGCTCACGCGAGTGGATCCTGGTCGAGCGCCTGTTCATCGCCGCCCGTTGCTGCGGCGCGGCCCTACGGCTGCTCGACGAGGCGACTGCGTGGGCGCAGGAGCGCGAGGCGTTCGGCGGGCCGATCATCGAGAACCAGGGTGTCTCGTTCCCGCTCGCGGACTCGCTCACCGAGCTGCTCGCAGCGCGGATGCTGACCTACCACGCGGCGCACGCGTTCGACACGCTCGCCGATCGCAAGGTCGTGCACGGGAAGGTCTCGATGGCGAAGCTCTTCGCGTCGGAGATGGCGGACCGGGTCGCCGACCGCGCCGTGCAGATCTTCGGCGGCCGCGGCTATATGCACGACACCGCCGCGGCACGCTTCTACCGCGAACTGCGTGTCGACCGGATCTGGGAGGGCACGAGCGAGATCCAGCGGTTGATCATCGCGCGAGGCCTGGAGAAGCGCGGCGCGGCGCCGTATCTCGGCTGGGAGTCGTAGCGCCCGGACGACGGAGCACGAGCTCCTCGAGTGAGAGGAAGCTGGCCCAGGCGAGCTAGGTCTCGGGCGTCAGGAAGCGACGGCGAAGAGGTGCCAGGTGTCGGGGATGCCCTTGAGTTGATGGTCGCCTCGATCCTCGAACGCGATGCCCGAGCCGGCGACGAGGTCCTTGACTGTGCTTGAGACCAGTATTTCTCCTGGGCCGGCGAGCGATGAGATGCGGGCGCCGGTGGAGACTGCGATTCCGGTCAACTTGCCGTCATGCGCCTCGCATTCGCCCGTGTGGAGGCCGGCGCGGACCTCGATCCCGAGTGGTGGGAGCGCATCTCGGATCGCGGTGGCGGCCTGGACGGCGCGAGCCGGCCCGTCGAAGGCGGCGAAGAAGCCGTCACCGGCGGTGTCGAGCTCTCGCCCCTGGTACCTCGCGAGCTCCCGGCGAACAGTCGCGTGATGCCGCTGCAGCAGTTCCCGCCAGGCCGAGTCGCCGATGCGTGCGGCGACCTCGGTCGAGCCGACGATATCCGTGAAGAGGATCGTCGCGAGTACGCGCTCGGAGCCACCGCCGTGGGAGAGCCTCGCGACGAAGTCCGCGGTCGCCTCCATCGTCGCGCGGTGCGCCTCGTCGTGGACCCAGGTGTAGGCGCCGCGCAGTGGCGGAATGTCCGCCAGCTCGGCACCCCGAATCCGCTCAGCGGCGAAATGGCCAGGGCCGGGCACGGCTGGGTGTGGGATGACCAACGTCGGAACGCGCACCGCGGCCAGGACGTCGGCGACGTCGAGCTCCATCGCGGCGCGGAACGACGTCAGCGCGGCGCCGGGGCTGAGGCTGCGCCGCATGTGCCAGACGAACCAGTCGCGGAAGCCCTCGTCCTCGGCGACCTCGGGCGCCCACTCGTGGGCGAGCGAGTCGAGATAGCCTCGTTCGCCCCAGCCGGCACGGATGCCGGCGAGACGCTCCCGCCACTCCTCCTCGGTCGGCGCCCACGGGTAATCGGCTGAACGCGTCCCCCTGATCCTGGGGTCGAACAGGACGAGCCCAGCGCAACGCTCCGGATACGTCGCGGCGAAAAGGACGCCCATGCCAGTGCTCGTTGCACCCGTCCAGAGCACAGCATTCGTCGACCCGACGGCGTCCATCACTGCACGCACGTCGTCCATCGTCGTCTCGATCGACGGCACCTCCCGGACACGATCCGAAAGCCCCGTCCCCCGCTTGTCGAGCATCAGCACCCGACCGCACGCCGCGAGTCCTTCGACGTGCCGCACCAGAAGCGGCTGCTCCCACGTAGACAACAGATCGCCGGTCACCCCACGCACGAAGACGATGTCGGGGGAGCCTTCGCCCACGACCTGGTAGGCGATCGCGACATCACCGCTGCGGGCATAGCTCACGTCGGGCACTTGCACAGCCCGGAGTATCCTCCATCACGTCTCGACCCGCGATGCGCGCCCACGCCGACGGTACAGTCCCGATGCACTCACCGATCGCCAGGTGACATTCCCGAACTCTCGCCCAGGCGGGAGCCGCCTCACGTGGTGCCTGCGTGAAGTCCTGGCATGGCTGCTGGCGTTGGCGCGGGGACAAGGGTAGGGTCGCTCGGTGGTGTCCGAGCCGGTTGCGATGCAGCGAGCCCTGGAGGCCGTTTTCGCGCGCCTGTACGGCGTCTTCGACGGGGCGCGTTTCGAGCGGCGGTCCGATCTTATTTTCGCGCTGTTGCCGGGGGTTCCGATTCCGCAGTTCAGTGGCGCTTGGGTCTGTGAGGACTCGGATGCGGCGGTCGGTGCGCTGGCTGACGCGGTCGCCGAGGTCGAGGCCGCAGGGGAGTGGCCCTGGGTGCAGACGCGATCAGGGCACGCACGAACTCGCCAGGCGGCGCTCGCGCTCGGCCTGACCCACACGGAGCGGCTGCCCGGAATGGTGGTGCGGCCGGAAAGGTTCGTCGAGGCGAGCGCGGAGCTCGAGATACGGCTGATCGCCGACGAAGAGATCGACGAGGCCAACGTGCTTCTCGCGACGTCCTTCGAGGCGCCGATCGAGCTGTTCGGCCAGTTCTCAAGCGCCGTCAACCAGGTGCCGGAAGCCCGCTGGTACGTGGGGTGGGCCGACGGCGCGATCGTGTCAACTGCGCTCGGGTTCACGCTGAACGGCGCCACCGGGATCTTCAACGTCGCGACCCCCAGCGAGCACCGTGGGCGAGGATATGGCGCGGCGCTCACCTCCCACGCCCTACGCGACGGCTTCGACGCCGGCTCCGAGTTCGGCTACCTCCAATCCAGCACGATCGGCCACGGCGTCTACCAGCGGCTCGGCTTCCGCGACGTCGAGGAGTACACACTCCTCACCCGGCCACCCCAAAGCTAGACACGCTGGCACGCGGCAACCGCCTGCCTCGCACAGCAGCCGCAATCTGGGCCTACGGAAACAGGTCATCCGCCCCGGCATGCTCTAGACCTCGCACCCACAGTTCGCCACACAGGCAATCCGAGACGATTCCGTCAGGTGACTGCCGAACTGGCGCAAGCGACGATCCTCGGCCTGTTGCGCCGCTCCCCGCGTACCGCCGGGTCAGCTGGGTGCCGTGCTGGATACGGCGTCGAGGACGAGCGTTGCGATCTCGCTCGGTTCGTGGTTCAGCGTGAAGTGTCCGGCGTCGGAGATCTCGACCAGGCTCACGTGCGGTGTCGCCTCGAGCAGTTCTCGCTCGCCGGCGGTGATTCCCACGTCGTCACGTTCACCGAACACGACCCAGGCCCGTGTGCCCGAATCGCAGAATCGTTGCGCGAGCGAGCCGTGGCGGTCGAGATACGCGAGATACAGATGCGTCTGTCGGCGGAGGAAGCGAGGGTCGTTCTTCTTCACTCCTTCAGCCTGCGTGCTTGCGTCACGGTGCGGTGGCCCAGCTGTGGCCGCTGTCGGTGCTTCGCAGGATCCGGGGCTCAGGCCAGTCGCCTTCGCCTGCGGCGTAGAGCGTGGCCGGGCGTGCGGGGTCGACCGCGACCGCGTTCATGGCGAACGGCTGGTAGATGGCGCGGATCCAGGTTTGTCCGCCGTTGGCGGTCTTGTAGATGCCGCCCTGGGTCAGGGCTGCGTAGACGGTGCCGGCGCGGCGTGGGTCGACCGCCAGTGCGGTGACGCCTCCTTGGCAGTGACAGCTCCCTCGGCCGGCGGCCGCGATCGGGAGTCCGTCTGCGATCGGCTGCCAGCTCTCGCCGGCGTTGGTCGTCTTCAGGACGTTCGCACCGATGGCCGCATAGACGGTGGTCGGATGTCGGGGATCGACGGCGAGCGCGGTCGCGAAGCCCATGGCGTATGTCCCGCGAACGCTTGTTGTTGCCTGCCAGCTGGTGCCGGCGTCGGTCGACTTGTAGATCGAGGTGCGTCCGTTGGAGAAGTCGCTCTTGATCGCGTAGATCGCCTCGGGGCGGGTTGGGGCGATTGCGAGCGCGGAGACGTTCTCTGGTGGGTTCTGGCTGCGGTGCGGCGGGAATACCGTCTTCCAGCTGTGGCCGCCGTCTGTGCTCTTGCTGACGCGGTCGGAGCCTGCGAAGACGATGTTCGTGTTGGCGGGGTCGACCGCGAGAGCGATCACCCATCCCTTCTGGCGCTCGCCGAGGTGAGGGACGAACAGCCCGCGCTTCGAGGGCCGCCAGCTGCGGCCGCCGTCGACCGTCTTGTAGACGCCGACCTGGGTGCCCGCATAGAGCGTGCCCGGATGCCGTGGATCGGCGGTCAGTGCTTCGTTCGCTCCCACCCAGCCGCTGCCGCTTGCTGCCGTCGCTTGCCAGTGCGATCCGCCGTCGGTCGTCTTGAAGACATGTCCTTGTGTCATGACGTACGCGACCTGCGCGTTGTGCGGGTCGAACGCGACCGACTCCGGGCGCCCGGAGTCCGGCGGCAGCGCCCCAAGAGGCGCCGGTTCCCCGTTCGCGGCCGAGCCTTGCGAGCCGGGAGCGCGCGCGGTCGCCGCGGTACCAGCACCACCACCGCCGCGCCCGCCGAAGCCGATGAACGCGGCAGCCCCTGCCCCGGCGATCAGCAGCGCGGCCGCCCCGTTCCGTTGCCTGCGGCGTCGCGCCCTGCGGCGTGCCTCCTCTATCAGCGCCTCCAGTTCCGCGACGCGCCGCTCGAGATCGCGATCCTGCTCGTTCGCTGGCCCGCGAGGCGGCATGGTGACAGTCACAGCGTCCTCATTTCAATGACGCTACACTGACTAGCATTATGCGAGATGTCAAGCTCGACCGCGACAACCCCCTCGACCTGCACGACCAGGTCGCCGCCGAGATCCGCCGCGCCATCGCCGACGGCGAAGCCAAGCCCGGCCAACGACTACCACCCGCCAAAGACCTCGCCGCCATCCTCGGCGCCAACACCAACACCGTCCTCCGCGCCCTCCGCCAACTCCGCGACGAAGGCCTCCTGGAATTCCGCCGGGGGCGGAGCATCACCGTCACCGGCACCCCCGAGCAGAGCGCCGTCATCGAACGCGCCAAAGAACTCCTCCACTACGCCCGCAGCCAGGGCTACAAACCCGACGAACTCATCCAGATCATCCAGCAGCTCGGGTGACTGGAACGCTGGCGCAGGCGACGCGCCTGTCGCTCTCCAGCGTCCTGCCGCCGCTACGAGCTTGCTTGCGCAGCCCCGTCGATCTCGTCGACCCACGTGCGGGTGGCGGCGTCGACGTCGCC